>JADHED010000135.1_pt1 | contig 102817 bp, 87 predicted proteins | sample 8952041 | NCBI WGS metagenome assembly JADHED01 (sample SAMN16124423, study PRJNA663239) | bioreactor sludge metagenome | isolation source: sludge (control) | place: India:Bengaluru | collected 2018-09-08
CGCCACCGTCGTACCGAACGGCGATCGACCCCAAGCTTGCGCGCAACGTCAACCGGCTGCAGACCTTGTTGCAGGAGCTGGATGGCTTTGCGTCGGCGCTGCTCAAGCACTTCCGGGCTGCCATGTGGTCTCATTGGCCACCTCCAGCCCGAAGTATAGGACATTAGTTATGCCGTCGTCAATAGCTGCGGCGGACTCACGCCCGCGGCATGGATCTTCCTTTGCCTGATCGGCGCCCCAGTCGAGACGGATCCCGATCTGGACGTCACGATGCGGCGCACGTCGAATCCTGAACCATCCTGGAGGCATTCATTGCTCAAGGACGACAGTCTCCCGCCGGGGACAGGCCACACGGCCGACGTCGCCGCAGAGGATCTTTTCCGGCGAATCGTCGAGATTATCGATGGCGCTCGAGGGCGCGTGGCTCGGGCCGTGAACTCGACAATCGTCCAGACGAACTGGGAGATTGGGCGGCAGATCGTCCAGATCGAACAGGCGGGGGAACAGCGAGCTGAATACGGAGAGCAGATCCTGACTCAACTCTCCGAGCGCCTGACCCGGCACTTCGGCCGTGGGTATAGCGTCTCGCACCTGAGGCGAGTCCGGCAGTTCTTTCTGATGTATGCCAAAGACGCCAGTCAAAAATCCGACGTCATTGAAAACGGCGACCATCCAATTCGCGCCGCAGTGCGGCGCGAATTATCACAAGCGTCTCAATCTGTTATTCCGCAAGGACTTGGATGGACTCACTATCGCATACTGATGACCGTTCCCGGAGCAATCGCCCGTTCATTCTACGAGATCGAAGCCGCGCGGGAAGGCTGGTCCAGCCGCGAACTCGAACGCCAGATCGCCTCCAGTCTATTCGAGCGCCTCGCCGCCAGCCGCGACAAAAACGAAGTCCTCGCCCTCGCACACAGGGGCCAGGAGGTGATCACACCGCAAGACGTCGTGAAAGACCCCGTCGTCCTAGAGTTCCTCGGCCTGCCCGACCGCCCCCACTGGCACGAGCGCGATCTCGAGCAAGCCATCATAGACCACTTGCAGGAGTTCATGCTCGAACTCGGCAAGGGGTTCTGCTTCGTGGCGCGGCAGAAACGCATCACCCTCGAAGGCGACCATTTCTTCATCGATCTCGTGCTTTACAACCGTCTACTGCGCTGCTTCGTGCTGATCGACCTGAAACTCGGCAGGTTGACCCACCGCGACCTCGGCCAGCTTCAGATGTACGTGAACTGGTACGACCGCACCCAGCGAGACGCCCATGAGGAAGCGACCGTCGGCATCGCGCTGTGCTCGCGCAAGAACGACGCCGTGGTGAGGATGACGCTGCCGGAAGGACAGAAGCGGATCCTGGCGGCACGCTACGATGTCCTGATGCCGAGCGCGAAGGAACTCGAGGTCGTGGTCCAGGAGGGTCGGCGCGCGGCAGCACGCGAGAACCCCCGTAGGCGAGGGCCGGCCCCTTGACCGTCATATCTATAGTGCCGCGGATGCTAAGTCGTCGTCTACGCCGCTGGTGTCGCCAGTTCCGATTTCTATGAGTAATTGTGGCCCCTTACCAGGAGGTAGCCATGAGCGCAACGCACATCCTCGAGGAACTAAAATCCCTCGGCAACGAGTCCACCAAACGCGTGCTGATGAACCACGGCGCCCGCGAGCCGTTCTTCGGGGTCAAGGTGGAGGACCTCAAGAAGATCCAGAAGCGGATCAAGGTCGACTACCAGCTCGCGCTCGACCTGTACGACACCGGCAACTCCGACGCGATGTACCTCGCCGGCCTCATCGCCGACGACGCGAAGATGACCAAGAAGGACCTGCAGCGCTGGGTCGACGGGGCTTACTGGCACATGCTCAGCGAGTACACCGTCCCCTGGGTGGCGACGGGCAGCGCGCACGGCTGGGACCTGGCGTTGAAGTGGATCGGATCGAAGAAGGAGCAGGTCGCGACCGCCGGCTGGGCCACCCTCAGCTTCATCGCGATGTCCCGACCCGACGAGGCGCTCGACCTCTCCGTCCTCGAGACCCTGATCGCGCAGGTCGAGACCACCATCCACGACCAGCCCAACCGCGTCCGCTACACCATGAACGGCTTCCTCATCGCCGTGGGCTCCTGCGTGGCGCCGCTGGCCGACCGCGCCCTCGCGGCCGCCGAGGAGATCGGCAAGGTGACCGTCGACGTCGGCAACACGTCCTGCAAGGTGCCCGCCGCCCCGGAGTACATCCGCAAGGTCCGCGAGAAGCGCGGCGTCGGCAAGAAGCGCAAGACCGTGAAGTGCTGAGCGTGCTAGGATGCCGGCCATGCGCCAGCGCACCGGCATCCTGTACGTCCTGCTCTCGGCGGCGTCGTTCGGCGCGATGCCGATCTTCGCGCGCTTCGCCTACCGCGACGGCATCGACACCTTCACCATGCTGGGACTGCGCTTCGCCATGGCGACCGTGGTCATGGCCGGCTGGATGACGGCGCGGCGCGTGGCCTGGCCGCGCGGCCGGACGCTGCTCGGCCTGATGGCGATGGGCGCCCTGGGCTACGTGGGGCAGTCGTTCTGCTACTTCAGCGCGTTGCAGCACGCGCCGGCCGGCCTGGTCGCGCTGCTGCTGTACCTCTATCCCGCGCTGGTCGCCATCCTTGCCGTCGTGGTCCTCAAGGAACGACTCACCCGCCGCAAGGCCGTCGCGCTGGCGCTCGCCCTCGGCGGCGCCGTCCTGACCATCGGCGTCAGCCGCGGCGGCACCCCCGCGGGCATCGCCTTCGGCGTCGGCGCGGCCGCCATCTACGCGGTCTACATCATCGCCGGCACGCGGCTCCTCGAGAAGGCGCCCGCGATCCCCGCCTCGACGGTGATCATCGCCTCGGCGGGCGTCGTCTATCTCGGACTCACGGCGCTGCGCGGCCCGCACTGGCCCGCCACGCCTGCCGGCTGGGCGGCCGTCGCCGGCGTCGCCTTCTTCGGCACGGTGGTGGCGATCGTCACCTTCTTCGCCGGCGTGGAGCGGATCGGCCCGACCAGCGCCTCGACCCTCTCGACGTTCGAACCGGTGGTCTCGGTGGCGCTGGCCGGCCTGATCCTCGACGAACGACTTTCCCCCTTGAGTCTGGTCGGCGGAACGCTGATCCTCGCGGCGGTGGTGTTGCTGGCGCGCTCGCCGGCAACCGCGGGACCGGACTCGAAACTTCGCGACGGGACACGTTCATGAAACGACATCTCTGGCCGCTGCTCGCCCTGCTTTCGATCGCCGCCTGCGGCGACGACGACGACCCAGCCGGACCCGACGCGCCCATGCTCCGCACCATCACCACGGAGTCCTGGGACTACCTGGACAACCGGTTCTTCCGGCTCGACCTGCCGCCTGCGGAGGCGGATGTTCAAGGCTACCTCCGGCCTGATCAGCCGGGACGCGCCCCCGGCGAACGTATCGACCGCAGCTCGATCCGCATCTACCGTTGGATCGGTGGCGGCGTGCCGGAATCGACGGACGTGGAGAACATCGCCGTGACCCTCGACTCGACCGGACGCTGGTCCGAACTGCCGGCGGCCGGCCCCGCCTGGACTACCGGCCTCGTCTGGCGGCCCGTCGAATTCAATCTCTACCTCACGCCCACCAATATCCTGATCGCGGTCGACCTCCGGCAAGAGATGCAGGCAACCGACCTGCTGGGCGTGGTCTACGACGTGGTCGACCAGAATGGCCAGCTGGCCTACCGTGTCGGCGAGGATCCCGCCGTCGTCTCGCCCGGTCTAGAGATCAACGGCGTGCTCCACTACCGCATGAAGCTGCTGAAACCCTGGACGCGCGATCCCTTCACCTTCCAGTACGTACTGCGGAACGTCTACTACCTCGGCGCGGAGAACATCGAGGCCTGCCACTTCGACCTCGTCATCGAGCGCAACACCGACGAGGCGGACGCCCACCTCGAGACGAACGGCCTGCCGTATCTGAGGATCTTCGGCCTCGACACTACGGACGTCGACGGCCACCCGGGCGCCGACGGCATCGTCGACGAGAACGCCTCCTCCCGATTCGACCTCGTTCGTGGCCTGCTGATGTTCCCCCTCGACTTCCCGCGACCGTTTGACGCGACCGCCGAGGACTACGCCGCCAACGCCGGCGTCACGGTGGAGGAGTTCGCCTGGGACCAGACCCGCCTCTCGCAATACCTCACGCCGGAGATCTACGACCCCGCGACGCCACCCTCCCGGTACCCGACCTGCGGCAAGTTCCGCCTGGTCGCGACCGTGGGGCCTGGCTGAAGTTGAGCGTCGGCCGCGTGACGGCCGTTGACGCAACGCCGGCTCGAAGCCGACTGCCCGGGCGAATGGCGAGACGTCCTGGCATCCATTACTCCTAGTTTATTACTCTCAGTTCTGCGATTCGCGGGCGCGAACTATTCGGTCCATCTGCCGTAGTAGGCCTTCGTCCGTCTCGACGGGCGCAGGAATCCCCACCAGGAAGTGAGGTCGGCGATGAACAGAAAATTCTCGCTGGTTGTGGCGGTGGTCGTGCTGTTGCTGGCGGCCGGCGCCGCTGCCGAGACCGTGCTGGGCTTGCCGGTCCACGTGCAGCGGCTCGCGCCGGAGGTGATCCGGATCTGGGTCGGCGACGAGATCTCGTCGACGGCGACGGTGGCCATCGCGACGAAGAAGGGCGTGCTCGTCGTCGACACGACCGGCAACCCCAAGATCGACGCGGAACTCCGCAAGGTCATCGCGCGCGAACTCGGCCGCCAGGACTTCACCACCCTCATCAACACCCACGAGCACGGCGACCACACGGGCGGCAACGTCGTCTATGCCGATTGCACCATCGTCGGACACGAACTCGTCGGCGCCGGCATGACGGCCGCGGCAGCCGACCGGTCGCGGGTTCTCGAGTGGTACGCGACGCGGATTCCCGAACTCGAGCGCGAACTCGCGCTGAAGCCCGCCGGCTCCGACTCCGCCAGGACGCTGCGGGAACAGCTGACCGTGACGACGCTGGATCGCGAGGCGATGCTGGCGGCCGGCAAGCTCTATCCCCCCACGCGGACCTTCTCCGACCACCTGTCCCTCGACATGGGCGACACTGCCGTCGAGCTGTATTACATCGGCGGCATGCACTCCGCCAGCGACATCGCCGTGTTCGTGCCGAAGCACCGCCTGCTGCTCACCGGCGACACCATGGCCGACACCTGGCTGACCGACACCCCCGGGTGCCTCGCCTCCTTCATGGCCCGGCCCGGCGTCCCGCACGATTTCCCGCGCCTGCTCGCGAACTGGGACCTGCTCCTGGCGAAGAAGGACGCCATCGATCTCTACCTGCCGGGGCACTGGAACGGCGAACTGTCGTACGACGGCTTCGCGGCGCGCGTCGCCTACGTCCACGCCCTCTGGGACGGCGTCACCCACGGCGCCCAGGAGGGCAAGACGCTCGACGAACTGCAGGTCGAATACGCCCTGGCCACGCGATTCCCGGCGCTCGTCGACAGTCCCGGCTTCCAACCGCGGAACAACTACACGACCATCATGGAGATGTGGACCACGACGACGGGACAGACGTCGGCCGCGGATCGTCTGTATGCCCTCGTCGAGGAAGGGGCCGGAGCCGACGCGATCCGGCAGGTCGTGGTCGAACACGAGGCGCCGACCCCGAAGCACTTTTTCAACGAGGCGCAGATCAATGCCGCGGGGTACCGGTTCCTCCAGGCCGGCAGCGTCCCGCAGGCCGTCGAGATCTTCCGGATCAACCGCGACCTCTTCCCCGCGTCCTGGAACGTGCACGACAGCCTCGGCGAGGCGCTCCTGGCGGCCGGCGAGACCGAGGCGGCGATCGCGTCGTACCAGAAGTCCCTGGACCTCAATCCCCAGAATACCAGCGCGACCAACGCGCTGGCGAGGATCCGCTCGGGCGGGACGACGCCGTGAGGTGAAGGCGGCGGGCGTTACCGCAGCGCCAAGACGACGGCCGCCTCTCTCCGCGGAGAGTGGCGGCCGTTTCGTGCCGGCGTGGAACCGGAGGGCCTATTCGAAGAGAGCCTTGACCTCGCTCCAGGTGGTCACCTCGGTGGGCGTGGGTGAGACGAAACTGAGCAGCTCGTACTCGAGGCCGCCCATCGTGAAGCGCACCTCGCCCACGCCGTCGGCCAGCCAGGAGAAGGGCGTCCGCAGGTCGCCCGCGACCCGCGCGCCGAGCACGTTAAAGCCGGGACCGCGCAGCGGAACCTCGTCGATGCCGATCGCGGCATACTCCCCGGCCGGCACCGTCACCGTGGCCGCGGCCGCCAGCGTCAAGCAGAACACGTACGGGCCGTCGGGCGTGGGATCGCCGAGGTATTCGTACTGGAGGAACTCCGTGCACCACTCGTCGCCGACGTTCAGCGGCTGCGCGCGGACGAAGACGAGCGGCGGATCGTAGAAGATCCAGAACCAGCCGGGGTTGTGGGCGCCGTGCAGGAGTAGCCGTCCCTCGGCGTCGCGGGTCCAGAAGTTGTCGTAGACCTGGGCGTTCACCCCGGTCACGACGTTGTGGCGGACGACGGCGACGCCGCCGATCACCGGCGTCGTGCCGGCGATGCTCGATTCGACGCTGCTGGTGCCGTCGGTGGAGCCATAGGACCAGCTCCATCCGTCGTCCAGCGGGAAGTCATCCAGGGCCCAAGCGCCATCGACGACGACGACGACCGCCAGCCAGGCCATGGCGATGGTGAGTGCTCGCATAGGTGTCAATCTCCCAGGTGACCTCGCCTGCGGGACGCAGCCCAAGTCCACCTATTCGAAGAGGGCCTTGACCTCGCTCCACGTCGTCGCGACGGCGGCCACGGGAACCTGGTAGCCGTGGAGGTCGAACACGGTCTCGCCGAGGGAGAAGCGGACCTCGCCGACGTTCTCCGCGTACCAGTCTGCCGTCCGCGCGGCGCCCGAGACGCGCACGCCGAGGAGGTTGTAGCCGCCCCGCAACAGCGGCACGTCGTCGATCCCGATCGCGGCGAATGCCCCCGCCGGCACGATGATGGTCTCGGCCGCCGTGACGGCGTAGCAGATGGTGTAGGGTCCCGAGGGATCGGGATCGCCGATCGCGTCGTACCAGAAGAACTCGCTGCACCACTGGTCGCCGACGCTCAGCGGCGGAGTGTCCAGCCAGACGATCGGCGGGTCGTAGTAGGCCAGGAAGCCATCCGTGTTGTGGGCGCCGTGCAAGAGGACCCGTCCCGCCGCGTCGCGCGTCCAGAAGTTGTAGACCTCCTGGGCGTCGGCGCCGGACATCACCTCGTGGCGGACGACGGCAACGCCGCCGATGACCGGCGCCATCCCGTCGACGACCACCAGGTCGGTGCTCGCGCCGTCGGTCGACTCGTACATCCAGGTCGCGCCGTCGGCGAGCGGGAAGTAGTCTTGCGCGCCGGCCGGGCTGGCGGCCAGAAATCCGAGCAAGATAATCGCTATGGTGCGCACGGCATCGACTCCCGGAAGAAGGTGTGCGGTCATTCTCACCATTCTACCCTGCGGGCGGGCGAGCATCAATAGTCCGCCAGTAACGCCAGCCACGACGCGGCCCCTGGGCTGGCGACCGGCATTCCCCTCCTCACCGAACCAATTCACTGCGGCGCGCGTCTCCTGCGCTGGACACCGCTGTCTTCAGCGCCGAGGTGAGGCATGGTCCAATCCGATCGGTTGGATGTTCGGGTCTCTCTACTCCGCGTCGGGCGAGCCTTCGCCCTGGCCGCGGGACTCGCGTTCGCGTTTCTCTTCCTGGCCTCGCTACTCGGAGTCCGATCGATGGGGCGGGTTGTCGTACCGGCGGCCATGCTCGCGGCGGCGGTCGTGGCCTGGCGGTGGGACGGAGGTGGGTGGTCAGGCCCCGGACCCGCCGAGGGACGACGCGGACTCCAGCGGCTCGGCGCCGGTTTCGGGTGGGGGATGGTCGTCGCCGGGGCCACGCTGGCGGGACTGCTGCTCACGGGCGTGATCGATGCGACGGCGGACCGCCATGGGTTCGCGGGCCTGCGCCTCATACGCGCGGCCGCCTACTACGGACTCGTCGCCGGCGGTGAAGAGGTCCTATTCCGGGCTTACCTGCTGCGCACCCTGGCGCGCGGTTTCCGTTCACGCACGGCGCGTCTGACCATCGCGGCGGCCATGTTCGCCGCGGTCCACGCCGTGAATCCGGACTACGGTCCCCTCGCGTTCCTCTTCGCCGCCGCGATGGGACTCGCGCTCGGCGCGGCGTTCGAACGCACGGGCAGCCTGAGTCTCTGCATCGGCTTCCACTGGGCCTTCAATCTCGGCCAAGACGCCGTCTGGCAGGTGCCGCCCATGGGCGGCGAGTACGTGTACCTCGCGGCAGTGGCGCTCGCTGCCGCGCCGCTGGCCTTTGGAAACGCACGTCGCCGTCGCCATCCTCGGCAGCGCACACCCGACGCCTATCAACCGCCTGGTGCACGTCGGCCAAGGATCGGCTAGAGCGGTCTTCTGCTTCTCGGCGCGTCCGCTACCCGAACTCCCGCACCGGCGACGACTGCTGCGGCCCCACCTTGCCGGGGACGACGTCGCTGAGCACCATCACCTCGCCGCGGATGGGGGCGCCGGCGAGGCGCCGCAGCAGCGCGAGCTGGCCGAGGTGGGTGAACGCATCGACGATCGGGCCCTGGAAGATGCGTTCGAGAGGGAGGGTCAACGTGGCGTCGTCCAGGAGCGCGCGGTCGACCTCGGCCAATCTCGCGTGGAACAGGCGGCACTCGTCGTCCCACGCGCCGACCGGCGCGGCCTGCCAGGCGGTGAGCCAGTCGGGAGCGCCGGCGAACATGCGGGCGGTCCAGGCGAGCAGGTCGTTCACGTGCGCGAGGATCTCCACGGCGGAGCGGGTCCCCGTCGCGGGATCGCCGGCGCGCGCGTCGCCGAATCCGGGGGGCGCGTCCCGCAGGACCTTGGCGCCGCGGTAGGCGAGGGAAGCAATCGCGTGGCGGGTCAGGGCGCGGGCGGTGTCGTCCAATTTCGGACCTCCTTGGGCGAGCTTGACGGGCGCCCCGGGCGGCGTTCCGTCGCGGCGGCTTCGAAATACCCTATCGTTGTACGCCACGCTACCATTTCTCCATGCCTCGAGCTTGCCAAGTCCCTGCCGGACATCAGATTTGTCTTCGGTCGCGCCCGCCGCGGCCGATGTCTTGCGGACGTCCCGCGGCGGACCGGATCGGCCCGAACGTGGCGGCCGAGGCGCACCAGGAAATCAACGTCGGAGAGGGATCATCATGCTCATGCGCATCCAGAATCTGCGCCGGGCCGGCGCCGCCGGATCGCTCGCGATCGCCGCGCTGGCAGGGCTCGTCGCGCCCGCGTTCGCCGACCCGATCGTGAGCCAGGGCGGCACCGTCGTCCTGGCCATCAGCGGACTCGAGGTCGACCTGCCGACGTCGCCGAGCGACGGCAGCTATCACATCTCGGGCAGCTTCGCCCTGGACGAGAACGGCGGCTACGACGGTCGCGACGTGATCGACGAGCTCGTCGGCGAGAGCCTGGTCGCCGGGACCTGGATCTCGCTCGGGTACTTCAGCGCCGGCGCAGGTCGATCTGTGGGGCGCCACCTGGGCAGTCGCGGGCGGCATCTGGGATTTCGAGAACGACCTCGGGACCAAGCCGGCGCTGGTCGCCTGCACGCAGACCGGCGACGGCAAGGCGCTCCTCATCCACCGCTATTTCCTGACGCAGCCGACGACGATGACCCAGGCCGAGATGCTCGCGCAGTTCGCCGAGGCAGCCACACCTCGCGCCGCCTGGACCGCCTACAGCGAGCAGCGCGTCGGCGTGGTGGCGCCACTGCGGCGGCCCGAGGTCCGCAACCGCGGCGAGATCGCGCCCGCGCGGTGGGAGTACTTCGCCTCATCCCTCCTGGAGGTCGAGATCCCGGACGACGGCTTCGTCTGGGTGCTGCGCAGCGATCCCGACCAGGGCGTCGATTTCCTCGACCGCCTCGCGCCCGCCCTGCCCGAGGTCAGCATCGAGGTCCTGACCGTGCCTGGCCAGCTATGCGACGAGACGTTCGCGTCGATCTCGCTCGAGAAGCGCAGCGTCTGGGCGCGCAACCTGCCGACCGGCTGGACGACGGGCCCGCAGCTGGTGGTCGACGGCGAGCTGGAGCTCACGGCGTGTCACGAGAACGACGGCGGCGCGGTGATCGTCGGCGTCTTCCAGGGCCCGACCGACACCGACGTCGGCCACCTCGCGCCACTGCTCAGCGCGATCGCGGAGGCGGCGGACCTACCGTGACCTCGGGATCGGATGTGGGGATCGCCAGGACCCGCTCAAGGCAGTCCCCACTCCACGTGACGTGGTAGTGTTTTCACCACAACGTCCTGGCCAGCCGGCGCCGTCTTGCCGCCGAGCGTCGCGCGACGGCCGTCCACGGGTGGCCGCAACACCAGACCGCCGATTGGGATGCGCAGGTCGCCGACCAGGTCCATGACGACGGCTCCGTCCTCGCGACGCAGGGTATATGACAGGACGCCGTATGGCGTCGGCAAGTCGCGCACCGTGATGCCGCCCTGTCCCAGCCAGGTCGTCGGCACGCCCGCCGCGAGCACCAGCGCGTCGTTCGCGCGGTCCTCGTAGCAGAGCATGTCCAGGATGCTGCGGATGTAGTCGCTGCCGACCCAGGTGTGGGGCATGTCGCCGAGGAAGCGCGGCGCGCGCTCCTCGCGACTCACCACCTCGGCCCAGTGGCGCCAGCCCGCGGGACGACGCTGATCGAGGAACCACGCGAGGTGCGCGTTGGCCCGGTCGCGCCAGCCGAGACGGACGAAGGCGCCGAGGTTGCGCAGCTCGTACGGCGTGAGGGCGTCCCACGGCGCGCCATCGCGGCGTGCGACGAAGAACTCCCAGTACGTCTCGAAGGTGCGCTCGATCGCGCCGGCCGGCGCGAGGTCACTCGCTTGCGCCGGCGCAAGTGCGATGGTGGTCGACGTCGCGTCGAAGTCGCCGAGGTCGGCGCAGCCGGGCACGTAGTCGATGTTGTGGCGCTTCATCGCCGCGGCGATGGACGCGGCGAGGTCGGCGGCGAAACGGTCGCGCGCGGCGGCGAACGGCGCAGCCTCGGGCGCGTCCAGCTCGGCCGCCAGGTCGGCGGCGTCCTTGAAGCCGCGCAGGGCCCAGAAGTCGTCCCAGTAGGAGTGCATGGGCTTGGCGGAGTAGCCCTCGTGGCTGATGGAGGGCGGCAGGATGCCGAAGAACTCGGTGCCCCGGTACTCGGCGGTGCGACGCTGGTCGAGCAGGCTCTCGAGGTAGCCGACGCCCGCGACAACGCGCGGCCACATGCGCGCGAGCAGTTCGCGGTCGTCGGTGTAGCGGTAACATTCGCAGACCAGGTGGATGAACTCGCCGGTGGAGTCGTGCTCGGGGACGGGGTCGGCGCCGCGCCAGTCGACGACGCAGGGGATCTTGCCGCTGTCGTACTGGTGCGGCGCGAACCATTCGAGGAATTCGACCGCGGCCTCGGCGTGGCCGAGGCGCAGCAGGGCCTCGCCGGTGAGCGCGCCGTCGCGGATCCAGGATCGCGCATAGGAGCGCGTGCCGGGCTGGATCGCGGGGCCGGCGCGGTTGACCAGGATGTAGCCGAGCTGGGCCTTGACCGTGGCGAGGGCGTCGGCGGCGGCGGGCGGGCCGATGAGGGTCACGCGGCCGAGCTTCTCGCGCCAGGAGGCGGCGGCGTCGGCCGCGGTGTCGTGGGCCGCGGTGTCGTACAGGGGCAGCAGCACCTCGACCCGCGCGGTCTGCCCTGCGCCGAGCGCGAACGGATACGACGCGGCAGCGGAGGCGGCGCCGAAGGGGTCTTCCACGGCGTTCGCCGCCGGGAGCGTGCCGTGCACGAGGTGCTCGGCGACGACATCCCCGGCCGCGAAGGTGGCGGCGCCGAACGCCGCCGGCTCGGCGCCGAGGATCACGCGCGGCTTGCCGTCGACCACGATGGTGCGGCCTTCGCGCGCGAGGCCATGGATGGGCGAGGTTCCGCCGCGGATGTTCAGAAACTGCGAGGGCGGGTTGACCTGGAACGCACGCAGGGCCAGGAAGAGGGTGGTCGAGTCGGGCTGCGTGCCGGTGTTGGTCAACGCGTAGGTGGCGCGCAGCGAGGACGCTCCAGGTTCGCCGACCGGTTCGACCCGCACCTCGAGACGCCAGGGTTCGCCGGTCCACGTGACTCGCGGCAGCGGCAACGACCCCTCCGCCAGCGACGCGGTGGCCGTCACATCGGCCCAGGTCACCAGGCGGCCGCCGGTCCACAGCAGCGGCTCCAGGGTGAAGCCGCCCGGGCCGGCCTCGAGCGCGCCGTCCTCGCTCAGCAGTCCCTCGCGCGGGTCGCGGTCGACGCCCACCACCGTCCAGTAGACCTGCTCCGGCACGAAGCCGCGCGGATAGAGGCCACGGCGCGCGTCGCCGGCGATGCTGGTGACGAAGGCCTCGCGCGTGGCCGACCAGGCGAGCGGACGTAACGTGACCTCGACGATGGGCGGCGTGCCGCGGTTGGTGAGCATGCGCAGGCGCAACTGGCGGGCCTCGGACTCGGGGAGGAAGAGGTCGTCGCGGCCGCCGTTGGCGCCGGTCACCGCGAGGAGTTCGCGCCAGGCGTCACGGTTGTCGTCACGGGCCTCGATCACGTAGTCGACGGCGTGGCCGCCATCGGCCCAGACGACCGTGAGGCCGCCGAACTCGCGGGCCTGGCCGAGGTCGAGCGTGAAGCTCGGTCGCTCGTCGCCGGCCGCGGCGGACCAGAAGGTCGCGGCGTCGCCGTCGAGGGAGAGCGCCGCCTCGTGACCTGCCGCACTCGACGAGGCGCTCGCCACCGGCGGCGGCGGCGTGCCCGTGACCACCGGCCGCTCGACGAGTTCGAGCCCGTCGATCCACACCGTGCCCTCGCCGCCCTGACCGGCGGTGACCGCGAACTCGATGGCCGCGAGGCGGCCCGGCTCGCCGCCGCCCTGCGGGCCCCAGGCGAACTCGACCTGGCGCTTGCGCAGGGTGAAGGTCCGCCAGTCGGCGGACCAGACGACGTCGCGCCAGACGTGCCACCAGACGTTCTCGCCGCTGGCGTCGACCAGCTTGAACTCGAGGTGGTTGACGGGCGCCGCGCCGCGCACGCGGAAGCGGAACTCGTAGTTCGCCGGCAGGGCGAGGTCGACCTCGCGGCGCGCGATGGCGTAGCCGCCGCCGGTGAACTGGAAGTCGAGGCGCAGCGCGCCGGCGTCGTCGGCGAGATCAAGAGCCACGCCGTCGGCGGGGTGCGGCGTCCAGGCGGCGGGGGACTGCAGGGAGATGCCGGCGGGCGCGGAGGACGCCGTCGTCTCGGGCGGAGTCGCCGGATGACAAGCGGCCAGGACCGCCAGGGCGGCGAGCAACAAGGAGCGCTTCAACCCTTCACACCTCCGGCCATGATCCCGTGTACGTACGTCCGCTGGAACAGCAGGAACACCCCCAGCGCCGGCATGATGGTCAGGAGCGATCCCGCCATCATCAGCTCCGTGTCCTGGACGTGCTCGCCGACCAGGTTCGCGAGGGCCACCGGCAGGGTGTACATCGAGCCGTCGGCGAGGATGATCAGGGGCCACATGAAGTCGTTCCAGGCGCTGAGGAAGGTGAAGGCGGCCATGGTCACCAGGATGGGTTTCATCACCGGCAGGGCGACCAGGGTGAAGACCTTGAACTCGCCTGCGCCATCCACGCGCGCGGCGTCGAGCAGCTCGGTCGGCACGCTGAGGGTGTACTGGCGGATCAGGAAGATGCCGAAGACGCTCGCGATGTAGGGCACCAGCACGCCGGCGTACGTGTTCACGAGGTGCAACTCGCGCAGGAGCAGGAACAGCGGCAGCATCGCGACCTGCGCCGGCACCACCAGCGCTCCGGCCAGCGAGCGGAACAGGCGGTCGCGGCCGCGGAAATGCAGCTTCGCGAAGGCGTAGCCGGCCATCGCGTTCACGGTGACCGAGCCCACGGTCGCCAGCACCGAGACCACGGCGCTGTTGAGGAAGTTGCGCCACATGCTCAGCCGCGAGAAGAGCGCCACGTAGTTGTCGAAGGTCGGCGCCGCGGGCCAGAGCGGCGGCGGCAGGGCGTTGGCCTCCCCCGGGCGCATGAACGACGCGCTGACCATCCACAGCAGCGGCGCCAGCGTGACCAGGGCGCCGGCCGCCAGGACCGCGTGTAGCAGCAGGGTGCGTTCGTGGCGGCGGTTCACGACTCCCTCCTCTGCAGGCGCAGCTGGGCGAGCGTCGCCGCGAGCGTGATGAGGAAGAGCAGGACCGCGACGGTCGAGGCCAGGCCCATCCGCCACCAGCGGAAGCCCTCCTCGTACATCAGGAGCACCAGGCTGCGCGTGGCGCCGAGCGGGCCGCCCTGGGTCATGATGTAAGGTTCGGAGAAGAGCTGGAAGAAGCCGATGAGCGTGGTCACGCCGACGAAGAGGGCCGTCGGCGCGAGGCCCGGCAGGGTGATGTGCAGGAAACGTTGCCCGCGGCCGGCGCCGTCGATGGCGGCGGCCTCGTAGAGCTCCCTGGGGATGGTCTGCAGGCCGGCCAGGAAGATCAGCATGTTGTAGCCGAAGTTCTTCCACACCGCGACGATGATGATCGCCGGCATCGACCAGTGCGGATCGCCGAGCCAGTCGATGGGGCCGATGCCGATCAGCCCGAGCGCGTGGTTGAACAGGCCGTAGCGCGGATGGAAGAGGTAACGCCAGACGATGGCGACCGAGACCAGGGTGGTCACCACCGGCGCGAAGTACACGGTGCGGAACAGGCCGCGCAGCCGCACGCGCGGATGGTCGAGCAGCATCGCCGCCGCAAGCGACATCGCGATCGACAGCGGCGCCCCCACGGCCACGAAGTACACCGTGTTGCCGAGGGCCCGCCAGAAGGCGGCGTCGCCCAGCAGCGTGCCGTAGTTGCGCAGGCCGACGAAGCGCGCGTTCGCCGGGTCGGCGATGGCGTAGAGATCGAAGTCGGTGAAGCTCATCAGGAGGCCCGCGACCACCGGCACCAGGAAGAACAGCGCGAACATCGCCAGCGCCGGCGCCAGGAAGAGCCAGGCCGCGCGGGCCTGCGAACGTTCCAGCGGGGCGCTCATGGCGCGTCCTTCCGCGCGGCCGCGTGTTCGCGCAGCCAGCGACGCTTGGCGAGGATGCGCGCGGCGTCGGCGTCCAGGGCCGCGAGCGCCTCGTCGACCGTGGCGGCGCCGCGGATGGCGGCCTCGGCCCGGCGCCAGACCTGATCGGCGATCTGCTCCCACTCCGGCACGGCGGGCGTGGGCACCACGTGCTCGAGCTGCCGGCGGAAGGCGAGGGCGCGCGGGTCGCCGGTCAGGCTGGTGTCGTCCCAGGCGGCGCGGTGGGCCGGCAGGTCGCCCGTGAGATGGAAGAAGCGCACCTGCTGCGCCGGCTCGCTGAGGAATTCCACCAGGCGCCAGGCGGCATCCTGCTTGTCGCTGCCGCGGAAGACCACCAGGCTCGAGCCGCCGGCGAGCGAGACGCCCGGCACGCCGGACGCGGGGCCGGGCAGGGGGGCGGTGGCCCAGTCGTCCTGTTGCTCGGGGGGCAGGCGGCGGCGGAACTCGCCGAGGTTCCAGGGGCCGGTGATGTACATCGCGAAGGTGCCGCGGGAGAACTCCTGGTAGAGGTTCGCGACCTCGTTGTTGCTGACCGGCGGGGCGAGGCCGTCGCGGAAGAGGTCGACGTACCAGGTGAAGGCGCGGCGGTACTCGGGGGTCGTGAAGGCGCCGCGGGTGGCGTCGTCGGCGAGCAGCGGCGAGCCGGCCTGCAGGCCCAGGATGGTCGGCTGCGCCCACTCGTTCACCGGCAACAGGATGCCGTAGGTGCCGGGGCCGCCGGCCTGGACGACGTCCGCCATCGCGGCGCGCCACTGGTCCCAGGTGGCGGGCGGCTCGGGATGGCCGGCGGCGGCGAGCAAGTCGCGGCGGTAGAAGAGCAGGCGCGTGTCGACGTACCAGGGCACGCCGTAGAGCGCGCCGTCGAGGACGTTGGTGGCCCAGATGCCGGCGAAGTGGTCGGCGGCGCGGACGACGGTCGAGGCCGCGACACGGTCGTCGAGGGGCGCGAGCGCGCCGAGGGCCACGAACTCGCAGACCCACGTGTTGCCGAGCTGCGAGACGTCCGGCGTGGCCCGGCCGACGAAGGCGGTGAGCAGCTTCTCGTGCGCCGCGGTCCAGGGAACCTGCTGCACCTCGACGCGCAGATCGGGATTACGCGCCTCGAACTCGCGCACCAGCTCCTGGACGACCTCGCCCTCGCGGCCCATGGCCCAGAAACGGATGGTGGTGCGGGGGTCCTCGCCCGCGCCGCAGCCGGCGAGCAAGGCGAGGCAGGCCAGTGCGGCCGCGGTCCTCATCGGGCGCCCTGCGCGTCGAGCCAGCCGCCGGTGAAGCCCGCGCGCGTGAGGCCGCGCACGACGTGGGGATTGCGCTGCAGGGTGCGCCACACCAGCTCGCTGCGCCAGTTCTCGATCATCGCGAGCAGGGGGCCCTGGTCGATGCCGAGGTAGTCGGTGTCGTACCAGCCGAGGCCCGGCACCACGCGGCCGTGCTGCACGGGCACGTCGACGGTGAAGGTGGGATTCAGCGCGTCGAGGAAGCCGTACTCGCCGTAGAGGTGCGGGCCGTGGTCGGCGCGCATGGCCATCAACGCGGGCAGCACCAGCTCCGGCGCGAACGGCAGGGACGACCCCGCCGCGGACGGGCAGACGGTGCCGTCGTCCACCACCTCGGTGAACGAGGCGCCGCGCGCGAGGTAGGTCTCGAAGCGCCGCTCGCGGCCGTCGATGGTGAACGTGCCGTGGACCGGCCCGTCGCACGCCGTCAGCCCCCACAGGCGCGGGCCGTAGCCGCGGAAGCCGCCGGGGTTGGCGACGGCGTAGGCGTGCTGCGCGAGCGTGGCGCGGCGGGAGTTCTCGAAGTAGTCGAGGCCGCGGGCGCGCATGACGTGGTCCTGGATGCCGCGCAGGTCGAGCCAGACGTGGGAGAACTGGTGGCCGAACAGCGGCGCGAAGCCCAGGTGCTCCTGGCCCTCGAAGGTGCCCCAGCGATACGCGGAGGTCCAGGCGGACCAGGCGTCCGGGTGCGGCGGATGCGTCGGCGAGGCGAGGGCGAGGACGTACAGGAGCAGGGCCTCGTTGTAGCCGCGCCAGTCGTAGCCGAGGTGGCCGTCCTCGGGCGTCCAGCCGTGACCGATGGTCGGCGGCCGCACCGACGCCCACGTCCAGTCCGCGCGCAGGAAGAGCGAGTCGGCGAGGGCGCCGATGCTGTCCTCCCGCGCGTTCGCGCCGTCGAAGTACGACTGGCAGAAGAGGGCGCCGGCGAGCAGCAGCGCGGTGTCGATGGTCGAGAGCTCGACATCCCGGAAGCGGTGGCCGGTCGCGGGGTCGACGAAGTGGTAGTACAGGCCCCGGTGGCCGATCACGCCTGCGCTGTCGTCACCCTGCGGCGCGGTCCAGAGGAAGCGCAGGGTGCGCAACGTGCGGGCAGCGGCGGCGTCACGGCTGATGTAGCCACGGTCGGCCCCGATGGGGTAGGCTGTGAGCGCGAAGCCCGTCGCCGCCACGCTCGCGAAGGACGGCGTCGGCGCCCGGTCGGGGGCCAGCCCGGTGACCGGGTCGCAGAGGTTCCAGAAGAACCGGAAAGTCCGCTCTTGCAAATCGTCGATGAAAGCGGTTTCATCCGGCGATAAAGAGAGATCGGCCCCCTGGGGGCCAGCTCCGCCTCCGGACCGGCAGGCCCCGACGGCCAGGCACATCCCGACCAGCAGCCAACACCGGACGCGGCGAGAGACGACAGCGGAACCGAATGGACGTGGGACATCGTGAGCAGCCATGCGCTGAGTATATGGCCGGCTCCGGTGGACGCAATCGAAATCGAGCGCCGATGACCTCCCGGCGACGCACCTGGTTCCTGATCCGGCTGGCGGTGTACATCACCGTCATCGCCGTGCTGTTCGTGGTTCGCGGGCGGGTCGACCTGGACCCCGCGCGCCGGCTCCTGTCGGTCGCCAACGCCGCCGATTCGACGCTGACCATCGCCGGCCGCGACCTGGCCCCCGCCCTGATCGACGAGTTGCTGGCGGGGTATGCCCGCGACTATCCGGCGTTGACGGTCACGCTCACGGCCGGCGGCACCAACCAGGCCCTCGAGGACCTGCTGAACCGGCGCGCGGACGTCGCCTTCCTCTATCGGCCGCCCACCGCCGCCGAGCAGGCGCAGCTACGGACGCTCGACGGCGACACGGCCGTGGTGGTGCAGGTCGCGGTGGGCGGGCTGGCGTTCCTCGCCGCGTCGGACGCCGCGCCGCCGAGCCTGACGGTCGCCCAGGTCGCGGCCGCGACGGCCGGCGGCGGCGCGCGAGTCTATGCTCCCGATCCCAACGAGGGGTCGTGGGACGCCCTGCGGCAGCGGCTGGCGTGGTCCGGAGACCACGAGCCGGCCGGCGTCGTCTTCCTGGCGGACGCCGGGGCGGTGATCGAGGCGGTGGCCGCGGATCCGGGAACCCTGGGCCTGGCCAGCACCTTCACTCTGCGGGACGACCCGCGTGTTCAACGGGTGGCCCTGAGCGCCGCGGCGGACGACACGGCGGCCGCGCCGACCTTCACGAACCTGGTCACGGGGGCGTATCCCCTGTACCACTGGTTATATGTGGCCTGTCGCGCGCGAGGCGGCATCCAGGGCGCGAAGTTCGTGACCCATCTCGCCAGCCCCCGCGGGCAGCGGCAGGTGGAACGCGCCGGCGTGGTGCCGGCGCAGCAGGTGGCGCGGGAGATCATCCTCACGCGCGATCCCATCGGAAGCCAACCGACACGATGAACGGAACGACGACACGGACCCGCGCGCTGGCGGCCTGCCTCCTGACGGTGGTGCTCGCAGGGGTCGTCCTGGCGGCCGACCCGCCGTCGTACACCCTGGACACCGATCCCCTCCGCCTCGCGAACAAGGCGCTCGAGAAGGGCGATCTCGCCGAGGCGACCTCGCGGTACGAGGAGGCCGTCGCCGCAGGTTACAAGCTGGCGGACGCGCACACCGGCCTCGCGATGGTGGCGGTGCGCGAAGGTCGGTACGACGAGGCCGAGGCGCAGTTCCGCCGCGCCATCGACGTCGCCGGCGGCCGCGCCGCGGCGGCCCACGCGGGTCTCGGGGTGGTCCTCTTGCGGCAGGGCCGGGACGAGGCGGCGGCCGCCGAGTTCACCGCCGCCCTCGCCATCGACGACGACAGCTGGGTCGCCCACTACGGCCGGGCCCGGCTGCACCTCGCCCGCGGCGAGTGGCCGCAGGCCGAGGCCGAGCTCGCGCGGGGCAGCAAGACGCGGGGCCTGGCCGAACGCGAGGATCTCTACCACCACGGCCGCGCCCTCCTGGCGCTCGGCACCGGCGACACCACCGAGGCCGAGAAGGCCGCCTTGCAGGCGGTGTCCCTCAACCCCGGCAATCCCGAGAATGGCGAGCTGCTCGCCCGGATCTATACGCAGCGCGGCGTTCCGGCGCTCGCCATCCAGGCCTACGAGCAGGCCCTGACGGCCCCCGGCGTGCAACCCACGGCGCCGATGCTGCACCAGCTCGGCAACCTCTACCGCGGCCAGCAGCGCTACAACGAGGCGCGCGACCAGTACCTGCGCGCGGTGGACCTCGACTCGACCTACGTCCCCGTGTTCGGGGATCTCGCCGACCTGCTGCGCGTGGCGAACCGCCACGTGATGGCGGCGCGCACCTACTTGCGGTACGTCGCCGTCGTCCCCGACGACACCTCCGCCTGGCTCGGGCTCGCCGCCTCGCTGGGCGAGTTGCGTCGCTGGGACCAGGCCGTCGACGCCGCGGCGCACGCGCACGCGCTCGATCCCGCCAGCGTCGAGGCGCAACGGGCCTACGCGCGGGCCGGGCTGCACGCCACCGACCCGGCGGTCAGGGCCGGGGCCGCGGACCTGATGGCGTCGTTGCCGGACGACGGCGCGCCCTGGACGGCCACGGATTGGCTCGACCTGGCCGCGGTCCAGATGGAGCGCAAGGCGTACGCCGACGCGGGCAACGCCCTCGCCCGCGCGGCCGCCGCGGACTCGACGTCGTACCAGGTGCCGTTCCAGCAGGGTGTGCTGGCGCTGCGCACCGGCGAGCCGCCGTTGGCGGTCACGTATTTCGAGCGCGCCGCCGCGCTCGCGCCGGACTCCGCCCCCGTGCAGCTCAACCTCGGCATCGCGCACTACCAGGCCGGACAGATGCCCCAGGCCACCGCCGCCCTGCGCGCTGCCGTGGCGCGCGACCCCGCGTCCACCACCGCGCGCGTGATGCTCGCCCAGACCCTGGCCGCGGCGGGGGAGAATGCGGAGGCCGAGCGCGAGTACCGCGAGGTGCTCGCCACCCAGCCGAATCATGGCCAGGCGTTGCGCGGCGTGGGCTTCTGCCGTTTGCGCGCGGCCGACTACCGGGGCGCCGTGACGGCCTACACCGAGGCCACGGCCGCCGAACCGAACAGCGCCGACGGCTGGGCCGGACTGGGCAGCGCCCAGCTCGGACTCGGCGACCTCGACGCCGCCGAGTCCGCCTTCGCGCGGGCGCGGTCCCTCGACCCCAAGAACGTCATGCTCCAGAGGGGCACCGAATTGCTGAACCAGGCCCGTAGTGCGCGAAAGGAGAACCAGCCGCGATGAAGAACAGAATCCTCATCCCGATCACGGTCGTCTCGATCATTGTCTCGTGGTTCATCTGGGAGAACTCGCCGGAGTACATCCACCGGGGCGGACCGTTGCTGGTGGTCGGCCTGACCCTCTTCTTCCTGGCCCTGACCTTCGCCGTCGAGCGCGCGCTGGTCCTGTGGCGGGCCGGCGGACGCGGCAACGTGCCGGCGTTCGTGGCCAGCATGAAGCAGGCCGTCCACAGCGGCGACCTGCCGGCCGCGATCGCCGCCTGCAAGCAGCAGGGTGGCAGCCTGGCCAACGTGATCGGCGCCGGGCTGGAAGGGTATCGCGCCCGCGCCGCGCGGTCGGGGAGCCAGGACGAACGGCTCGAGGAGACCCGTCGCGCGCTCCAGGAGGCCAGCGCCCTGGAGAGCCCGAACCTGGAGCAGAACCTCACGGCGCTGTCGACCATCGCCTCCATCGCCACGCTCATCGGCTTGCTGGGCACCACCATCGGCATGATCCGGTCGTTCCAGGCCATGTCCCATGCCGGGGCGCCCGACGCGACGCAGCTCGCGCTGGGCATCAGCGAGGCCCTCGTGAACACGGCGCTCGGCCTGATGACGGCGATCCTGGCGACCGTGCTCTACAACTACTTCACGACGCAGGTCGACACGTTCAACAACCGCGTCGAGGAAACCAGCTACGAGGTGCTGAAGCTGCTGGAGACCGGCAAGGAGTCCTGAGCATGACCCGTCGCACGCGCGTGCGGATCGACATGACGCCGATGGTGGACGTGGCGTTCCTGCTGCTCATCTTCTTCATGTCGACCACGCAGTTCAAGCCGCCGGAGGTGGTGGCCGTGGACCTGCCGATGTCGCAGTCGGAGATCCACGTGCCCGAGACCGGCACCATCATCCTGACCGTGAACCGGACGGGGCAGATCTTCATCTCCAGCGAGTCGGGGTCCGACGTCCAGGAGCTGGCGCCCGACAACGTCCTCGAGGCCGTCGTCAACTGGCGCGGGCGCAATCCCGGCGCCGTGGTCGTCGTCAAGGGCGACAAGGACGCCTCGTTCGGCGTCATGGCCGACCTCATGGACACGCTGGCGCGCTCGAAGACGCTCCGCTTCAACCTGATGACCGACCTGGCCAAGGAACCGGCGCAGATCCGGCACGGCGCGCCGCGCGCGCCGCAGGCGCCGGCAGCGCCGAGGGAGCCGCGAAATGGCTGACGTCGCCGCCGCGGAAAGCGGCAAGTCCAGCGGTCAGGCCAAGGGTCTCCTCGGCCGGCCCAAGAAGAAGCGGCCCGCCGTCCGCATCGACATGACGCCGATGGTGGACGTCGCGTTCCTGCTGCTGATCTTCTTCATGGTGACCACCGTCTTCCGTCGTCCCCTGGCCATGGAGGTCAACCTCCCGGAGCCGAACGCGAAGGTGGAGGTGCCGGAGTCCAACGTGCTGACGGTCTACGTCGACCGGGACGAGGCGCTGTTCGCGAAGCTCGGCAAGGGGCCGATCGAGCCCATGGCCTGGCCGGACCTGACGCCGACCCTGCAGGCGAACGCCGCCGCCAATCCGAACCTCATCGTGCTGGTGAAGTTCCACCGCGGCGCGCGCTACGAGCCGATGGTCGACCTGATGGACACCCTGGAAGACGCGAAGATGGAACGGTTCAGCCTGATCGCGATGCCGCCTGCCGACGAGCAGGCGCTGGAGGCGGTGCGATGAGCCGGGAAAGCACGACGAGCGTGCGCCACATCCCCTGGGCCTTCCGGCTCGACGACGCCCCGAGCCTGCCGCTCACGGGCGACCGCCATCCGCTACGGCGGGAGTTCGCGCGCTGGCTGGCCTGGGCCAGCGGCGTCACGCTGGTGATCTGCCTGCTCGCCTTCGGCGCCTGGGCCTGGTGGTCGAGCCGCGTGCCCGAGGCGGCGCCGGTCACGCGGCAGGTGAAGATCGTGCGGTACACCGACCTCGGCGTGCCGCCGTCCATCGCCAAGCCGACCGTGCCGCAGGTGAACGTCGCGCAGGCGGTGCAGGATCTGGCGGCGCCGCCGCCGGTGATCGCGGTGCCCGAGCCCGTGGCCGACGAGCAGGCCACCACCCAGACCATCGCCACCGTGGACGAGATGGCCGAGGCCCTCGAGCCGCTCACCGCGACGGACATCGGCGCCGGGGTCGGCACGGGCGACTCGCTGGTGGTGGACCTGCCCGTCGAGGAGGCCTCGCCCGCGCCGGACCAGTTCGTCGCGGTGGACGAGGAGCCGGTGCGCCTGCGCATCGACAACCCCGTCTACCCCGACGTGGCGCTCGCCGCCGGCATCGAGGGCACGGTGGTGGTGCGGGTCCTGGTCGGCAAGAACGGCAAGGTGAAGGACGTGATGGTGCTCGAAGGGCCGGAGGCGCTGCGCCAGGCGGCCGACCAGTGCGCGCGGACCTCGGTCTGGAAGCCCGCCGTGGTCGACAACAAGCCGATCGAGGTGTGGGTCATGATGCCGATCACGTTCAAGACGCGCAACTAGGTCGCGGACGCCTTCGGCACGATCTTCGCCGGCGCCTCGACCTCCAGTTCGAGCAGGGCCTGCGACAGGGTCTTGCCCTGGGGGTCGAGCAGCAGCGACACGGTGCCGCCGCCGCCGAGCGCGCGCTCGAGCAGGAAGTTCAGCGCCAGCAGGTTGTCCAGCTCATGGCGGACCACCTTGCCCTTGACGAGGCCCTTGAAGAACCGCTTCACCTCGGCCGCGGTGAGGGAGGCGCGCAGCCAGTCGTAGATCTCCGGCGTCCTCGCCACCACCCCCACGTTGCAGGTGTCGCCCTTGTCGCCCGAGCGCGCGTAAGCGAGCGCCCGCAGCTTCACCCGCCTGGTACGACCCGCCCACTGCTTGACGCGCGGCCGGCGCGCGAGCGTATACGGTTCGCGGCTGCGCGGCGGCGCGACGTCGTCGAAGGCCAGGGTCACGGCGTGCTCGCCGCCGTGTGGCGGCAGCACGGTGACGCGGGCCTGCACGCTGCTCCGGCGCAGCAACGCCGGCCAGTAGGCGACCACGCGGGTCGGCTTGGGCCGGCCGCCGGTCACGGCCAGGCCGCTCGGCCCCGAGAGGATGAGCGCCGGCAGCTGCACGCCGAAGGCCTCGACCTTGGCGCGGTCGTGGTCGCGCACGGCGAGGCGCAGCAGCACCTCGTGCGGATCCTGACGGCCGAGGGACTCCGGCCAGATCGAGCCCGTGCCCACGACGGAGGTGTGGCAGGCCTCGTAGCGGCGGCCGAGACGCTTCCAGAAGATCGCCGCCGCCGCCTCGGCCTTGGCCGTGGCCTCGGGTCCGCTCACCAGCACGGTGCCCGACGCCTTCCAGCCGTCGTCGTAGGCCATCGAGACCTTGAAGAGCTCGGGGCGCGGCTCGCCACGGACGCCGCTCACGCGCACGCGGTTGCGGCCGACCTGTGCGAGATCGATGGAATCGAAGCGGGCGACGACATCGGGCGTGATGTAGGCGCTCGGGTCGCCCATCTCGTAGACCAGCTGCTCCTTCACCGTCTTGAGGTTCACCAGCCCGCCGGTGCCGGCGTGCTTGGTGACGACGAAGTCGCCGTCGTCCCCCATCTCGATGATGGGGTAGCCGACGTTCGCGAGGTTCGGCACCTCGCGCCAGTCGGTGAGGTTGCCACCCGTCGACTGCGTGCCGCACTCGATGATGTGGCCGGCGACGATGCCGGCGGCGAGGCGGTTCCAGCCGTCGTCCGGCCAGGCGAACTCGTGGATCATCGGCGCCAGGGTGATGCCGGTGTCGGTGACCCGTCCGGTGACCACCACCTGGCAACAGGCGTCGAGCGCCCGCACCACCGGCTCGGCGCCGAGGTAGACGTTGGCGGCCGTGACGCGATCGCGCACCGGACCGAGGTCCTCGCCGGTCTCCATGTTGACCAGAGGCTCGCCGGCGGCGCGCAGCTCGTCGAGGCGACCGACGATGTCGTCGCCGTCGACCACGCCGACGCTGACGCGCAGGCCCATGGACGTGGCCAGGTCGCGGATGCGGCGACCAAGGCCGAGGGGATTGATGCCGCCCGCGTTGGTGATCACCTTCACGCCGCGCTCGACCAGCAGCGGCAGACATTCGCGCATCTGGTCCAGGAAGTCGGCGGCGTAGCCAAGCTCAGGGTCCGCGGCGCGCTGCCGTTGCAGGATCGACATGGTGACCTCGGCGAGATAGTCGATGGTCACGTAGTCGAGGTCGCCACCTTCGAGTTGCCGCTTGAGGGCGCCGGGGTCGTCGCCCCAGTAGCCACCGGCGTTGGCGATGCGGATGGTCCGTCTCATGCGCGGCTCCTCGTGGTTGCAGAGTTGGCGATGCGACCAGATCCTAGCGGCGCCGGGCGGGCGCGACAACCCGCAATCTCGGCGCTGGACCGCGCGAGGCGACCGCGGCTTGAAATGCCGTCAGGTTCGCTATAGATTTCGCCACAGAACCTTGGCTCACCCCTGCCTGGAGGCTCGCGACGATGCCCCGCTTCCTTCTGCTCTCCCTGGTCCTGCTCGCGCTGACGGCCGGTTCCGGCTGCGGCAAGGACAAGTCCGACGCCACGGCCGAATCCAGTCCGTCGCCGGCGACGGCCCAGCCGGCGGCCATGCCGGGCTCGGCCCAGCAGCCGAGCGAGTCGGGCGCCATGCACGGTTCGGTCATCGAGACGATGAACGCCGGCAGCTACACCTACGTCCAGGTACGCACGGCGACCGGCGACGTCTGGGCCGCCGGGCCGACCACCACCGTCGCCGTCGGCGACGAGGTGACCCTGCCCCAGGGCATGCTCATGCAGGACTTCGAGAGCCCGTCCCTCGGCCGCAAGTTCCCCCAGATCTACTTCGTGAACGCGATCCAGAAGGGTGGCGCGGCTGCGCCCCCGCCGGGACACGGGACGACGCCGACGGGCGAGCCCGGCGCCGAGCATACGGGCGCCGTCATGGGCGGCAAGGCCGTCACGGCCGGCTCGATCACGCGCGCCGACGGCGGACGCACCGTGGCCGAGATCCACGCCGCCCGCGCCGGCCTGGGCGGACAGCGGGTGAAGGTCCGCGGCCAGGTCGTCAAGTCGACGCCGAACGTGATGGGCCGCAACTGGCTGCACATCCAGGACGGCAGCGCCGACGGCCCGCAGGGCGACCTCACCGTGACCACGGCGAGCGGCGCCGCGAAGGTCGGCGACATCGTGCTGGTGGAAGGCGTGGCCGCCGTCGATCGCGATTTCGGCTCGGGCTATCGGTATGCGATCCTCGTCGAAGAGGCGACGGTCACCGTCGAGCCGCGCTGACGGGACCCGGACTTCCCGCGCCGACAAGACGACGCCACCGGGCCCAGGCCCGGTGGCGTTCGCGTCCCCCACGACGGCGGTTGCCCGCCATCGCCTCCTAGAACATGTCGGACGTGACCGCATTGAGGTCGGCAAGGTCGTCGTCCCCCAGGGGGATGACGTCCTGGGGCCGCGCGGACGGCGCGGCCTTGGCGACGCGCGGGACCGCCGGAGCGGTGCGCTTCGCCACGGTCTTGCCGGCCACGGCCGGGGTGACCTTCGCCGCGACCTGCATCGACCTGCGCGGCGTCCGCGCCGCCGGCTTGACGCCGCCGCCGCCGATGAGGTTGGTCAGTTCCCTCACGTAGGCCTTCAACTGCTCGGCCTGCGCGCTCATCTCCTGTCCCGCGCTTGCGGATTGCTCGGCGCTGGCGGCGTTGGACTGCGTCACGCGATCCATGCCCGCGACCGCGGTGTTGATCTGCTCGACGCCCTGCGCCTGCTCGTTCGAGGCCGTCGCGATGCCGCTCACCAGTCCGCCCACCCTGGCGACGTTGTTCGCCACCTCGGTGAAGGCCGCGTTGGTGCGCGCCACCAGGGCCGACCCGTCCTGGATCTTGCGCACGGTGACCTCGATCTGGCCGGCCGTGTCGCGCGCGGCGGTGGTGGCCCGCATCGCCAGGTTGCGTACTTCCTCGGCGACCACCGCGAATCCCGCGCCGGCGTCGCCCGCCCTCGCGGCCTCGACCGCCGCGTTGAGCGCGAGCAAGTTGGTCTGGAACGCGATCTCGTCGATGGTCTTGACGATCTTCTTGGTCTCGCCGCTCGCGGCGGTGATCTCCTGCATGGAGGCGCTCAGTTCCTGCACCTCGCTGTCCGCGTTCTTGACGACGGCGGTGGTCGCCTGCATCAGGTCGTCCGCCTCGTGCGCGCCGGTGGCGTTGCGCCGGGTCATGGCGGACATCTCCTCCAGGGACGCCGAGGTCTCCTCGATCGAGGAGGCCTGCTCGGAGGCGCCCGTGGCCAGCGTCTGGCTCGACGAGGCGATCTGACCCGCGCCGGCGGACACCTGATCCGCGGCCGAAGATAGCCCGCCGATCACGCGCTCCAGGGGCCCCACGATGGCGCGCCGGAGCGACCAGGCCAGGAATCCGCCCAGCAGCAGGGCGCCGGCGATCGCGCCGAACTGGATGAACTGCGTCACCTTGTAGGTGGTCGCCGACTTGTGCTCGGCGGCGGCCGCTTCCTCGAGGTGCAGGCCGGTGATCTCGTCGAGGACGTCACGCATCGCCTCGAACTTCACGCTGGCCTCGCCGAGCGTGAGGTCCATGGCCTCGCGACGACCCTCCCGCGTGTCCGCGACCCGCCCGTCGATGACCCGCCGCGATGCGGCCGACCAATCCTGCCACGCGGTCTCGAATCGCGCGACCAGAGCCTTCTCGCGCTCGCCGTCCGCGAGCGCCACGTACTTGTCCCACCGTTGCCGCGCCTGGGCCAGGTTCTCGTCATAGGCTTCCACCAGGCTGGCGAACTCGCTCGACTCCGAACTGGCGAAGATGAGCGAGCGCTCCGCGACGAGCAACTGCTGCAGGTCGCGGTCGGCCTCCGTCAGGTAGTCGATACTCGGCATGGCAACCGCGTAGATATACGCCAGATCAGCGCGGATACTGCGCGTGCTCAGATACGCCTGGACACCGATCGCCAGCGAGACGACGGTCATCGCCGCGAAGCCGAGAACGAGCTTCTGACCGAGCTTGAGATTCTCGAATACCTTCATGCTAGACCTCTTCTCATCGCGGGACTTGCGGACGTCACTTCACCTTCTCCACATCCACGCCGAACGTGATGGCGCCGATCACCGTGGCGCCGTCGCGGACCGGCACCGAGACCTGCACCAGATAGGTCTGGCTGCTGTCGTCGAACTTGACGTCGCTGATGTGGACGGCGCCCTTGCCGGCGGCGAAGGATTCGGTGAACTTCGGCTCGTCGCCCTGCCAGTAGTCGGACGTCTTGTCGGTCATGGCGACGTTGGCGCCCTGGTTGTCCATGACGAAGGTCTCCGAGAGGTAACCGAGGCTCGCCGCCAGTTGACGCAGATGCTTGCCGCACTCGCCGTCCATCAGGGCCTTCATGCCCGCGTCCATCCCGGCGGTCTTCTGCCACTCCTCATCGCGCGCCTTGATCTGCGCGAGCGTCTTGCCCTTGGCGTTCTCCGCCTTGACCGCGGCGACGATGATCGGGTCGGTGCCCAGCGCCGACAGCTTGCCCTGGGCCAGGGCCTTCACCGCGGCCGGAGCCGGCTCGCCGGCGAGAACGAGGGTGGTCCCGGAGAGGACCAGGACGAGAGTCGTCAGCGCGATAAATGTCCTCACGATAGACCTCCTGGAATGCCATCGAACGAAAGGAACCGCGGGCAGGCCGGAGTCCCCGCCAATGCCGAATCTCTATCGTCTTCCAAATCGGTAGCTTTAGTACGGTCTTGGGAAGGCGGTATCGAAGGCCGCGAGACGGCAGCGGCGGGAGGCGCCGCGCGGCCGGCGTCGAGGCGGATAAGCGACTGTCCGCCAATCGATTACAACGCGATACACGCTCCCGGCGCGAGGACGACGCAGGTCGCGTCGGTCTCGGCCGCGACCCTGGCAGCGAACGCGTGGGGATCCTGCTTGATCACGTCGAACGTGTTGTAGTGGATCGGCACCACCTGCCCGGGGCGCAGGAGTTTCACGGCTCGCAGCGCGTCGTCGGGGCCCATGGTGAAGTTGTCGCCGATGGGCAGGATGGCCAGGTCGAGACCGCCCTCGCCGATCAGCGCCATGTCCGAGAACAGGCCGGTATCGCAGGCGTGGTAGATCCGGCGGCCCTGCAACTCGAGCAGGAACCCCGTCGGGTTGCCGCCGTCGCGACCGCCGGGCAGGCCCGAGCCGTGCAGCGCCAGGGTGAGCTTGAGCCGTCCGAACGGGTGGTCGAAGCCGCCGCCGATGTGCTGCGCGTGGAGGTTCTGCAGTCCCTGCTCCTGCAGCCAGGTCACGATCTCGAAGTTGCTGATCACCGTCGCGCCCGTGCGGCGGGCGATCGCGACGGTGTCGCCGACGTGGTCGCCATGGCCGTGGGAGACCAGGATGTAGTCCGCCGCGACCTCGTTCGCGCCGACCGGCGCCAGCGGGTTGCCCGACAGGAACGGGTCCGTCAGCAGGCGATGCCCCGCCGATTCGATGAGGAAGCAGGCGTGTCCGTACCAGGTGACCTTGACGCTCATGTCGCACCTCCCCGCGGAAGCTACCACGCGCGCCGGGGCCTCGCAACGGCGACGGCTCAGACCACCGCGACGACGTCGAGGCGACGGAACCGCTCGCAGTGCCGGTACTCGCCGTGCGGCGCGCTGATGTCGTCACGAACGAACCGGGCGACGCGCTCGAAATCCGGGAATTGCGAGGCGTGGCAGGCGAGGGCCGCGAGCTTGCGATCCATCTGGCCGGTGATGTCCACGAAGTGGTCGGGGCGGTGGGTGCCGTAGAAGAGGACGGTCTCGACGGCGTGCGGTGTGCCGTCGTACATCCAGAGATTGCGCGCCGCGAAGAGCGCGTCGAAGACGGCGCGCGCCGTGATCCGGTGGTCGCGGTGGAAGAGGTTCAGGCTGTCGAACTCCTGGTTGGCGGGGTCGAAGGTGAAGACGGTCTGCGGCCGCACGCGGCGGATCTCCGCCACCAGCCGGGCCCGCAGGTCCTCCGTCTCCTCGAGGAAGCCGTCCCGGTAGCGCAGGAAGACGACGTCGTCGATGCCCAGCTCGCGCGCCGCTTCGCGTTGCTCGCGCTCGCGCACGGCCACCCGCTCCTGCGCGGGGCGCGCGGCGGCCTTGAAGCCGTTGGCGCCGTCCGTCACCACCACGAGCGCGCCCTGGTGCCCCGCCTCGACCAGGCGGAGCATGGCGCCGGCACAGGTGAACTCGGCGTCGTCGGGGTGGGCGCAGAAGCAGAGGAAGCTGGGCATGGTGTCCTTTCGCAAGGCCCCGGTCATCTGGTCGGGTCGTCCCAGGGGGGACGGTGGTCGTCGCGCGCCCACCTGGCGAAGAAGAGGAAGGTGGCGCCGAACGCGAGCAGGAAGAAGATGGTGTCGACCACGAAGTCGTTCTTGCGCAGCATGTCCATGAACTGCACCGCCGCCAGCGCCATGCTGATCAGGCCCAGCACCAGCCAGAGCCACGACTCGTCGCGTTTCGGGGCCATGTTGCCTCCTGCGCGCCCGGGCGAGGGGCCGCGATTCGCCTCGGATTCCATCGCCGCGGTCGGCGAGGTTCCATGGTATCATCTTCGGGCCGTTCACCGCCAACGCCAACCCTGGAGGCCGCCGTGCCGAAGACCCGCCGAACTCGCCCCCCGCTGCCGCTGCTCGCGCTCGTCGCGGGGGCGTGGCTGGCGGCCGCCGCCCCGGCGACTGCCGCCGACACCCACGCGCTGGTCCGCGCCTGGATCGATTCCCCCGCCGACCAGGCCGCCTGGGACCGCGAATTGCCCGGGCTGGACGTGGCCGCCGGCCGGCGGGACGACCACTACGACCTGGTGGTCCCCGCGGGCGAACTGCGGGAGCGGCTGGACGCCTGGCGCGCTCGCGGCGCCCGGGTCGAGGTGGTCCACGAGAACCTGGAGGGATTCTACGCCTCGCGCCTCGACAGCCGGGACAACTTCGGCCTGTACCACACCTACAGCGAGAACCTCGCCTGGCTCGACCAGCTGCGGCTGCAGTATCCCCAGGTGATCGGCGCCCGCTGGTCGCTCGGCAATTCCATCGAGGGCCGGCCGGTCTGGTGCCTGCGGGTATCGGACAATCCGGACATCGACGAGGCGGGCGAGCCCGAGGTGCTGTTCGACGCGCTGCACCACGCGCGCGAGGTGATGTCGTCCGAGATGGTGGTGATGCTCGCCGAGTACCTGGCGCAGCAATACGCCGCCGGCAACCCCGACATCGTCGAACTGCTGGACACCACCGAGATCTACCTGGTGCCGATGGTGAATCCCGACGGCTTCGTCTACAACGAGACGACCAATCCCCTGGGCGGCGGCATGTGGCGCAAGAACCGCCGGATGAACCTCGACGGCACCCGCGGCGTCGACTGCAACCGCAACTACCCCTACGAGTGGGGCTGCGAGGGCGGCAGCAGCGGCGACCCCGGCAGCGAGACCTACCGCGGCGCGTCGCCGGGCAGCGAGCCCGAGGTGCAGGCGCTGATGGCCCTGATCAACGCGCACGACTTCGTCGTCCGCCAGAGCTTCCACACCTACGCCAACCTGACCCTCTACCCCTGGGGCTACACCACCGCCGACACGCCGGACGAGGACGCCTTCCGCGAACTGGCCGCCGAGATGACGGCGCTCAACGGCTACACGCCCGGCCAGCCGCCCGACGTCCTCTACGAGGTCTGCGGCGGCAGCTTCGACTGGGACTACGGCCAGCAGGACCAGCACACCAAGATCTTCGGCTTCACCACCGAGATCGGCGGCGACGGCGACGGCTTCTGGCCCAGCGACGCGCGGCGCCAGCCCCTCTTCGACGAGAACATCGGCCCGGCCCTGACCTTGATCGAGGCGGCGCACGTGCTGCGGGGCGTCACCTTCACCCACACGCCCCTGCCCTTCACCGCCGCCACCGGCGGCGACCACCACCTCACCGCCGTGCCCGCCGGCTTCGAGGGCACCGCGATCGACGCCGCGTCGGTCACCGTCCACTACCGGGTCGACGGCGGCGACTTCGTGACCGTCGTCATGACGCCGACCGGCAACCCCGGCGAGTTCGGCGCGAGCATCCCCGCGCAGGCCGACGGCGCCGCGGTCGAATATTACCTGCGCGCGCAGGACGTCGAGGGCCGCCCCGGCACCAGCCCGCGCGGCGCCCCCGCCGCCCTGCACGCCTTCGAGGTGGGCGACGAGTTCCACCACGACATGGAGGCCGACCGCGGCTGGACCGCCGGCGCGCCGACCGACAACGCCACCAGCGGCACCTGGGTGCGCGGCGACCCCCTCGGCACCACCGCCCAGCCCGAGGACGACCACAGCGCGGACGGCACCCAGTGCTGGTTCACCGGCCAGCACCTCGCCGGCCAAACGCCCGGCTGGGGCGACGTCGACGGTGGCGCCACCTCGCTCTTCTCCCCGGTCTACGACTTCACCGGCGCCGAGAGCGTGAGCTTCTCCTACTGGGCCTGGTACTCCAACGACCAGGGCAACAACCCCGGCACCGACTGGTGGGACGTCTACGTGTCCAACGACGCCGGCCAGACCTGGTTGCCGCTCGAGCACACCACCACGTCGTCCAACGCCTGGGTCGAGCGCACCTACGACCTGGCCGACCACGCCGCGTCTCCCGGCGCGGTGCAACTCAAGTTCGTCGCCTCCGACGCCAGCCCCGGCTCGCTGGTCGAGGCCGCCGTGGACGACGTCCACCTCCTGGCGTCCTTCGGCACCACCGGCGTCGCCGCGCCCGGCACCGCTCTACGGTTCGCGCTCGCGCCGAACCAGCCCAACCCGTTCAACCCCCGCACCACCATCCGCTTCACCCTGCCCGCCGCGGGACGGGTGGACCTCGCGGTCTTCGACCTGAAGGGCCGGCGCGTGCGCGACCTCTACGCGGGAATATTACCGGCCGGCGAGCACGGCCTGACCTGGGACGGCACCGACGCCGGCGGCCACGCGGTGGCCAGCGGCGTGTACCTGTGCAAGCTGCGCACCGGCGACGGCGAGCTGACGCGCCGCATGGCCCTGATGAAGTGACGACGACGTGACGCTGAAGCCCTGGCACTACACCTGCCGCGAGGACGTGGCCGACCTGCGCATCTTCCGCGTTCTGCGCGAGACCGCCGCCTCGCCGCGCACCGGCGAACCGCACGTGTTCACCCGGGTCGAGTCGCCGACCTGGGTGAACATCGTGCCCGTGACCACGGACGGGCAGGTGGTCCTGGTGCGCCAGTGGCGCCACGGCATCAAGGACTTCACCCTGGAGATCCCCGGAGGCCTCGTCGACGCCGGCGAGGCCCCCGCCGCCGCCGCCGTCCGCGAGGTCCGCGAGGAGACCGGCCACGAGGGCGACCCACCGGTCGAGATCGGCATCGTGGAGGCGAACCCGGCCTTCATGCCGACCCTCACCCACACCTACCTGATCGAGAATTGCCGCCGCGTCGCCGCCCCCGACCTCGACCCCGGCGAGGACCTCGAGGTCGTCCGGATTCCGCTCGCCGACATCCCCACCCTGATCGCCCGCGGCGAGATCCGCCACTCCCTGGTGGTCTGCGGCTTCTGGTGGCTGGCGTTGCGGCGGCCGGATCTGCTACGGCTGGCGAGATAGGGCGCTCACCACATCTCGCGGCTGATCTCCGCGCCCGCGGCGTCGAACTCGAGCCAGCGGCCATGGCCGCCGTCCCAGGCGAATTCGCGGCGCAGGATCCAGCGGGCCGGCGACCAGTCGTAGACTTCGCACCAGCCGATGGTGAACGACGACGAGATGCGATAGCCGACCAGCCGCTCGCCGGGCCAGGTCCACAGCCACAGGTGGGCGCCCTCGTGGTCGCGGCTCCAGTGCATCTCGACGGCCTCGTCGGCGCGCGCGTAGGTCCACTCCACGCTGTCGCGCGACGCGGTGGCGGCCCAGGTCCAGGCCACGGCGGCGCCCGGTGGACCGTAGGAACGGAACAGGCCCGCGCGGCCGGTCGCGCCCGTCTCGCCGTCTGCCAGTCGCGCGTCGGCGTCCGTGGTGATCTCCCACGCCCAGCCGGCGTCCGTTGCGCAGGCTTCGTAGGTGAGGTCATTGGCGAGATCGCGTCCTCTCCAGCAGGCGCCGTCGGCGGCCCAGGCCAGGGACGACGCCGGCGCGAGCACCGTCCGCATGACCGCCGGCGTGTCGATCCGCGCGAGCAGGGCGATCACGGTGTCCTCGGCTGCCTGCCCGACGGACGCGAGGCTGCCGAAGACAGGCGCCGGCGGCAACTCGGCGGCCACGGGCGCCGGCGGGCCGGCGGGCGGCGGCGACACCGGGTCGTCGTCGCCGCCGCAGGACGTGAGAAACAGGCCGAGGAGGATGGCGGCCGGGACGCAGCGCATCGCGGTGGTGCTCATTCCGTGCGGGTGTAGGTCATCTCCATCCACTTGACCATCTCGCCGGTGGGTCCGGGGCCCCACATCTCGAAGACGTGGTGGTCGTCCAGGAAGCGCGTGATGAGCTTGGCGGTGCGCGTCTCGCCGGTCGCGGCGTCCACGAACTCGCCGTGGCAGACCAGTTCGCCGGTCGCGGGGTCGTACTGGCCCTCGTAGTCCATCATGCCGGTGCTCATGGAGTCGAGCCAGATCCCGACGTACTTCTGCTTGAGGTTGTCATAGCCGAGCAGGCCGAGGCCCTCGAAGGCGCCGCCGAAGGTCTCGCCCTTGAAGCTCGACTTCAGATAGCGGCCGCCGAAGATCATCTCGCCTTCCTCGACGCCCTCGCTGACCATCGGCGCCGACGACGGATCCATCCAGGACTTCATGACCACCTTCCACTTGCCGGCCGTCCTGGCGATCAACTCGTGCGCAGGGCCCGGGCGGGCGGCCGCCTCGTAAACCTGCATCATCTCGAGCACCTTCTGATCGTCGACCGGAGCCGGGACGTCGTCTCCGGCCAGCGCCGGGATGACCACCAGCGTGGCGAGGGCCAGCAGAGGCAGCGCGAAGTAGCGTGTTTTCAGCATCTTGGCTCACTCTCGGGCAGGTGACGCCCGCGGGGTCGGCACCGCGCGGGCCGCAGCGGGGGCAATCGACAGATTACCGCAGCTGCCTCTTGCCGCCAAGGCTCCGATACCGCAAAATCCGGCCGCGCCGCCTTGACATGACGACACGATCATCTCTTGTTGGAACGACTTGCGGCCGGGTGGCGAGAGGAGCTCCGTGATATCCATCCGTCGTGCCCAGATCGGATTGCAGCTGGGTCTCGCGGGACGCCTGCTGATCGGCGTCCTGTTGCTGCTGGCGATCGCCGCCGTCATCGTCTTCGCCCGTGAAACCAAGACCTCGCGCGAGCAGGCTCGCTACATCAGCCGCCTGGCGGAGGACCTGTCGTACCAGGTCGAGCCCGGGCCGAGCGACGCGATCCGCTTCCCCACCGACGGGCCGTACGACATCCGTCACGGCTACGTGCGCATCCCCGAGTTCGTGGAGAACGCGCAGAATTCCGGCTTCACCGTCGCGGCGCAGGCCCGGTGGACGCCGCGCATGATCGACGTGACGGACAAGGGTCTGTTTCCCGTGTACTGGGAGAAGAACCGCGCCGGCCTGGTGCTGCTCGGCAGCAACGGCGAACCGATGTACGACGCCTCGCGCCCGACGCGCGTCTACAACGGCTTCGAGTCGGTGCCCGATCCGATCGTGCAAATCCTCCTGCAGATCGAGAATCGCGAGCTGCTCGATCCCAAGTTCCCTTACCGCAATCCCGCCGTGGAGTGGGACCGGCTCGCGCGGTCGGTCCTGCAGCTGGGCATCAACCAGCTCGACCCCGAGCAGCGGGTGACCGGCGGCAGCACGCTCGCCACGCAGATGGAGAAGTACCGGCACTCGCCGGAAGGGCGCACGTCGTCGGTCGGCGAGAAGTTCCGTCAGGTCGCGACGGCGTCGCTGCGCGCGTACCTGAACGGCGAGGAGACCATGGAGGCCCGGCGGCGGATCGTTGTCGAGTACATCAACTCGCTGCCCCTGGGCGCGGTGCCGGGACACGGCGAGGTCATCGGGCTCGGCGACGGTCTCGAGGCCTGGTACGGCGTCGATTTCGACGAGATCAACCGCACGCTGACCACCCCGGACGCCCCGCTCGCGGCCCGCGCCATGGCGACCAAGCAGGTCCTGAGCCTCTTCCTCGCCCAGCGGCGGCCCTCCCACTATCTCGACCCGGCATCGGACGCCCTCGAGATCCGGACCAACGAGTACGTGAACGTCCTCGCCCGCGACGGCGTCATCGCGGCCGAGGTGCGCGACTCCGCGCTCGCGCAGAAGCTGGCGCTCAAGCCGACCGACCCCGGCCGCCGGTACGCCAACTACGTCGAGCGCAAGGCCGCCAACGCCGTGCGGCCGCGGCTGCTCTCGATGCTCGACGTGCCCCAGCTCTACGACCTCGACCGCCTCGACCTCGCCGTGCGCACCACGCTCGACAAGCCCGTCCAGGAGGCGGTCACCAACGTCCTCTCGCGCATGGGCGATCCGGCGTTCCTGGACGAGCACAACCTGCGCGGCTTCCGCCTGCTCGAGCGCGGCGATCCCCGCCAGGTGATCTACAGCTTCACCATGTACGAGCACGTCGAAGGCGCGAACCTCCTGCGCGTGCAGGTCGACAACTTCAACCAGCCCCTCAACATCAACGAGGGCGTGAAGCTGGAGCTGGGCTCGACGGCGAAGCTGCGCACCATCGTCACCTATCTGCAGGTCATCGAGGACCTGCATGCCGCGCACGCCGGCAAGTCCTTCTCCGAGCTGCGCGCGGTCGAGGTGGCGCCGTCGGACCGGCTCACCCGCTGGGCGCTGGACTACCTCGCCAGCGGCGCCGACACCACCATCACCGGCATCCTCGACGCGGCGCTCAACCGCGCGTACTCCGCGAGCCCGGGCGAGGCCTTCTTCACCGGCGGCGGCCTCCACACCTTCTCGAACTTCGAGCCCAACGACAACGGCGCCGTCCTCTCGGTGCGCGAGGCCCTGCGCCGTTCGGTGAACCTGGTCTTCATCCGCATGATGCGCGACATCGTGAAGTACCACGTGTCGCAGCACGAGTCGTTGCCCGAGCTGATCTCCGACAAGGACGACCCGCGCCGGATCGAGTACCTGCGCCGCTTCGCCGACCGTGAAGGCCAGGTCTTCCTCAATCGTTTCTACCGCAAGTACAAGGACCTCGACGCCGACGAGGCGCTCGAGGTCATGCTGGACAACGTCTCGCCGACGCCGACCCGCCTGGCGGTGGCCTTCCGCTCCGTCGCGCCGCAGGCCAGCGAGCAGGAGTTCGCCGCGTTCCTGCGACGCAACCTGCCGGGCTCCAGCATCTCCGAAGCCGCCATGCGCAGCCTGTTCACCAAGTACGCCATCGAGGCCTTCCCGCTGCAGGACCGCGCGTATCTCAGCCGGATCCATCCGCTCGAGCTCTGGCTGGTGTCCTACCTGCGCGATCATCCGGGCGCCTCTCACGAAGAGGTGATCACCGCCAGCGAGCAGGAACGGCAGGACGCCTACGCCTGGCTCTTCAAGGTGCGGTCCAAGAGCCGTCAGGACTGGCGCATCCAGACCCTGCTCGAACTCGACGCGTTCCAGGAGATCCACGCGCGCTGGAAGGCCCTGGGCTACCCCTTCGAATCGCTGGTGCCCTCGTACGCGACCGCGATCGGCAGCTCCGCCGACCGCCCGGCGGCTCTCGCCGAACTGGTGGGCATCATCCTCAACGACGGCGTGCGCTACCCCGCGGTGCGGATGGACAGCATGGTCTTCGGCGCTGGCACTCCCTTCGAGACGCGCCTGTCCCGCGCGCCGTCCGCCGGCGAGCAGGCGCTGCGCAAGGAGATCGCGCAGTTCCTGCGTCCGGAGCTGGTCGGCATCGTGGAGGGCGGCACCGCCGTCCGCCTCAAGGGCGCCTTCAAGCGCCCGGACGGCACCCCCATCCCCGTCGGCGGCAAGACGGGCACCGGCGACAATCGCTCGACGACCTACGACTCCCGCGGCAACGAGATCCGCTCGGTGGCGATCAACCGCACCTCCACCTTCGCCTTCCTCATCGGCGACCGTTTCTTCGGCGTGCTCACCGCCTACGTGCCGGGAGAACAGGCCGACAACTACGGATTCACGAGCTCGCTTCCGGTCGCGATCCTGGCGATGCTCAAGCCGTCGCTGGAACCGCTCATCCTCGCGCACGAACCGCAGGCGGCGCCCGCCGAGGTCGCCGGCAACTGAGCCCCGCTTCGCCTCGACCGGGTCGCGCGCGCGGCCCGGTCGTCCCCCTCCAGTTGGCGGAGTTTTTTCATCCTGTTTATAGTCTGTCCGAGTTCACCCCGTGGCTGCGGGGCATCGCCCATCCCATACCTGGAGGAGACCATGCGTACCTGGACAATGCTCGTGTTCGCCCTGGTGGCCGCCGGCGGCCTCACCGCTTCGGCGCAGGCCGAGACCCCCTGGCTGCCGGACCTGCGGATCGGACCCGGCGCCATGCTGCGCGACGTCATCACGCCGCCCGAGTGGGGCGGGATCTGGTCGTTCGAGGACCAGACGTTCGATTGCGAAACCAACCAGCTGATCAGCACCGAGGCCTACCTGGACACCATCTGCGCCGGCTCCTCGATCGAGTTCGGCGACTCCGAGTTCCCGCTCACCTGCACCGGCAGCGCCGACGCCAACACCGTGTCGATGACCTGCACCGGCACCTTCCCGGTCTTCGAGAACTGCGACATGGAATTCACCATCTCGTTCGAGGCCACCCGCAACGGCGACAGCTTCACGTCGGTGCAGACCATCTCGACCACCTACGTCGGGGAGGGGTGCCTCTTCCTGCCGGACGAGTGCACGCGCACCGAGAGCGCCGCCACCCGGGTCGGCCCGGAGCCGAGCCCCTGCGAGCAGACGCCGGTCGAGACCGTCGACTGGGGGACGGTCAAGGCCCTCTACCGTTAGCCAGGGACGACAATGACGATCAGGCCGCCTCCTGCGGGAGGCGGCCTGGTATTTGCTAGCGGTCCAGGCGGCTTCGGCGTATCTAGTTGGCCTTTGGCAACAGGATTTGTGCAAGGAGTCGACCGTGACCAAGAAACGACTGGGCATCATCGGCGGCATGGGCCCCGTGGCCGGCGCCTACGTCTTCAAGCGACTGGTCGAGTTGACGCCCGCCCTCACCGACCAGGACTACGTCGAGACCTTCCTGCACAACAACACCTGCGTGCCGGACCGAACGAAGGGCATCCTCCACGGCGGCCCGAGCCCCCTTCCCGAACTCATCCGCTCGGCGGAGCTCCTCGACAACCTCGGCGCCGACTATCTGATCCTCGCCTGCATGACCTCGCATCACTTCGTGCCGGAACTCCAGACCCACGCGCGCGCGACCATCATCGACGCCATCGCCGAGACGGTGAGCTACACCACCGACCACCTGCCGGACGTCCGTTCCGTCGGCATCCTCGCGACCACCGGCAACCTGCGCATGGAACTGTTTCAGAGGAAGTACGCCGCCGCCGGCATCTCCTCCGTCCTCTTCGACGACGCGGACCAGGTCCGGCACTTCATGGACCCCGTCTACGCCGAGTGGGGCATCAAGGCCGGCAACATCACCGGACTCGCCCGCGAGCGCGTCCTCGCCGGCGCCTTGCGCCTCATCGAGCTCGGCGCTGACGCGATCGTCAGCGGCTGCACCGAGATCCCCCTGGTGCTGACCCAGAACGACCTCCCCGTCCCCCTCATCGACACCGTCGACGTCCTCGTCGGCGCCGCGATCGCCCGCTGCCTGGGCGTCAACGCCCGGACGGTGCTGACGCCATCGCCGGTGGTGAAGAGGTAGGTTCTCGGCAACGGTCCACCCGGGTCTCGCGCGAGGCCGGTCATTCCACGATGTCGCTACGCCGGCATCGGCGACACCAAACCGCCACGAACGCCGCGGCGCAGGCCAGCGCGAATGCGGCGACGATCGGGCCGGACACGGCGTGGCGCACTCCCAGCATCAAGAAGTGCATCAGGAGCAGCAACTGGAACCCGAGACCATTCGGCCATCGGGTATGCGGCCGCCGCAGCGCGGCCACGGCCAGCAACTGGGACGGCACGATCGCCGCCGCCAGGAACGCGACGTGAGGCGCCGGCGCATGATAGGTCCACACGCGGCCGCCGATAGGCAAGTCCGGCACGACCTGGGCCAGGGCGCGTCCGACGGCCCAGCAGGCCGCCCCGAGAAGGCCCGCGACGATCAGGGTTCCGGCGCCGACGCGCAGACCTGCCCGCTCGCGGGCGATCCTGCTCTCGAGGATGGCGTTACGTCTCACGAGTCGCACGATGCCGTCGGCGCAGTAGATGGCCGGAGCGATCACCCAGCCGGCAAACCAACCTCGCATCACCGTCCCGTGGTCGTCGTGGATCGAGTCCAAGTAGGGAAGGACCAGCAGGGTCAGGACCAACATGGCAACGGGGGACCAGGTTCGGCGGGACTGCGGCAGGCTGCGCGAAACGACGGCCCAGGTCAGTTGCCACGCCCGCGTCGACCCGCGGTCGCCGCGACGGAGCGCGGCATGCGCGCGATCGAGGATTCCAGTCAGGAGGCGCGCACCCCTCCGAGTCGACGCTAACAACTGCGCGTTCTCCTGCCGGGCCTTCATCCGCTCCAGACGGCTCGGGTCCCACCAATCAGCGAGTTGAACGACATTCTGTCCGCAGAGAGAACGGTGCAATCGCGCGCTGTCGAGGCGTCTACCCAGATAGAGGAGACAGGCGGCGGCGACCATCAACGCAAACCAGGTCTGCTCACGTACCCAGGATTCGGAGATCCATCGCGTCCCAAACAGGGGCCATTGCACGAGAAGGAGCCAGACGGCCACCCCCCATCGCGCGAATCGCAGGGTCACGACGCAGATCAAGGCACCCCAGGCGAGGCCGAAGGCACCGAAGGAACCTGCGGATGCCCAGGTCACAGAGTTGGTAGCGCGCATGCCCAGGATGATCGCGAAGCCGGTCAACACGCAAAGCCCTACTTGCGCGCGGAACAGCCTACGCCTCGTCCCGACGACGAAGAACGACAGTGGCAACGCAAGGTACTCGCGCGCGAAGAGGCTCGTGGCGAAGATCGGCAGAGTCGCCACGGCCAGGATCCAGTGAGCAGCACGTTGTTCGGGCGAGAGGTTATGAACAGCGCGACTCGTCAAGGACATGAGCACCATCGCCGTCAACCAACCCGCGAGTAGTCGCGTCCGCGTGACGAGTCGCATCCCCATGCGCAAGGACGACAGCATGGTTCACCGTCCCCCTGCGACAACGCGGTAGATCTCCTCGAAGGTCAGAGGCGTGACCTCGCCTCGCAGGCCGAGTTTCCCTAGCTCTGCCAGCACTTGATCCTGCGTCCTGCCCCCGACGATCACGCTTGCGTCGCGCCCATGGCGCGTCACGTCCAGGGCGCCGGCAAGCGCGGGCAGATCCCCATTCCCCGCCGCCAGATTCACGCGATGGTGACTCTCTCGCAGGTTGTCCAGCGTTCCGTAGAATCGCGCTCGTCCGTCGACGAGGATCAGCACGCGGTCGATGACCTTCTCGACATCGGTGAGGATGTGAGACGAAATGAGGATGGTTCGACCAGGCACCTGGACCATGCCGATGAGGAGATCGAGGAAATCCTGGCGAGCGATGGGATCGAGGGCGGACGCGGGTTCGTCGAGCAACAGCAAGTCGGGTTCGTGGGCCACACCGAGCAAGATCGCGAGGCGCTGGCGCTGGCCGGTCGAGAGCGCGCCGATGCGTTTGTGCAGATCGATCTCGAACTCGCGGACCAGCCGCTCTGCGAGATCGTGGTTCCAGCGAGGTTGTCCCGCGCGAATGTACGCGATGAGCTCTCCACAATTGAGCCAGCCAAGGAGTTCGGTCTCCTGACTGACGTAGCCGATGCGGCAGAGTCGGGCGTCGTCGAGCCGGGCGGCCTCCACGCCAAGCGTCGTGACCTTGCCGGTCGTGGGCAACGCCAGACCTGGGATGTGCCGCAACAGGGTCGTCTTGCCGCCTCCGTTGGGCCCGAGAACGCCGACAACCGTGTTCGACGGTATCTCGAGGCAGAGGTCGCTCAACGCGCGTGCCGAGCCGAAGTCCTTGGTCAGGTGCGAGAACTCGACGACGAGGGCGTCACTCATGATCGTCTCCTGGGGACTGCCGCAGGGCGATGTGATGGGCCAGCAGGTTGGCTGCGTCGACGGCCGTTACGCCGAGTCGAACGGCGAGATCGGCCGCCTCGCGTATGGATTCTTCGAGCAACCGTCGGCGCGCGGCGGCGGCCTGGTCGGCGGATACGGGCGCCACGAAGAGACCGACACCGCGTCTGCGCTCGAGCGCGCCCGTGTCGACGAGTGCGCTGTATGCCTTGCTGATGGTCATGGGGTTGACCTTGGCGCGGACCGCGAGGTTGGCGACCGACTCGACCTGCTCACCTGGTGCGAGTTCACCGGTGACAATCATCCGCCGAACCTGGTCAACGACCTGGCGGTAGATCGGGATGGAACTGCGGGGATCGATCTGGATCATCACCCACCTCGCCTTCAGTCACTGTATATTAGTATAATAATACACTATGACCAGAGCGGTCAACCCCATTTCTTCGCGCCATCTCGATGGACGGCAGTTACGCCGGCACAACTCGATAACAAACTTATATTCAATGAGTTATGCGATTGACGGCCGACATGACGGCGGCCACCCTACCGAGACCTCGTCGGTCGTCCCGTCGTTCTTCGAAACCGACGACGCCATGGCCCCTTGCGCGCATGGACTTTGCTGGACACATTCCGCCAGGTGTCCGACGATGAGAAGCAGGGCCCGGGGCACGAAGCGAGGCGAGATGCAGGTCGGCGTCAGGGAAGCGGCACGACTGCTGGCAGTCTCCGAGAAGACCATCTACCGGTGGATCAAGGCCGGGCGATTGCCGGCGTATCTCATCAACGAGCAGTACCGGTTCAATCGGGCCGAGTTGCTGGAGTGGGCGACCGCCCGCAAGATCAACGTCTCCCCCGAGATCTTCGACGAACCCGACGACGGCACCCACGTCCAGCTGCCCGAGGTCGCCGAGGCGCTCGAGGCCGGCGGCATCCACTACCGCGTGGCGGGGACGGACAAGTCGTCCGTGCTCAAGGCGGTGGTCGACCTGATGCGGCTGCCGGACGAGGTCGACCGGGGGTTCCTGCACCAGGTGCTGCTGGCCCGGGAGTCGCTCGGTTCGACCGGCGTCGGTGACGGCATCGCCATCCCCCACGTGCGCAACCCCATCGTCATGCACGTGCCGCGACCGACGGTGACGCTGTGTTTCCTTGAGCATCCGATCGACTTCGACGCGATCGACGGCCAGCCCGTGGACACGCTCTTCACCATCGTGAGTCCGGCGGTGCGGGGGCACCTGCACATCCTGTCGCGTCTGGTCTACACCTTGCGGGATCCGCGGGTCCGCGCGCTGCTCGCACGCCAGGCCGCGCGGCAGGAGATCCTGGACGCCGTGCGCGCCGTCGAGGTGCAGGTGGCGCCGGAACCGGGTGCGTCGTGACGCTCCTGCTGACGACCCTGGGCCTGTTGATCGGCGGCGGCGCGCTGGCGCTGGCGGCCCATCGCCACGACCGGCTGGCCGCGGGCGCGGCGGTCGCCGGCCTGCTCGGCGCGGCGGTCGCCGGCCTGCCGCCGGCGCTGGACGTGATCGCGCGCGGCGCCACGCTGTCCCTGCGGCTGCCCTGGCACGTGCCGCTGGGCTCGTTCTCCCTCGGCCTCGACCCCCTGTCGGCGTTCTTCCTGCTGCCGATCCTGGTGCTGGCGCCGCTGGCGGGCATCTACGGCGTCGGCTACCTCCGCGAGTGGCGCGGCCGCAAGAATCTCGGCGCGTGCTGGTTCTTCTTCAACCTCCTGGTCGCCTGCATGGTGCTGGTGGTCACGGCGCGCAACGCCGTGCTCTTCCTGGTCGCCTGGGAGACCATGGCGCTCGCGTCGTACATCCTGGTGGTGTTCGAGGACGAACGGGACGACGTCCGCCGCGCCGGCCGCACCTACCTCATCGCGACGCACCTCGGCACGGGAGCCCTGCTGGTGCTCTTCCTGCTGCTCGGCCAGCCGACGGGGTCGCTCGACTTCGCCGACCTCGGCCCCGGCGCCGCGTCGCTGACGCTGCTGTTCGCGCTCGCCGTGATCGGCTTCGGCACCAAGGCGGGATTCGTGCCGCTGCACGTCTGGCTGCCCGAGGCGCATCCCGCGTCGCCGAGCCACGTCTCCGCCCTGATGTCCGGCGTGATGATCAAGACCGGTCTCTACGGGCTGCTGCGCATCCTCACCGTCCTCGGCCCGCCGCCGCCGGCGTGGGGCTGGACCTTGCTCGGGATCGGCGCCCTCTCGGCCGTCGGCGGCGTGCTCCTGACCCTCGCCCAGCACGACCTCAAGCGCGTCCTCGCCTACAGCAGCGTCGAGAACGTGGGGATCGTCGCGATCGGCTGCGGGCTGGGCCTCCTCGGGCAGGCGTACGACCTTCCCGCGATGGCCTATCTGGGCTACGCCGGCGCCCTGCTGCACGTCCTCAACCACGCGTTCTTCAAGGGCCTGCTCTTCCTAGCGGCAGGCGCCGTGGCCCAGGGCGCGCACACGCGCGACCTCGACAAGCTCGGCGGCCTGCTCAAGCGCATGCCGCGCACCGGCGTCCTCTTCGCGATCGGCGCGGCCGCTATCTGCGGGCTGCCGCCGCTGAACGGCTTGATCGGCGAGCTGGCCATCTACCTCGGCGCCCTGCGCGCGATCACCGGACTCGGGGCCACCGGCGCGCTGGCCGGCGCCGTGGCCGTCATCGCGCTGGCCCTCGCCGGCGGACTCGCGGCCGCCTGCTTCGCGCGGGCCTTCGGGATCGCGTTCCTCGGCGAGCCGCGCACCGCCTCGGCCTCGCACGCGCACGAGGCGAGCCGCTGGCTCGTGGCGCCGATGGGCATCCTCGCCGCGGCGTGCCTGGCGCTGGGCGTGGCGGCGCCGTTCCTGCTCGTTCCGCTGCAGACGGTGATCGGCGTCGTCGCCGGACCGGCGGTCGTCGCTCGCGCGGACCTGGCGAACACCGTGGCGCCGCTGCGCCTGCTGACGGCATGCGCGCTCGCGCTCTGGCTGGTCCTCGGCCTGCTGATCCTGTTGCGACGGGCCCTGCTCGCGCGGCGGACGGTCGCCGCCGCCGTGACCTGGGACTGCGGCTACGCGGCGCCGACCGCGCGCATGCAGTACACGGCGTCGAGCTTCGGACAGCCGCTGGTGGACCTCTTCCCGTTCGTGCTGCGCGGCAGCCGGCACGGCGAACCCGTGGCCGACCTCTTCCCTTCGCGCACCACCCTGGCGACCCGCACGCCCGACCCCCTGCATCACGAGGTCTACGCGCCTGCCTTCGCGGGTCTCGCCCGCCTCGCCGCGCGGCGCAAGCCGCTGCAGGGCGGACACACGCAACTCTACGTCCTGTACGTCGCGATCACGCTGCTGGCCCTCCTCGTCTGGAAGCTGTCATGATGCGAGGAGCCGCCGCCATCCACCTCGGACTCGCCCTGCTGCTGGCGCCGCTGCTGCCGGGCATCATCAACCGCACCAAGGCGAAGTTCGCCGGCCGGCGCGGCCAGCCGCTGCTGCAACTCTACTTCGACCTCGCGAAGCTCCTGCGCAAGGGCGCGGTCTACAGCCGCACCACCACCTGGGTGCTGCGGGCGGGCCCCCTCGTGGGCCTCGCCGCGGCGCTGGTCGCCCTGCTGGTCGCGCCGTTCGCCGGCCTGCGGGCCGTCGCCGCCTTCCCCGGCGACCTGATCCTGCTGGTCTACCTGCTCGGCGTGATGCGCTTCTTCACGGTGATGGCGGCGCTCGACACGGGGTCGGCGTTCGCGGGCATGGGCGCGAGCCGCGAGGTCGCGTTCTCGGCGCTGGCGGAGCCCGCGCTCCTGATCGGCCTGGCCGCCCTCGCCCGCCGCGCCGGCGCCTTCTCGATCTCGGACGGCTACGGCGCCGTGCGGCTCTTCGATTTCGGGCCCACCGGCGGGCTGCCGCTGCTGCTCATCGGCGCCGCCTTCTTCGTGGTCTACCTGGCGGAGAACGCGCGCATCCCCTTCGACGACCCGACCACGCACCTCGAGCTGACCATGATCCACGAGGCGATGATCCTCGACCATGGCGGCCCCGACCTCGCGTTCATCGAGTACGCGGCGGCCCTCAAGCTGTGGATCCTCGGCGCCCTGGTGGTCGGCATCCTGCTGCCGCTGCGCTCCGGGCACGTGGCCGTCGACCTCGCGGCGGCGTTCGCCGGCATGCTGGTCCTCGCGGTCGCCACCGGCTGCGTGGAGGCGACCATGGCCAGGGTGCGGCTGGTGCGGATCCCGCAGTTGCTGGTGGCGGCGACGGTGCTGTCGTCCCTGGGTTTCATGCTGACGTTGCGATAGGCAAAGGACCATGACCGACCTCATCGACATCGCGATCGCCCTGGTCATCCTGAGCAACCTGAGTCTGCTCGGCACCAGCCGGCTGCTCGCCTGCGTCCGCATCCTGGCGCTGCAGGGCATCCTCCTGGGCCTGTTGCCCCTCTTCTTCCACGCGGACGACCTCTCCCTGCGCGTGGTCCTGCAGGTCGCCGCGAGCACGCTGAGCAAGGGCGTCGTCTTCCCCTGGCTGCTGACGCGGGCCGTGCGCGGCGCCGACGAGCGGCGCGAGGTGGCCCCCGCCGTCGGCTACACGCCGTCGTTGCTGATCGGCGGGGCCTTGCTCGGTCTCGCGCTGTGGCTGGGCTGGCGGCTGCCGCTGCCCGGCGGCAACGAATCCGAGTTCCTGGTCGCCGTCGCGCTGAACACCACGATGGTCGGCTTCTTCCTCATCATCGCGCGGCGGATGGCGATCACCCAGGTGCTCGGCTACCTCGCGATGGAGAACGGCATCACCACCTTCGGCCTGGTCTTCGCCGAGAAGGAACCGCTGCTGGTGGAGATGGGCATCTTCCTCGACGCGTTCATGGCGGTCTTCGTCATGGGCCTGATGGTCTACAACATCAACCGGGAGTTCCGCCACCTCGACACCGAGCGGCTGTCGAACCTGACGGACTGAGAACCGCGGAGCGCGATGATCGTCGCCCTCGTCCTGCTGCCCCTGCTCGCCGGCGCGCTGGCCTTCGTCCTGCGCGGCGACCGCCTGCGCCGCGCCCTGCTGCTCGCGACGGCGCTGATCCACGCCGGTTTGACCGCCGCGGCGTGGATCCAGCGCCCGCTGTCGCAACTGGGCGGCTGGCTGCGGCTGGACGACCTCGAGCTCCTCTTCCTGGCCGTCACCAGCCTCATCTACCTGGTGGCGACGTTCTACGCCGTGGGCTACCTGCGGCGCGAGGGACGCGAGCACCGTGAGGACTACACCGAGGGCTTCCTCTTCCTCAACGCCCCCGAGGCGGCCTTCACCGGCTGCCTCCTGCTCTTCCTGGGCGCCATGACCCTGGTCATCTGCGCGCAGCACTTCGGCCTCATGTGGGTCGCCATCGAGGGCACCACCCTCGCGAGCGCGCCGCTCATCTACTTCCACCGGCACCATCGTTCCCTCGAGGCCGCCTGGAAGTACCTCGTCATCTGCTCCGTCGGCATCGCCGTCGCCCTGCTCGGGAACTTCTTCCTGGTGGTGGCGACCTCCCCCGTGGACGACCGCCTCGCCGGCCTCACCATGCAGGCCCTCACCGCCCACGCCGGCCAGCTCGACGCCGGCTGGCTACGCGCCGCGTTCCTGCTCCTCCTGGTCGGCTACGGCACCAAGATGGGCCTCGCACCGCTGCACACCTGGCTGCCCGACGCGCACAGCGAAGCGCCCTCGGTGGTCTCGGCGCTGCTCTCCGGCGCGCTGCTGAACTGCGCGTTCCTGGCCATCCTGCGCGTGCACGGCGTCTGCGTGGCCGCGGGCCAGGCCGCGTTCAGCGCCGACCTGCTGGTGGTCTTCGGATTGATCTCGATGGGCTTCGCCGCGGTGTTCATCATCGGCCAGCGCGACTACAAGCGCATGCTGGCCTACTCCAGCGTCGAGCACATGGGCATCGCCGCCCTCGGCGTGGGCCTCGGCGGCGCCGCCGGCTTCGGCGCCCTGCTGCACGTGGTGAACCACTCGCTGACCAAGGGCATGCTGTTCCTGCTGGCCGGAAACGTGCTCGCGGCGTACCGCACGCGCGCGAGCGCCGAGGTCACCGGCATGCTGCGCGCGCTGCCCGTGAGCGGCTTGCTGTGGCTCGCCGGCTTCCTGGCCATCACCGGTTCGCCGCCGTTCGGACCGTTCCTGAGCGAGTTCACCATCCTGCGCGGCGCGCTGGCGGCGGGTCGTCCCGTGGTCGCCGGGCTCTACCTGCTGTTCCTGCTGCTGGTCTTCGCGGGCATGGCGATGATCGTCCCTGGCATGGCGCACGGCGAGAGCAGCCTGGCGCGCCGGCGCGAGCCCTGGCTGGCCGTCCTGCCGCCGGCCGCGCTCGGCGTCGCGGTGCTGATCCTCGGCGTCTACGTCCCCCCACCGCTCGCCGACGCCATCAACCGCGCCCTGGGCGCCCTGAGGTTGCCATGACGGTCAGGCTCGGCAACGGCGAGTCGATCGCCCGGCGCGACCTGCCGGTGTTGCCAGTCGCGGCGTGGCGCGAGGAGGTGGTCGGCGCCGTCGCGCGCGGTCGGCGCCTGGCGGCCTGCTTCGGCGCCGAGCGGCACCAAGACGGCCTGCGCGTGATTGCGGTCCTCGCCGGCGACGACGACGGCGAGCTGGACGTCTGCGCGGCCGACCTCGCCGACCGCTACGACGCGCTCACTCCCGACTGTCCCCAGGCGCACTGGTTCGAGCGCGAGCTGGCCGAGCAATGGGGCGTCGAGCCGCGCGGCCATCCCTGGCTCAAGCCGATCCGCCGCCAGCCGGACCACTTCTTCCGCGTCGAGGGCGAGGAGGTCCACGAGGTCGCCGTCGGCCCGGTGCACGCCGGCGTCATCGAGCCCGGCCACTTCCGCTTCCAGTGCCACGGCGAGGAGGTGCTGCACCTCGAGATCGCGCTAGGCTACCAGCACCGCGGCGTCGAGCGCGCCCTCGTCGGCGGACCGGACCGGCGGACCCTGTCGTACATGGAGACGCTCGCCGGCGACACCACCATCGGCCACGCCACGGCGCACGCGCTGGTGCGCGAGGCGCTCGGCGGCGGCGGCGCCCCGCCTCGCGCCCTGGCCATCGCGGCCATCGCCCTCGAGCTCGAGCGCATCGCCAACCACGTCGGCGATCTCGGCGCCCTCGCCGGCGACGTCGGCTTCCTGCCCACCGCGTCGTACTGCGGGCGCATCCGCGGCGACGTGCTGAACCTCACCGCGCTGCTCTGCGGCAATCGTTTCGGCCGCGGCCTGGTGCGCCCCTACGGCCTCGGCCACGACATCGACCCCGCCCTGCACGACGAGCTGCAACGCCGCCTCGCCGCCGCGCGCAAGGACTTCGCGGTCGCCGACCGCCTGCTCTGGAGCTCGCCCTCGGCGATGGCCCGCTTCGAAGGCACGGGAACGCTGACCCTCGACGTGTGCGACGACATCGGCCTGGTGGGCCCCGCCGCCCGCGCCTGCGGCGCCGAGCGCGACGTGCGCCAGGAACATCCGCACGGGATCTACCGCTTCACGCACATCCCGGTCTGCACCTGGCACTCCGGCGACGTCTTCGGCCGGGCCCACGTGCGGTCGATCGAGGTGCAGCGGTCGTTCGCCTTCATCCACGAGCTGCTCGACACGCTGCCGGCGGGACCCGTGACCATCGCCGGCCAGCCCCGCCCGGCGCCCGACCGCCTCGCCGTCTCGCTGGTCGAGGGCTGGCGCGGCGAGATCTGCCACGTGGCGCTCACCGGCGACGACGGTCGCTTCACGCGCTACAAGGTGGTCGACCCTTCGTTCCACAACTGGTTCGGCCTCGCGCTCGCCCTGCGCGGCCAGCAGATCTCCGACTTCCCGCTCTGCAACAAGAGCTTCAACCTGAGCTACTGCGGACACGACCTATGATCAAGACCATCCTCGCCCGCCTGCAGCAGGGCTATCGCACCACGGCGTACCCGCAGGGCCCGGCCCCCGAGCTGTCGCCCCGCTTCCGCGGCCTGCCGGTGATCGCGCCGGGCGCGTGCGCCGCCGGCTGCGAGGCGTGCGTCGAGGCGTGCCCCACGGGCGCGATCGACCTCACCGGCCGCGTCGCCCTGGACCTCGGCCGGTGCCTGTTCTGCGGCGAGTGCGAGACGGCCTGTCCGGCGGGAACCATCACCTTCTCGCGCGACCACCGCCTCGCCGCGAGCCGTCGCGAGGATCTGGTGCTCGCCGGCGACGAACTGCGCCGCGCCACGGCCATGAGCCGCGAGCTGCGCCGCCTGCTCGGTCGTTCCCTGAAGCTGCGGGTGGTCAGCGCCGGCGGCTGCAACGCCTGCGAGGCCGACGTCAACGTCCTGTCCACCGTCGGCTGGGACCTCGGCCGCTTCGGCATCCAGGTGGTCGCCTCGCCGCGCCACGCGGACGCGCTGCTGATCACCGGCCCCGTGACGGCGAACATGCGCCTCGCGTTGCAGAAGACCTGGGACGCAACGCCGGCGCCGAAGCTGGTGATCGCCGTGGGCGCCTGCGCGATCAGCGGCGGCCCCTACATCGGACATCCCGAACAGCACGACGGCGCCGCCTCGACGGTGCCCGTCGACCTGTTCATCCCGGGGTGCCCACCACATCCGCTGACCATCCTCGACGGGTTGTTGCGGTTGGTGGGGAAGGTGGCGGACTAGGGACCGGCACGGCCGGCGCGTGGCTCATTCGACGCCGTTGGCCGCCCCTCAGCGGCCCTTGTTCCGCCGCGGACCCAGGGCCTTCATCCGCTCCATGTAACTGCGCAGAACCGCATTCATGCGAGTCTGATATCCTGGGCCGCCGGCGCGAAACCAGGCGAGGGTGTCGTCGTCCACGCGCAGGGAAATGGCTTCCTTGGTGACGGGCGGCATCATCACCGCGTTGTCCCAGAAATCGTCCGGCAAGTCGGCCAGTTCAGGCGGCGAGGTGGCCATGACCTCCTCGTCGGTCATGGTCCGCACCCGTTCGAGATCAACAATTTCCCGGGGGAAGGTCGCCTTCTTGCGAGCAGGCTTGCGCATACTGGCTTCTCTCCTTGGGGCTGCTACGTCGTGCGGATATGATCCGGCGCACCATTTCGCCGGCGGTGTCGCGATCCGTGTAGATAACCGTCAAGTGCAAACCTGCGACCCGACCGATCGCGACAAACCGTCGCTCCCCGTAGTCGCGTCGAGTGTCCTCCGTCACCAGGAACCGGCCGGCGAAGATCGCGGTCGCAAAGGCGAATCCGAATCCCCTGGCGAGTCTGTTCGCCGCACTCTTGACGGGATCCCAGGTGAATCGCAATACTAAATATACTCCTGTATATACAACACGTCAAGGGCCGCCTCCTTCCCCCGGCAATGGGGATGCCCGCTCGACCGAGATGGTGCTTTGTCGTGGACGTGCTGGCCTGATCGCTAGCGGACCAGCACCGTGCTCTGCCTGACCGACACGCCCTCGGCGGACAGACGGTAGACGTACGTGCCGCTCGGCAACGGACGGCCGCTCTCGTCGGCGCCATTCCACACGGCGTCATGCCCGCCCGCGGACAGCGAGCCGTCCACGAGGGTCCGCACGCGCCGGCCGCGCAGGTCGAACACCTCCAGCCGCACGGCGGACGACCGGGGCAGCGTGAAGCGAACGCTCGTTTGATTGGTGAACGGATCCGGATAGTTCGGCTGCAGGGCGAAGCGGGCGCCGGCGGCGCTCTCGACGGCGGTCGGCGTGGCGCATGGCACGGCGCCGAGTCGCCAGACACTGCCCGTGGTGTTCGCGACCCAGGCCTCCTCGATGTCGCATTCGAGCCCGAAACCGCTGAGGCTGGTGACGCCCGCAGGGAAAACGTGAGTGGTCACGAAATCGCCCGTGGGCGTGAACTCGCCGAGGCTAGCCTCGATGCTGCTGACGACGAAGAGGTGGCCCGTGGCGTCCGACACGTCGAGGTCGCCGTAATTCACGTCGAAGTCGCTGCCGATCGCGAACGAGTTTAGGATGGAGCCCGTGACGGGGTCGATCTCGGCGACGCGATTCCCGGCCGGGTTGCCCGGCACGCGGTCCTGGACCAGGAAGAACACGTCGCGGCCTGGATCATACCCGCCGCCCACGACGTGGCCGACCCCGAACTCGGTGACGAGAGTGGCGAGCACGGCTCCCGTGCCCTTGTCGACGGCGTAGATCTCCGCGACGCCGGATTCGCCGTTGATGAACAGCAATGACCCCAGGGGGACCGACGCGTCGTCCAGGGTCAAGTCCTCGGGCGCAAACTCGATGTCGACGTCATTGGCGGATTCCCCCGGACGAGGGATGGAGGTCAGAAAGGTCCCCGTGGACGAGTAGGCGTCGATGGTCGCGCCGGAGCACTGGTACACCCAGACGTCGCCGGTCGTCGGGTCGACGCCGAGGCCGCAGAGTCCACCCGTCTGGGCCGGGTCGAAGACATCCAGCACGACGATCTGGGCGGACGCCGGCAATGCAAGAATGGCGACCACCATCAGGATTATCATGATGCGAATCATGTCATGGCCTTTCGCTGGTCCTGGCTTCGCAGTTACAGCAAACCCCAAGCCGGATGGTCCAGGGCAACCGTCCGGCCCGAGGTCAGGCCATGAACGCTAGAGATGATGATTGGCTGTCGCCACGACGGCGCAACGCCGCCGTTACCGGAATCGAGACTTGACCCCGCCCCACGTGTCCTTCTGCGTGGCGACCGGGCCGCCCGACAACCAGGCAAATGTGTTGAGGACGAACGCCGCGTGGTCGAGGAAATTGACGCGACCATTGGTGAGGAAGTTGGTGTCGCCGACGACCACCATGCCGCCGGTCTCGCTGGCGGTGATGACGGGAAGTCCGTCCGAACTCCAGGCGACCACCTGCGAGGGATACGTCGCCGCCAGCGACCCTCCCCACAAGAACCGCATGGTGTCGACACCGCTGAAGATCGGGTGAACCGCAAAATCATGGACCCACAGATTGAATTCGGGGCCGGCACAAGTCGTGCCCATCGCCTGGGTGATCGGCTGGATGTTCTGGTTCGGGCAACCCGAATTATCGGCCATCACGAAGACGCCGCCGCCGTTGGCGATGAAATCGAGCACGGCCGCCACCTCCGACGGCGTGTACGGCGAATACCAGGCGCTACCTAGACAGATGATGATGCAGACATAGGACGACAGGTCGATGTTGTCGAGCCCCTGGTTGGTGGTGACCACCGGGTAACCGTTGCTCCCGAGGAGATTCGCAAGATCCGCGTACTCGCCGGAAGGATCGTCGTCCAGGAACACGCCGTGGGTGCGGTCCCAGAGGACGTTGCCGAACTCCGGCGGCGTCCAGCTCGCGGACGGCGGCGCCGCTACGTGCTCGGCACCCGTGGTGGGATCGATGTCACCCGCCACCGAGAAACCGGCGCTGGCGACCAGGACGAGACTCGACAGGACGACGTGCCATCGACGCATGATTTGCCCCCCAGATCGACGACCATGTTGACATTCGCGAACGGAGATTCCGCAGTAAATCCAACTTGAATATGCTGCTGTGGAAATCCCCGCTGGTCGATTGTACCAAAGGGGAACTCAACTTCCAAGTCGACCTTACTGGCCTCCTGCCCGCGAGTTTGCTACGCTTCCTGATCTAGCGACCGCGTTCCTTCGATCGGACCCAGGAGCACCGCCTTGTCAGCACCTCGCATCGCCGCTCTTGTCACTCTGGGCCTGGGTTTCCTTCTTTCCTGTATCGCCTCCGCGCAACCCTACAAGGATGCGGGCCTCCCCCTCGAGACCCGCGTGGACGACCTCCTCGCGCGCATGACGCCGCAGGAGAAATTCTGGCAGCTGTTCATGCTCGCCGGCGGTCTCGACGGCGGCCCCGCGCGCTACTCGGACGGCGCCTTCGGCCTGCAGATCGGCACCGGCGTCGCCGGGGACGACGTCGCCGCGCGCGTCGACGCGCTGCAGCGACACTTCGTCGAGGAGACGCGTCTCGGCATCCCGATCATCGCCTTCGACGAGGCGCTGCACGGGCTGGTGCAGCAGGACGCCACGGTGTTCCCGCAGGCGATCGGCCTGGCGGCGTCGTTCGACACCACGCTGATGCGCGAGGTGGCGGCGGCCATCGCCCGGGAATGCCGGGCGCGCGGCATCCGGCAAGTGCTGTCCCCGGTGGTCAACATCGCGAGCGACGTGCGCTGGGGCCGCACGGAGGAGACCTACGGAGAGGACCCGCATCTCGCGTCCGAGATGGGCGTCGCCTTCGTGACGCCGTTCGAGCGCGCGGGGATCGTCACCACGCCGAAGCACTTCCTCGCCAACGTCGGCGACGGCGGCCGCGACAGCTACCCCATCCATCTGAGCGAGCGGCATCTGCGCGAAGTCCATCTGCCGCCGTTCGCGGCGTGCGTCGCGCGCGGCGGGTCGCGCTCGGTGATGACGTCGTACAACTCGCTCGACGGCACCCCGTGCTCCGCCAGCGCGTGGCTCAACGACACCCTGCTCAAGGGCGAGCTCGGCTTTCCCGGCTTCGTCATCTCCGACGCCGGCGCCGTCGGCGGCGCCAACGTCCTGCACTTCACGGCCGCCGACTACGCCGACGCCGGCGCGCAGGCCCTCGCCGGCGGTCTCGACGTCATCTTCCAGACCGCGTACGACCACCACACGCTGTTCATGCCACCGTTCCTGGACGGCCGCATCCCGACCGAGATCATCGATCGCGCCGTCGCGCGCGTGCTGCGCGCCAAGTTCCAGCTCGGCCTCTTCGAGAATCCCTACATCGGCAAGGTCCCGCCGGTCGCGGACCACCGCGCCCTCGCCCGGGCGGCGGCGCGCGAGTCCATCGTGCTGCTCAAGAGCGACGGCGGCGCGCTGCCGCTCGGTCCGGACGTGCGGACCATCGCCGTCCTCGGCCCCGACGCCGACGAGGCCCGCCTCGGCGGCTACAGCGCGCCGTGCGAGCGCGCCGTCAGCATCCTCGACGGCCTCGTGGCCCGCGCCGGCGACGACGTGAAGGTCGCGTTCGCCCGCGGGTGCGCCCGCGCCGAGACCACGCTGGTCACCGTGCCCGCGCAGCATCTCTCGTGTGCGCAGGGCCCCGGCCTGCTCGGCGAGTACTTCGCCGGCATCGACCTCGCCGGTGCGCCGGCGCTGACGCGCGTCGACGCGCAGATCGCCTTCCAGTGGACGCTCTTCTCGCCCGACCCCGCGCGCCTGCCCTACGACTGGTACTCCGCGCGCTGGACCGGCACCCTCACCGCCCCGGTGACCGGCGACGTCCAGCTCGGCATCGACGGCAACGACGGCTACCGCCTCTACCTCGACGGCGTGTTGCTCCTCGACAGCTGGCCAAAGGTCACGCACCGCACGCGGGTCGCGAATGTCCACCTCGAGCAAGGCCGCCGGTATGACCTGCGCCTCGAGTACCACGAGCCCGTGGGCAACGCCTGGCTGCGTCTGGTGTGGAACGTCGGCGTGCCGCCGCGCGCCGACCAGAATCTGGACGACGCCGTCGCCCTCGCCGCGCGCAGCGACGTCGCGGTGGTGGTGGTGGGCATCGAGGAGGGCGAGTTCCGCGATCGGTCGTCCCTCGCCCTGCCGGGCCGGCAGGAGGAGCTGATCCTGCGCGTGGCCGCCACTGGCACCCCGACGGTGGTGGTGCTGGTCGGCGGCAGCGCCGTCACCATGTCACGCTGGCTCGACCAGGTGGCCGCCGTGCTCGCCGTCTGGTACCCCGGCCAGGAAGGCGGCCACGCCGTCGCCGACGTGTTGTTCGGCGACCACAACCCCGCCGGACGCCTGCCGATCTCCTTCCCCGTCGCCGAGGGCCAGCTCCCGCTGGTCTACAACCACCTGCCCACCGGCCGCGGCGACGACTACGCCGACCTCACCGGCCAGGCTCTGTTCCCCGTCGGCCACGGCCTGAGCTACACGACGTTTCGGTATGCGGATTTGGAGTTCGACCGGCAGGTGATCGGCGCGGACGAAGCCGCCGTCGTGCGTTGCACCATCGCGAACACGGGTTCGCGGACGGGCGACGAGGTGGTCCAGCTGTACCTGCGCGACGAGTTCGCTTCGGTGGCGCGGCCCGTGCGCGAACTGAAGGGCTTTACCCGCGTCCGCCTCGCCCCGGGGGAATCTCGCGAGGTGAGCTTCGCCATCACGCCGGCGATGCTCGCGATGCTCGACGCCGGCCTCGCTCGCGTCGTCGAGCCGGGAGACGTGCGCGTCATGATCGGGGCGTCGTCCCAGGATATCCGTCTGCGGGGGATCCTCACCGTCGCCGAGTGAGGCCGGCGCCGCCGCGACCCGGTCACGGCTTCGGCTGCAAGAACCCCGCGACCTCGCCGTTGATGTACCCGGCGAAACCCCGCTGCGTTTCCAGATGGTCCCAGATCGCCTCGGCGTTTTGCCAGCGGACCACCTTGCCGTCCTTCGACTCGGTCAGGATCACGGCCTGGCCCGCGAGCTTGAACTCGTCGGCGAAGTGCTCGTTGGGTTCCTCCTGGACGTTGACCACGCGCAGCTCGAGGTTGCCGGCCGCGATCTCGCGGGCGAAACCCTCGCTCACGGCGGCCTTGGTCCACGCCTCGATCTTCAGGCAGGTCTCGCAGCGGAACTGTCCGTGAAAGTAGTAGACGACGAACTCGGGTTCGGGTTCGGCGACGCCCTCGCCGAGAGCCGGTGCCGCCAGCGCGAGTCCCAGCAGGAGAAGTAGGAATCCAGCTCTCATCTCGGTCGTCCTCCGTCGATCAGGGTGCGGTGTAGATCATGTACACGCCGGCCACGAGCACCAGGACCCCACACACGCGGCGCAGGATCACGGTGCCGTGCGAGCGCTCGCTCCAGGCGAGGTAGCGCTGGACCAGTTCGGTGCTGCTGCCCGCCAGGACGATCACGGCGCAGTGCCCCACGCCGTAGGCCGCCAGCAGCAGCGCGCCGAAGAGCAGGTTGTCGTGAGCCACCTTGAAGGTCACGGCGAGCATCGGGGCCATGAAGGCGAAGGTGCAGGGGCCGAGCGCGATCCCGAAGACCAGGCCGAGCACGAATGCCGCCCGGACGCCGCGGCCGCGGGCCTTCGCCTGGCCGGGACCGCTGCCGGGCATCGGGATCACGTCCAGCAGGTGCAGGCCGACCAGGAAGAACACGCCCGCGACGAGGTAGTTGCCCGCCGGCCCGATGTCGCCGGCGATGCGGCCGGCGGCGGCGGTCACGACGCCGATCGCGGCGATGGTGATCAGGATGCCGACCGCGAACGCCGTGGCCATCCGGAAGGCGCGGCGCGGCGGCAGCAGACCCTGGCCGCCGATGAACCCGACGATCAGGGGAATGCTGGCGAGGTGGCAGGGGCTGAGCAGGATGCTCAGGATACCCCACGCCAGCGAGGCGCCGATGGCGACCGCCGGCGAACCCTCGACGGCGGCGGTGAGCGAGACGAAGATGTCGTGGAGCATGGCCTAGGACTCCGGCGGCGACGAGAAGTCGTAGCCGTGCTCGCGCCAGGCGGCCAGGATCTCCTCCTTGGCGAAGAACCCCTCGTGCCGCATCAATTCCTTACCGTCGGCGTCGTAGAAGATCTGCGTGGGGATCACGCGGATGCCGTACTCCTGCGACCTGGCCTGGTCCTTCCAGACGTCGATGAAGACCACCTCGAGGCGACCCGCGTACTCGTCGCGCAGTTCGACCAGGATGGGCGCCATCATCTTGCACGGCACACATTTGTCGGCGCCGAGGTCGACCAGGCGCGGCAGCGCCGTCGCGACGGCGGGCGCCTGAACGGTTGTCGTCTCGCGACTGGCCTTGAGTACCACCGTGGCGATGATGACCACGGCGAGCGCGCCGGCGATCAGGAAGCGCCGCCGGTCGGCGTGGATCAGGGGTCGTTCGTTCATCGCGACTGCTCCCGCGTTAGCCCAGCAACTTCTTGATCTCGTCCAGCGACGGCACCTTGCCGACGCACTTGACCTCGCCGTCGACGACCAGCGCCGGCGTCAGCATCACGCCGTAACCCATGATCGCGTTGATGTCGGTCACCTTCTCGATCTCGTGCGCGAGGCCCAGCTCCGTGGCGGCCTGGCGCGTCAGCTCGGCGAGCTTGGCGCACTTGGGGCAGCCGGTGCCGAGGATCTTGAGGGACGTCATGGTCTTCACTCCCGTTCAGCGCGCCAAGGCGCCGAAGATGAGGCCGCTGAGGGTGGCCATCGCCACCACGAGGCCGACGAAGGTGAGGGTCTTGCGCCAGCCCAGGATGCTGCGCAGCACCAGGATGCTCGGCAACGACAGCGCCGGCCCGGCGAGCAACAGCGCGAGGGCCGGGCCCTTGCCCATGCCCGACCCGAGCAGTCCTTGCAGGATCGGGACCTCGGTCAGGGTCGCGAAGTACATCAGGGCGCCCGCCACGGAGGCGAACAGGTTCGCGCCGAGCGAGTTGCCGCCGACGGCGCCGGCCACCCAGCCCGAGGGAACCAGCCCCTCGTATCCGGGACGACCGAGCAGCAGTCCGGCGACGAGGACGCCGCCGAGCAGCAGCGGCAGGATCTGCTTGGCGAAATCCCAGGTCGCGGCGAGCCAGTCGCGCAGTTCGCCCGGCTCGCTGGCCAGGACCACCACCAGCGCGCCGGCGCCGCCGGCGAAGGCGGCCAGGTGGCCGGCGCCCGGGATCACGGCCAGGCTCGCCGGCACCGCCGCCGCCGCCGCGAGCTTCCACCAGGGCAGGCCGAACCAGGCCACCAGGATGCCGCCGAAGCTCAGGGCCGCGGCCGACGTGAGGATCCACTTCACGCCGTGGACCGCGTACCAGAAGCCGACCTCCTGGTCGGGCCGTCCCCAGGTCGCGAAGATCAGCACCGCGATCATCGCGGCGAAGGAGAGCGCCGTCTGCCAGAGGCGTCGTGTCGCCGGCGGCGCGGGCACCGCCGCCAGCGCGGCGGCCTTGGCCTGCTCCTCGCGCCGGAAGATCAGCTGCATCAGCAGGCCGATGACGACGCTGAAGGCGATCGCGCCGACGGCGCGGCCCACGCCGATGTCCACGCCGAGGATGCGCGCGCTGAGGATGATCGCCAGCACGTTGATCGCCGGACCGGAGTACAGGAACGCCGTGGCCGGGCCGAGACCGGCGCCCATGCGGTAGATGCCGGCGAAGAGCGGCAGCACGGTGCAGGAGCAGACGGCCAGCACGGTGCCCGAGATCGAGGCCACGCCGTACGCCGTGACCTTGCGCGCGCCGGCGCCGAGGTACTTCATCACCGATGCGCTGCTGACGAAGACCGAGATGGCCCCGGCGATGAAGAAGGCCGGCACCAGGCAGAGCAGGACGTGCTCGCGCGCATACCACTTCACCAGGGCGAGAGATTCGTGCACGGCGCCGTCGAAGCGCGGCCGGCCCACCGGCAGGAAGTACGCCGCCAGGAACCCCGCGATCACCAGCCCGACCGGCTTCCATTCCTTGCGCCAGCTCACGCCGTCACCTCGCGAGGTCGATGGTCTGCCGCGCCGACGACTGCAGCACGGTCTCGATGCAGCTGAAGAAGTTCATCACGCAGGGCACGGTCAGGGAGTAGAAGACCTGGTTGGCGCGCTTCTCGCGGCGCAGCAGGCCGGCGTCGTTCAGGATGGCGAGGTGCTTGGAGACGGTCGAGAGGTCGGCGCCGATCAGTTCCTGCAGATCGCCGACGCAGCGCTCCGCGCGCGAAAGCTGGTCGACGATGTACAGGCGGGTCGGGTGGGCCATCGCCTTGAGGACCCGCGCACGGGCCTCGAAGAGGGCCTGGGTTCTGGCGTCCATCGTGGTCCCTCCCTGGTTCGTGGTTATTTGGCAATATTGCCAACTACGCGCCTGAGCGCAAGAAAATTCGGTAGGTCCTGCGGCGTCTTCGCGTACATTTCCCCGTGCCCCGACCGCATCACCCAGCCAGGAGACGGACCATGGTTTGCCATTCGCGCGCTCCCTTCGTGACCCTTGCCCTGCTGGCCCTCGTCGTGCCCGGCGCCGCCGCCGACCTGCCGGCCTACACGCCCGACGCCACCGTGCCCTGCGACGCGATCCCGGCGATCTACCGCTGGGACCTGTCGCCGCTCTTCGCCTCGGATGCCGACTGGGACGCCGCGCGCGTGAAGCTGCTCGGCGAGGTCCCGGCGCTCGCGAAGTACGAGGGCAAGCTGGCCGAGCCGAAGACGCTGCGGGAGTGCCTCGACCTGTACTTCCGCCTGCACGACGCGGCGAGCTTCCTCACGCAGTACCCGAACCTGCGGCAGACGACGGCGCAGTCGGACGACCACGCCGGGGCCATGGTCCAGTCGAGCCTCGGGGCCATGGACGCGCTGATGCAACAGGCGTCGTTCATCCGGCGCGAGGTGCTCGCGCTGTCGGACCAGCAGATGGCGCAGGCCTACGCCAAGGAGCCCGCGCTCGCCGTGAACCGGCCGTACCTCGAGAACCTGCGCCGCCGCGCGTCGCGCGTGCTGTCGGCCGACGCCGAGCGCGCCCTCTCGCTGCTGGGCGACAACCTGTGGGCCGAGATCGACCTCAACGAGATCCCGTCGTCCCACGAGGACGCCTTCAACGCCATCCTCACGGACATCCCCTGGCCCAAGATCAAGGACGAGCAGGGACGCGAGGTGCAGCTCACGCAGTCGAACTACGGCCGCTACCGGCAATCGTCCGACCGCGCGGTGCGCAAGGGCGCCGTCACGGCCTACCTCGGCACGCTGCGCCAGTACCAGCACGCGCTCGCCGCGACGCTCGCCGGCCAGTTCGAGCTCGACGTCGCCTACGCCCGCGCCCGCGGCTACGACAACGCCCTGGCCGCCTACATGGACAAGGACGAGGTCGCGACCGCCGTCCACGACAACCTCATCGCCACCGTGAACGCGAACCTGCCGCTGATGCACCGGTTCGTCGCGCTGCGCAAGCAGGCCCTGGGCCTCGACGAGGTCCACCTGTACGACCTCTACGTGCCGCTGGCCGAGGGCGTCGAGCGCGAGATCCCCTTCTCCGAGGCGCGGCAGACGCTGCTGGCCGGCCTCGCGCCGCTGGGCACGGAGTACGGCAAGGTGCTGACCGATGGGCTCGACCCCGCGAGCGGCTGGCTCGACCTCTACCCGTGCCTCGACAAGGAGAGCGGCGCCTTCTCGGCGAGCGTGTATGGTCGTCACCCGTACGTGATGATGAACTACCAGGACTCCCTGGACGACATGATGACCCTCGCGCACGAGTACGGCCACGCCCTGCACAGCCACCTCGCGATGAAGGCGCAGCCCTACTCCGGCTACCGCTACACCACGGTTCTGGCCGAGATCGCCTCGACCTGCAACGAGGCCCTGCTGAGCGACTACCTCATCGCCAACGCCAAGGATCCCCAGGAGAAGGCGTACCTGCTGATGAGCAAGCTCGAGGACATCCGCCAGACCATCTTCCGGCAGACCATGTTCTCGGAGTTCGAGCGCCAGGTGCACGGCTTCGTCGAGGCGGGCACGCCGGTCACGGCCACGCTGCTCGAGCAGACCTACAGCGACCTCATCCGCAAGTACTACGGGCCGAGCTTCACCCTCGACCCGGACGACGGCCTCGAGTGGGCCTACATCCCCCACTTCTACTACAAGTACTACGTGTACTCCTACGCGACCGGCCTCTCGAGCGGCATCGCCATCGCCGACCGCGTGCGCACGCTCGGCCAGCCGGCCGTGGACGCGTACCTGAAGATGCTCGAGGGCGGCTGCGCGGCGCCGCCGCTCGACCTGCTCGCCGGCGCCGGCGTCGACCTGACCAAACCGGACGCCGTCGCGGCCGCCATGAGGACATTCGCGACGACCCTCGACGAGGTCGAGAAGCTGCTGCGCTGACGCGTGGCAAGTGGGGGAGAGCGCCGGTGAACGCGGGCCGGATCGCCGTGCTGACGTTGCTCGTGGCTGCCCTGACGGGCGGCTGCGGCAGTCCGGAGAGCCCGGTCCAGCCCGCGCCGCCGGCGCTCGACTACCGCTTCGACGGGGGGATCTCGCAGGAGGTCCTCCTCAACTACCTCTCGCGCGCCCTCACCACCAGCGAGCTGTGCCTGGGCTTCCGTTGCCCCGGCTTCGCCTGGGACCAGAACCTGCGCCTCATCGCCGAGGTGCAGCCCAAGTTCCTCGGCCGCGCCGCCTACGTGTGGGGCTGGGAGGACGAGTACCTCGATCACCTGCAGGAGCTGCCGGACAAGGCGGCGGCGATCCACGCCCTCGACCCCGACATCATCCTGCAGGGATGCGTGTTCGAGATCGTCACCGCGGACGTCGAGAAGGTGGCCGTCGATGCCCGGGTGCAGGCGGCGTTCGGCCTGGATCCGGTGGCGCGCACCTTCGACCTCGAGGCCATGGGGTCCGAACCGCTGGCCTGGCACGTCGCCGCGTTCCTGCCCGACATCACCCGCCTGGAGACTCGGCTCTGGTTCCTGCAACTCGCGATGATCTACATCGACGGCGGCGTCGAGGCCATCCACCTCGGCCGGCTCGAGGCCGTCGCGAAGCACGACCCCGACCTCGCCGCGACTGCCGCCCTCCTCGACCTCGTGCGCGCCTACGCCCGCGATCACGCGCGCCGGCACTGGGTGCTGCTGGACGCCCACACCCACGGCCTCGCGCGCGACGGCCGCCTGCTGCTCGACTTCCATTCCTGGCCGCTGCGACTGCGCGAGGTGGGCGGCGCGGGCGAACGCGACGTGATCCTCCAGGCGGGGTTCCTCGACGCGATCTACGGGCGCAGCCGCGGCGGGGTGACGCCGAGCGGCTGGGATGCCGCGAGCCTGCCGTACCTGGTGGAGTTCGACAACGGCTACGCCGGCACCGTGCCCGGCGCCTGCGACCTGCCCGAATGCGTGTGGGGCGACGACGAGATCACCTGGTTCGCGGGCCTCTCCCCCGCGCGACGCGACGCCGCGCTGCGCCGCCTGCACGCGGCGGTCGCGGCTCTCGATCCCTGGGCGCGGCTGCAGTTGCCCGCCATGCGTCCCATCATCCTCGCGGACGCGTCGTCCTGCCCGTTCTACTTCGTGCACGACCCGCAGGATCTGCCCGAGGGATACGGACAGGAAGACGTCATCCGCGACCTCTGGGGGGTCGGCGCCGGCCGGGAGACGAGGCCGTGGTCACCGCGCGACCACGATCTTGCGCGTCCGCACGTCCCCGGGCGTGACTAGCCGCCAGATGTAGGCGCCGGCCGCGACGCGCCGGCCGGCGTCGTCGTCGCCGTCCCAGGCGACCGCGTGCGGTCCGGCCGGAAACTCCTGCGCGATCAACGTCCGCACACGTCGTCCCGCGAGGTCGTAAAGAGAGAGAGCGACCGGCTGCACCGCGGGGAGTCGGAAGGTCAGTTGCGTTCCCGTCGTCGCGGGATTCGGCCGCGGCGGCGCGAAGGCCACGCGCGTGCCGGCGGGGTCGTCGCCGACCGCGGTCACGATGTCGGCGGTGACCGAGAAGTCGTCGAAGACCACCGACGTCGCGTCGATGGTGCCGTTGTTCTGCAGGACGATCGCCAGGTAGGTCACCGGGGAGTCGTTGAGGTCGGCCTCCCAGATGCGCTCGCCGTGGATGAAGGCCTCGAAATGCGCGCCGGTGCGGCGGACCCGCATGGTGCCGGCCGTCGAGACGTCGGCCGCGGTGCCCTGCCAGCCGCCGGGGGGATTGACCCAGACGTGGTGATTGTGGCCCCAGCCGGCCTCGTCGCTGCGCACGACGCACAGGACGTAGCTGTTGAGCCCCAGGTTGAGCTGGACCTGGTTGCCGGGCGCGCCCTGGACGCGGTCGATCTGCGCGTCGCGGTAGCTCACGCTCACGTCGAAGTCGCCCTGGAGTTCGCCGCGGAAGTCGAGCCCGCCGTACTGGAAGGAGTAGTCGCCGCCGACCGGCTTGCTGATGCGCACCTCGCCCCCCGACCCGTCGATCTGGTACAGGGGCTGGTTGGTGCCGACCTCCCAGTAGGCGGGATCGATGCCGCCGGAGAAGTCGTCCGTATAGGTGCCGGCGGCCGCCGCGGCGGCCAGAAGCAGGACGCCGAGACACGGCAGGAATCGGGCGTCGGCGGGGCGCGGGGATGGGATCATGACGAAACCTCCCGGATCATGGGGAGAATCTGCGATAGGTCGATATTGTAACACGATTCTCAAAAACCGTCTCAGACCATGTCGCCCGTCAACCTCGCGGCTCCGCGGCCGATCTAAGATGTCCACCCCGTCCCTGGAAGTGGCGCGATGAACTCGGCCGACGTCTTCGCCCAGATCGAGACCATGGGCTGCCTGCCCAGCCTGCCGCGCACGTTGCTGAGCATCCAGCACGTGGCCAGCGACGACCGCTCCAGCGCCGAGGACCTCGCCGCCTGCATCCTCGAGGACCAGGCGCTCACCATGCGCGTGCTCAAGATGGTCAACAGCGCCATGTACCGGCGGCAGGACGTCGAGAAGGTGCGGACGGTGCACCGCGCCGTCGTCGTCATCGGCTTCGAGACGGTGCGCAAGCTGGCACTCGGCCTGTCGGTCTTCGACATGATGAGCAAGCTCTCGCGCTCGCCCCTGCTCGCGGACATCGCCAAGCACTCGCTGGTCACCGCGGCGCTCGCGGAGATCCTCGCCGAGGCGACCGGGCGCGTGCTGCCCGAGGAGGCCTTCGTCTGCGGCCTGGTCCACGACATCGGCAAGGTGGTGCTCACCGAGTGCTCGCCGTCGGGCATGGACGCCGTCCTGCGCGACGCGGGCCGCGGCATGCCGCGGCTGGCCGCCGAGCGCCGCCACTTCGGCATCACCCACGACCGCGCCGGCCGCCGCCTCGCGGCCAAGTGGCAGTTGCCGCCGGACCTGCAGAACCTCATCGGCGATCACCACGACATCGACCCCGCCTCGCCCCCGCGCGACCTCGACCCCGTGCTCGGCGTGACGGTGTTCGCCAACGCCATCGCCCACTTCGGCGACCCGGGCGCCGCGCCCGAGCAGAACCGCCGCATCTTCCACCTCGCGATGCGCAGCCTCGGCATCCCCGGCGCGCGCCAGGAGGAACTCTACGCGGCGATGGAGAAGGAGGTCGCCGATCTCGCGACGCGCATCGGCATGGAGCCGGAGAACCTCGGCGCCTATCACGAGGTGGTCAACGTGGACGGCAGCGCGTCCGTGGGCCCCCGCAACCTGACCGACGCCGAGCTGGCCCGCCACACCGCCGACCAGCTCGCGCTCTACCGGCAGATCGGCCATGGCGTCGCCGTCGGCGAGGACCCGGAAGACCTCCTGCGGCGGATCCTCGCCGGCGCCGTGGAGATCCTCGGCTTCGAGCGCGTGGTGCTGCTGCACGTGGACCGGCCCCTGAAGATGCTCTCGCCGTGGGCCTGGGTCGGACCCGGCACCGCGGACCTCGCCGACCGGCTGCGCCTGCCGCTGTGCCGCGAGACGGGCGCCCTCGCCCTCGCCGCCTTCGAGCACCGCACCCTGCACGCCCCCAACGCGGCCAGCCCCGCCTACGGCAACCTGGTCGGCCCGGCGCTGCTCGCCGCCGCGCGCTGCACCGGGTTCGTGGTCGCGCCGGTGCTGATCCCCGGCGGCGCCATCGCGGTCCTCTACGCGGATTGCGGGCCCGACGGCCCCGACGTGACGGCCGAGCAGGCCGCCGAGCTCACCGGCTTCGCGGGCCAGATCGGCCTGGTCTGCGGGCTCACGCGCACGCTCCTCTGAGAATATCCTACGGGAACTGTTGGCATTGCCGGACCGTTGAAGGACGGTTCAGTCCGCTGCCACCCCTGTCCCGGAGGTTCCCATGGTACGAGCGCAGTCGTCCCTCTCCTGGCCGGCCATCGCCGCCCTGGTGACGCTCGCCGCCTGCACCCGCGACGCGGCCGTCGAGCCGCCGCGGCCCGCGATGACCATGCGGGCCGCCGTCGTCGACACGTCGCTGGATTTCTCGGCGCTGCGCTTCGAGGATGGCGCCGTCTCGCTCAACGACCGCTGCCCGGTGCGCCGCTCGCGGCTCAACCCGAAGATGCCGCCGGTGTTCGTGAACGGTCGTCCCGTGGGATTCTGCTGAAGGCCGTGCCTGCCGGTCTTCGTGGAAGACCCCGTCACGTTCATCGCCGACCTGGTCCCGTCGCTGCCCTGCGCCGTCGAACCCGCGCGCGTCGCGCTGCTCGACTCGCTCCACTGCGTGCGGATCAACTACGAGACGTACTTCGTCAGCAGCGACGCGGCGCGCCGCAGGCTCGAGTCCGATCCCCTGAAGTACTGCGGCCGGCTCACGGACCCGGTGACCCAGCTGCGCTTCACGCCGACCCGCCGCTCGCCGCGCGTCGATTGGGGCGGCAAACCCTACTACTTCCAGAGCGACTCGACGCGGGCGCTCTTCGTGAGCACGCCGGACAGCTTCGCGGCGCCGCGGGTGAAGATGATCATGATGTAGTTGTATGAATTTTGTCCCAGAGAACGAAAACTGCCCCCTGGGTGGCAGTTTTTTTGCCCGCCTGATATTCATAACTGATATTATTTCTATCCTGTTTACCTGCCGAGGGAGGTTGGTCATGACCCGCGCCGGATTCTTGCTTCTCGCCCTGGTCCTCAGCATCCCCTGCGCCGCCCAGGACTGCCTCGATTACGCCGACTACCAGCACTGGCTCGTCGGCCTCACCGTGCCGGGGAACTGCACGGACGTGGTGGTCGACGGTGGGAGGGCGTACCTGGCCTGCGGCCCGCAGGGAGTGCGGGTGGTCGACGTGAGCGACCTGTCGGCGCTGAGCGAGCTGGGCGCGTACCCGCTGGCAGGCGCGACGCGGCTCGCCCGCGAGGGCACGCACCTGTTCGTCGCGGCGGGCGGCGCGGGGCTGGTGGTGCTGGACATCGGCGGGCCGGGCGCGCCGCAGTTCGTGGCCGGCCTGGCGACCCCGGGCGCGGCGGTCGCGGTGACCGTGGCCGCGGGACGCGCCTATGTGGGCGGCAGCGACGGGACGCTGGCGATCGTCGACGTGACGACGCCGTCGTCCCCCGTGTTGCTGGGCGAGGTGAACGTCGGCGGCGCGGTGCGCGAGACGGCCGTCGTGGGATCGCTGGCCTACCTGGCCGCGACCGGCGCGGGCCTGCAGGTGATCGACGTCGCCGACGCGGTCGCGCCCGCGGTGATCGGGCAGCTGGCCACGCCCAGCACGGCCAAGGCCATCGCGGTGCAAGGATCCTTCGCCTACGTCACGTTGTTCGACACCGGGATGGTGATCATCGACGTCAGCGACCCCACCCTCCCGCAGCAGAGGGGCCTGGCGCCGATGCCGGGCGAAGGCGACATCGAGGGCGTCGCGGTGGCGGGCGATCGCGCCTACGTCGCCACCAGCACGGGCCGCCTGCGCACGGTGGCGATCGACGACCCCACCGCACCCGTCCTCCTCGCGGCGGTGCGCACCCCGGGCGGGACGCAGAACGTCACGCTCGCGGGCGGCCTCGCCTGGGTCGCCGACGGTTCGCGCGGCCTGCAGGTGGTCGACGTCGGGGCCGACACCACGGCACCGCTGCTGGCCACCCTCGCGATCGGCGGCTACGCGCGCCGGTTGACCGTCGCGCACGAGCACGCCTTCGTGGCCGCGCACCACGCGGGTCTGCGCAGCGTGAACGTCGCCGACCCGCAGGCGCCCGTCGCGAGGGGCGCCGTGGCGCTGCCGGGCGAGACCGCCGGCGTGACCGTGGTGGACGACATCGCCTACGTCGCCAACTCGTCGCGCGGCCTGCAACTCGTGGATATCACCGATCCGGGCGCGCCGGTGGCCGGCGCCTGGGCCGCCGTCCTCGGCCCCGCGCGCGCGGTGGCCGTGCGCGACGGCCTGGCCTACGTCGCCGCCGAGTGGGGCGGCCTGCACGTGGTCGACGTCACCGACCCCGCGGCGCCGGCGGTGATCGCGTCCCTCCCCTTGCCGGGCAATGCCGAGGACGTGCTGCTGGTGGGCGACCGCGCCTTCGTCGCGGGTCGCGGCGCCGGCCTGCTGGTGATCGACATCTCCGTGCCGACGGCGCCGGCCTACGTGACGGCGCTGCCGCTGGGCGGCGACGCCTGGGCCCTGGCGCTGCACGGCAACCACCTGCTGGTCGCCGCCGACATGGGCGGCCTGGTGCTGGTGGACATCACCGGCGCGCCGGCGATCGTCTCGCGCGTGGTCACCTGGCTGCAGGCCTTCGGCGTCGCGCAGGCGGATGGCATCGCCTACGTCGGCGGCGGTTTCGCCGGCCTGCAGGTGGTGGACGTCGCGGACGTCGCCGCGCCGCGGACCCTCGGCCTGCTCGACTTCGACAGTTCCACCGCGGGCCTCGCCGTGGCCGACGACTTCGTCTGCCTCGCGCAATCGACGGCGGGCCTGGCCTTCGCGTCACGCCAGTGCCTGACCATCACTCCGGTCGGCGACGACGTCGCCGGCGTCGTCCCCACGCTGGGCATCGTCCCGAATCCCTTCAATCCCCAGACCACCGTCCGCTTCGCGCTGTCCGCGCCCCGCGAGGTCACCCTGCGCATCCACGACGTGGCGGGCCGCTGCGTGCGGACCCTCCTCGCGGGCCGAACGATGGACGCGGGCCGGCACGGGATGACCTGGCGCGGCGACGACGACGCCGGACGCGCCGTGGCGGCCGGCGTCTACCTGGTGCGTCTCGACGCGGGCGCCGAGAGCGCGACCAGCCGGGCGGTGCTGATCAAGTGAGGGGACGACGGCGTTCGGTGAGCACCAGCGCCGCGACGATCGCCAGCACCGCCACCATCGCCGCGGTGAGGACCAGGGGACGACGTCGCAGCCACGTCGTCCCGAGGACCTTCTCCTCGAACCACGGACTGGCCTGCGGCGCGCCGAGGGCGAGCGGCTGCAGGCCGCGCACGGTGCGCAACTGGTCACGCGCGAGGCCGGGCGGCGCCGGCACGGCGAAGTCGCCGTAGACCAGCCACAGCGGCGGCCGGACGGTGGGCGGGATCGCCAGGGCCGCCGGCACGGCCGCGATGGACGCCACGGCGAAGGGCGCGTTCGGGGGATCGGCGAGGTCGTAAGCGAGGCGCAGGGTGCGCGCGAGGATCGGCTGGGTCGCGAAGCCCAGTTCGGCGAGAGTCTGGGTGGAGTCGAGCGCGGACGCGGGCGAGCGTTCCCAGCCGCCGCCCTGGCGCTGGAGGTCCACCATCACGGGATACGCCGCGGTGTCGGCGCGGCGATGCACGCGGGCCGCGAGCACGGCGTGCGGGCCGGCCGGCAGGTCGACCACCTGCTCGTAGGTGGTGCCCCGGAACGTGCCGGGACGCGCGACGAAGGGAACCTCGCGCACGCGGTCGGCGCGCAGGGTGAGGCGCTCGAGAACCAGGTCGGGGGTGGTCACGGCGCGCGCGACGTGGACGGTGAGGCGCACGCGCGCGTTCGCGGGCTGCCAGATCGCGTGGGCGCGCGGCGCGGCGTCGTCCTGCAGGAGCCAGTCGGGCATGCGCTCGGCGTCGGCGACGGCGACGTCGTGGACGGTGTCGGGAGGCCAGGTGATGCGGAGGTAGTCGCCGGGCGGCAGATCGAGCTCGGCGGCGAGGCTGGTGCCGTCGTCCCCGTTCGCGGTCCAGGTCGCGCCGGCGAGGCTCAGCGGTTCGGCGTACAGCTCCGGCCAGCGCGGTTCGAGCACCACGGCCGGCACGGGCTCGCCGGCGTCGTCGACCAGGCGCAGCGCGCCGAGATCGCCGCCGGTGGCGGCCGCGAGCAAGGAGTCCATCTCCACCACGTACCAGGTGTCCGCGGGCGGCGGCGCGGCCGGCCACCGCACCTCGCGCCGCCACGGCAGCTGGCGGACGGCCTCGGGCACGGCGGCCCCGGCCACCTCGAGGCCGAACAGGATCGCGACGACGATGGCGGCCCGGACCCTCATTCCTCGCTCCGCTTCCGCTGATAGAGCACCGAGATGACCAGCAGCAGCACGCCGACGCCGGCGAAGGCGACCACGCGCAGACCGCCCGCGAGTTCCTGCCAGTCGAGCAGGAAGACCTTCAGCACCAGCAGCGCCGCGAGCACGATGCCGAGCGTCCGCAGCGCCGTCATGCGCAGCGCGAAGCCGCCCGCGGTGACCGCCAGCGCGTACACCGCCCACACCAGCGTGATGGTCAGCAGCGCCTCGGGCCCGAGGTCGACGCGCATCGCGAGGCCGCGCGCCGAGTAGGCGAAGGCGATCTCTAGCGTGATCTTCCACAGCAGCAGCACCAGCGCGGCGACGAGCAGCGCCGTGCTCAACATCGGCGCGCCGCCCGCGCGGCGCCGGTAGGCGACGCTGAACACGGCCAGCAGGACGACGACACCCAGGCCGGCCAGGAAGGCGCCGTTGGTCACCGGCGCGACCGACGGCAGGCGCTGGGCCGTCATGGTCGGGTCGACCATCGCCGTCTTGACGAGCGCCAGCAGGAGCACGCCGAAGCCGAGCGCCTGGTAGGTGCGCCCCGCGCCGCGCAGGTCGGCCCACAGCAGCACGCCCGCGAGCGCGGTCCAGCCGAAGGTCACCCAGTTCTCGTCGAGCTGCGCCGGCACGGCCAGCGCGGCGAGGGCGACGCCGGCCACCCGCGTGAGCTCGAGGCCGAGCCCGGCGGGCAACACCCGGCCGCCGGCGCGCGATCCCGCCACGTAGGCCAGGGCGAGCGCGGCGAGGACCAGGCCGCGCAGATGCACGTGGTCGGGCGCCAGCAGCTGCCAGAGGACGCCGCCGAAGAGCAGCCCGTTGGCGAGCACCACGGTGCCGCGCGCCGCGCTCCAGAAGTCGCGCGAGGGCCGCTCGAGTAGCGGCGCAATGCCGTAGAGGGCCCACAGCCATGTCGTCACCAGCAGGGTCGCGAGGCGACGGTCGAGCCCGTAGTGGTCGTCGGCCCACACCGCGAGCAGCACGACGGTGCCGATGAAGCTCGCCAGCGGCAATCCCGCCCAGCCGGTGCGCCGGCCCACCAGCACGATGCCGGCATTCAGCGCCGCCAGGTACGGGAATAGGGCCCCGGACGGATCGCCCGGCGCGTCGAGCAACAGCGGCGCGAGCAGCGCGCCGACCACGGTGAGCCCCGCGATCGCCGGCGAGTCCTGGCGCAACGCCAGCAGCGCCCCCACCACGGCCACCCCGGCGAGGAAGAGATAGACGGTGAGCGCCGGCACCAGATGGTGGAAGCCGTAGGCGCCATACGCCACCAGGTACAGCAACGCGACGCCGCCGCCGAGCAGGCCGAGGCCGAGCACGCGCTCGCGCCGGTGCGCCAGCCAGCGCCCGACCAGGACGAAGAGCAGCGCCACCACGAGACCCAGGAGGACCTGCACCACGCCGCCCAGCGGACTGCCCCGCAGGTCCATCGCCACGAAGAACGCCGTGCCGAAGAAGATCGCCAGCACGCCGATCCAGGTGAGCCAGCGGCCGCCGATGAGGGCCTCGAGGCCGGGGCGAGGCGAGGCGGGCGCGATTGGCGCAACTCGTTGTTGGGTTGTTGCTTGCACAACTTGCGCCGGCGCAACTGGCGGCACGTAGACGCCACTCCGGGTCGCTGCGAGGTGGTCCTCCAGCTGGCGAACCCGACGCCCCAACGACACGATCAACACCAGCGCGACCGGCAACCCGATCGCGTAGAACAGCACGGCGGCGATGGCGAGGATCCACTGCACGAGGACGCTCCGATCGATGCGCCGATACTAGAGGAGAGCGGAAGTCGGCGATAGAAGAAAACCGCCGAGGGCCTTCCCTCGGCGGTTCATCGCGTGAGCACATTCGCTCGCGGTCAGACGGTGGTCGCCGCCTTCTCCGCCTCGAGCTTCTCCCGGGCGGCGGCCATGATCGCGTCGAACCACGTCTCGTAGCGCAGTTCGAGGTGGTCGAGCGCCAGGGTCGGCACGGGGACGACGGGCGCGGCGGCCGCGCTGTCGTACGGCTGACGGCCGAGGGGCGCGAGGTCCGCGTTCCACAGCCCGTCGGCGTCGGCGCTGTCGACGACGACGCCGGCGTAGGCGGGAACCACGCGCTTGATCTCGGCCAGCACGTCGGCCGGCGAATCGTACTTCATCTTGAAGCGGTAGCCCATCTGCGCGGCGAGCTGGCAGAGGATCTCCCAGGTCTCCAGGCCGTTGGCCGGCGGAACGGCCCGCCGCACCGATTGCACCCGGCGCTCGCTGCTGGTCAGCGTGCCGGAGGTCTCGGCCATGCCCGACAGCGGCAGCACGATGTTCGCGCACTTGGCGGTGTCGGTGAGGAAGAGGTCCATGACCACCAGGAGATCCGCCGCGCCGAGGCCGGCGCAGAGGTCGGCCGGGAAGTCCGGCGCGCCGAACGGTTCCTCGCCGATGACGACGGCGACCTTGATCGCCTTGTCGCGCAGCTTCGCGGCGAGGTCCGCGCCCGCGCCCTCGTTCTCGTGCAGGGCGACGCACCACTCCTTGTCGAAGTCGGCGACCACGGCGGGGTCGTCCGTGCGGGCGTAGCCGGGGAACCAGTCGGGGCTGGCGCCCATGTCGAGCAGGCCCTGCATGTTGGCCTTCTCGTGCAGTACCAGCAGGCCGGCACCGAGCGTCGCGGCGGCGTCGGCGTAGAACCGCAGGTCGCCCGCGCGCCGCGGTCCACGATGATCGCGGTTGGTGACCAGGACCTTGCGCTCGCTGCCGGCGAGGATCGCGACCGCCGCGGCCAGGTCGGGGTCGCCACCGTCGCGACCCGCCACCAGAGCGGCGACGACGTCGGCCTGCGCGCCGTCCTCGCAGCGCAGGACCACGTCCGCATACTGCGAGGTGCGGTTCGACTCCGGACCGACGTAGATCAGGCGTCCGCCCTTGCGCGCGGCCTTCTTGATCAGCAGGTCGGCGACGAAGTGCTCGTCGCAGGTCCGCGACCCCGCCACCAGGATCGCCTGTGCGTTCTCGACGTCGCGGTAGGTCGCCGTGGAGACCACGTCGTGGCAGGCCAGGTCGCGGTTGACCAGGTTCGCCAGCGACGTCACCTGGTGCGTGCCGAGGGCCACGCGCGCGAATTTCTGCGCGAGGTAGATCTCCTCGTTGGTCAGGCGCGGCGACACGAAGACGGCGATCTCCGCGCCGCTGTACTTGCCGCGCAGATCTTTCAGTTGCGCCGCCGTGTGGCTGATGGCCTCGTCGAGCGGCAGCGTCCTGGTCGCGCAGCCCTCGCGGACGCGCGCGTCCAGCAGCCGCTCGGCGTCGCGCACGTAGGCGTAGCCGAAGCGGCCCTTGCGGCAGTGGTTGTCGCCCTCCTGGCTCGAGACCTTGACCAGTGCGTCGCCGTAAGTCTCGTGGTCCAGCCGGCAACCCACGCCGCAGTAGGTGCACACGGTCGGCGTCTTCTGCGTGACCCACGGGCCGGGCTTGACCAGCTGCACGATCTCCTCGATCGCGCCGGTCGGGCAGGTGTCGACGCAGAGCCCGCAGCTGACGCACTCGGTGTCCAGCAGGGAGCCGCCCATGGCTGGCTTGACCACCGTGTTGAAGCCGCGGTTGATGAAGCCGTAGGCCGCGACACCCACCACCTCGCTGCAGATGCGCACGCAGCGGCCGCAGAGGATGCACTTGTTGGGATCCAGCTCGATGAGGGGGTGACGACGGTCCACCCGGTACTGCTTCGCCTCGCCCAGGAAGTTGGCGATGTCCACCTCGTACTCGGTGGCGTAGCGGCGCAGGTCGCAGTCGAAGAGGGCGGTGCAGCCGCACTCGAGGCAGCGCGCGGCCTCCAGCTTGAGGTCCGCCGCGGTGTAGCCCTTCTCGACCTCGACGAAGCTGTGGATGCGTTCCTGGATCTGCACCACCGGCATCGGCTGGCGGGAGTGACGCGGCCCCTCGCGCAGATCCTCGGTGGTGACCTTGCGGAAGGAATCCTTGCGGCTGAGGAACTCCACCGGCTCGGCCTTCGCCTTGCCGGTCTGGATGTAGGCGTTGATCGCGTACGCCGCCTTGCGGCCGGCCGCGATGGCCTCGATCGCCGTGGCCGCCCCGGTGACGACGTCGCCGCCGGAGAACACGCCGTCGACCGTCGTCTCGAAGGTCTTCTCGTTGACCTGGATGGTCTGCCAGCGCGTGAGGTTCAGGCTCTCGCCGAAGGGCAGCATGCTGGTCGCGCCCTTGCCGAAGATCGCCTGGGCCTGCGTGCTCTGACCGATGGCGGCGATGATCCAGTCCGCCTCGACCACGAATTCGCTGCCGCGCACGGGCTGCGGGCTGCGCCGGCCGGAGGCGTCGGGCTCGCCGAGCTCCATGCGCAGGCACTCGACGCCGACCGCGCGGCCGTCCTTGACGACCACGCGCACCGGCGCGACCAGGAAGTCCATCTTGATGCCCTCGTGGTCGGCGTCGTCGATCTCGACCTCGTTGGCGGGCATCTCCTTGCGCGTGCGGCGGTAGAGCAGTCGCACCTCGTCGGCGCCCAGGCGCAGCGACGTGCGCGCGCAGTCGATGGCCGTGTTGCCGCCGCCGACCACGATCACGCGGCCGGGCAGCTGGTGCGCGCGGCGCAGGCCGTACTCCTTCAGGAAGGCGATGCCGGGCAGCACGCCGGGAACGTCCTCGTTCTCGACGCGCATCTTCGAGGTGTCCCAGGCGCCGATGCCGAGGAAGACGGCGTCGTACCCGTCCTGCTTCAGGCTCGCGACGGTGAAGTCCTTGCCGAGGGTCATGTTGGTCGACAGCTCGACGCCCAGCTCGAGGATCTGGCTGATCTCGAGGTCCAGGACGTCCTTCGGCAGGCGGTACTCGGGGATGCCGTAGCGCAGCATGCCGCCGGCCTCGGGCAGGCTCTCGAAGATGGTGACGCGGTAGCCGGAGATCGCCAGGTAATAGGCGGCCGAGAGGCCGGCCGGGCCGCCGCCGACGACGGCGACGCGCTTGCCGTTGGGCGCCGCCAGCTCCGGGCGCCAGGGCTGGGCGGAGCCGAGGTCGAGATCGGCGACGTAGCGCTTGATGTAGTCGATGCCGACGGCCTCGTCCAGGAGATTGCGGCGGCAGCCCTTGACCTCGCACGGTCGGGTGCAGACGCGGCCGCACACGGCCGGCAGGGGGTTGGCTTCCTTGATGAGCTTGATCGCGTCGTGGTACTTGCCGAGGGCCGCGAGGGCGATGTAGCCCTGGATGTCGATCCCCGCCGGGCACTTCAGCTGGCAGGGGCCCACGCAGTCGGCGTAGTGGTTCGAGAGCATCAGCTCGAGGGCCGCCTTGCGCGAGCGCCGCACCTCGGGCGTGTCCGTCTCCACCACCATGCCGGCCGCCACCTTGGTGGAGCAGGCGGGCAGCAGCGTGCGCGCGCCCTTGACCTTCACCACGCAGACGAAGCACGACGCGAACGGCTCGAGCTGACCGTCGTGGCAGAGCGTCGGGATGTCCGCGATCCCGTGCTTGCGCGCGACCTCGAGGATCGTCAGCGAGTTGTCCGCGATGATCCGCTTGCCGTCTATCTCCAGCTTGACCAGATCCATGATGACCTCGCTATAGCCGCACGATGGAGTCGAAGCGACAGGACTTGTAGCACTCGTCGCACTGGATGCACTTCGAGGTGTCGAGGTGGTGCAACTGCTTCTTCTCGCCGGTGATCGCCCCGGTCGGACAGACGCGCCCGCAGGCCATGCAGCCGGTGCAGGCCTCGGTGATGGTGTAGGTCAGGAGCTTCCGGCAGCTGTGCGCCGGGCACTTCTTGTTGGTGATGTGCGCCTCGTACTCCGAGCGGAAGTACTTCAGCGTCGTCAGCACCGGATTGGGCGCCGTCTGGCCCAGGCCGCACAGCGAGTTGTTCTTGACGAGGGGGGCCAGGTTCTCCAGCAGCTCGATGTCGCCGTCGCGGCCCTCGCCCTCGGTGATGCGGGTCAGGATCTCCAGCATGCGCTTGGTGCCGACGCGGCAGAAGGTGCACTTGCCGCACGACTCGCGCTGCGTGAAGTCCAGGAAGAACCGCGCCACGTCCACCATGCAGGTGGTCTCGTCCATGACCACCAGACCGCCCGAGCCCATGATGGCGCCGGTCTTGTTGATCGACTCGTAGTCGATCACGGTGTCCTGCAGCTCGGCCGGGATGCAGCCGCCCGAGGGCCCGCCCATCTGGACGGCCTTGAACTTGCGGTCGTTCTTGATGCCGCCGCAGACCTCGAAGACGATCTCGCGGATCGAGATGCCCATCGGCACCTCGACCAGGCCGCCGCGCTTCACCTTGCCGGCCATCGCGAAGACCTTGGAGCCCTTGCTGTTCGCGGTGCCCAGGCAGTTGAAGGCCTGCGGGCCGTTGGCCACGATCCAGGGCACGTTGGCGAAGGTCTCGACGTTGTTGATGTTCGTGGGGTAGCCCCAGAGGCCCTTCACGGCGGGGAACGGCGGGCGCACCCGCGGCATGCCGCGCTTGCCCTCGATGGAGCCGATGAGCGCCGTCTCCTCGCCGCAGACGAAGGCGCCGGCGCCCTCCTTGAGGCGGATGTGGAAGCTGTAGCCCGAGCCCAGGATGTTGTCGCCGAGGAACCCGCGGGCCTCGGCCTGGGCGATGGCGATGTTGAGCCGCTCGATCGCCTTGGGGTACTCGGCGCGGGCGTAGATGTAGCCGTGGTCGGCGCCGATCGCGAAGCCGGCGATGGTCATGCCCTCGAGCACCGAGTGGGGATCACTCTCCAGGACCGAGCGATCCATGAAGGCGCCCGGGTCGCCTTCGTCCGCGTTGCAGATGACGTACTTGTGGTCGCCGGCGGCGAGGCGCGTGAAGCGCCACTTCATGCCGGTGAGGAAGCCGGCGCCGCCACGACCGCGCAGGCCGGACTCGACGATGCTGTTGATCAGGCCCTCGGGGTTCTGCTCGGCGATCACCTTCTGCAAGGCCGCGTAGCCGCCGACCGCGACGTAGGCGTCGATGACCTCGGGGTCGATGCGGCCGCAGTTGCGCAGCACGATCCGCTTCTGCCGCGACAGGTAGGCGCCCTCGCTGCCGATCTCGCCGTCGCTCCAGACCAGCAGGTCCGCGACCGGCGTGCCGCCCGCGACGTGTTCGGCGAGGATGCGGTCGACGTTCTCGAGGGTGACGCCGCCGTACTGCCAGACCGCGCCGGCGTCGTCGACCACCTCGACGAGCGGCTCGATGTAGCACATGCCGAGGCAGCCCGTCTTGCCCAGCTCGAAGGCGGGGCCGCCGTTGTTCGCCCGCGCCTCCAGGGCGCGGTAGATCTTGTCCGATCCCGCGGCGATGCCGCAGGTGCCCAGGCCGACCAGGATCTTCATTTCTTCACGACCTCTTCGCTGGCTTGCCGGTGCTGCTTGAGGACCTTCTTGATGTCGTTGGGATTCAGATTCCCGTAGGTGGTCCCGTCGATCATGATGACCGGCGCCAGACTGCAGCAGCCGATGCAGGACACGGTCTCGAGCGTGAACTCGCGATCCGCCGTCGTCTCGCCGTCCTTGATGCCGAGTTGCGACTCTAGCGCCTCGCTGATGGCCTTGGCGCCGGCGACGTGGCAGGCCGTGCCGTGGCAGACGCGGCAGATGTGCTTGCCGACCGGCTGGAACCGGAACTGCGCGTAGAAGGTGGCGACGCCGTAGATCTGCGCCATCGGCACGCCCGTCTCCTCGCTGATGCCGGCGATGCGCTCGCGCGAGAGGTAGCCGTCCTGGGCCTGCGCCCGCTGCAGCAACGGGATGAGACGGCCTTCCTGGCCGGCGTAGTGCAACGTCTTGAAGTCGATCTGCTTATGCTCGGACATCACCGTTGACTCCTCGGTTCAGTCGTAAGGCGTCTCGAACATGCGGTTCATGAGGGACATCATCTCGTCGATGTCGCCGATGCCGCCGATCGCGTGGCCCTTGCAGCCGCGCCGCGTGCAGAACTCGATGTAGCCGCCCTTGACCAGGTTCAGCGAGGCCATCGGCGCGTCGCAGAGCTTGCACGCCAGCGGCAACAGGAGGCTCGCATCGCAGCGCGGGCAGTGGAACTCGACGCAGGCGCCCTCGGGCACGTCCAGGTCGGTCTCCACGGTGTAGTCGCCGAACAGCGCGCTGAGCCGCATCTCGCCTTCCTGCCGGTTGGCGGCGATGAAGGCGTGCAGCCGGATCCAGTTCTTCTCGGTCAGGGGGGCGTTGCACTGGGGGCAGCACGTATCCAGGACCAGCATCTGCTTGCTCACGGAGAACCTCCGGCCGACAAATCCATGGCGGTCATGGAGCTATGGTCAGCCAAAGCTATTTCCCGGCGGAATCGCGGGCAAGACGAATATGGCGCGGCGGCTTGCGGGTATTGAGAGGCAGGATCAATTCAACGTTGCGGGCGCCGCCGCCCGCCCAACCAGCCCTGCATCCGATCCAGGTAGGTGAAGAACACCGGCGTCACGTAGAGCGTGATGAGCTGCGAGAAGAGCAGCCCGCCGACCACCGCCAGGCCGAGCGGCCGCCGCGATTCGGCGCCGGCGCCAAGCCCCAGAGCGATGGGCAGGGTGCCGACGAGCGCGGCGAGGGTGGTCATCATGATCGGACGGAAACGCACCGCGCAGGCCTCGAGGATCGCGGCCTCGGCGGGCTGCCCGGACTTCTTCGCCTCGAGGGCGAAGTCGATCATCATGATGGCGTTCTTCTTCACCACGCCGACGAGCATCAGCAGGCCGACGTAGCTGTAGAGATTCAGGTCGACGCCGAAGACGAGCAGCGTCAACAGGGCGCCGAAGAGCGCGAACGGCAGGCCGGTGAGGATGGTGACGGGGTGCACGAAGCTCTCGTACAGGATGCCGAGCACGATGTAGATGACCAGGATGGCCAGGACGAGCAGCCCGGCCATGCCGCTCTGGGACGACCGGAACGCCTGCGCGGTGCCGGCGAAGTTGGTGACGATGGACCCCGGTAGCGTCTCCCGCGCGGCCGCCTCGACGGCGGCCACCGCCTGGCTCAGGGCCACGCCCTCGGCGAGGTTGAACGACAGCGTCACCGACGGCAGCTGACCCGAGTGGTTCACGGTCTGCGGCCCGAGCCCAGTATCGATGCGCGCCAGGGCGGAGAGCGGCACCAGCGAACCGTCGCGGGCGCGGACATGCAGCAGTTCGAGCGCCGCCGGCTCGCGCTGGAATTCCGGCAGCACTTCCAGCAGCACGAAGTACTGGTTGTTGGGCGCGAGGATGGTCGAGATCTGTCGCGCACCGTAGGCCGAGAACAGCGCTTCCTCCACCGCCCGCGGCGTCAAGCCGAGCGACGCCACGCGGTCGCGGTCGATCTCCACCCGCACCTCGGGGTTGCTGATCCGCAGATCGCTGTTGACGTCCCGCAGCAGCGTGCTCTCCCGCAGCCTCGCCTCGAGGCGGGGCGCCGCCGCATACAGCTCGCCGAGGTCCGACGACTGCAACGTGAACTGGTAGAGGCTCGTCGCGCCGCGGCCGCCGATGTTGATCGCCGGCGGATTGACGACGAAGGCGCGCAGGCCCGGGATCTGCGCCAGCCGGCCGCGCAGGCGGGCTACCACCTCATCGGCCGTCGACGTCCTCTCCTCGCGCGGCTTCAGCCGGATGAAGAACCGACCCTGATTGCTGGACGACGGCCCCCCGCCGCCGGCCACGCTGGACATGAACGCCTCGACGTCGGGATCCTGCGCCACCACCGCCGCCGCCGCGCGCTGGTGGACCACCATGCCGTCGAACGACAGGCCCTCGGCGCCTTCGGTGGTGCCGTTGAGGATGCCGGTGTCCTCGCTCGGCAGGAACCCCTTGGGCACCGCCCCGAAGAGGTAGACGGTGCCGGCGAGCACCGCCAGGGAGATGAAGAGCGTCGCGAGCTTGTGGCGCATGACGCGCGCCAGGCTGCGGCGGTAGGCGCCGAGCGACACGTCCCAGACCCGCTCGATCGCGCCGTAGATGCGGCCGTGACTCGCCGCCGGCGTCGGCCGCAGGAAGCGGCTGCACATCATCGGCGTCAGGGTGAGCGACACCAGGCCGGAGATCAGGATCGCGGTCATGATGGTGACCGCGAACTCCTGGAACAGGCGGCCCATGATGCCGCCCATGAAGAGCACCGGCAGGAAGACCGCGGCGAGCGAGAGCGTCATCGAGACGATCGTGAACCCGACCTCGCGCGCGCCGTCCTCGGCCGCGACGCGCGGGGACTTGCCCATCTCCAGGTGCCGGTAGATGTTCTCGAGCATGACGATGGCGTCGTCCACGACGAAGCCGAGCGAGAGGGTGAGCGCCATCAGGGACAGGTTGTCGAGGCTGAAGTCGGCCAGCGCCATCACGGCGAAGGTGCCCACCACCGAGAGCGGCAGCGCGACGCTCGGGATCACCGTCGCCGAGACGTTGCGCAGGAAGAGGAAGATCACCAGCACCACCAGGCCGAGCGTCAGGAGCAAGGTGACCTTGACGTCGTGCACCGATTCCTTGATGGCCTGCGAGCGATCGATCATCACGTCGAGCGAAGCCGCCGCCGGCAGCTGCTCGCTCAGGCGCGGCAGCAGGTCCTTCACCGCCTGGGCGACGGCCACGGTGTTGGTGCCCGGCTGGCGCTGCACCGCGAGCATGATCCCGCGCTGGTCGATGCGCCAGGCGGCGGTCTTGTCGTTCTGCACGCTGTCGAAGACCCGCCCGAGGTCCTGCAGCCGCACCGGCGAGCCGTCCCGCCAGGCGACGACGATGGGCCGGAACTCCGCGGCCGTCTCGAGCTGCCCGCTGGCCTTCACGGTGAAGGCCCGTTCCGGCCCCCACAGCGTGCCGGTCGGCAGGTTCACGTTGTTCGCCGCGACGGCCGTGACCACCTCGTCGATGCCGATGCCGCGCGCCGCGAGCGCTTGCGGGTCCAGCTGGATGCGCACGGCGTACTTCTGCGAGCCGTAGACCTGCACCTGGGCGACGCCGCCGATCATCGACAGGCGTTGCGCGATGAGGGTCTGCGCATACTCGTCGAGGGTCGACAGGGGCAAGGTCGGCGAGGTGAGCGCGATGAAGAGGATGGGCTGGTCGGCCGGATTGACCTTGCGATACGACGGCGGCGTGGGCATGTCGCTCGGCAACTGCCGCTGCACCGCGGCGATGGCGGCCTGCACGTCCTGCGCGGCGGCATCGATATCGCGGTCGAGGCTGAACTGGATGGTGACCTGCGTGCTGCCGAGGCTGCTCGTCGAGGTCATGTTGTCGATGCCGGCGATGGTCGAGAACTGGCGCTCGAGCGGGGTCGCCACGGCCGCGGCCATGGTCTCGGGGCTCGCCCCGGGCAGGTTGGCGGAGACGGAGATGGTCGGAAAATCGACGTTGGGCAGGTCGCTCACCGGCAAGATCCGATAGCCCATGACGCCCGCGACGAGGATCGCGATCATCACCAGCGTGGTCATCACGGGTCGGCGGATGAACAGGCTCATTGCGTGCCCAACTCGGGCTTGATCTCGACCACGGCTCCCGGCACCAGCCGCAACTGGCCGTCCGTGACGACGGTCTCGCCGGCGGCGACGCCGTCCAGGACTTCCGCGTAACCGCCCGCGTTACGGCCGACCTTCACCGGCCGCTTCTCCACCTTGTTCCCGGCGCCGATTACGTAGACGAAGGGGCCTTCCTGGCTGTTGACCACCGCGCTCGCGGGCACGGTGAGCGCGGCCGGGTCGACGGCGAGCACCAGCTCGACGTCCGCGAACTGCCCCGGCCATAGGCGGTCGTCCGCGTTGGGGAACTCGGCCTTGAGGGTGACCGTGCCCGTGGCCGGGTCCACCGTGTTGTCGACGAAGCTCAGACGCCCGGTCAGCGCCGGCTCCTCGCCGCCGCGCGACGGCCGCACCCGTACCTCGAGGTCGCCGGCCGCGTGGTGCCGGCGCACCTCGTCCAGTCGTTGTCCCGGGACGGCGAAGGTCGCCCGGATGGGCCGCAGCTGGTTGATCACCACCAGCGGCGACTCGTTCGCCCGCGCCACGTTGCCTCGCGTCACCAGGATGCTGCCCGTGCGGCCCGCGATCGGCGCCTTCACGGAAGCGTAGGCGAGGTTCAGACGGGCCTGCTCCACGGCCGCCTCGTCGGCGCGCATGGCGGCCTCGAGGGCCTCCGCGCGCGTGCGGGCTTCCTCGGCCTGCTCCCTGGTCACGAAGTCCTGCTCCACCAGCCGCGCGTAACGGTCGGCCTGGACCCGCGCGTTCTGCGCCTCGGCCTGGTTGCGCGCCAGCTGGGCCTCGGCCGCGGCCAGCGCCGCGCGCAGGGGACGGGGATCGATCTGGAACAGCAACTGCCCCGCGCGGACGTCCTGCCCCTCCTTGAACCCGATCTCGGTGACCACCCCGGTCACCTGGGCGCGCACGGTGACCGATTCGATGGGCTCCACGGCGCCGACGGCGTTCACCACGTCGGCCATGGGCCGCGAGGCCGCGACGGCCGCCAGCACGGGGACCGCCGCCGGCGGACGGCCCTCCTTCTTGGCTCCCAGGGCGGGCAGCGCCAGCAGGATAGCCGCCAGCGCGAGGACGCGGGTTCCGGTCATCGTCATCACTCCTGTGGTCCGAGGATGCCCGCGGCGCGGGGATCGAGGCTGCCGATGTCGTGCGCGAGCCGCGCCAGCGCGATGAACCAGTCCAGACGCGCGCGGATCTCCGCGGCGCGCGCCGTGGCCAGCGCGCGCTGGGCGGAGAGCAGGTCGAGTACGGTGCCGACGCCCTCGCGATAACGTCCCGCGGCCACGCGTTCCGATTCCGTCGCGCTCGCGAGCAGGTCCTTGCTGGTCGCCACGCGCTCGGTGGCGGTCTGGAAGTCGCTGTGCGCGACGAAGACCTCGAAGACCACGCCCTGTTCCCAACCGCGGGCGCGTTCCGCCGCCGCCGCGGCCCGCGCCTCGGCGGCTCGCGCGTCGTTGCGGCGCGAGAACCCGGAGAAGAGCGGGATGTCCAGGAAGAGCGCCGCGCTGTGGCGGTCGACGGGGTCGTCCTCGCCGTCGATCCAGCTGCGGCCGGCGAAGGCCCCGAGCGACAGGGCCGGATACATGTCGGCGCGCGCGGCCCGCGCCTCGGCCGCCAGCTCCCGCGCCCGCGCCCGCGCCGCTTGCAGCTCGGGGCGCTCGGCGACGGCGCGCGCGATCAGGTCGTCCACCACCTGCGCGGTGGTGCCCGCCGGTACCTCGGCGTCCCCGACGACGATGTCCAGCGGCGTGTGCGCGGAATATCCCATCGCGAGCGCCAGGGCGCCGCGGGTGGTGCGGACCTGGCCCTCCGTGGTCTGGACCTCGAGCCGCACCTGCGACAGGGCGGTGCGCGACTGCAGGACGTCGGCGATGGTCGCCAGCCCGAGGTCGTGCCGCGCCTCGGCCGCCGCGAGGCTGCTCTCGGCGTCGGCGAGCGAACTGCGGTTCGCCTCGAGGATCGCCATCGCGCCGGCGTGGGCGAAGAAGGCCACCTCGACGAGGAGGACGCGGTCGTGGACGGCGGCGCTGTGCGTCCAGTTCGCCGCCACCGCGGCCTGCCGCGCCGCCTCGACGTCTCCCGCGCGGCCGCCGAAGTCGAGCAGCAGGTACGACAGCCGAGCGCCGGCCCCGTAGGTGGTCGACCAGTCGCCGACGGCATCGTCCGCGCGGGTGGCCGACGCCTCGCCGTCGATGGTGGGCCACCAGGCGCCGCGCTCGGCATCGTGCTGCGCGGCGGCCGCCTGCGCGTCGTGCCAGGCGGCGCGCGTGTCGGGGCTGCTGCGCAGGGCCAGGTCGATCGCCTCGGCGAGCGTGACGCGCGCCGGCAGGGGGTCGGCGATCGCCGTCGGCGGGCCGGTCGTCGCCGCCGCCGGCGGCGTCCAGGGCGACTGCGGCGCCGCCGGCGGCGGCACGCCGGCGCAACCGGACGCCAGAGCGATCAACCCGGGCAACAGGACGGCGAGACATCGGCAGGATCCCGACCGAGCATCCCGGAGAACCAACTCCCTCATCCCTACTCCCGTTCGAGTTCCGCCTTGATCGCCTGCAACTCCCGCCGTCGCGCCTCGCCGACCTTGGGGAACGACAGCTCGAGCCGCTCGAGCACGTTGCACAGCACCTCCGACACCGTCAACCGCGCGAACCACTTGTTGTCCGCGGGCACGACGAACCACGGCGCCTGCTTCGTGCTCGTGTGGTTCAGCACGTCCTCGAACGCGTCCTGGTAGTCGTCCCAGAAGGCTCGCTCCTGGAAGTCCCCCACCGAGAACTTCCAGTTCTTTTCAGGCTCGTCGATTCGCGAAAGGAAGCGTTGCTTCTGTTCCTCCCGGGAGACGTTCAGGAAGAACTTCACGACGACGATGCCGTTCTGCACGAGATATTTCTCGAACGCGTTGATCTGGGCGAAGCGGCGCTTCCAGAGCGATTTGCCGGTCGCCGCGGGCGGCAGGTGCTGCTTCGCCAGCAGCTCCGGGTGCACGCGCACCACCAGCACCTCCTCGTAGTACGAGCGGTTGAAGATGCCGATCATGCCGCGCGCGGGCAAGGCTTTCATCGCCCGCCAGAGATAGTCGTGGTCCAGTTCCTCGGCGGACGGGGCCTTGAAGCTGGTGACGTGGCAGCCTTGCGGGTTGACCCCCGACATGACGTGCCGGATCGCCCCGTCCTTGCCGGCCGCGTCCATGGCCTGGAAGATGACCAGCACGCCGTAGATGTCCTGGGCGTAGAGCTTGGCCTGCAGTTCGGCGAGGCGCTCGACGTTGTCCGCGACGCGCCGCAGCGCCTCCTTCTTCTCGTCGCTGCCCCCGGTGAAGGCCGGGTCGTAGTCCTTGGCCAGCGAGATGCGCCTGCCGGGCGCCACCATGATCTTGCCGAGCTTGAACTCGACGGACGCGCTATCGCCGAGATCGATGGTGATCTTCCGGTCCGGATCAAGCCTGGGTGCCATGAGGTCGCCTCCTGTTCATCGATCGAGCAAGGCCAGGATCTCCTCCGTCTGCGCGCGCATGAGCGCGGCGTCGCCGCGGCTTTCCACGTTCAGCCGCAGCAGCGGCTCGGTGTTGCTCATTCGCAGGTTGAACCGCCAGCGGTCGAATTCCAGCGAGAGACCATCCGTGCGGTCGACCTGCCTCGCCGCCGGCAGGTACCTCGCCTCCACGCGGGCGAGGGCCGCCGCCGGGTCCGCCAGGCGACGGTTGATCTCGCCGCTGGCCGGATAGGCGGCCTGCATGGCGCCCACCAACTCGCTCAGCGGCTTGCCGGTGAGGCTCATCTCCTGCGCGACCAGCAGCCACGGCAGCATGCCGCTGTCGCAGTAGGCGAAGCGCCGGAAGTAGTGGTGCGCGCTCATCTCGCCGCCGTAGACGGCATCCTCGCGGCGCATCCGCTCCTTCATGAACGCGTGGCCCGTCTTGTTCATGACCGGCACGCCGCCGGCCGACCGCACCACGTCGATGGTGTTCCAGGTCAGGCGCGGGTCGTGGACGATGCGCGCGCCGGGCGTCTCGCGCAGCGCGGTCCTCGCCAGCAGTCCCACCAGATAGTAACCCTCCACGAACTCGCCGCGCTCATCGAAAAAGAAGCAGCGATCGAAGTCGCCGTCCCAGGCCAGGCCGAGGTCGGCGCCGTGCTGCCGCACCGCCGCCGCCGTCGCCTGTCGGTTCTCCGGCAGCAGCGGGTTGGGAATGCCGTGAGGAAAGGTGCCGTCGGGCTCGTCGTGGAGGTGGATGAACTCGAACGGCAGCCGCCGCGCCAGTTCGCGGACCACCGGTCCCGCGCAGCCGTTGCCGCCGTCGGCCACCACCTTGAGCGGCCGCAGACGTCCGATGTCGACGGCCGTCACCAGGTCGGCGGCGAACCGGGCCAGCACGTCGTCAAGTTCCAGGCTGCCCGGGCGAGCCGCCGCGGGGAGGTTACCGGCGGCGGCGAGGCGGCCGATCTCGTCGAGGCCGGAGTCGCCGCTGATGGGGCGCGACTCCTCCCGCACCAGCTTCATGCCGTTGTGGTCGATGGGGTTGTGGCTCGCCGTGACCATGATGCCGCCGGTGAGGCCGCGGGCGGCGGTGGTCCAGTAGACCATCTCCGTGCCGCAGAGCCCGATGTCCAGGATGTCGGCTCCCCCGAGGCACAGGCCCTCGGCGACGGCGGCCGCGAGTTCGTCGCTGCTGAGCCGGCAGTCCCGGCCGAGGCAGATCTTGCCCCCGCCCAGGAACGTGGCGGTGGCGTGGCCGATGCGCAGGGCGAGCCCGGGATCGAGCTGGTCCGGCACCCGGCCCCGGATGTCGTAGGCCTTGAAACAGGCGGGTTTCGCCAGGGTCATGCGCTCTCCTTCGCGGTCAGACGGAATATTGTGGCAGATTTCGCGCGCATCGGCCACCATTGCCCGCGTGCGAGTACCCAACCCAGCCCAGGAGGATCCCATGCGCAGAGCCTTGCTCTTTGTCCTCGTTGCCGGACTCGGCCTCTTGGCCGGCTGCGTGACGTTCCATTCGTCCATGGTCATCAAGCCCGACGGTTCGGGAACCTGCACGATGACCTACAGCGTCTCCGAGAGCGTCAAGGCGGCGCTGGCCGAGGCCGGTTCCCTCGGCGGCGAGGGCGAGGACATGCCCTCCATCGAGGATTTCGACCGCGCGGAGATGGAGAAGCGCGCCAAGGAGAACGGCGTCACCATCTCGTCGTTCGAACACAAGACGGTCGACGGACGTGAGGTCCTGGAGATCGCCATGGCGTTCAAGAACGTGACCGGCCTCTCCCGCGTCATGAACGTGGGCGGCGGCGACAGCGGCGTCCTGACGATCCTGCGCAACGGCGACGGCGATTACGTGCTGACGTCGATTCCCGACCCGAATCCGCCCGCCGTGACCGAGGAGCCGGAGGAAGCTCCGGAGACTCCCGCCACTCCCGAGGACCCGGCGAAGGCGATGGAGGTCATGGGCAAGCTCATGCAGTCCATCAACGAGCTGGACGTCCGGATGGAGATCACGGTGCCTGGCGACGTGCTCAGCAGCAGCGCGCCGACGGTCGAGGGCCGCACCTCCGTCTGGGCCATCAACGCCGCCAACATGATGGAAGCCCAGAACATGTCCATGGAGCCGGAGATCACGTTCTCGAAGCAGGGCGTGAACATCGACGCGCCGACCCGCGAAGAGTAGTCGCCGGGTCCGGACAAGACAGAACCCTGGCCGCCGCACGGCAGCCGGGGTTCTCGTTTCTCACGGTGGCGTCCTCGCTCAGGTGGCCGCGCCGGTCGGCGGCGGCGTGTAGACGCGCTGGCCCAGTTCCTGGTCCATCATGAAGAGGCCCGGGCCGGTGTCGCCCAGCAGCCGCAGCTTGTTGATGATGGCCTCGGCCGTCGCCTCCTCCTCCACCTGCTCGGCGATGAACCAGTCCAGCACGCCCTGCGTCGCGTGATCCTTCAGTTCCACGGCCAGGTCGGCGAGCTTGTTGATCCGGTCGGTGACGTGACGCTCGTGCTCGAGCACGCCCTCGAAGGCGGCCAGCGGCGTCGCCCACTCGAACGGCGGCTGGTCGATCTTCGCGAGGGTCACCCGCCCGCCGCGGTCGACGACGTAGCGGTAGAACTTGAAGGCATGCGCCGTCTCCTCCTGATACTGGATCTGCATCCAGTTCGCCATGCCGGGCAGACCCTTGGCCTCGAGGTGCGCGGCCATGGCCAGGTAGAGGTAGGCCGAGTACATCTCGGCGTTGATCTGGTCGTTGAGGGCCTTCTGCATGCGGTCATTCAGCACGACGATCCTCCTTGTGGCGGCCTCGCAGGCGAGGCGCGGCTCGGTGGGTTGGACGCATACGCAGCCGGCGCCCAGGATCGCGCCAAACGCCCGCCACGGCCACCCTCGCGGTTTGCCTCCCGACGATAACCCGCCAAGCGCCCCAAGTCACCCCGGATTGCCGGTTTGCGCGGGGTTTCCCTTGGCGTATCATGTGGCGCGCGGACGCGGGCCCGCGCCCAGGGGTGCGGACCCGTTTTCATCGTGACCAGAAAGGATGCGGCCGATGCCCAGGAAGACCATCGCCGACTTCGCCGTCGAATACCTGCAGATCCTCGACGAGGACGCCAAGGTCGACAGGAAGCTCGAGCCGAAACTGTCCGACGACGACCTCCTGCGCCTCCACCGCGGCATGGTTCGGGCCCGGGAACTCGACGACCGGATGCTCAAGCTCCAGCGCCAGGGCCGCATCGGCACCTTCCCCCCCAACGTCGGCCAGGAAGCAGTGAGCACCGCCGCCGCGCTGGCAATGGAGAAGGACGACTGGTACGTCTCCTCCTTCCGCGAACTCGGCGGCCGCCTTCTGCGCGGCGAGCCCCTGACCGCTCCCCTCCTGTACTACAACGGCTGGGAGGAAGGCAACGTGCTGCCGCCCGAGGTGGCGCGCCGCATGCTGCCCCTCGCCGTGGTCGTCGGCAGCCAGATCCCGCAGGCCGCCGGTCTCGGCTATGCCGTCAAGCTGCGCGGCGAGGCCGCGGCGGTGGTGTGCTTCATGGGCGACGGCGCCACCAGCGAGGGCGACTTCTACGAGGGCCTCAACTTCGCCGCGGCCTGGCAGGCTCCGGTGGTCTTCATCAGCCAGAACAACCAGTGGGCCATCTCGATCCCCCGCCGCAAGCAGTCCCACGCCGCCACCCTCGCCCAGAAGGGCATCGCCGCCGGCATGCCCTGCCTCCAGGTCGACGGCAACGACCCTCTCGCCTGCTACGTCGGCGTGAAGGAAGCCCTCGACCGCGCCCGCGCCGGCGGCGGCCCGACCATGATCGAGGCCGTCACCTACCGGTTGTCGATGCACACCACCGCCGACGACCCGCGCAAGTACCGCGACGAGGCCGAGGAACAGCTCTGGTGGGCCAAGGAACCGCTGCTGCGGTTCCGCAAGTACCTCGCGGCGAAAGGCATCTGGGACGACGCCCGCGACGAGGCCCTGGTGCAGGAGATCCGCGCCGAGGTGGACGCCGCGGTGAAGGAGTTCGAGGCCGTCACCGCCTTCCCCGCCGACCGTCCGTTCGATCACGTCTACGCGGAGCCCGACCCCTACGTCGAGCGGCAGCGCCGGGAGTACCTGGCTGCGGTCAAGGAGGAGGCCGGCGATGCCTAAGCTGACCATGGTGCAGGCCATCAACCTCGGGTTGCGGGAAGAGATGGCGAGGGATCCCAACGTGGTCATCCTCGGCGAGGACGTCGGTCTCGACGGCGGCGTCTTCCGCGTCACCGAGGGACTGCTCGCCGAGTTCGGCGAGGGCCGCGTGATCGACACGCCGCTCGCCGAGTCCGGCATCCTCGGCACCTCGATCGGCATGGCCCTGGCGGGCCTGCGGCCGGTCGCCGAGATGCAGTTCTGCGGCTTCAGCTACCTCATGGCCCACCAGTGGGAGAGCAACGCGACGCGGTACCGCAGCCGCACGCAGGGCCAGCACACCTGCCCGCTGGTGGTGCGCATCCCCTACGGCGGCGGCATCCGCGCCCTCGAGCACCACAGCGAGAGCCGCGAGGCCATGTGGGCCCACATGCCGGGCGGCAAGGTCGTGATCCCGAGCGGGCCGCGCAACGCGCGCGCCCTGATCGCCGCGGCCATCCGCGACCCGGACCCCGTCATCTTCATGGAACCCAAGCACAGCTACCGGTCGTTCCGCGAGGACGTGCCCGACGAGCCGGAGGTGCTGCCCATCGGCAAGGCCCAGGTGGTGCAGGCGGGCGACGACGTGACCGTCATCGCCTGGGGCGCCATGATGCGTCCGACCCTCAAGGCCGTGCAGGACGTGGACGCAAGCATCGAGGTCATCGATCTGCTCTCGGTCCAGCCGCTGGACAGCGACACCATCGTGGCCTCGGTCAAGAAGACCGGCCGCTGCGTGATCGTCCAGGAGGCGCCGCGCAGCTACGGCCCCTCGTCGGAGATCATCGCGCGCCTGAACGACGAGGCCCTGATGTGGCTGGAGGCGCCGGTGAAGCGGCTGACCGGCTACGACGTCGTGACGCCCTACTTCGGGCGCGAGAAGAGCTACATCCCGCCGGCCGGACGCATCGTCCGCGGGATCCGCGAAACCCTGGACTTCTAGCAGGCGGAGGTCGCCGTGTTCGAGTTCAAGCTCCCCGACCTCGGTGAAGGCATCGCGGAAGGCGAGATCCTCAAGTGGCACGTCGGCGAGGGGCAGGCCATCGCCGAGGACGCGCCGCTGGTCGACGTCGAGACGGACAAGGCCGCCGTCACCATCCCCTCGCCCCGCGGCGGCAAGATCGCGCGCCTCGGCGGCGCGGTGGGCGACACCGTCGCCGTCGGCCACGTCATCGTCGTGATCGACGACGGGGCCGCGGCCGCCGCGCCGGCCAAGCCGGCCAAGCCGGCCAAGCCGACCAAGCCCGCCAAGGCGGCGATGGCGGTCGGGGCCGCGCCGGCGCCCGTCGCCGCGCCGGCGCCGTCCGGCCCGCGCCGCCCCGTACCCGCGGCCCCCGCGACCCGCCGTCTCGCCCGCGAGATGGGCCTCGACATCGACGTGGTGCCGCCCACCGGCCCCGGCGGACGCGTCACGCCCGAGGACGTGCATCGTTTCGCGGCGTCCGGCGGCCAGGCCGCGCCCGAGCCCGAGCACGTCCGCGCGCGCGAGGTCCACGACGACCACTCCTTCGCCGAGTTCGCCGCCCACGCGGCGGCGACCATCCCCTTCCTCGAGGTGGAGCCGCTGCCCGACTTCGCCGCCGAAGGTCCCGTGGAGGTGGTGCCGCTGCGCTCGATCCGCCGCAAGGTGGCGCGCAAGATGGTCACCAGCATGACTCTGATCCCCCACGTCGCCCACATGGACGAGGCCGACGTGTCGGAACTGGAGATCTTCCGTCGGCGGCAGCGCGAACGCTATCCCGACGACCCCGGCCTCGGCTCGCTCACCCTGCTGGCCTTCGTGATGAAGGCCATCACCGCCGGCCTGCGCGCGGCGCCGTCGTTCAACGCGAGCCTCGACCCCTTCAAGGAAGAGATCGTCTACAAGAAGTACTACAACCTCGGCTTCGCGACCGACACGCCCCGCGGTCTCATGGTGCCCGTGGTCCGCGACACCGACCGCAAGACGCTGCGCGACATCGCGGCGGAGATTGCCGACAAGGCGCAGCTCGCGCGCGAGGGCCAGTTGCCCGCCGAGGCCATGCGCGGCGGCACCTTCACCATCACCAACGTCGGGCCGCTCGGCGGCACGGCCCTGCTGGCGACCATCAACTACCCCGAGGTGGCGATCCTGGCCATGGGCCGCGCGCAGAAGAAGCCGGTGGTCCGCGACGGCGAGATCGTCGTGCGCACCATGCTGCCCCTGACCCTGGCCTTCGACCACCGCATCGCCGACGGCGCCGACGCGGCGCGCTTCGTCAGCGAGTTGATCCGGCACCTGAGCGACCCCAGCCTGCTGCTCATGCAGACCTGATCGAGGAGACCACCATGGTGATGGGAAGCCTGCGCCAGGAAGTCGACACCGTCGTCATCGGCAGCGGCCCCGGCGGCTACGTCGCGGCCCTGCGGCTCGCCGACCTGGGCAAGGAGGTGCTGCTGATCGAGGAACGCGAGCGCGACGGCGGCACGTGCTTGCTCGAGGGTTGCATTCCTTCCAAGACCCTGATCCATGCCGTCGAAGTCAAGGAAGCGGCCCTGGCCGCGTCCCGCTTCGGCCTCGGCGTCGAAGGCTGGACCTTCGATCTTGCGCGGCTGCGGAGCTGGACCGAGGAGGTGGTGTCCGGGCTGTCGGGCGGCGTCGCCGGCCTGCTGAAGCGCCGCGGCGTGCAGGTCCTGCGCGGGCGGGCGCGGTTCAGCTCGAATCACAGCCTGGAGATCGAGGGCGGCGAGGTGAGCGGCATCGACTTCCAGCACTGCATCATCGCCACGGGATCGAGCCTCGCCTCCCTGCCGGACGGCATCACGCGCGCGGTCTGGTCCAGCGCAGACGCCCTCAAGCTGCCGCGCGTGCCTGAGAGCCTGCTCGTGGTCGGCGGCGGCTACATCGGACTCGAGCTCGGCCTGGTCTACCAGGGCCTCGGCAGCAAGGTCTCGGTGGCCGAGTTCTTCCCGCGCCTGCTGATCGGCGCCGACCCCGACCTGGTCGACATCATGCTCAAGCACGCCGGCGCCCGGCTCGAGAAGATCATGGTCGAGTCGCGCGTGGAGCGCATCATCGAGGCCCCGACCGGCGGCTTCGGCGTCACCATCTCGCACGACGGCGAGGTGTCGGCTCACCACTTCGACCAGGTGCTGGTCGCCATCGGCCGCAAGCCCAACACCAGCGACCTCGGCCTCGAGAACACGAAGATCGTCGTGGACGACAAGGGCATCATCCGGACCGATGCAGCCTGCCGCACCGACGAGCCGCGCATCTTCGCCATCGGCGACGTGACCGCGGGCCCGATGCTCGCGCACAAGGCCAGCCGCGAGGCGAAGGTCGCCGCCGAGGTCATCGCCGGCCATCCCGCGGCCTTCGACAACCGCGCCATCCCGGCCGTGGTCTACACCGATCCGGAGATCGCCTGGACGGGTCTCACCGAGCGCGAGGCCGAGCAGCAAGGCATCGCCGTCAAGATCGGCCGCTTCCCGCTCTCCGCGCTCGGCCGCGCCCGGACCATGGGCCGGGGCGACGGGCTGGTGAAGGTCATCGCCGACCCCGAGTCGCAGCTGGTCCTGGGCGTCGGCATCGTGGGGCCGCACGCGAGCGAGCTGATCGCCGAGGGCACGCTGGCCATCGAGATGGGCGCGACCCTGGAAGACCTGATCGCGACCATCCACCCGCACCCGTCGCTGTCCGAGGCTCTCCAGGAAGCGGCCGAGGCCGCGGCGGGCAGCGCGATCCACGTGAACCCGCCACGCAAGCCGTGAATCTCGCGCCCTACGCGCTGGACGAGGGGCTGATCGCCGAGGTCCAGTCGACGGGGCGCCCCGGCGTGGCGGTGTATCCGCATCCCGGCACCGCCGTCGTGGTCGGCCGGGGCGGCGATCCCGGCATCGAAACACGCCCCGAGGTCATCGCGAACGACGGCGTGCCGCTGCTGCGGCGGCGCGGCGGCGGCTGCGCGGTGGTGGTCGATGCCGGGAATCTCGTCGTCTCGCTGGGGTTGCCGCTGCCCGGCATCGGGGCCATCACCTCGGCGTTCGCGGCGGCCGGCGCGCACGTTGCCGGCGCCCTGGCGGCCTGCGGCGTCGCCGGCGTGACCCAGGCCGGCGTCAGCGACCTCGCCCTCGACGACCGCAAGCTCGGCGGCTCCTGCATCTGGCGCACCCGGGGACTTCTTTACTATTCCACGACCTTGCTCGTGGCCCCCGACTGGAACCTGATCGACCGCTACCTGCCCCATCCGCCGCGCGAGCCGGCATACCGGCGCGGCCGCGACCACCGCCAGTTCCTGGTCAGCCTGGCGGAACTCGGCCACCGGCCCGACACCGGTGCCTGGGCCGAGGCCTTGCGCCCGGTCCTGGCCGCCGACGTCGACCGCCTCTGCCTTCAGATTAGCGCGTAATGTCACGCATTACGGATTGGCCGTGACAAATTCTTGACGTATACTGGCGCCAATCGGAGTACGGGGTGGACCGTACTTCGGCGGCTGTTATTCCAACAGACAAGACGAGGCGGCAACCATGGAATCGTACCGCATTCTGATCGTGGACGACCATCCCCTGGTTCGTTCCGGCATCGTCTCCATGCTCGAACTCGAACCCGATCTCGAAGTATGTGGCGAAGCCGAGGAGCCGCTGGCGGCGATGACCGCCATCGAGAACCAGCGACCGGATCTGGCGCTGGTGGACATCTCCCTGAAGGGAGGCACGAGCGGCATCGAACTCCTGAAAACCATCCGTCAGAAGTATCCGCGCCTGAAGACCCTCGCCGTCTCCATGCATGACGAGCAGGTGTACGCCCTGCGCGCGCTGAAGGCCGGCGCTCAGGGGTACATCATGAAGCAGGAAGGGACGGAGCGGATCCGCGAAGCGATCCGCTGCGTTCTCGAGGGTCGCACGTACCTGAGCGAGGGCATGACGCAGGCCGCCGTCGACCAGCTCGGGCAGGGCGGCATGCCGCGTGACAACTCCCCCGCCACGATCCTCAGCGACCGTGAACTGGAACTCTTCGAACTCACCGGCCAGGGCCGCGAGATCAACGAGATCGCGAAGATCATGAACATCAGCCCGCGCACCGTCGAGGTCCACCGGTCCCACATCAAGAAGAAGCTGGGCCTGAAGACGAGCACCGACATCTTCCAGTGCGCCTACGAGTGGTTGCGCGAGCGGGGAATGAAGCCCTAGCCGGCGGAGAATCGACGTGCGGCAGGCCCGATCCGGAACCCGGGATCATTCCCGGGCGACGGCGCGGTCCCCGTCCTGCCGCACGCTTCGTTAGCGATCAACGACGGGAACCACCCCCCTCGCGTTTCGCCCACGCGCGCGCGGCATCCGGGCAATGAAAAACCAGGTCCAACGCCATACCTCCAGCAACAGTCTCATCGCTGACGGTGTTCGTTAGCCTGGTGCGATCTGCGTCCTTCTCGGTGTTGGCGGCCCACGGGAAAGGCCGATCCGAGAGGGATTTTACCGGCCCGGCCAGCCGACTTCAAGCAGAAATTCCTTCAGAATGCGGCGATTTTTACCCGGATGATTTGACATCCGCGTTTTACCCGGATATTATTAGCAAAACCTCAGCCGAAAGGACGACCCCATGGACACCGTCACGGCCTTCACCGGCAACGCGCTGTTCCTGACCGGGACGCGTGCCGACGTATCCCGCGCCGTACGCGATCGACTCGCCGGCGGCGCCCCCCAGGACATCCTCGTCTTCGACGACGAGACCGGCGCGCCGCTCGACGTCGACCTGCGCGAGCCCGCGCCGCCGGAGAAGGCGGCCGGCCCGGGCCGGCCGCGTCTCGGCGTCGTCGCGCGCGAGGTCACCCTCCTGCCCCGGCACTGGGAATGGCTCGCCGCGCAACCGGGCGGCGCGTCGGTGACGCTGCGCAAGCTGGTGGACGCCGCCCGGCACGACAACCCGCAGGCGCAGATCGCCCGCCGCCGCCAGGAGGCCGCCTACCGCTTCATGCTCGCCATCGGCGGCAACCTGCCCGGCTTCGAGGAAGCGTCCCGCGCGCTGTTCGCCGGCGACCTGGCGCGGCTCGCGACCCTGATCGCCGACTGGCCGGCCGACGTCCGCGACCATGCCTTGAAGCTCGCGGCGCATTGACCGCGCGCGCGCGCGAGCGCTACCATGCCGCCGCGGGCCGGCCACGGAGGCCGGCGCGAAGCCCGGAAGGTCAACGCCTACCATGACGACGCACGACGTCCTCGCGAACATCGCCGGCAGCCGCGACCTCGCCATCGCGCTGCAGCGCAGCCTCACCGCCATCCCGGCGCTCGATCCGAGCAGCGGCGGCGACGGCGAGTGGGACAAGGCGCAGTGGCTCGAGGCCGAGATGCGCCGGCTGCCCTTCGACGAGATCCGGCGGTACGACTGCCCCCAGCCCGAGGCCAAGCACGGCCTGCGCCCGAATCTCGTCTGCCGGTACCGCGGCGAGGACTCGTCGCGCACGCTGTGGATCATGACCCACCTCGACGTCGTCCCGCCCGGCGACCTCTCGCAGTGGCGCACCGACCCCTTCGTCCTGCACGTCGAGGACGGCAAGCTCTACGGCCGCGGCACGGAGGACAACCAGCAGGGGCTGGTGGCGAGCATCCTCTGCGTGAAGGCGATGATGGACGCCGGGATCCGTCCGCCCGTCGACATCGGCCTGCTCTTCAACGCCGACGAGGAGACGGGCAGCCGGTACGGCGCGCATCACGTCGCGTCGAAGCACCCGGAGATCTTCGGCTCCCGCGACGCGTTCCTGGTGCCGGACGCCGGCGACGCGGTGGGCTCGATGATCGAGGTGGCCGAGAAGTCGCTGCTCTGGCTGAAGGTGACCACCCGCGGCAAGCAATGCCACGGTTCGGTGCCCGACGAAGGCGCCAACGCCTTCAAGGCGGCCAGCGAGCTGGTGGTCAAGCTCGGCTCGCTGTACCGGACCTTCAACCAGCGCGACCGGCTCTACGATCCGCCGCGCAGCACCTTCGAGCCGACGAAGAAGGACGCCAACGTCCCCAACGTGAACACCATCCCGGGCGAGGACGTGTTCTACATGGATATGCGGGTGATGCCCGCGTATCCGCTGGCGGCGGTGAAGGCCGAGATCCGGCGCCTCGCCGACATCGTGGCCGCCCGTCACGGCGTGACCTTCGACCTGGACGTGGTGCAGGAAGCGCAGGCCGCGCCGCCGACCTCGCCCGACGCCGACATCGTCAAGCTGGTGGCGCGCGGCGCGCGCCGGATCCACGGCGTGAAGGCACGACCGAAGGGCATCGGCGGCGGCACGGTGGCGGCGGTGTTCCGTCAGCTCGGGTATCCGGCCGTGGTCTACGCGAAGCAGGACGAGGTCGCGCACCAGCCGAACGAGTACTGCATCCTGGACAACCTGATCGGCGACGCCCAGGTGTTCGCCTACGTCGCGCTGAACCTCACGGCCTAGAAAGCTGGTCCCAGAGGATCTCGGCCACCAGGCGCATGCCGATCGCGACGCTGCGCTCGTCGGGGTCGAACGTCGGGCTGTGCAGGTCCATCTCGCGGTCCGGCCGGCCCACGCCGAGGCGGAACTGGACGCCGGGCACCGCCGCCGAGAAGCGGCCGAAGTCCTCGCCGCCCATGCCGGGCAGATACTCGACCACGTTCCCGTCTCCGAGTACGCGGCGCATGACGTCGGCGACCTCGTGCGCCAGCGCTGGATCGTTGCGGCCGGCGGGCGTGCCGAGGTCGTAGATCAATTCCGGCTCCGGCGCGCCGGCGGCGGCGGCGAGGCCGCGCACGGTGCGCTCGATCTTCTGCTGCACCAGGACGCGCGTCTCGGGATCACGCGTGCGCACGGTCGCCTCGAGCACCACCTCGTCGGGGATCACGTTGGACTTGGCGCCGCCCTGGATGCGCCCGATGGAGATGACGGCCGGATGGTTGGGGTCGATCTCGCGGGCCACCAGGCCCTCGAGCGCGAGCACGATGCGCGCGGCGAGCGACACCGGGTCGACGGTGGTGTGGGGATAGGCGCCATGGCCGCCGCTGCCGCGCACCGTCAGGATGAATCCGTCGACGTTCGCCGTGGCGGGACCGGCGCAGACGCCCGCCTGGCCCGTCAGGATGGTCGGGTGATCATGCAGCGCGAAGGCGCGCTCGATACCGCCGGCCACCGCCAGCACGCCGGCTTCGATGAGTTCGTAGGATCCGGCGCCCGTCTCCTCGGCCGGCTGGAAGATCCACACGACGGTGCCCGCCATCTGCCCGCGCGCGTCGGCCAGCACGCGCAGCGCGCCGAGGCTGACGCTCATGTGGATGTCGTGCCCACAGGCATGCATCACCCCGACCTCGCGCCCGCCGTCGAGGGTGTCCCGGCACGTCGAGGCGAACGGCGCGTCCACCTGCTCGCTGATGGGCAAGGCATCCGTGTCGGCCCGCCAGGCGATCACCGGTCCGGGCCGCGCGCCCTCGAGCACCGCGACCAGGCCGAGCCCCCAGTTCCCCTCGACCACCTTCACGCCGGGAACCTCGCGCACGCGTTCCAGGAGGTAAGCGCGCGTCGCGACCTCGCGTCCGGACAGCTCGGGATGCTGGTGCAGCCAACGGCGGTCGGCGAGCGTGACGGCCTCGTGCCGCGCGACGGCGTCCGCGAAATCGGGCGTCGCGGCGAGGGTCGGCGCCGCGGCGAGCGCGGCGAGCAGGATGATGACGATGCGCATGCGGACCTCGGCTGTCGCAGGTGGCGGACGATCTCGGCAAGTTAACACCGGGCCTGCTGCGAAGCCATGTTCAATCATCGTTGACGCTCCCCGGATCGGGACTATCCTGAGAGGCGAAAATCCCCGTCGAGTGCGAAAGGAATCCCCATGGCGATGGAATGGCTCCGCGAGACGGAGAACCAGGAGTGGCGCGAGTCCCTCGAATACGTGCTGCGCGAAGGCGGCCCCGAGCGCGTGCTCGAGTTGCTGCGGCAGTTGCAGACGCATGCCCAGGAGAAGGGCGTCAGCATCCCCTTCACGGCCAACACCCCGTACATCAACACCATTCCGCGGTCGCAGCAGCCGGTGTTCCCCGGCAACCGCGCGCTCGAGCGGCGCATCAAGAGCCTGCTGCGCTGGAACGCCATGGCGATGGTGACGCGCGCGAACCGCGAACTGCCCGGCATCGGCGGCCACATCTCCACCTACGCCTCGGCCGCGACGCTCTGGGAGATCGGCTTCAACCACTTCTGGCGCGGCCGCACCGACGATTTCCTCGGCGACTTCATCTTCTTCCAGGGCCACGGCGCCCCGGGCATCTACGCGCGTGCCTTCCTCGAGGGCCGGCTCGGCGAACGCGACCTGCAGAACTTCCGCCGCGAGCTGAGCGAGGGCGGCGGTCTCAGCAGTTACCCGCACCCGTACCTGATGCCGGACTTCTGGCAGTTCCCGACGGTCTCGATGGGCCTCGGACCCCTGACCGCGATCTACCTCGCCCGCTTCAACCACTACCTCGTCGACCGCGGCCTGCGCGCGCGCTCCGGCGCCAAGGTGTGGGCCCTGCTCGGCGACGGCGAGATGGACGAGCCCGAATCGCTCGGCGCCATCACCCTCGCCGCGCGCGAGCAGCTGGGCAATCTCATCTTCGTCATCAACTGCAACCTGCAGCGCCTCGACGGTCCGGTGCGCGGTAACGGCAAGATCATCCAGGAGCTCGAGGCCGCCTTCCGCGGCGCCGGGTGGTACGTGATCAAGGTCATCTGGGGCGACGACTGGGACCGCCTCCTCGAGCGCGACACCAGCGGCCGCCTCCTGCAGCGCATGCAGGAGGTCCTCGACGGCGAGATGCAGCGCTACACCGTCAGCGACGGCGCCTACATCCGCGAGCACTTCTTCGGCAAGTACCCCGAGCTGCTCGAGCTGGTCGCCGACCATAGCGACGAGCAGATCCGCAAGCTCACCCGCGGCGGTCACGACCCCGAGAAGGTCTACGCCGCCTACAAGCTCGCCACCACCCACGGCCTCGCGCAGCCCACGGTGATCCTTGCCCAGACCATCAAGGGCTACGGCCTCGGCGAGACCGGCGAGGGCCGCAACGTCACGCATCAGCAGAAGAAGCTGAACGAGGACGAGCTCAAGGAATTCCGCACCCGCTTCGGCATCCCGATCAGCGACGACGACGTCGCCGAGATGCCCTTCTACCGCCCCGACGACGACAGCCCGGAGATCCAGTACCTGCAGCGACGCCGCGCCGCGCTCGGCGGCTCGCAGCCGAAACGCATCGTCAAGGTGGAGCCGATCGCCTGCCAGACCCTGGACATCTTTCAGGAATACCTCCAGGGCAGCGGCGACCGCGAGATCGCGACCACCATGAGCATGGTCCACATGATCACCCGGATGCTACGCAACGAGGAGTTCGGCAAGCTGGTGGTGCCCATCGTCCCGGACGAGGCGCGCACCTTCGGCATGGAGTCGCTGTTCCGCCAGGTCGGCATCTACAGCCACGTCGGCCAGCTCTACGAACCCGTCGACCGCGACCAGCTCCTCTACTACCACGAGAGCAAGACCGGCGCGATCCTCGAGGAAGGCATCACCGAGGCCGGCGGCATGGCCAGCTTCATCGCCGCGGGCACCTCCTACGCGACCAACGGCATCAACACCATCCCCTTTTTCATCTACTATTCGATGTTCGGCTTCCAGCGCGTCGGTGACCTCATCTGGGCCGCCTGCGACGCCCAGGCCAAGGGCTTCCTGGTCGGCGCCACCGCCGGCCGCACCACCCTCGCCGGCGAGGGCCTGCAGCACCAGGACGGCCACAGTCACGTGCTCGCGCTGCCGTCCACGCGCATCAAGGCCTACGACCCCGCCTTCGCCTACGAGCTGGCCACCATCGTCCACGACGGCATCACTCGCATGTACTGCGCGGGCGAGGCCTGGATCTACTACCTCACGGTGATGAACGAGCCGTACCGCCAGCCCGCGATGCCGGCCGGCGACCACGTCCAGGAGGGCATCCTCAAGGGCATGTACCGCTATCTCGCGAGCGAGATGCCGGCCAGGAAGGCGAAGGGCCGCGCCCATCTGCTCGGCAGCGGCGCCATCCTCAACGAGGCGATCAAGGCGCAGCGGATCCTGGAGGACCGCTACGGCGTCGCCGCCGACGTGTGGAGCGTGACCAGCTACAAGGAGCTGTACCACGACGCCGTCGAGAGCGAGCGCTACCACATGCTCAATCCCGGCGAGGAGCGTCGTCCCTACGTCGAGACGCTGCTCGCCAGGGAGAAGGGCGTCTTCGTCGCCGCCAGCGACTACCTGCGCGTGCTGCCCGCCTCGATCGCCCGCTGGTTCCCCGGCCCGCTGCACGTGCTGGGCACCGACGGCTTCGGCCGCAGCGACGGCCGCGCGCAGCTGCGCGACTTCTTCGAGGTCGACGCCCGTTACATCGCCCTGGCCGCCCTGCACGAGCTCGCGCGCGAAGGCGACCTCGACCTCGCCGTGGCCCGCCAGGCGGTCAAGGACCTCGACATCGACCCCGCCAAACTCAACCCGCTGGTGGACTAGGGAGGACGACGACGATGAGTCAGGACATCCGCATGCCCGAGGTCAGCGAGGGCGTCACCAAGGGCAAGGTCATCGGCGTCGCCGTCGCCGTGGGCGACCGCGTCCAGGCCGACCAGACCATCCTCGAGCTCGAGACGGACAAGGCGGTGGTCGCCTTGCCGTCGCCCTTCACGGGGAAGATCACGGAGATCCTCGTGAAGGAGGGCGACACGGTCGAGGTGGGGCAGGCCTTCATGCGAGGCGAGCCTGAGGTCCAGACCACCGGCCCGGCGCCGGCGCCCGCGCCGCGACCGGAGGCCAGGACGGGCGTCGATCCCGAGGTGAAGCCGGAACTGGAGAGGCATGAGCCCGAGGCCGCCTCGGCGCCGCCTCGTGCCGACCTGCCGCCCCCGCGCACCGCGCCGACGCCGCCCGATCAGGTGCCGCCCGCCTCGCCGCTGGTGCGACGCGCTGCCCGCGAACTGGGCGTCGACATCCATGCCGTGCCCGGCAGTGGGCCCGGCGGTCGCATCACCGAGGAGGACGTGCGGGAGTTCGTGCGTGGAGTGATGGAACGCATCGGCAGTGGCGCGACGACCGCGCCATCGGCGCGGCCACTCCCCGACTTCTCCCGCTGGGGCGAGATCGAACGCCAGCCCGTGTCCCAGGTGCGGCGCCTCACCGCCGAGGCCATGACCAGCGCCTGGCTCACCGCCCCGCAGGTCACCCAGTATGACCAGGCCGACATCACGGGTGTCGAGTCGTTCCGCCAGCAGTTCAACGAGACGGTCGAGAAGGCCGCCAAGCTCACCATGACCGCGATCCTGGCGAAGGTGGTCGCCCACGCGCTGCGCGCCTTCCCCCAGTTCAACAGCAGCCTCGACGCGGCAAAGCAGGAACTCATCCTCAAGAAGTACGTCCACGTCGGAGTCGCTGTCGACACGCCGCGCGGCCTGCTGGTGCCCGTCCTGCGGAACGTGGACCAGAAGGGCCTCGCCGTGCTCGCCGCCGAGCTGAACGAAACCGCCGGCAAGACTCGCGACGGCAAGATCGCCGTGGCCGACCTCGAGGGCGGCACCTTCACCATCAGCAACCTCGGGGGCATCGGCGGCGTGGCCTTCAGCCCCATCGTCTACACGCCGCAGGTGGCGATCCTGGGCGTATCGCAGTCGTCCATGCAGCCGGTGTGGGACGGCCGCGAGTTCCAGCCGCGGCTGCTCCTGCCCCTGTCCCTGAGCTACGACCACCGCGTCATCGACGGCGCCGACGGCGCCCGCTTCCTGCGCTGGATCTGCCGCGCCCTCGAACAGCCCCTGCTGCTGCAGGTCGAGGGAGGCGCGCGATGAAGACCCAGCTCGCCATCATCGGGGCTGGCCCCGGCGGCCACGCGGCGGCATTCCGCGCGGCGGACCTGGGCTTGCAGGTCACGGTGATCGATGCGGAGGATCGCCCAGGCGGCGTGTGCCTGCTGCGCGGGTGCATCCCGTCCAAGGCACTGCTGCACGCGGCAAAGGTCATCCGCGAAGCGGATGACGCGAAGCTGATCGGCCTCGACTTCCCGGCGCCGACGCTCGACCTCGACAGACTGCGCGCCTGGAAGGGCGATGTCGTCACCAAGCTGACCGACGGGGTTGCATTCCGCTTCAAGCAGAAGAAGATCCAGCATCTGCGGGGCCGAGCGATGTTCACCGGCGCCAACACGCTGGACGTCGACGGCCAGGAGCTGGCCTTCGACACCTGCATCATCGCCAGCGGCTCCAAGGCCATCATGCCGCCCTTCGTGCCGCAGGACGCGAAGCTGGTCATGGGCTCGCGCGAAGCCCTCGACCTGCCCGACGTGCCCAAGACCCTGCTGGTGGTGGGCGGCGGCTACATCGGCCTCGAGCTGGGCTCGGTGTATGCGGCGCTGGGCGCAAAGGTCACCGTCGTCGAGATGCTGCCGCAACTCATGACCGGCGTGGACCGCGACCTGGTATCGGTGCTGAAGCGGCGGCTGGATACGCAGTTCGCGGAGATCCTGCTACGCACCAAGGTGCAGGCGCTGGTCGAGCAGAAGAACGGCGTCAAGGTCACCCTCGAGGACAAGGACGGCGCCGCCACCACGCGCCGCTTCGACGGCGTCCTGGTCGCCGTCGGCCGCAAGCCCGTCAGCCGCGACCTCGGCCTCGACGCTGCCGGCGTGGCGTCCGACGACCACGGCTTCATCCCCGTCGACGCCCTGCGCCGCACCAACGTCCCCCACATCTTCGCCATCGGCGACGTCGCGGGCCAGCCGATGCTGGCGCACAAGGCCACGCACGAAGGGTACGTCGCGGCGGAGGTCGCCGCGGGCCGCACCGCGGCGTTCGAGCCGCGCGGCATTCCCGCCGTGTGCTTCACGGATCCCGAGATCGCCTGGGTGGGAATCACGGAAGCGGAAGCGAAAGCGGCCGCGCGCGAGGTGAAGGTCGCCAAGCTGCCCTGGCGCGCGATCGGCAGGACGCTCACGCTCGGCCGGGACGACGGCATCACGAAGCTGATCGTCGACCCCGCCACGGACCTGGTGCTGGGCATCGGCCTCGCCGGCCCGGGCGCAGGCGAACTGATCGCGGAGGCCGCGCTGGCCCTGGAGATGGCGGCGACCGCCACGGACCTGCGGATGACCATCCACGCGCACCCGACGCTATCGGAATCGATCATGGAGGCGGCGGAGGGGCTGTACCACGCCTAGGGAGTTGCGCCGGCGCAAGTGGGACTATTCGTACAACGTCTTCACGTTCGACCAGGTCGTCGACT
>JADHED010000136.1_pt1 | contig 102265 bp, 92 predicted proteins | sample 8952041 | NCBI WGS metagenome assembly JADHED01 (sample SAMN16124423, study PRJNA663239) | bioreactor sludge metagenome | isolation source: sludge (control) | place: India:Bengaluru | collected 2018-09-08
CACAGGGCACCAAGATCGAAGGCAATGTGCATTTTGCCGAGGGCATGCGCATTGACGGTGAAGTGGTCGGCGATATCCGGGCAGCGGCGGACCAGCCCAGCATCCTCGTGATTTCCGAGACGGCGCGTGTCGAGGGGGCGGTGCATGCCGACCATGTGATCATCAACGGCCAGGTGCTGGGCCCCGTGCATGCGGGAGAGCTGCTGGAGCTGCAGCCCAAGGCGCAGATCACGGGCAATGTGCATTACAAGGCCCTGGAGATGCACCAGGGCGCCGTGATCGCGGGGCAATTGATTCCAATGGCCGTGCTGGTGGAGGAAAAGCCCCCACTGAAGTTAGCGTCAAACAGCCAGTGACCTGAATTCCCGAGAGGTTTGCAGTAGTATTCCCTGCAAACCCTGAACCCGGAGTACCCCATGAGCGCAGTTGCCGAAAACATCCAGACCGAAATGCCCGCCCCCATTCTGTTCACCGACAGCGCGGCGGCCAAGGTGGCGGACCTGATTGCCGAAGAAGGCAACCCCGACCTGAAGCTGCGGGTGTTTGTCCAAGGCGGCGGCTGCTCCGGCTTCCAGTATGGTTTCACTTTTGATGAAATCACCAACGAAGACGACACCACCATGACCAAGAACGGTGTGTCGCTGCTCATCGACGCCATGAGCTACCAGTACCTGGTGGGCGCCGAGATCGACTACAAGGAAGACCTGCAAGGCGCGCAGTTCGTGATCAAGAACCCCAACGCCACGACCACCTGCGGCTGCGGCTCCAGCTTCTCGGCTTAAAGATCGTTGTGCCAGGCAAAGACCTGCACCCCCGCCGCTGACTGAATCAACCGCCTCCGGGCGGTTTTTTCATGGGGTCGTTTGTTTCGTTTGGAAAGCTCTGCAACCCATGCATCAGGAACCCTCCCAGAAAGTGCTGCTGTGGCTGGTGGCCGTCGGCTTTTTCATGCAGACGCTGGATGCCACCATCGTCAATACCGCGCTGCCCGCCATGGCGCAGAGCCTGGGCGAGAGCCCGCTGCGCATGCAGTCGGTGGTTGTGGCGTATTCGCTGGCCATGGCGATGCTGATCCCGGCGTCGGGCTGGGTGGCCGACCGGTTTGGTGCGCGCCGGGTGTACTTTCTGGCCATCGTGTTTTTTGTGGCGGGCTCGGTGTTTTGTGCGCTGTCGCACAGCCTGACCCAGCTGGTGGCCGCCCGGGTGCTCCAGGGGCTGGGGGGGGCGCTGCTGCTGCCCGTGGGACGGCTGGTGGTGCTGCGCACCTTCCCGCGCGAGAAGTTCTTGCAGGCCATGAGTTTTGTGGCGATCCCGGGGCTGATCGGCCCGCTGATCGGACCGACCCTGGGCGGCTGGCTGGTCGAGGTGGCTTCCTGGCACTGGATCTTTCTGATCAACGTGCCGGTGGGGCTGGTGGGCTGTGCCGCCACCATGCGCTACATGCCCGGGGTGGCTGCGCCGACGGTGGCACGGTTTGACCTGGCGGGCTATCTGATGCTCGCCTTTGGCATGGTGGCGCTGTCGCTGGCGCTGGACGGTCTGGCCAGCCTGGGGCTGCGGCAGGCGAGTGTGCTGGTGCTCATGATCTTCGGTCTGGCGAGCCTGGTGGCCTATTGGCTACACGCGGCGCGGCGGCCTGACCCGCTGTTTTCGACCCGGCTGTTTTCCGTCGACACCTTACGCATCGGGCTGCTGGGCAATCTGTTTGCGCGGCTGGGTAGCTCGTGCATGCCGTTCCTGATTCCGTTGCTGCTGCAAGTCACCATGGGCTATTCGCCGCTGCAGGCGGGCATGATGATGTTGCCCGTGGCGGTGGCGGGCATGTCGATGAAGCGGTTCACCACCACGCTGATCACCCGCTTTGGCTACCGCCAGGTGTTGGTGGGCAACACGCTGCTGGTGGGGGTGACCATGGCCAGCTTCGGGCTGGCGGCACCCTCGCAGTCGCTGTGGGTGCATGTGGTGCAGCTGGCGGTGTTCGGGGCGGTGAATTCGCTGCAGTTCACGGCCATGAACACCGTGACCCTGAAGGACCTGGGGCACGACATGGCCAGCAGCGGCAACAGCCTGCTGTCGATGGTGCAGATGGTGGCCATGGGCATGGGAGTGGCTGCGGCAGGGGCCGTGTTGGCGGCGTTCACCGATTTCTTCCAGCCTCCGGGCTCAGCGCAGACCCTGCAAGCCTTTCAGGCCACGTTTGCCTGCATGGGGCTGATCACGGTGGCCTCGGCCGGTATCTTCTGGCAACTGTCGCCGCAAGACCGGTCCGGCACCCAGGCAGGGGCCTCGGTCGATGCCGGGGACCACGGCTGATCGCCCTGCCCAAGGCTGCGTCGACCGGGCGTTTCAGGCCGGGTACACCGCGCCCAGCACGCGGGTGCCGGCCGCACCGGTCACGCTGGGCAGGTTGCCTGGCGCCCCCTGCAGCGCTTGGCGCGCCAGCCAGGCAAACGCGGCGGCCTCCACCTGCAGGGCGGGCAGGCCCAGCGCATCGGTGGCCACCACCTGCAGAGACGGGCAGGCGGCCTGCAGCCGCTGCATGAGCTGGCCGTTGAGCGCGCCACCACCGCATACGGCCAGGGTTTTGCTATTTTTTAGATAGCTATTGGCGCATATTGCACTAGCGCTTGCGGTGAATTCGGTCAATGTCGCCTGCACATCGGCCGCAGCAGCCTGCACAAAGGGCTGCAGGTGTGCGGCCAGCCAGGCGGGGTTGAACAGGTCGCGGCCCGTGCTTTTGGGGGGCGCCTTGTGCAAATAGGGCTCCTGCAGCAACGCGGCCAGCAGGCCCGGCAGCACCTGTCCGGTGGCGGCCCAGGCACCGTCCTTGTCAAACGGCTGGCCCGTGTGCTGCTGGCACCAGTGGTCCATCAGGGCGTTGCCCGGGCCGCAGTCGAAGCCCAGCACACTGCCATCTGCCCCCAGCACGCTGAGGTTGGAGATACCGCCAATGTTCAGCACCAGCACCGTCTCGTCCGGCCGGCCGAACACACCCTGGTGGAAGGCGGGCACCAGCGGCGCGCCCTGGCCGCCTGCAGCCACGTCGCGGCTGCGCAGGTCGGCCACCACGGTGATGCCCGTCAGCTCGGCCAGCAGGGCGGGGTTGCCCAGCTGCAGGGTGTAGCCTGTGCCGTCAAATTCCTGGGGGCGGTGTCGCACGGTCTGCCCGTGGGCGCCTATCGCTCGGATGGCGCTTGCCGGGTGGCCGCTGCGCTGCAGCAGGGTGTGCACCACCTCGGCGTAGGCCCGGGATAGCGCATTGCCTGCGAGAGCTGCGCGGTGCAGCTCGTTGTCGCCGGGGGTGTTGAGGGCCAGCAGCTCGGCGCGCAGTGCGGGGGCAAAGGCGGCGCTGGCGTGGTGCGTGACCCGCAGGCGCGGGCCTGAGAAATCGGCCAGCACCCCGTCGATCCCGTCGAGCGAGGTGCCCGACATCAGGCCGATGTACAGATCGGACATGGCCTGCCGGGTGGAGTGCGTCGTTGGTACGCCGGGATCAGTCTGCGCTGGCCTGCTCAATGAGCGCGGCCGCGTTCAGTTGAACGCGCATGTTGGCAGCTAGGCGATCAAACGCAGGGCGCGCGGCTGCAGACACCGGTGCGGCGGCTTCGCTCTGGGCGACGATGGTCATCGGGTCCTGGTGCACGCCGTTGACGCGGAACTCGAAGTGCAGGTGCGGGCCGGTGGCCCAGCCGGTGGCGCCCACGGCGCCCAGCGTCTGGCCTTGCTCGACCGACTGACCCTGGCGCACGTCGATGCGGCTCAGGTGGGCATACACGGTGACGTGCTGGTTGCGGTGCTTGACGAACACCACGTTGCCGTAGCCGTTCTGCACGCCCGCAAACTCCACCACACCATCACCCACGGTTCGCACAGCGGTGCCTGTGGGGGCTGCAAAGTCGGTGCCCAGGTGGGCGCGCCAGGTTTGCAGGATGGGGTGCAGGCGCATCTTGAAGCCGCTGGTCACGCGCGAGAACTCGACGGGCGAGGCCAGGTAGGCGCGGCGCATGCTTTCGCCGTCCAGCGTGTAGTAGGCGCCCTTGGTGGCGTTGGGTTCCTGGAACCAGATGGCCTGGTGGGTCTTGCCGTTGTTGACGAACTCGGCGCTCAGCACGCGGCCGCTGGACAGGGGCTCGCCATCGGCTTCCAGGGTTTCGTACACCACCGAGAAGCGGTCGCCCTTGCGCAGCGAGCGGCGGAAGTCGATATTGCCCGAGAACAGTTCGGCCACCTGCACGGCCACTGAGTCGGGAATGTTCGATGCGTCGGTAGCGGCAAACAGCGAGCTGTGAATGATGCCGCCCGCCAGACGGCTGTTGGTTGTCAACTTGGCGGTTTCGATGCGGGTCGCAAACTTGTTGTCGCCCGTGCGCTCGACGATCAGGCGGCGGAAGTTGCCGCTGTCGTCCGGCACCCAGCGCACCGTCAGTCGGATCAGGCGGTGGTCGTCGGTGGTTTCGGCCGACACGATGCGGCCGCTACGGCCCAGCACGTGCTGGCGCACTGGCATGTCGCTGCGCATGAAGGCGGCGGCGGCCGGATCGGCCACGCCCATGCGCTGCAGCAGCGACTCTGGGGTGTCACTGCTGCGCACCTGTTCGGAGCGGAACAGCGAAAAGCTGGGAGCGTCCAACTGGCCCAGCACCATGTTCTCAGCCAGCGATTCGACCGGGTAGTTCACCATGCGCACCGGTAGCTCGGCCGGGTCGGGTGCGAAGGAGGCCACGGCGAATGCGCCGCCACCGCCCGTCAGCAGGAGGGCTGCGACGGCGGCGGTGATGCGTTTGGGATGTTGCTGGATTGTGCGGGATAGCCGGTCAAGCAAAGCGATGCTGGCGGTGCGGACCGTCGTGAGGCCGTGAATCAAAGGTCTATTCCCAGGGTGATTGCGGTTCCGTGGCACACCCCCGGTGCGTATGCGGGGCGGGGCCAGGAGCACAGACTGTCAGGCTGCAGCCATTCGACAGGTTGATGGAAAACAGGTCGAAACGGCGGGCCCACTAGAATCCGCCTCTGCAATGTGGGCTGAAGTATAGCGGTGCATGCTGTCTAGACATCCCAAAAAACCCTTATGAATCAATCTGCTGTTACAACAACCCCGGTCTCTGATGGTGTAAGACAAGCCCTCGAAATCTCGCTGCGCGGTGTGCAAGAGCTGCTGCCGCAGGACGAATGGGTCAAGAAGCTGGCGCGCTCGGAGGCCACCGGCCAGCCGCTGCGCATCAAGCTGGGCCTGGACCCCACGGCCCCCGACATCCACATCGGCCACACGGTGGTGCTGAACAAGATGCGGCAGTTGCAAGATTTGGGCCACCAGGTCATCTTCTTGATCGGCGACTTCACCAGCCTGATTGGAGACCCCTCGGGCCGCAACAGCACGCGCCCGCCGCTGACACCCGAGCAGATCAAGGTGAACGCCGAGACTTACTACAAGCAGGCCAGCATGGTGCTGGACCCGGCCAAGACCGAGATCCGCTACAACAGCGAGTGGAGCGAGCCCCTGGGTGCGAGCGGCATGATCCAGCTGGCTTCCCGCTACACCGTGGCCCGGATGATGGAGCGCGACGACTTCCACAAGCGCTTCACCACCGGCCAGTCCATCGCGGTGCATGAGTTCTTGTACCCGCTGATGCAGGGCTACGACTCGGTGGCTTTGAAGAGCGACCTGGAGCTGGGCGGCACGGACCAGAAGTTCAACCTGCTCATGGGCCGCCACCTGCAGCAGGAATACGGCCAGGAGCCGCAGTGTGTGCTCACCATGCCGCTGCTGGTGGGCCTGGATGGCGTGGACAAGATGTCCAAGTCCAAGAACAACTACATCGGCATTGCCGAAGACGCCAACACCATGTTCGCCAAGGTGCTGTCGATCAGCGACACCCTGATGTGGGACTGGTTCACCCTGCTGTCGTTCAAGAGCTTGGCCGAGATCGCCGCGCTCAAGGCCGAGGTGGAAGGCGGGCGCAACCCCAAGGACGCCAAGGTCATGCTGGCCAAGGAGATCACCACGCGCTTCCACAGTGCTGCCGCCGCCGACGCGGCGGAGCAGGACTTCATCAACCGCAGCAAGGGCGGCGTGCCCGATGAGATCCCTGAGGTGAGCCTGTCGGGCGCACCGCTGGGCATCGGCGCACTGCTCAAGCAGGCCAACCTGGCCCCCTCGACCAGCGAGGCCAACCGCCTGATCGACGGCGGCGGCGTGCGCGTGGAAGGCAGCGTGGTCAGCGACAAGGGCCTGAAGCTCGCCGCCGGCACCTACGTGGTGCAGGTGGGCAAGCGCAAGTTTGCACGGGTAACGTTGGCCTGATTTGGGGTTAAAACAGCTGCAAGCGCTAGAGGAATATGCGCTGGCGGCTATCAAAATGAAAGCGCTGAGGCTGTACGGCTCAGCGCTTTTTTCATGACCCGTCCAGGTTGTCGTTCAGGTCCGGGTCGGGCACATCGCCAATCGCCTGGCGGGTGGCCTCGGCCTGCACCTGCAACCAGGCGCAGAAGGCCTTGATCTCCGGCCGTTGCGCGCTGCGCGGCCCCACCATGAGCCAGTAGGCCAGGGGCGAGTCGATGCGGTGACCGGGCAGCACCTCTACCAGGTCGCCTGCGGCCAGCGCATCGGCAATCAGCGGCATGCGCGCCAGCGCCAGGCCCTGGCCGGCCAGGGCGGCCTGAACGATCTGGTGGGCGTAGTTGAAGTACAGCCAGCGCTGGGGCTGCAGCTTGGTCAGGTCGCGGGTGTCGAACCAGCGGCGCCAGCTCAGGTATTCCAGGTAGTGGGTGCGGTGGGCGTCGCCCGCCTCGATCAGGGTGAACTGCGCCACGTCGGCCGGCGTGCGCAGCGGCTTGCCGCTCTTGAGCAGCCAGGGGCTGGCCACCACGGCCAGTTGCTCGCCAAACAGGCGGATGCCGCCTTGCGTGGCGCCGGCGGGCATTGCGTAGCGCAGGGCCAGGTCCACGTCCGAGGTTTCCAGGTCCACCTGCACGTCGCTCGCATCAATGCGGATGTCGATGCCCGGGTTGTCGCGCTGGAACTCCTCCATGCGCGGGATCAGCCACATCGATGCAAAGCTGGCCCAGGTGGTGATGGCCACACTGCGGCGCCCGGCCGTCTGGCGCACCAGGCGCACAGCCGCGTCCATGCGCTCCAGCGCCGGGCCCACGGCACGCTGCAACTGCGCGCCCGCGCTGGTCAGCTCCACCGCGCGGGTGTGCCGGAGGAACAGGGGCACGCCCACTTCTTCTTCCAGCGCCTGGATCTGGCGGCTCACGGCCGATTGGGTAAGGGCCAGCTCGTCGGCCGCCGCGCGGAAGTTGAGGTGCTTGGCCACAGCCAGGAAGGCGCGCCAGTGCCCTGTGGCCACAGGCCGGGTGCGCAAGACGGCGGGGGAGTATTCGGCAGAGGTCATGGCGGCATTCCTGCAAAGGATGATTCATGCGTCGATGGAATGAATAGCGTACCGCGTTTTCATTGGACTGTGTACGGTGCAAGGCGCACCATTCAGGCTCCTCAACACGTTTTACTGAAGCCAAGGAGCCTGTCATGTCCGCCCGCAACGTTCTGGAATCGCAACAATCCGTCCACGCCGCCACGGCTGGCCGTCGCGCGACCGGTTGCTGGAAACTGGCTACAGGCCAAGCCTTGTCCTTGCGGCCCAACTCCCATGGCGTGCTGCAGATCGCCCAGGGGCAGGCGTGGGTCACCTTGCGCGGCGCATTGGCGGACCTGCCGGGCGCCGCGGTAGACCATGTGCTGCAGCCGGGCGAACAGCTGGCGGTTGCGCCGGGGCAGCATGTGGTGATGGAGGCGTGGAACCCCCAGGGCAGCGCGGAGGCCGTGGCCTTCCGCTGGGATGCGCTGCCAGCCTCTGCGCTGACAAGGCCCGCTAGCCAGGCCGCCCGGGACTGGGAATGTGGCGTGGTGCAGCCGCTGCGCGACTTGGGACAGGCGCTGGGACAGGGCGGCCGTGCGCTGGGCACGGCGCTGGCCGGTGTGGCGGGCGCTGGGGGGCGGTTTGCCGCTGGCCTGGCCCGGTTTGCTCTGCTTCGGATAGCAGCACCGCTACAGCGCAGAACCGTTTGAGCGGCTCATGCAGGAAAAGCATCAATCGGTGCCGTGCTTTTCATTGGACGTTGTTCTGCAAACGGCGCACCATACGGTCATATTAGGGTTAACCCGGATAAAGCCATGACAACCTCTCACGCTTTGCATCTGTTTGCATCTTCCCGCGCCACGGGCGCTGCCGCCGGTGAGGCGGGGCAGGTGGCCGCGGGCACCGCCGTCACCCTGGTCCCCAAGGCCGCGATGACCCTGCGCATTGCCGAAGGCCAGGCCTGGGTCACGCTGGGCCAGGGTCTTGGCGACGGCAGCGACGTGTTTCTGTGCGCCGGTCAGTCGCTGCCCGTGGCGGCCGGCCAATCGGTGGTGGTCGAACCCCTGAACGGCCGCCGCCTGCAGTACCGCTGGGTGCGCGGCGATGCCGCCGATGCACGCCCTGCCGCCTGGTGGCGCCGTGCGTCGGTGGGCAATGGGGCGCCTGCCTGGGGCGACGCCTGCTGCGCTTGATCTGATCCGAGGGGCGCTTTGCCCCCGGTGATGTGACTCTCGAAGGGCTGCCGGTGCTTGTTGAACAAGCGCTGGCAGCCCTTTTTTTATCGGTCCGAAGGGCTGGGGGTATCGTCTTCCAGCCAGTCCGTCAGCTGTGTCTGCAGCGTCTGCATCAGCTCGTTCGACAACGCGGGCTGGGCCGCTGCGATGGCGCGCGCCAGCACCATCCCGCCCACCATGGTGGCCAGCACATGGATGGCGCGGGCGCGGTCTTGCGGCGATGGCGCGGCGCTGCTGCTCGCATCGGCCGCTCTGTCGGCCAGCAACTGGGCAAACCGCTGGATGTTGCGCTCGATGCCCTGGGCAAACACTTCAGACACCCCGCCGCCCGCCCGCGCGGCGTCCACCGCCAGCGCGGCCACGGGGCAGCCCGAGCCCGGCGCATCGCGGTGTTCGGGCGAGAGGTAGCGCCGGACGCGGTCGCTTACCGTAGCGTGGGGCCGCTCCCCGTCCAGCGCCGAGGCCGTGCGCACCACCGACACGCGGAGGCCGAAGCGCCTGTCGCCGTTCACGGTGCCGTCGTTCCTGGTCAACCTGGCGGCGGGGCAGGTGTCGATCCGCCAAGGGCTCAAGGGGCCGCTGGGCGCGCCCGTCACCGCGTGCGCCGCCAGCGTGCAGGCGATTGTCGATGCCGCGCGCCTGATCCGCAGCGGCGAGGCCGATGTGGCCGTGTGCGGGGGCAGCGAGGCCGCCATCGACCGGGTGAGCCTGGGCGGCTTTGCAGCGGCCAAGGCATTGGGCACGGCATTCAACGACACGCCCGAGCAGGCCTCACGCCCGTTCGATGCGCAGCGCGACGGCTTTGTGCTGGGCGAGGGCGCAGGCATGCTGGTGATCGAGGCGCTGGACCATGCCCTGGCGCGGGGCGCGCAGCCGCTGGCCGAGCTGGTGGGCTACGGCACGTCGGCCGACGCATACCACATCACCTCCGGCCCCGAAGACGGTGACGGCGCCGCGCGCAGCATGTGTGCCGCGCTGGCGCAGGCGGGCCTCACGGCGCAGGGCGTGTAGCACCTGAACGCCCACGCCACCTCCACCGGCGTGGGTGACCGGGGCGAGCTGGCCGCCATCCGGCGGGTGTTCGGCGCGGGTGCGCAGGTGGCCATCAGCTCCACCAAGTCGGCCACCGGGCACCTGCTAGGTGCTGCCGGTGCGGTGGCAGCCATCTTCACCACGCTGGCCCTGCGCGACCACGTGGTGCCCGGCACGCTGAACCTGCACCAGCCCGATGCGCTGGCCGACGGGCTGGACCTGGTGGCGCTGCGGCCCCGGCCCATGGCCCTGACGCATGCCATGCTCAACGGCTTTGGGTTTGGCGGCGTCAACGCTACGCTGATCCTGCGGCGCTGGACCTAGGAATGGTCTAGGGATGTCCTGCATAACTCCCTGCGGTCTGTGATACCGCGGTCTCGGGCGGTCCGCTGCGTTGCTTTTTTTGCCAATAGCTCGGCTATTGGCTGCAAAAAGACGCCTTGCGGCCCATGCCGATCCGCACTACAACCGACTCGCGAGGGTTATGCAGGACATCCCTAGAGCGGCCAACAAAGCTCTTCTGACTTCGTTGCTGTGTCTTGTCGTACTGCTCGTGCTGCCTGCGACACAGCGCCTAGCCAGAACCGCTTCGCTGAGTTTTGTGAGCCGCTCTTGGTTGAAAGCAGTGCGAGGCGGCGGATCAGAGCACCAGTTCGCCCCGCAGGGCCTCGAACGCGGCGAGCGCAACCTCGCCATCCAGCCGCTCCATGCGGGCCAATGCATCCACGTCTTCCACGGCGCTGAACGCCAGGCTGAAGTGCTGAAATCGCCGCCCCGCCAGGGGGCCGTGATGCAGCACCTCGACGTTGACGTGGCGGGGGTCGTTGCGGATGCGCTCGATGAGTTTGAGCACGGCTTTTTGCGGGCCCTCCAGCTGCTGGCAAAAGCGCTGTCCGTCAAAGATCAGCAGGCCCGTGATGTCCAGTTCGGCATTCACTAAGCGCGCACGCCCCGCAATTTCGGCCACCACGCTCAGCGGTTGATCGGGGGCGATGGTGCTCACATAGAGCACCTCGTACAGGGCTGGGGATAGGTGCATAGATGACGCCTAATGTAGATCGGCTCAAGGTGCCCGCGCAATGTCAAAAGACATAGAGGCGACAGCAGCGTCTTGGAGCGTGCAGCATTGTTGCAACGGGCCATATTCTCGCGGCTTCTGTCCCTAGAATCGTTCTCCCATGAACGCCACCTTGCCCGCCCATGTCTGTCCTCCGGCCTGCACCAATTGCCGGCTGCGCAAGACCGGTGCATTCACCGCCGTGAAGCCGGAGGTGCTGGACTTCATCCAGGGCTTTCGCAGCGAGACCATGGCGGTGGAAGCCGGCGGTGCGCTGGTGCGCGAGAACCAGACTAACGCCAAGCTGTTCACGCTGTATTCCGGCTGGGCGTTTCGCTACAAGACGCTGAGCGACGGGCGCCGCCAGATCCTCAACTTCTTGCTGCCCGGCGATCTGGTCGGGTTGCAGCAGGAGTTTGGCGATGTATCGGCGCACGGCATCGAGGCGCTGACCGACTGCTCGCTGTGCGTGTTCCAGAACGACAGCCTGTGGGCGCTGTTCCGCGAGCATCCTCGCCTGGGCTACGACATCACCTGGCTGTCGGCGCACGAGGAGGGCCATGTGGACGACAACCTGCTCACCGCCGGCCGCCGCAACGCCACCGAGCGCGTGGCCATGCTGCTGATGCACCTGTACCGGCGGCTCGACCGCATCGGGCTGGTGGAAGATGGTTCGGTGGGTTTTCCGCTCAACCAGCAGCACATTGCCGATGCGCTCGGGCTGTCGCTGGTGCACACCAACAAGACGCTGCGGCGCCTGGCCCAGCTCGGCCTGCACGAGCTGAAAAACGGGCGGCTGCGCCTGCTCAACACGCGCGCTCTGGCGCGCATTGCCGAGTACTACGACACGCCGCCCCGGCTGATGCCGCTGCTGTAGCACCGCCGTTGCGGCAGGTTTTGGGCCAAAAAGGCCGCGAGTGCTGGTAAATCATGTGCTGGCAGCTATTATTTATGTAGCATTTTGCGCCCCGTAAGCCGCAGCCGATAATCTACGCAATGCCCGCGCGCCGGGCGCGTGCTGCGCAACCTCCCTTCCATTTTCATGACCCCAATCGACATCCTCATCATGGCGGCCGGCAAAGGCACGCGCATGAAAAGCCGCATCCCCAAAGTGCTGCAGCGCCTGGCCGGGCGCCCGCTGCTGCACCACGTGCTGGATCAGGCCGCGCACCTGCAGGCACGCAGCGCTATCGTCATCACCGGCCATGGTGCTATAGAAGTAGAAGCAGCTACCGCAAGCGCGACGAGCGCTACCAGCACTTTTGACTTGAAATTCGTGCGGCAGGAACCCCAGCTGGGCACCGGCCATGCCGTGCAGCAGGCCGTACCCCACCTGCGTGACGACGGCACGGCTGTGGTGCTGTCGGGGGATGTGCCGCTGACGCAGGCCGACACCCTGCGCGCGCTGGTGGCGGCCAGCGAAGGCGACAAGCTGGCCCTGCTGACGGTGACCCTGCCCGACCCCACGGGCTATGGCCGCATCGTGCGCAACGCCGACGGCGCCGTGCAAGGCATCGTCGAGCACAAGGACGCCACCGACGCCCAGCGCGCCATCACCGAGGTCTACAGCGGCATCATGGCCGTGCCGGCGCGGCGGCTCACGCCCTGGCTGGCAAGGCTGACCAACCACAACGCGCAGGGCGAGTACTACCTCACCGACATCGTTGCCATGGCCGTGGCCGACGGCGTGCCCGTGGTGGCCCACCGCATCACCGACGCGCTGCAGGTGGCGGGCGTCAACAGCCCGCTGCAACTGGCCGAGTTGGAGCGCGCCTACCAATTGCGCCAAGCCCGCGCGCTGATGGAGCAAGGTGTGCGCCTGGCCGACCCCGCCCGCTTTGACCTGCGCGACGACACCCGCACCGGCGTGCGCGGCGAACTGGTCTGCGGCCAGGACGTGGAGATTGACGTGAATTGCGTCTTCACCGGCCGCGTGGAACTGGGCGAGGGCGTGAGCATTGGCGCCAACTGCTGCATTGCCAACGCACGCATTGCGGCAGGCGCAGTCATCCACCCCTATACCCACATCGACGGCGAAAAAGCCGGCGCCACGGTGGGCGAGGGCGCGCTGATCGGCCCCTTCGCCCGCCTGCGCCCTGGCGCCCAACTGGGCCGCGAAGTGCACATCGGCAACTTTGTGGAAGTGAAGAACAGCACGCTGGCCGACGGCGCCAAGGCCAACCACCTGGCCTACCTGGGCGATGCCACGGTGGGCGAGCGCGTGAACTACGGCGCAGGCAGCATCACCGCCAACTACGACGGCGCGAACAAGCACCGCACGGTGATCGAGGCCGACGTGCATGTGGGCAGCAACTGCGTGCTGGTGGCGCCCGTGACCATTGGCGCAGGCGGCACGGTGGGTGGCGGCAGCACCATCACCAAGAGCACGGCGCCTGGTGCGCTGAGCGTGGCGCGGGGCAAGCAGGTGAGCATTGCCAACTGGTCCCGCCCCGCCAAACAACCCAAGCCATGAACGAGTCAGGCACCGGCATCGATCACGAACTGCAGCAATTGCAGGGATTGCGCGCCGAACTGGCCCGCAGCCAGCAGCAGGTGGCCGACATGGCGGCGGCGCAGGAAGAGTTCTTGCGCGCCGTCTCGCACGACCTGCGTGCGCCGCTGCGGCATGTGACGTCATACGGCACGCTGGTGCGCGAGGTGCTGGGCGACCTGCCGCCCGAAGTGGCGCAGAGCGCCGAGGTGCAAGAAGCCCTGGGCTTCCTCGCCACCATGGACCAGTCTGCGCGCCGTATGGGGCTCATGATCGACGGGCTGCAAGCCCTGGTGCGCACCAGCCGTGCGCCGCTGCGCCTGCAGCCCGTGCCGCTGGCCGATGCCGTGGCCCAGGCGCGCGCCACGCTGGCCTCGGTCGAGGCCGGGCGCGCTGTGGAATGGCGCGTGGGCGCCGACCTGCCCACGCTGCAAGCCGACCCCGCGCTGCTGCAGGATCTGCTGGTGCAGTTGCTGGGCAACGCCCTCAAGTTCACCCGCCCCGTGGCCCAGCCGTGCGTCACGGTGTTGGCGGATGCCGCATCGGCGGGCCAGGTCGCCTTCGCCGTGCAGGACAACGGCGTGGGCTTTGACCCGGCGCGCGCGAGCAGCCTGTTCGGCGTGTTCCAGCGCCTGCACCGCGAGACGGAGTTCGAGGGTGTGGGCACGGGGCTCGCGCTGTGCCGTGCCATTGCGCAGCGCCACGGCGCAGAGGTCAGCGCGACGGCGGTGCCGGGCGCTGGTTGCACAGTGCGGGTGCAGTGGCCGGTGAATCCTGCAGTTGCCGCCGACGAGTCCTGAACCTGAACGCAGTGCTGGTGGCTACACCGCCGGCACCAGCGTCGGTTCCATGCACCCCGCCACCTGATTGCGTCCGCCGTTTTTGGCGACGTACAGCGCTGCATCGGCCGCGTCGATCCACGCGCGCAGGCTGCTGTGGCGATGGTCGGCCGGGGCCACGCCGATGCTGCTGGTGATGCGCAGTTCGGGCAGGCTGCGCAGGCGCACGCCTTCGGTCTGCTCGCGGATGCGCTGGGCAATGGCCAGGGCGTCGCGCGCATGCATGCCGGGCAGCACGATGGCGAATTCGTCCCCGCCATAGCGCCCCGCGCAGTCACCGGCGCGCACATTACCCCGCACCACATGCGCCAGCGCGCGGATGACCTCATCGCCCACGGTGTGGCCGTAGGCGTCGTTGATCTCCTTGAAATGATCGATGTCCAGCATCAGCATGCAGGCGGGCTCGTCGGTGGTGTGGTGGCGGCGCAGTGCGGCCTCTGCCTGCTCTTGCCAGTGGCCGCGCCCGAACAGGCCGGTCAGCGCGTCCACGCGGCGCAGCTCGTCCAGCATCTGGTTCTGGCGCGCAGACTGCCGGATGAGCTGGTAGCTGACCACGCTGACCGACAGCGTGTGCAGCGACATCACCGGCAGGCAGGCCACCATCACGCGCATGGAGGTCTCGGGCGCCCAGTGCAGGCCCATGACCGCCGTGCTGGCCACACCGGCCGCCAGCATCACCCACAGTGCGCGCACCCACAGCCCCCGGATGCCGGTCGTGATCTTGTCCACCATGGTCAAGGTGAGCAGCATCACGCTGGGCAGCAGGTTGAAGTGCATCAGCGGCACCAGCGCAGCGACCAGCGCCGAGTCGATGAGCAGGTTGCGCACCTCGGCGGCGTATGGGTCGGCGGCGCGGCGTGTGAGCAGGTAGGCCACATGCGGCCACACCAGCGTGGCCAGCAACAGGGCCGTCCAGGCCAGGGGGGATGCCTGGCGCTCCCACAGCACCGTCGCCACCACCATGCCACCCAGCCCCATGCCCAGGATGCGCAAGGGGTAGATGCGGCGGGGCATCTGGCGGCGGGGCGTCGGCATGGGGGTGTTGGAGAAGGGCGGTGCTGCCACGAGGGCATCCACCGGCCAGGTAGGTTGAAAGTGCGGGGGAGCTTACAACGCCCGGTCAGGCGATACCAGCAAGAAATGACCGTGGTCCATTCCCACCAGTCGCATGGATGACCTTGCTGGGTGGTGGGATGTGCTGTGGGGCCTGTCAGGGGGGGGCTGAGGGGCGGTGAGAGGGCGCCGATGAGGATGCAGGTGGGTTTGCTAATAAATTGATAGCAGCTAGCGCATGTCAATCTGGCGCAACCGGCACTTTGGTCTCAAATTTGGCCCGGCGGGTTGCAAAGAACGCCTTCACATTGCGCACGTTGGCGTCGCCGGTAAACAGCCGCTGCGACAGCGCCAGGTAGCCCGGCATGTCCCGCGTGTGAACCACCAGCACAAAGTCCGGCCCGGGCGAGACGCGCCAGCACTGCTGCACGGCGGCCTCCTGCACGGCGCGGGCTTCGAAGGCATCGAGCTGTTCGGCCCCCTGGCGGTCCAGCGACACCTCCACGATGCACGCCAGCCCGTGGCCTTGCAGGGCGGCGAGCCGGTCGGGCTGCAGGATGGCCACCTGCCGCTCGATGAGTCCCACATAGTGCAGGCGCTTGACGCGGCGCAGGCAGGTGGGCGGCGACACATGCACCTGTTCGGCCAGGGCCTGGTTGCTTTGTGCGGCATCGGTTTGCAGTAGGTTGAGCAGCTGGAGATCGATCGCATCGAGAGATATTGATTCCATTAATTGATAAAAAATGAATGAAAATTTCACCGGTATGAATTGGTGAAATTTAAGTTCATTTTTGTGCAAATATCAATGAATAATTTTTCTCTTTGCTGCCTACGATCGCCCCATCGAATCCAACCCAAGGGCAACCACCATGTGCGGCATCGTCGGCGCAGTCTCCACGCGCAACATCGTTCCCATCCTCGTGCAGGGCCTGCAGCGGCTTGAATACCGGGGCTATGACTCGTGCGGTGTGGCCGTGCATGCGTCCAGCCTCGACGCCACGCGCCCTGCCGGCCTGCAGCGCGCCCGCAGCACCGCCCGCGTGGCCGAGCTGCTGGAGCAGGTGAGCACCGAGCACATCGACGGCGCCACCGGCATCGCCCACACCCGCTGGGCCACGCACGGCGCGCCCGCCGTGCACAACGCCCATCCGCATTTCAGCCACGGCACGGGCGCAGACGCGCAGGTCCAAGGCGCAGGCCGCGTGGCGCTGGTGCACAACGGCATCATTGAGAACCACGAAGAACTGCGCGCCCGCCTGCAGGCACGCGGCTACGTGTTTGCAAGCCAGACCGACACCGAGGTCATCGCCCACCTGGTGGACAGCCATTACAGCGGCGACCTGTTCGACGCCGTGCGGGCCACCGTGGCCGAACTGCATGGTGCCTACGCCATCGCGGTCATGCACAAGGACGAACCCCACCGTGTGGTGGGGGCACGCGCCGGGTCTCCGTTGATCCTGGGCGTGGGCAAGGACGCCACCGGCGCCTCGTCATCGCTCGAGCACTTTCTGGCCAGCGACGCCATGGCCCTGGCGGGAGTCACCGACCAGATCGTCTATCTGGAAGAGGGCGACCTGGTGGACCTGCAACTGGGCCGCTACTGGATCGTAGGCAAGGACGGCAACGCGCTGACCACCGGGCAGCGCCCCGTGCGCACCGTGCAGGCCCACAGCGGCGCTGCCGAGCTGGGGCCGTATCGCCACTACATGCAAAAGGAAATCTTCGAGCAGCCCCGCGCGATTGCCGACACGCTGGAAGGCCTGGCCGGCATCGTGCCCGAGCTGTTTGATGGCGCGGGCCAGCATGGCGAGCCCGGCGCCGCCGCCTGGCGCGTGTTCAAGGAAATCGACAACGTCCTCATACTGGCCTGCGGCACCAGCTACTACAGCGGCTGCACCGCCAAATACTGGCTCGAAGAAATCGCGGGCATCCCCACCCAGGTGGAAGTAGCCAGTGAATACCGCTACCGCACCAGCGTGCCCAACCCGCGCACGCTGGTCGTCACCATCAGCCAGTCGGGCGAGACGGCCGATACCCTGGCCGCGCTGCGCCACGCGCAGTCCCTGGGCATGCAGCACACGCTCACCATCTGCAACGTCGCCACCAGCGCCATGGTGCGCGAATGCAAGTTGGCCTACATCACCCGCGCTGGGGTTGAGATTGGCGTGGCCAGCACCAAGGCCTTCACCACGCAGCTGGCAGGCCTCTTCTTGCTGACGCTGGCCCTGGCGCAAAGCAAGGGCCGCCTGAGTGAAGAACAGGAGGCCGCCCACCTCAAGGCCATGCGCCACCTGCCCGTGGCCCTGCAGGCCGTGCTGGCGCTTGAACCCCAACTCATCAGCTGGGCCGAAGACTTTGCGCGCATGGAAAACGCCCTATTCCTGGGTCGGGGCCTGCACTACCCCATTGCGCTGGAAGGCGCGCTCAAGCTCAAGGAAATCAGCTACATCCACGCAGAGGCCTACCCGGCCGGTGAACTCAAGCACGGCCCCCTGGCCCTGGTGACCAGCGCCATGCCGGTGGTGACGGTGGCGCCCAACGATGCCCTCTTGGAGAAGCTCAAGAGCAACATGCAGGAAGTCCGCGCCCGTGCTGGCGTGCTGTACGTGCTGGCCGATGGCGACACCCACATCGAAAGCAGCGAAGGCATCCACGTGATCCGCATGCCCGAGCACTACGGCGCATTGAGCCCGCTGCTGCATGTCGTGCCACTTCAGCTGCTGGCGTACCACACGGCCTGCGCGCGGGGGACGGATGTGGACAAGCCGCGCAACCTGGCGAAAAGCGTGACGGTGGAGTGAGGCCGAGGCGGGGTAAGGTCTTGTGCGGAGCCAAAAGTGGACGTGAGTAGAGAGGCCTGCGAACGTGGGTAGCGCCAGCTCTGGAAGGTGAGTTTCTCCTCTGAAGACTGCAATTTTTGATTGTTCCCGCTCAGCTGGTCGGACTAAATAAAGACAGCGGCTGAAGGCTGAAGCAGATACTTCTGCAGTTGGATAGCAGCCACTAAGCAGGTGGGCTAAAACAAGAACCCATCACTTGCTCTGAAAAGCTGGGCAGGACGCTGCGCTCCTCGCTCGTACTCATCGAGCTCGACCAGGTCTGATGAGCTTTTGAGCTGGCGGCGGAAGGAACTCTTGTCCAACTCGCGCCCGAGGATTGCCTCGATAGTTCGCTGTAGCTGGGTCAGCGTGAACTTTTCAGGCAGCAAATGCAATGGCAGCGTGCCAGCATCGACCTTGCCACGTATCTTCGCTACGGCTGCGGTCAAGTGCTGGGCATGGTCAAAAGCGAGCCGGTGACCGGGCAGGGAGGCGTCAACCCAATTCAGGGCCTCGACCTTGTTGCGCACGAGCGCATTGACCTGGTCGCGGGGCAGCAGCGAATAAAACAGCACAGATAACGACCACCCGCGAGGGTCTCGGTCAGGTCCGCTGAAGGTGCAGACCTCTTCGACCAGAGGCAACTCAACGCTGACCTTGTGCGCCAATACACGGCGAGCCGCAGCTTCCAGCGAGTCGTCCAAGTGGGGTTTCAGGATGCCGCCTGGCAGTGCCCACTGCTTTGCCGCTGGCTCTTCCGCGCGCTTGACCAGCAGCACTTGAAGCATACTTTGGTCGACACTGAAGAGTGCGATGTCGACGCTGACAAGAGGAAAAAGCTCACGAGTTGCATTCATAGTTGCAATTTGCCACTAACATCACTAGAATAGTGTCATTATGCAACTAAGGGGTTCCGATGGAATACGACATTGTTGGTGACGTTCATGGTCAGGCTGACAAGTTGGAGGCTCTGCTGCTTGCGATGGGCTACCGTCAGCATGCGGGTGCCTACCGGCACCCGACCCGAAAGGCCATCTTTGTGGGCGACTTCATCGATAGAGGTCCCCGGCAAGTAGACACCTATCGGCTCGCGCGAAACATGGTTGAGGCAGACAGTGCTCTGGCCATCTTGGGCAATCACGAGTTCAACGCGATTGCGTGGCACCTGCCAGACCCTGATGGGGTCGACTCGGGCCATTTTCTGCGGCCACGTCACGGTAAACTGGGCGTCAAAAACCGTCACCAGCACAGCGTCTTTCTGGGCGAGGTCGAGGGAACACCGTTGCACGCGGAAATCATCGACTGGTTTCTCACACTCCCGCTGTGGTTGGACTTGCCTGGTCTTCGGGTCGTGCATGCATGTTGGCACGACGGCTACATGGCGGAGCTGGCTCCGTTACTTGGCGAGGGGCGGACACTGACGGCTGAGCTCATGGTTCGAGCCAGTCGCAGTGATGACCCAGTCTTTCGGGCAGTCGAAGGGCTTACCAAGGGCCTGGAGGTTGCGTTACCAACTGGTCACTCGTTTAGGGACAAGGACGGTCATGAGCGGCGAAATGTCCGTATCCGGTGGTGGGACGCACACGCGTCCAGCTACCGTGACCTCGCATTGATGCCTGATGAGGAGAGGGCGCAGTTGCCCGACATTCACGTGCACGGCATCAAGCCCACGTACGACCAGCGCAAGCCCGTTTTCTTCGGCCACTACTGGATGCAGGGGGCGCCCGTCTTGCAGGCCGAGCAGATGGCATGCGTGGACTACAGCGCCGGAAAGGGCGGTCCGCTGGTGGCGTATCGCTGGAGCGGTGAGGAGCGCCTTTCATCGAAGAATTTCGTCACTAGCCCACCGAAGAACTAGCGCATCCGGGCAGATTGACAGAAGCCATTCTTGACGACTCAACTCACGATACTGGAGAGACGATGACGGAAAAAGCGGAACCAACAAAGATGCAGGTCGCAGCCGGAAAGGCTATCAAGACCGCAAAGACTGCCACGACCCTTGCCAAGGCGCACCTGGCACGCGAATCCGACAAGCACGGTGGTCGTTGGCACTGGGTGGATTTTCCGGGACCCAACGGTCGGGAGTCCGCAGGCATCGTTGACATCCTGGCCATTCGAAAACGGTGGGAATTGTCGGCTGGCCCTGAGTTTGAAAAGCTCAAGCACCTGGACCTTTTCGACATCATGCTGATACAGGTGAAGGGGGGGAGTGCGCCGATTCCGACCGCAGAGGACATCGTTCGCATGGAGGTGGTTGCGGACCACTACAAGGCATGCAATGTGTTGCTGTACCAGTGGAATGAAAAGGACAAGCGTGCAACCGGCTTCAGGGTGCTCAATCGGGACACCCACCAGTTCGGCGACTTGGTGACGGACGGCAGTAAGGTCTTTGGGAAAGTCCTGGGGGGATGAGAGTGTCTGCTGGAAGCGCCTATCTGTTGAAGGGCGTGTCCAGGTTTGATGCAAGGGGATTACGGAGGTGCGTGGTCCCCGGCGTCAGCGCCCGAAGCACAACTGCCGCTGTGGCCGATTTTTGGAAGCATAGGGACGGCACCCTCAAGTTGCGAATTGTCTGGATGGGCTACGACTGGAGTTTTGAAGCTCGACTTGCCTCTGGGGCACCCATTCCAGATGACGACGCGTCCATGGATAACTTCGCTTGGTTTGTTTCCGAAGAACTGCATTGGTGGATGACAGAAGACGCTGCAGACCTTCCTCCTTTTGACGACAACTGAGGCCGCTGGCCTTCGTTGGCTCATAGCAGCGCCGAACATTCGAGTACTGCGTCCACGCGAGTTCAAGTCCAGCGACGAGATAAGCGTTTACCAGTGGTCTGCTTCAACAGGCGCGATGACCTGAGCGTAGAGAGCAACCTGTTGAAGGCGAAGGAATTCACCCGTGAAGACATTGAACTTACGAGTGAGGACAGGAAGAAGCTCGAATACACCTTGCGGGTTTTCCGGGGCTTTGCCGCCGCAACCGCTGCTCATCAAGCTCAAGTACGTCCATCAAACACGAAGTCTAGGGCGAAGGAGAAAAAACAGATGGATATCAAAAACCTCGCACAAGGTTGTCTGGTCGGCTGCTTCGTCGGCGATTCAGCCGGAGCGCGCCTAGAGTTTCTCGGGCGCAAGCCTGACGATACCGAGCTGGATGACGCGCTAGCCATGAAAGGCGGAGGTGTCTTTCGGGTTGCGCCCGGCCAAATCACGGACGATGGCGAGTTGACATTGGCGCTCGCGCGGGCACTGGTGGGAGAACAAACCTATCACCGTGAGAGGGTTGCAACCAACTATCGAGCTTGGGTAGCCAGTCCCCCTTTCGATATTGGGAACGCGACGTCCAGCGCTTTGGGGGGCAAAGTGAGAGCCGATGTGTCCATTGCCGATGCAGTGTCTGCAAGCGCGGCAAAACACAATCTCGCATCAAAAGCTAACGGGGCACTGATGCGTGTCAGCCCCTTGGGTATCTGGTCGGTGAGATGCACCGTGGAAGAAGCCGTTGCAGCCGCTAGGGCTGACGCTGCCTTGACCCACCCGAACCTGGCTTGCCAATGGACGAATGCTGCTTACGTCGTAGCCATTCGGCATCTACTACTGAATGCCGGTGACGTTCGGGGGGCGTTTCTCCAAGCGCAGGGGGCACTTGATGGGGGCACGGATGAAGGTGCGGACGAAGTTCGCTTATGGCTTGACGATGCGGAACGAGGCGTTCTCCCTGCGTGCCAGCCCATGGCCGGCTTTGTGCGGATTGCGTTCACGCATGCCTTTTATCATCTACTACGCGAGACAACTTTTGTGCTCGCGCTGCGGCAGGTATTGGCGGGTGGTGGAGATACAGACACGAATGCATGCATCGTTGGAGGGTTGGTCGGGGCACATGTGGGACTCGCCGGGATTCCGGAGTCGATGAGCCGCGCGGTGCTTACCTGCGACACTGCCAAAGGGCGGCCGAGACCGCCGTGGTTGCGGACAAAAGACGCTGTTAGCTTGGCAACCGAATTGATTGCGTGATGGTTCAATGCGAATAAGAGCGCGGTTTTGGACGGACGTTCTTAATCTCTGGACGGCTACCACCAAGTGTCTCCTCCAAGGGCGCATCGCCTACCGCCTTGCGCGGGGACTCGCGCTGCGCAAATGCCTCCACGGCACTCCAGTCATCGCTCAGCAGGTGCCCGCTGCGCGCAGGCCCTTGTGCCATGCCGACGGCCTCGATGCCCATGCGGTCGTCCAGCCAGGCGATCAGCTCCACGTTCCAGGGCACTATTCCTGTGAACGGGTCGGGACCAAAGCTGCCCTCGCTGGCCAGGCCGGCATCGAGGCCGGAGAGCTCCATGCCCTTGCGGGCTTTGCGCCGTGCTGCATCCAGTTGCGAGCCCCCACGTGCCGTTTCGCGGGTGAAGGTGCCCAGCAGGTCGGTATCAAACCCGCTGACATGTTCAATCGTGCAACCCAGACCCGGCTCCAGCGCGGGCGCGATGACCCGCTCCTTGCCGTGCTGGGTCAGCAAGGCGATGCGGCGGTCTGCATAGGGGCGTGCACTGGGGTGCATCACCAGTTCTCCGTGTGCAGCGGCTCCCAGACACCTTGGTCATAGCGCATCAGGTCGGCGCCTTCCCACCGCCAGAGGTGCAGCCACCCGTGGTCCACCAGTTGCTTGACGACGGCATGTTGATTGATCACTGCGTCGATGGACTGGCGAGGCGCATCAATCACCACAGTCAACCTCAGAGGTTCGTGCACCCAGCGCGTGCCGTCGTGCACCGACTGCTGCGACAGGCCGATGCGCAGATCGCCGCCGTTGCCGTCAAAGACGCCGATGTTTCCGCCCACCACGTTGTGCAGCACCTTGTTGCCACTGCCCAGGCGTGTGGGGTCGCAGGTGGATGCGTGGTACTGCCAGTTGATCCAGTGGGTGACCAGCATGGGCGCGGTCATGAGCGCCTCCAGCAGGCTGCCGTCGGGGTCTTTCTGGGCGTAATAGTCGTGCAGAAAGCTGCGTCCTTGCAGTGCTGCGCCCAGCGTCCTGTGCCGAGGCGCGATGACGAAGGCTGCGTTGCCCGCCAGGCCCCATTCCGGGCGTGTCTGGGCGCCATCGTTGGCGCGCCTGCGCAAGTGCTTCAGCAAGTCGTCGTGCGGTGTCCGTGGGTCGATGTGCAGGTGCGGCGCCCGTTCTCTGCGGACCTGGTCACTGGCATGGTGCAGCACCGGCTGCAGGCTGTCCCACCGTTGGCGAGCGGCTGGGGGCAGCAGGTCCAGGTCAAAGCCCTCGATCTCATCGGTTGTGGTGTTGTGCAGGGCCGCCACGAAGGCTGTGGACTCCGGAATGGCGATGCCTTGTTCCGCCAGGCCCGTGCGCACGGCAGGTTCGTTCAGCAGTTGTGCCAGGCTGCGGGCACTGACTTCGCCGGTCTGGCCGCAGCATGCGCCGCAGTCCAGCGCTGCCGCATGGGCGTTGTTGGCCGATTGGCTGCCATGCCCTGCCAGCAGTACCAGGGGCGCCAGATACCCGTCCAGCCCCATGGAGCGTAGCACCCGCGCTGCCAGCGATACCTTGGCGCCGCTGTCCAGCCCCGTGAGCTGGGGCCTGCACAGGGGGCGATAGCGCGCAGGCAGGCCTTCCAGCGCATCGTTGGCCCTGGCTTGCCGGGAGGGCCGCAGCCATTGGCCCAGCTTGCCCGCATAGCCCACGCCCGCCGCCTCAACGAACGAGAACGCCGCACCCGGCCAGCGGCTGGCGGACAGCCATTGGTCGGCCAGCGCAAAGCGCCTGAAGCGTGCGTTGGTCGCTGCTTCTTGTAGCGTCGCATCGGTCTTCAACGCGCTCGCAGTGGATGGCACGATGCAGTCAGTGGCTTCTACTGCGGGTGCCAACAGGCCCGGCAGGTGGGGCGTGCGAGCGCTGGTGCCCAGCGGTGTGTAGGCGAGGGGCAGGCCGAAAAATCCCGCGAACCCGATGGTCTGTACGGCGGGCCAAATGGCCTCCAGGGACCTCCGCAGTGGCTCGCTGCGCACATCGATACAAAAAGCTGCTTGCACCTCGATCTCGTGCTGGTTGGGCGGGGCACTGCCGGCACCGAGCAGCCGCTGAGCCAGTTGGCGCTGGTAGCCGACTTCCAGAGCTACTTGCCACACTTCGTCGACCAGCAGAGCCTGCTCTGCCCGTTGCAACAAGGCTGGGGCCTGGCCCCAGGCCTGTTGCAGCGCCTGGAAGGCATGGGTGCCTGCGGCATCGTCCTTGCAATGCAGTAGAACCGCACCCCATGCCAGCCGGATCGCCAGCAACTCCCGCAGGTGCGGGTCGGTCGTCTGGTTCAGGTGGGCCTGCCAGCCTAGATAGGCGCACCACGAAGCCCAGCCATTCACCGTCAGCAGCACCGACTCCAGATAGTCTGGCCACACCGCCTTGGGAAGGCGCAGCCTGTGCAGTACCCAGCGTTCGGCGTCTTCCCGGGTGGCGGGCAGAGCCTCCAAGGCCTCGGCGAGGTGCGGCAGGCCCATCAGCAAGCCGATGGAGTGGTCGTGCTGCAGAGTCTCGCGCCAGAACGCATACAGGCCCTCGGATCGCTGGGGCTGCCAGTCGGCCTGTGTCTGGTCGAAATACGCGGCACAAGTCTGGCTCACCTGGTGGGTGATGGCTTGGCGCCAGGACAAGCGGGTGTGGCGGTGGGGGGCGTTGTCCAGCACATCGATCAGCAGCGGCAATTGCTCCACGGGCTGGGTGCTGTGCAGGGCCTGTACACAGTCTTCGGCAGTCAACCCGCAGGCTTGCGCCTGAGGCACCTGGCGGATCGCCTGATCAAGGTCCTGGGCGCTGATGCGTCCTTCCGTCCACGCTTGCAGTTGCCGATCGCGCCCGGGAAAGACCTGAATGCCGCCCAGCGCTGCCATGCGCGCAGCCACCCGGCGCACCGGCATGCCGATGCGCGCCCAATGCGGGTTGACTGCAATGGCACGGTCCAGGGGCCAGGCCGGTGCGATAGCCTGGCACGCTTGTGCGCAGGCGGTATCGATGTCGTTGTGCGAGGCCGGTTGCTGCGCGGCGTGCGTGGGCGCTGGCGCCGCGAGCTCCTCGGTGGGGCAGTCGGTCAGTGATTCCATCATGGTGTTCTCCGGGTGCAGTGCGGTTCAGGGGGCGGCTCTTTGCAACGTGGGACCCGTTACATGGGGCACAGCGTCACGCGGGGCAGGGGGTGTCCAGGCCGTGGGCCAGATGTACAGGGCCAGCCGGGTGTACGCCTCGTCGATGTAGAACCCCGCATAGCTCCACCGGCGCCAGGCCCGAAGCATGTGGGGCTGCCTTTGCAGCAGCGCCAGAAAGAGGTAAAGGCCTAAAAGTCCGATCAGTGCCAGCCACCCCAGCACGTGCGCCGGAGCATCGCGCAAGCCCAGCGGCACATGGTGGATGGCAACCGCCGCTGCGGTAAGGCCCGCCACCATCACCAGCCCGGCCAGGCTGTGCCAGGCCGCAGTCTTGGCACTGGCTTGGCCCTGAGGCGACCAGAGCAGCGGTGCCCAGGCCAGCCCCAGCACGGCGGACCACCAGGCGGGCCAGGGCGCATCCCCCGCAAGGTTCAGCACCAGCAGCACGGTGACCGTGGCGGCGACGGGTGCCAGCGCCAAGCTGATGGCAGTGGGAGGGGTTGCGCTGTGCATGGCTTGCAGCCGCGCTTGCCTAACCGCGCTGGACGCCGACAGAAACACGTGGGCCTTGTACAACGAATGGCCCACGAGGTGCAGCGCAGCCAGTGTGTACAGGCCCAGCCCGCATTCGAGCAGCATGAACCCCATCTGCGCCACGGTAGACCAGGCCAGCCGCACCTTGATGCTGATGCGCGTCAGCATGACCATGCCAGCGAGCACGGCTGTGCCGAGACCAAAAATGACCAGCACGACGCGGGCAGCGGCTGCGTTTTCCAGCAAGGGGGCGAACCGTATCAGCACGAACCCGCCCAGGTTGACCACGCCTGCGTGCAGCAGTGCAGACACCGGCGTGGGCGCCTCCATCACCTGGATGAGCCAGCCATGTACGGGCAACAAGGCCGTCCGCAAAATCACGGCCAGGGTCAGCAACACCGCGCTGGTGTGCAATAACGGGGACATGCCGTCGCGTGCAATGTGCGCCCACAGGGCCGACAAAGAACCGCTGCCGACTTCCAGCCAGGCCAGTGCTGCCGCACCGACCAGCAACACGTCGGCCACCCGGTCCGCCATCTGCTTTTTGTGGGCGGCCAGGCTGGCAAAAGCCCGGTCGGGGTAGAAGCACAGCAGGTGCTGCAGCGCAAAGCCCACCAGAGCCCAGGCGATGGCCAGGACGATCCAGTGGTCTGCCAGCAGCAGCACGTGCACAGCAGCCAGCACACCCGCCAGTGCTGCCATGTAGCGCGGCTGGCCGGGCTCTCCCTCCAGGTACCGCGCAGAAAACGCTGCGATGACGGTGCCCAGCAGTTGCACCAGAACCCCCATGCACAAGCCCATCGGCGATGCCTTGAGCCAGCCTGCGTGGTCCAGACGGCCGATGCCGGCCATGGCCGCAATCGCCGCCCATACAGAGCCCGCCAAGGCGGCACCAGACAGGACCAGCATCCAGCGCCACAACGTGGCAACCGAGCCTTTGTGGCACAGCGCCAGCGCCATGGCGGCCAGCATGAGCATGCCCGGTGCCCATGCGCTGGCGTGGGACAAAACGTGAAGAAATGGCATCACTCAACCTCCAGAAACAAGACTGGGGGCGATGATGCTGCGGGGTTATTGTTCTGTAAAATACATTGAAAAGAACAAAAAAATACTAAAAATAGAACAATGAGACTCGATCAACTCAACTTCAACCACCTGTTCTACTTTTGGCGTGTGGCCAAGCTGGGGCACCTTACCCAGGCAGCGCAAGAGCTGCACACGTCCCAGTCCGCGGTGTCCACCCAGATCCGGCAGCTCGAAGAGCGCCTGGGCGAAGAGCTGTTTTTGCGAGAGGGCCGCCGCCTGTTGCTGACCGACACCGGGCAACTGGTGCTGGCATATGCCGAGAACATCTTCGGGCTGGGTCAAGAAATGCTGGGGCGCCTGCAGGGCAGCGCGTCGGGGGTGACCCGGCTGCGCGTGGGCAGTGTGGCAACGTTGTCCCGCAACTACCAGGAGAACTGGATCCGCCCCTTGCTAGCCGACCCGTCCGTGGTTCTTACGCTGGAGTCAGGATTGCTGGAGGGGCTGATTACCCGCCTGGTGCAGCACCAGCTGGATGTGGTGCTGGCCAATGAGTCAGTGCCTTCCGACTCCGAGCGACCCTTGCACTGCCAATTTCTCGGCAGCCAGTCCATCTCGCTGGTCGGCCCTGCCGGCGTGTGGCAATCGCGCTCGTTGCGCATACCTGAAGACCTGGAGGGTATGGAGGTGGCGCTGCCTGGCCCCCGCCATGCACTGCGCGCGCAGTTTGAAGCCCTGTGTGCATCGGCCGGGGTGACGCCCCGATTGCGCGCCGAGGTGGATGACATGGCCATGCTGCGCCTGATCGCCCGTGACAGCGGCTGGCTGACCGTGCTGCCCGAGGTGGTGGTTCAGGACGAGTTGCGCACGGGTATCCTGGTCAAGGTGGGCTACTCCGCCGGGCTGCAGGAGCATTTCTACGCCATCACCACCCGGCATCGTCACCGTATCGAGGTGCTGGAAACCCTGCTGGAACGTTCGTCAGGCCGCATGGGGCCGTCCTGACAGACCCCGCTGGGATTCGTCAAAAGTTTGTCCCACGAAAAAAGCCCCGCAATGGGGGCTCGTTCACGGGCGATGCAATGTGGTGCGGTGCGCAGATGAAGCCTTCGCTCTGCTGCAGTGGATGCGCAGGGCGGTGGCGCCCGAAACGCCCGCATCGGCTTGCATCACATGGCGTTGCCGATTTCGCCGTGGGAGATCTGGCCCGTGCGAACGGCTTCTGCGGCCTGGGCACGCACGGCAGCGCGGTCGGCGGTGGATTGGTAGGTGGCAACGCGCGAGCCAGCGGGTTCCATGCTGTGTGTTTTGGCTTCTACCACGGCCTCTGCGCGGACTTCGGCGCGGGTGCGCTGGGTTTCGAATTGGGTGGCGAACTGCGAAGCATCGGCTTCGTCGGCGTGGGCGCCCAACGAGGCGAAAGCGGCAATAGCAGCGATGGAGAGGAAGCGTACGGTCTTGTTCATGATGCAAATCCTTGAATAAAAAAAGCGTCTCAAAAAAGCCGGCGTGAAGTGCACAAAGTGATGACGAAAAATGACTTCACTCCGGGTTCGGTGAGTCGCCTGACGGGTTCGGCTCATCGATGGGATGAACTGTATGCCGATGGTGTTTAATTAAAAACTACTGAGTTTTTAATTGACCATTCTGGTATTCGAAATAATTGGGCTGAGATCTGAATGCACTGAGTGGCGATCTCTGCATGCCTTGCGGCAGCCGCAGCGGGTCAGGGCTTGCTGCGCGCCTTGCGTGCTGGACGGGGGGCGGGGGTGGGAGGCTTGTGGCTCGCCTGATCCAGCCACAGCAACGTGTCCATGTGCGCCATGAAGTGGCGAAGATAGTCTGGAGACAGGGTGCGCATCAGGCTGAGGGAGCGCAGCACCAGCTTGTGCGCGTTGAGGGGGCCCGCATTCTCCGGCCCTCGGTGCAGGGCCTGTACCACCTGCTGCTCCGCCGCGATGTGCGACCAAGCCTTGCTGAACTGGTGCACGCTTTTGAGCGCGGGCAATGGAGCGCTGTCCACCGCAAACGGGTCTCCCGCAGCGGCGCCGTGCCGGGGCATTCCCAAGGACTGATTCAGTTGTGCCAGCGCGGAGTCCGCGTTGGCATGGCGTTCGTGGCGGGTTGATGCCGTGGTACGGGGCGGCTTCTGGGGGTAGCTCGCCAGCGCGGCTTCCAGCTTGTGCGCCAGCAGCCGTTGCACGGCGGGCGGTTGGCCGGGCAGGCGGCGTGCCAGCACTTCCAGGTAGTGGAAGCGCGCGGGGTCGTGATGGTGCGCGCCTGCTGCGCGCAAGGCCTCCAGACGGGGATCGGTCATGGGGCTCGGGGGGGCTCGGCCGGCCGTTGAGGCGCGGCCTTGGGGACGGGCGCCATCTCCACGCGGCGGTTTTGTGCCCGGCCTTTTTCGTCGCTGTTGTCGGCCACGGGTTGTTCGGCACCAAAGGCGGCCGCGAACACCTGGGACGACGGCATGCCTTCGTCAATCAGCGCCCGGGTCACGGTGAGTGCGCGCTGGGCCGACAGCTCCAGGTTGTCCGCAAAACGTTTCTGGCTGCCGCGCAGTAACGCGGTGTTGTCGGTGAACCCGCTGACCATGAGCATTTCATCGCGCTCGCGCAAATACACCCCCAATGGCTGGACCAGGCTTTTGAGCAACTGTCGTCCCTCGGTACGCAGTTCGTCCGAGCCGGTGGCAAACAGCACACTGCCGCTGATGCCAATGCGACCGTTGTTCACCGTCACGCGCCCAGCAGCCAGCGGAACGGCCAACGCCTTTTCGAGCGCCATGCGCCGCTGCTCTTCCATCTGGCGCTTTTGCACTTCTTGCTGCAGGCTGGCCACCAGGTCAATCTGCACCACCAGCACGCCGACGAGGATCAGCACAAAAGCACCCAGCAGCCCCGCCATCAGATCGCCGAAGACGGCCCACACCGGGGCCGTCTGGTCGGTGGCATCGTCCAGAGTGTCGTCCACGCCGATCACGCAGGCACCCCTTGTTCTGCCGCGGCCCGGCCATGCAGCCGGCGCAGGTCTTCCACGATGCCCTGTTGTGCGCTGATGCTCAGATCAATCACCTCGCGGGCCTGTGCCACGTAGTAAGCCAGTTGCTCATCGCTGCGGCCCATGGACTCGCGAAGCGCGCCCTCCATGCCTTGCAGGCTCTCCACCAGCTTGTCGTTGCTGGCGCTGAACAGGCCCACGCCGTGCTGGAAGGATTCACCCAGGCTGGACAACTCGATGGCGCTGGCCGCCACTTGCGCAGCGACCTCGTCCACCTTGCCCGCTTGCGCACCCAGGGCCTGTGCGAACTGCTGTCCCGCCTGCTCCAGCACCTGGGCGGCCGAGCCCACCAGGGCCTCAATGGCCGCGCGCTGCTGCACGGCAGCTTCGTTCACGGATTGCAGCAGTGTGCCCAACTGCTGCGTCATGGCCGTGCGCTCGGCCAGTGCGAGGTTGTCGCGTTCGCCCAAGCGTGTCATTTCCTTCCGCAACTGGGTGATGACTTCGGCTGCCGCCTGTGGCACGTCGGAGGCGGTCTGAAGCAGGCGCGTGAGCGGGGCTTCCAGCGCGGCGCCCAGGGTGGCCAGGTGCTCTGCCACGGCGGCTTGCAGGGTCTCCAGGCGGTCCACGGCCGCCTGGCCGCGTACGGCTTCGGCATCGCGCAGGGCGACCAGCTCATCGCGCCACACCTGGGTCAGTGCCTCCATGCGCTGACCCTGGGCTTGCACCCACTGGCCTTCGGTGTCGATGCGTGTGCGCAGCAGCGCGTCGGATTGCTCCATCAGCGCAGTGGTGCTGCCCAAGGTGCGTTCCACCTGGGCGTTCAGTTGCTGGCTCACCTGTGTGGCAGTCTCCTCCAGCGTTTGCACCAGGGCGCGCTGTTGTTCCATGGCCTGGGCTGCGGCGCGCTGCCATTCGGCGCTGAGCGTGTGCGCCAGGTTCTCCAGGGACTGGCTCCAGTCCGCGAGCCGTTGCGTGTCGGCGTCGCGCTGTGCCTGCTGGGCATCGGCGGCTGTGGCTTGCAAGGCAGCCAGCAGGGCCTCTGAGCGTTGTTCGAAAGCGCTGTTGGCGGACTGCAGGCGGTGTTCGATCTGCAGGGCGGCTTGGGCGAGTGCCGCGCTGGTGGCCTGATGTTGTTCCGCAGTCTGTGCCCCGGCGCTCTGCCATTCGCCGCTGATTGTCTGGGCCATCTGTTGCATGGACTGGGTCCAGTCGGCAAGCCGCTGCGCGTCCGCAGACCGTTGTGCAGCGTGGGCTTCGGCCACGGTGGCTTGCAGCGTGGTGACCAGTGCTTCGGCCTGCTGTGCAAAGGCCTGGGTGGTGGCCTGCAATTGCCGGTCCATCTGCTGTGCTGTGCGCTCCAAGGCCTGGCCCACCTCCTGCTGTTGGGTCAGGGTGTGGGTGCCTGCACGCTGCCATTCAGCGGCCAGGTTGCGGGCTATGTCCTGCATGGAGTGCTCCCAGCCTTGCAGTCGCCGTTGGTCCACCTCCGCCTGGGCGGCCTGTTGCTGTGCGGCTGATGCGTGCAGGGAGTCCACCAGGGATTTCGAGCGGTCGTCAAAAGCCTGCGTGAGTGTTTGCAATGCGCCCTCGAACTGGGTTGCCAGTGCGCCCTGCGTGTTCGTCTGCTGGTCGAGCGCCTGGGCCCAGGTGTCGGCCACCTTGCGTGCGGTGCCCTCCCATTGCGCGCTGAGGTTTTGCAGCTGCTGACTGGTGTGTTCTCGCAGCCGCTCGTGGGTGCGCTGGGACTCTTGTGCCAGCGTCGCCATGGCCTGTTCCACCACCGGGCGCATGGCGGCGGTGGCCTGCTGGGCACTGGTGCTCAGGCTGTCTTGCAGCGATGCGCCCACGGCCTGCGCCAATTGGGTGTAGGCGGCAGAGGCCTCTTGGTGAAACCCCTGCTGTTGCGCCAGCAGCTGGTCGTTGAGCCGACTGTGGCGGCGCTCCAGCCCCTCCATCATGGCTTGCAGGCGGTCGGCAATCAGCGGCAGGGCCTGGGCCTGCGCTTGCAGGGCCTGCAGGGTGTCCTCACGCCGTTGGGCGGAAGAGACGGCGCGAAACAGCGTGGGGATGCGTGCATCCAGCTGGCGGACCGCCTGCAGCCTTTCACGGCGGCTCAGGGCGGACAACAGGCCCAGCGCAGCCGACGTAGCCACCCCCGCGACGGATGTGCCAAACGACAGGCCCAGTCCCTTGATGGGCGCAGCCAGTGCGTTGCGGATGGATTCGAGGTTGCCAGACGCCTCCAGGGCGAACACGGCACCGTGGAACGTCACCACCATGCCCACAAAGGTGCCCAGCATGCCCAGCATCACCAGCAGTCCCACCAGGTAGGGCGTGAGCGCTGGGCCCGGCAAGGCCACTCTCTCGCCTTCGATGCGTTGCCGAACCGGGTGGCGCAGTGCCGGGTCCAGTCTTTCCAGCCAGGCCTCCAGCGCAGGAGGCTCTTGATGGGCGTCGAGCGCGCGCGTCAGCGAGGCGGTGGCCGCGCGATACCGCATCAGCTCCCAGGCTCCCAGCAGGTAGGTGGCGGCGATCATCACCGTCATTGCCAGTGCCAGCGGGCTGTGGCCTATAAAACCCCAGCCCACCCAGCCAACGGCCGCGAGGCCTGTGGCAAAGATGGCTGTCATCACACTCTTGTTCATTCCTGTTGTCCTGTCGTGTCGTTCTGGGCCGCTTCCAGCAGTCCCGTGATCGGTTCCATGCGCGTTTGCAGCTCTGCGGTGAGCAGGGCCTGCATGTCGCGTTCGAAGGCCCACAGCCAGCCTCCTGCCTGCCGCCAGCGCGCAGGCTCATCGGTCAGCCCCTGGGCGGTCAGCCGGTGCTGGTGTTGCCGATGGCGGTGCGCCAGTCGGCGCTCCAGGTGCGCGGGTAGCAAGGCCCACAGCCGTTGCTCGCGCGGTGCCAGCATGTGCTCCATGACAGCGTCCAGCGCCGCTACCTGGCGCAACCTGGGGGTACCCTGTGCGATCGCTTGGCGCACTTGCGCCCTCAGGGGCTGCAGCCGCAGCTCCATCTGCTTTTGCAGGTCCAGATAGCGTGGCGCATGGGTGGCGAATTCCGTCTCCACCATCGGGTCCGGCAGCTCCACGGGCGTGTTATCCGCCCGGGCCCGCGGCGGTTTGGGGGCAGTGGGCCTGGTGGTTAGCTGCACTTCGATGTCGGCTCGAACCTTCGCCACCAGGCCGGTGGCTGCCGTCATGTTCAGCACCACAGGTGGGCGTTGTGCACTGCCTGCCTGCGATGGCAGGGTCTCGATCGCGTGCAGCGCCCGGCTGAGCTGGACGGCGTCCACGGTTCCCAGCCATTGGCTCAGCTGCTCTGCCACATCGGGGGGCTTGACGGCTGGCACCGGACGCGCAGCCCGCTCACTGGCTTCCCGCGTCCATTGCTGGAGCAGGACCACGAGAGGTGAGCTGTTGAGTCGGTGGTGTTGGGTCATCCCGCGAAGGCTGTGCACTGGGTGGGCACGGCCGAGGGGGAGGGGCCGGCGGCGCGTGCAGGAGGGAACGGGTCCCCGTAGGCAAAGCCCGCTATTTTCGCAGGAACGCAAGGCTGATCTGCCGGTCCGCGCCCGGCGTTGCAGCTGTTACATGAAGGAAAGGGCGCCATGCAGCGCCCAGAGGCCCGGCCGGTGGGCCTTTTGGAGGCTCCAGGGCTTGAATTAGAGAGAGGCCTCAGGCCAAGGCCTTTGCGGCCTCAATACGTTTCCAGGTGCAGTCGGCCTTCGCGCTGCAGCGTCGCGCCCAGGACCTCCCAGCTCAGCCCTGCCTCTTGCGCAATGTCACGCAGTGCCATCACCACGCCTTCTTCCATGCCCTTGAGGCCGCAGACGTAGAAGTGACTATTACCGTCGCGCAGCAGGGCCAGCAGGTCGGCGGCGCGTTCGCGCATCAGGTCTTGCACGTAGCGCTTGGGCTGCCCGGGGGTGCGGGAGAACGCCAGGTTGATGTCGATGAAGTCTTTGGACAGGCTTTGCAGGGGACCAAAGTAGGGCAGTTCCTGCTGCGTGCGTGCACCAAAGAACAGCAGGAGCTTGCCACCTTCAAACTTGCCGCTGTTGCGCAGCCTGCGCCGCCACTCGGTCATGGCGCGCATGGGAGCGCTGCCGGTGCCGGTACAGATCATCACGATGTGCGATCGCGGGTGGTTCGGCATGAGGAAGCTGCTGCCGAACGGCCCCACCACTTGCACCTTGTCGCCCACCTTTATCGCACACATAGTTGGATGCCACGCCACGCACAGGGTTGCCATCGTGGTCCACGGTCACGCGCTTCACGGTCAGCGCCAGATTGTTGTAGCCGGGGCGTTCACCGTTGCGTGGGCTGGCCGCTGAGTATTGACGCGCATGGTGCGGTTTGCCCAGCGCATCGACGCCCGGCGGGATGATGCCAATCGATTGCCCTTCCAGCACAGGGAACGGCATGCTGCCGAAGTCCAGCACCACATGGTGGGTCTCGCTCTCAAAGCCCGCCTCGGTGCAATTGAAGTTGCCGACCACGGTGGCAGTGGTCGGGTTTTTGGGCGGAAACAGATTGGTGTACGGATGGTCGGCGGACCAAGGCGGCACCGTGGCTCCGTACTGGGCAGACCGAAACACCTGCGTGCCCGGCTCTGCCGGGGCCTCAACGGCTGGTTTTGGTGCTGCCGCCGCTGTGGCGAGTTCTGCACCTGCTGCAACCAGTTCGTGGGGCGCGAGCTCGCCGGGCAGCTCTTCCCAGCTGAGCTGCTCTTCAATGCTGTAGGCCCTGCCCACCGGCACCGCGCGCCAGTTGTCGATGGAACCCGTGGGGCAGGGCGATATGCAGGCCATGCAGCCATTGCACACATCTGCCCGCACCACGTAGTTGTTGTCGTCGTGCGTGATCGCATTGACCGGGCAGGTGGCTTCGCAGGTGTTGCAGCGGATGCAGATCTCCGGGTCGATCAGGTGCTGCTTCAGGATGCCGTTGTCGATCAGCGTGTGGGTTTCCATAGTCGTTCTTCGTGCAATGTCTGTCGACGGGTGCTGTGACCTTGCATGCGTTGGCTGGCTTCAGTCGATGCAGAGCAAAACCGCTGTGCCTGGCCGCAGGCGCCGGGACACCCCTGGGAGAGGCAGGCGTTGGCGGCTCGGGCTCAGCAGGGGTCAATTGAAACGCACGTACTCGAAATCCACCGGCTGGCGGTTGATGCCCATGACCGGGGGCGCGATCCAGCCGGCGAACTTGCCCGGCTCGACCACGCGGCCCATCAACGACGCCACAAACGCGAAGTCTTCGGGCGTGGGCAGCCATTCCGCCTCGCTCACCACGCGGCCGTCGGGCGACATCTTGATGCCGGCCAGCGCGCCGATCTGGCGATTGAAGGCCTCCGTCGGGCGACATCTTGATGCCGGCCAGCGCGCCGATCTGGCGATTGAAGGCCTTGTGGGGGACCACCAGGCGGGTGGGGACGCCCGCCTTCTCCAGCACCTTGTTCCACCGGCCCACGCCCGCCATGGAGTCCTTGATGAAATCGTTGTGCAGCACTTCGTTCAGCGCGTTGAGCATGGGCACTTCTTTTTCCAGCAACTGGCCGTCCTTGACCTCCAGCACCTTGTACGTCTGACCCTTGAGCACTTGGTCGTCGGTGCGTTTGCCTTCTTCGTAGCGCCCCTTGAGGCCCGAGCTGTAGAAGGTGGCGGCGTTGCTCGACTGGTCCGCGCCGAAGAGGTCTATGGTCACGCTGTAGTGGAAGTTGAGGTAGCGCTGGATGGTGGGCAGGTCGATGGCGCCGGCTGCACGCACCTGGGCTGGGTCATCGGTCTTGAGGTCTTTCATCACCTGCGCAGTGCGCGACAGCACGCGCGAGATGCCGCTTTCGCCCACAAACATGTGGTGGGCTTCTTCGGTCAGCATGAACTTGGTGGTGCGCGCCAGCGGGTCAAAAGCGCTCTCTGCCAGCGCTGAGAGCTGGAACTTGCCGTCGCGGTCGGTGAAGTAAGTGAACATGAAAAATGCCAGCCAATCCGGCGTTTTCTCATTGAAAGCGCCCAGGATGCGCGGGTTGTTCTCGTCGCCGGACTGGCGTTGCAGCAGAGCCTCGGCCTCTTCGCGGCCGTCGCGGCCAAAGTGCTTGTGCAGCAGGTACACCATGGCCCACAGGTGAAGGCCCTCTTCCACATTGATCTGGAACAGGTTGCGCAGGTCGTACATGCTGGGCGCCGTCAGGCCCAGGTGGCGCTGCTGCTCTACCGAGGCTGGCTCTGTGTCGCCCTGGGTCACGATGATGCGGCGCAGGTTGGCGCGGTGTTCGGCGGGCGCGTCCTGCCAGGCTTTTTCGCCTTTGTGGTCGCCAAAGTGGATTTCGCGGTTGGTATCGCCAGGGTTCAGAAAGATGCCCCATCGGTAGTCGCGCATCTTCACGTGGCCAAACTGTACCCAGCCATTCGGGTCCAGGCTCACGGCGGTACGCAGATAAACCTCATGGTTGGTCGATCCCTCGGGGCCCACGTCGTCCCACCAGTTGATGAAGTTGGGCTGCCAGCCCTCGAGCGCGCGCTGCAGCGTGCGGTCTTCGCCGAGGTTGACGTTGTTGGGGATCTTCTCGCTGTAGTTGATGCTGCTCATGGGGTGCTCCTCTGGATGGAATTCGAATGCAGGGCAGGGGCTCAGACGCGCGTCTGGTCAAACCCGGCCTTCTGGCCGGTGCCGTAGACCTTGAGCGCGCCCTTTTCGCCCACGGCGTTGGGGCGGTTGAAGATCCAGTTCTGCCACGCGGTCAGGCGCCCGAAGATGCGGGTGTTCATGTTTTCCTTGCTAGCAAAACGCAGGTTGGCCTCCAGGCCGGTCAGCGCGTCGGGCGACATGGCGGCTCGTTCTTCGATGGCGATGCGGATTTCGTCGGCCCAGTCGATGTCGTCGGGGGCGGCTGTGACAAGGCCCAGTGCGAGCGCACTGTCCGCGTCCAGCGGCCGGCCTGCGGCGGCGCGGACCGCTTCCAGCGGGGCCGCCTCTTCATAGAAGCGGCGTTGCAGGCGGCTTTGGTCATTCACCATGGGCAACAAGCCAAAGTTGAATGCGTTCAGGGTGAGCGTTGGTGCCTGCTCGGGGGCGTCGGGCAGGGCCAGCATGTAGGTACGGTCCGCCGCCAGCGCCAGCTCTGCCAGGGTGCCGGCAAAAGCAGAGCCTGTCTCGATCAGCGCGAAAAGGCTGCGCGAGGACACATCCAGACGGGCAAAGGTGCGCCGCAGTGCGCCGATGGTTTCGCGCACCAGCCAGTGGTCTTGGTGGGCAAGCTGGACAGCATCGCTGGCCAGCACGGCTTGTGCGTCCCCTTCGGTCTTCAGCAGCCAGGTGCCAATGTCCAGCTCGTTGGTGCGCAAGTTCAGGATGGCGTCGTCCAGCTCGCGGGCCATTGCCAGCGGCCACCAGGCGGCGCCCGCTGCTTCAATGGCGGCCGTGTCAGCGGGTTACGCCCATAGAGGTGCCTTGATGCACAACGTGGCTGTGCGCCGTGCGCGGTCGATGTCCACCGTCACGTGCTGGCAGCGCATGCCGTCGGCATGGTCCTGCCGCTCCACGCGGGGCAGGGCAATGCCTTGTGCACCGCTGGGGCGGGTGCTGGTCTGCGCATGGGCGGCAGCTCGCTCTTGCACCGTGGCGGCAAATTGCGCGGGCTTGGCGATACGGTCCACCAGGCGCCAGTCCACCGCGCGCTGGCCGCGCACACCCCCCACGCTGGTGCAGAAGATGTCGGCCAGATCGTGCCGCACGCGGCGCTTGTCCGTGACACGTGTCAGCCCACCGGTGCCGGGCAACACGCCCAGCAAAGGCACTTCGGGCAGCGATACGGCAGACGACCGGTCATCGACCAGGATGATTTCATCGCACGCCAGTGCCAGCTCTTAGCCGCCGCCTGCACAGCCGCCATTCACGGCCGCAATGAACTTGAGGCCCGAGTGTTTGGAGGAGTCTTCAATGCCGTTGCGCGTTTCGTTGGTGAACTTGCAGAAGTTGACCTTCCAGGCGTGGCTGGATACCCCCAGCATGAAGATGTTGGCGCCCGAGCAAAAGATGCGGTCCTTGCCGCTGGTGACGACGACGCTGCGCACGTTGGGGTGCTCAAAGCGGATTCGGTTGAGCGCGTCATGCAGCTCAATGTCCACCCCCAGGTCGTAGCTGTTGAGCGTGAGCTTGTAGCCAGGACGAATCCCACCGTCCTCCGCAATGTTGAGGGACAGCCGTGCAATGGCGCCCTCGACCGACAAGGTCCAGTGGCGGTACTGCGTGGGGTCAGTGCGGTAGTCAACGCGTTGTGGAGCGTGGGTGAGGTCTGCCATGAGATCTCCGTGGAGAATTAATGTAATATAGTGCTTATTACTTGCTGTTGATGTGCGTCATCGTGCATGTTGAGCGGTATTTCAATGCATTTTTTTGCCGATGGCAGTCGGGCGGATGTGCAGCGCTACCGAGGGCTGCGCAGGGGTGTGAGGGGGCGAACTGCACAGGCCACCGTGGCGATGGCGCTGTGAGGTGCCGTGATGGGCGTGGGCGCTGCGGCGCCCGTGTCCGGGCTGCAGCCGCTCAGGGGGAGTGCGGGGTTTTACGTCGCCCGGGCCATGGCCTTGCGCACACTGGCACTCAGGGCTTGCAGGCTTTGCTCGGGCGTCTGGCCGGAGGTGTCCACCGTGATTTCGGCTTTGGAATAAAAAGCAGCGCGCCCGTCCAGGATGCGCTTGAGGTCGTCCATGGCCTCTTTGCTGGCGGCCATCGGGCGCATGTCGCCCTGGGCCACCACGCGCCCCATGTGTTCCTCGGGCGCGGCCCGCAACCACACGGTGGTGCAGCGGGCCAGCAGCTCGTTGAAAGTGGCAGGGTCCGACACGATGCCGCCTGGCGTGGCAATGACCACCTCGCTGTGGATTTGGATGGTCTCTTCCAGCGCCCTACGCTCGTAGCGGCGGTAGGCGGTGGTGCCGTACAGGTCGTGGATTTCCCGCACGCTGCACCCGGCGAGGGCCTCGATGGCGCGGCTCAGTTCAATGAAGGGAACATCCAGCTCGCGCGCCAACATCGGCCCCAGGGTGGATTTGCCAGCCCCCCGCAGACCCACCAGCGCAATGCGGCGGTGCCTTGCTGCGTCGTCGTGCCCCCCACTCAGCAGCTCTTGCAGCGCCAGGCGGGCGCGGCGCAGTTCGGGCTCGCTGCGGTGTTCCAGCAGTTCGCGGATCAGCAGCCATTCGGGCGATTGCGTCGTGAAGTCGCCCACCAGCTCCGCCAGCGAGCAGTGCAGGGCATGGGCCACCTGCTGCAGCACCAGGATAGAGGCATTGCCGGTGCCGTACTCCAGGTTGGCCAGGTGGCGCTCCGACACATCGGCAGCCACGGCCACTGCCTTGCGGGTCAGGCCCCGCTGCGCACGCAGGTTGCGAACGCGCTCGCCCAGCGCCACCAGCAGGGGGTTCTTGGGCTCCTCGACCGATGGCGGCGCACCCTCCTGCGCGGAGGCGGGTGAAAGCAGCCCCGCCGTTTTTGTTTCGTTCATACCCATCCATCCTTTTCATGGAGCACCCTGGCCTGCTCAGGAGAGATGCCATTGATGCATTATGGTGCTTGACATGGATCTTTGAGGTAACTATGGTTCATCAATTGGCAAAATACTGCATGTTTTGGACGCGCGCAAGGCGGTGGATCAAAAACGGTGCAGATTGGGCCCCGACTCTAGCTACACCCACTGCCCATGTCAGACAAATCTGCATTTCACCAAGCCCTGGCTGATCTGACCGCCCAGCTCGCTGGCAAACCCCTGGATGCCGCTCTGGCGCAATGGCTCAACACTGCGCACGGCCCCGCCAGTCAGAGTGCACCGCAATCCGCCGCATCCTGGTCCCCTCCACGTTGTACGCTGCGGTGGCCGAGGCGGTCAGCGCCCAACTGGCCAGCGTGGTGGTGGACAACCCCCGCAACCCGGAAGTGCGCATGGGTTCGCTGGTGAGCCGCGCGCAGTTCGATGGGGTGCAGGCGGGCATTGATGCCCTGGCAGCCCATACCGATGTCCTGCACGACGGCCGAACTCGGCCCCTGGTTGACGCCGACCCTACCGTGGTGGCCTGCGTCGGCCCGGTGCTGCTGGGCGCGCGCGATGGCGACCGAGCCTCTATCGTCCATAACGTGGAGGTGTTTGGCCCGGTGGCCACCTTGCTGCCCTACAACGACCCGCCCCATGCGCTGGCCCTGGCGCAGTGTGGCCAGGGCTCGCTCGTGACCTCGCTCTACGGCGCCGACGACGAGGCCCTGGCCCAGGCCGCCCTGGCGCTGGCGGCGAGCAACGGTCGGGTGCATGTGGTGACGCCGGCCGTGGCCACTGTGCACACCGGCCACGGCAATGTCATGCCCATGTCGCTGCATGGCGGGCCCGGGCGGGCCGGTGGTGGTGCCGAGCTGGGCGGCTTGCGGGCGCTGGACTTCTATCACCAGCGCAGTGCGGTGCAGGCCAGCCCCGAAGTGCTCGCGGCGCTGGGCTGCTGACCCCCGAACCTACCCGCAAAAACAACGCCATCGCGACGGAGAAACGCCATGAACAGCCTTCCAGAACATTTCAATTTTGCACAGCATCTGTTCGCCCTGAACCGCGCGCGGGGTGACCGCATTGCCTACATTGACGACCAGGGGGCCCTGAGCTACAGCGCGTTGGAAGACCTTGCACGGCGGCTGGCGACGGTGCTGGCCAACGCTGGCGTGCGGCGGGAGGAGCGTGTGCTGCTGCTGATGCTGGACACCAGCGACTGGCCGGTGGCGTTTCTGGGTTGCCTCTATGCCGGTGTGGTGCCGGTGGCGGCCAACACCCTGCTCAAGCCGGACGACTATGCCTACATGCTGACGCATTGCCGCGCACAGGCGGCGCTGGTCTCTGGCGCGTTGCTGCCGGTGCTGAACGAGGCGCTGGCCCTGGCGCCCCACCACGAGGTGCGTGCGTGTGTGGTGTCGCAGCCGCAGGGCATGTTGGCGGCAGGGGCGGTGGACATGCAGGCCGCCATGGCCAACACCCCCGTGCTGGCAGCGCCCGCGCGCACGGGGCCTGACGAGCCCGGGTTCTGGCTCTATTCTTCCGGCTCCACGGGCAAGCCCAAGGGCACGGTGCACACCCAGGGCAGCCTGTGGTGGACGGCCGAGTTGTATGGCAAGGCGGTGCTAGGCCTGGCCGAAAAGGACGTGTGCTTTTCGGCCGCCAAGCTCTACTTTGCGTATGGGCTGGGCAACAGCCTGACCTTCCCGTTGTCGGTGGGCGCCACAGTGGTGCTGATGGCCGAGCGCCCTACGCCAGACGCCACGTTCGAGCGCTGGACACGCCACCAGCCCACTGTGTTCTTTGGAGCGCCCACCGGGTTCGCCGGCATGCTCGCCTCGCCCCGCCTGCCTGCCCGCAGTGCGGTGGCGCTGCGCATGTGCTCGTCGGCGGGCGAGGCGCTGCCAGCCGAGATCGCGCAGCGCTTCAAGGACCACTTCGGTTGCGACATCATGGATGGCATTGGCTCGACCGAGATGCTGCACATCTTCCTGTCCAACCGCCCGGGCGATGTGCGCTACGGCACTACTGGCAAACCGGTGCCAGGCTACGAGATATCCCTGCGCGGCGAAGACGGCAGCGAGGAACCGCAGGGCGAGATCGGCGACCTCTACATCCAGGGTCCCAGCGCTGCGCTGATGTGCTGGAACAACCGCGCCAAGACCCGCGAGACCTTCCAGGGCGCGTGGACCAAAAGCGGCGACAAGTACGTGCGCGATGCCGAGGGCTACTACACCTACGCCGGGCGCAGCGACGACATGCTCAAGGTCAGCGGCATTTACGTGTCTCCCTTTGAGGTGGAGGCCACACTGATGCAGCACACCTCCGTGCTGGAGGCCGCCGTGATCGGCACGCAGGATGCCGAAGGCCTGACCAAGACCAAGGCGTTTGTGGTGCTCAAAGATGGGCAGGCGGTCACACTGGATGAACTCAAGGCCTTTGTGAAGGAACGCCTGGCGCCCTACAAGTACCCGCGTCTGATCGAGTTCCTTTCCGAGCTGCCAAAGACGGCCACCGGAAAAATCCAGCGCTTTCGGCTGCGCGAACGGGAGCAGCGGGCATGAATGCCAACGTCGCTGCACCCGGCCCCGTGGGGGGCACAGAGCGCGTGCCCGTGGTCTGGCGCAACCGCACGGTCCACATCGAGTACCAGTGGATAGCCCCCGAGCGCAGCGACGCTCCCTTGGTGGTGTTCCTGCACGAAGGCCTGGGCTCGGTGGCGATGTGGAAGGACTTCCCGCGCCAGCTGTGCGATGCGGGTGGGTTTCGGGGGCTGGTGTACTCCCGCCCTGCGTATGGCCGCTCCACCCCCCGGGACGCGGACGAGGTGTGGGGCCCGGACTTCATGCACCAGCAGGCACACGAGGTGGTGCCTGCATTCCTCGATGCACTGGGAGTGCAGGAGGCCGCCTGGCTCCTTGGTCATAGCGATGGCGCATCGATTGCCCTGTTGATGGCTGCGCGCTGGCCGCAGCGCGTGCAAGGGCTGGTGGTGATGGCCCCGCATCTCTTTGTGGAAGACGTGGCGGTGCAAAACATCGAACGCGCGCGGGAGGCCTACGAACAGACCGATCTGCGCCACAAGCTGGGCCGCTACCACGACGATGTGGATTCCGCCTTCTGGGGCTGGAACCGTATCTGGCTGGACCCTGCCTTTCGCACGTGGAATATCGAGCCCGAGGTGGCCCAGATCCGCGCACCCGTGCTGGCCATCCAGGGCTGCGACGACGAGTACGGCACCCTGGCGCAAATCCGGGGCATTGCCCAACGCGTGCCGGGTACCCGCCTGCTGGAGCTGCCGGACTGCGCGCATTCTCCGCACCGCGACCAGCCTGACGCGGTGGTGGCCGCTGCGGTTGCCTTCATCCAAGCGCACCACATTACTGCATAGCTGCGGACGGGGCGGTGGCAGGGCAATAGCCCGTGCCTCAGCGAGTCCAAGCGACAGCGCTATTCCACCTGGCGCCGCAGGCCTTCCAGGTCGGTGACGGTGATGCCGCCGTATTCAATCTCCAGCAGGCCCGCAGCCTGCAGCCGCTTCAACGCCGCGTTGCAGCGCTGGCGTGACACGCCCGACAGGTTGGCAATTTCTTCCTGCGACACCTGCAGGTGCGTGTCGCTGCCCGGGTGCAACCAGGGGTGGAACAGGCCGGCGAGCGCACGGGCCACCTGGCTGTCGGTATCGAGCAAATGGTGGACTGTGAAGTTGCCCAGAAACCAGTGCATGCGCTCGTTGATCTGGCGTAGCAGAAAGTGGTCAAAGCTGCGCTGCGTGGCGTGCAGCCATTCAAAGGTCTCCATCGGCACTAGCGCCACGCGGCTGGGGCGCAGTGCGATCACGTCGGCCGTGCGCGGCGTGCCGCGCAGCAAGGTGCCCTCGCCAAACCAGCTCCCCGCCGACAGCCCGCCCAGCGTGACGGAGCGGCCATCGCCGGAGGTCACCGTCCACTTCAGCAGCCCCTCGATGGCGCCATACCAGTGCACAGGGGTGTGGCCGCGTCGGCACATCGCGCCGCCCTGGGGTACTTCGACCTCGCGCACAACGTCCATCACCCGCTGCTGGGCGGCGCTGTCCAGGGTCGGGAACCAGGCGGAATGCAGCAGCAGATCGGTGACGGTAGGGGCGCCAGTTTGACCAACATGGTGAGAGTGTCTCCTGCGCCCCCGGGTGCTGTACAGGCGCGTGCGCATATACCCTGAGTCCAAATGTCATCGCGATGACTGAGTGGCGTGGGGCTACAAAAAATAATGACCGCTCCATCCACAGGAGACACATGATGATGCACACGCGCAGCCAGTTCACGCACCACGTCGGTTGCGCCTCTGCGCTGGGGGCCTTGTCGCCGCTGGCCGCCTGGGCGCAGACCATCGACCAGGTCAAGATCTTCTGCGGCTTTCCCGCAGGCAGCGCGGGCGACAGCGTGGCGCGCAGGGTGGGCGAGAAGCTGGCTGCATCGCCCTACACTCGCAACCCCGCTGTGGCGGAAAACAAGCCCGGCGCCGGAGGTCGCATTGCGCAGGAGTCGCTCAAGGGCGCGCCCGCAGATGGCAGCGTACTCACGCTGTCGCCGTTTTCCTGCATCTCCATCTACCCGCAATTTACACCCGTTCAATCCGCCGCACATGAGCCCGCTGGTCGAAGTGGGCGGCGGGGAGCGCACGACGCCCCAGGCGGTGGCTGATGCGATGGCGTTCTATGCCCATATCGGCAAGCGTCCCATCCAGGTGCGGCGCGAGATCAAAGGGCACATTGCTAACCGCTTGCAGGCCGCTCTGTGGCGCGAGGCCTTCCACCTGGTGGACCAGGGCGTGGCCACCGTGGAAGACATCGACACCGCCATCTCGCAGGGCCCTGGCTTGCGGTGGGCGCTGATGGGCCCGTTCATGAACCTGCACATGTCGGGCGGCGACGGTGGCATCGCCCACCTGCTGGCCCACCTGGGTGGCCCCGTCGAAAGCTGGTGGAAGGACCTGGGCGCCCTGTCCATGACCGAAGCCTTGCAGCGCCAGGTGACCGAAGGTGTGGCGCAGGCGCTGGGTGACAGGCAGGCCAGCGATCTGGTCCGTTCGCGGGATGCCTTGCTCATGGAGCTGCTGCGCGCCAAGCAGGTGTCCGGCCTGTTGAGTAAGCCCGACGATCTGCACACCTGAGGCGCAGCGTCCCCTGTTTTGAACCTCCATCGTTCCCGAGAACCCACCATGTACCCAGCCTTCCTTGATGACGAGCGCCAGATTGCCCCGGCGCGCGCTGTGCGCACCCAGTTGGACGATGGTTCTTTCACGCTGCGCGCTCCCATGGCGCTGCAACCCTATGCCCGCTGCGTGGGGGAATGGCTGGAGCGCTGGGCCAAAGAGACGCCAGATGCGCTGGCATTGGCCGAGCGGGGCGACTGCGCAGAGGGCTGGCGCAGCCTGACCTATGCCCAGCTGCGCCGCCAGGTGGGCGCCGTGGCGCAGTCGCTGCTGGACCTGCGCTTGCCCGCCGGGCGGCCGATTGCCATCCTGTCCGATAACGCGGTGGACCATGCGGTGCTCATGCTGGCGGCCATGCATGTGGGCATCACCCCTTGCTCGCTGTCGAGCGCATATGCGCGCTCCCAGGATCACAGCCGCCTGCATGGCATGCTGTCGGTGCTGGAGCCCAGCCTGGTCTATGCGTCCGATGCCAGCGTCTATGCGGCAGCCCTGCAAGGCTGGGACAGCGATGCCGTGCGGGTGTTCAGCCGTAACGCCGATGCGTGTCCGGGGGCGCTGCCTTGGGAGCATCTGCTCGTCGGGCAAGAGACACCCCAGGTGCAGCAGGCCATGCAGGCGCTGCTGCCCGATGACCATGCCAAATACCTGCTCACCTCCGGCTCCACCGGCCGGCCCAAGGTGGTCATCAACACCCACCGCATGCTCTGCGCCAACCAGCAGATGATGGCCCAGGCATGGCGCTTTTTAGCGCATGAAAAGCCGGTGCTGGTGGATTGGCTGCCCTGGAGCCATACCTTTGGGGGCAACCACAACCTCAACATGGTGCTGTGCCACGGCGGCACGCTCTACATCGACGAGGGGCGGCCGATGCAGGGGCTCATCGACAAGACGGTGCGCAACCTGCGCGAGGTGCAGCTCACCATGCTGTTCAACGTGCCCCGGGGCTTTGACATGCTGCTGCCGTTTCTGGAGGCCGACGACCACCTGGCCGCCGACGTGCTGGCGCGCATGCGGCTGGCCTTTTATGCGGCGGCGGCGCTGGCTCCATCGACCTGGCAGCGCCTGCGGGCCGTCTCCCGGCGCGTGCGCCCCGCGCAGCCGCTGTGGCTCACCACCTCGTGGGGCTCCACAGAGACAGCGCCGGCCGTCACCACCGCGCACTGGCACCTGGAGGGCGCAGGCTGCATTGGTGCACCCTTGCCGGGGGCTGGAGATGAAGCTGGTGCCCAACGGCAGCAAGCTGGAGATGCGCGTGCGGGGCGTGTCGGTGTTTGCGGGCTACCGCAATGCGCCGCGCGAGACGGCCGCCTCGTTCGATCACGAAGGGTTCTACCGCATTGGCGATGCGGGCTATCTGGTGGACGCGGAGCAGCCAGACAAAGGCGTGGTCTTCAACGGACGTGTGGCGGAGGATTTCAAGCTGTCCAGCGGCAGCTGGGTGTCGGTAGGCACCTTGCGGGTGGACCTGGTGTCGCAACTGGCGCCATTAGTGCATGACATCGTGCTCACCGGGGCTGACCGCGACGAGGCGGGCATGCTGGTGTTCCCGTCTGCGGCCGGCGCCGCCGACGCTGCGCGGCTGGCGCGAGCGCTGCAGGCCGTGATGCGCGCGCGCCGCGATGCTGGTGCAGGGTCTTCGCAGTGCCCCACGCGTGCCATGGTGATGGACTCCGCGCCCGATGCAGATGCCGGGGAGATCACCGACAAGGGCTACATCAACCAGGGGGCGGTGCTCTCGCGCCGCGCGGCGGCGGTGCAGGCGTTGTATGACCAACCTGCAGCGCCAGGGGTCATCAGGGCCTGATTGCGCAAGGCCCAGGGCGTGTATGGGGGCGTCGTCGCGCGGCCGTTGAAGCTCCACCAAAGAAAAAGGGGCCTTGCGGCCCCTGGTGCTGACGCGAGCGCCTTGTGGCGCTGGGTGCATCAGACGGTTGCGTCCTTCAGCTTCTTCAAGGCGCGGGTCTTGATCTTGACCGAAGCAGGCTTGGCGGGGAACCAGCGCTCTTCACCCGTGAACGGGTCCTTGCCAAAGCGCTTCTTCTTGGCGGGCACTTGTTGCAGGCCGATCTTGAGCACGCCAGGCAGCGTGAACTCGCCAGAGCCCTTCTTGTGCACCGAGCCCAGGATGGCGGCTTCCAGCGCAGCCAGCACGGCCTTGGTGGCCTTGGGTTCCACGCCCGACTGTTCAGCCAGGTGGGCGACCAGCGTGGTCTTGTTGAACGCGGTCTTGATGGGCTTCAGCGCAGCTGCAGCGGCCACGGGCTTGGCGGCTGGCGCAGCAGCTTTCTTGGCGGCGGGTGCTGCGGCCTTGACGGCCACCTTCTTTGCGGGAGCGGGAGTTTTCTTTGCAGTTGCCATGATGTTTTTTCGTTGATTGGAATGACGATGGGCCCTGCCTCTGCGGGCTAGGACCTGCGTGATTTTAGGTGCGATAACGCCAGGCGCGATAGGGCCTGCATGCTGCAGGTGTTTGCAGCCGTTGCATCGATGCGGCATTGCCTGCTGGTGCAGGGCCCGCGAGGCGGTCGCGCGCGCCTGCGCTGCGACCGTTTTTGGTGGCGTGGCCAGGGCCTGTTGACACTCATTTCGGGGTCGCGAAGGCCCTTGCCGGCTTGCCAATCTAGGCGCGCGACGCCGCTTGTGCATGTGCACACGCCAGGAGCGCAACGACGAGTGGCGCGCCGGCAAGGACCTTCCCTTCGGGTTGCCCCTGCCTGGGGGCCGTCTGCGGCGTTGCCCGTGCTTGCAAGGTTCCTACCTTGCTGCGCACCGGCGCCTTGCATCCAGCCCCCAGGCCGGACAACGCGATCCCCGAAATGAGTGTCAACAGGCCCTAGGTCACCGTCTGAAGGCCCAGCACCGCGATCACGTGGCAGCCCGTGCCTGCAATGACGCAGCCATGCCACACAGCGTGGGCATAGCGCACCACAGCATCCATTACGAAAAACACCACGCCAGCTGTGTACGCAGCCCCGCCGATGACCAGCCAAGCCGCACTCACGGCGGGCACATGGGCCATCAGGGGCAGGGCCGCCAGCAGCGCCACCCAGCCCATCGCCACATACAAGGCCGTGGACAGCCAAGGTGCTGCGCGCCGCGCCCGCAACTGCAGCCAGCAGCCCGCCAGCGCCGCAAGCCACACCAGCACCAGGGCCGCGATGTGGTGTCTGTGGCCTGGCGCACTCAGCGCAAACGGGGTGAAGCTGCCCGCAATGAACAGGTGGATCGCCGCATGGTCCAGCTGCAGCGCCCATTGCTTGGCCCGCCCCGGCGGCAGTGCGTGGTACAGGGTGGAGGCGCCATACAGCAGCGCCATGGTGGCCCCAAACACCAGCACGCCCCAGATGGCAGCAGGATGCGCGGCGGGGGCTGATTGCAGCAGCTGCGGCACGGCCAGGCAGGCGCCCACCAGCGCAGCACCGTGCAGCGCACTGTTGGCCACCTCTTCGTGCAGGTCCTGCGGCCGGTCGCTCACGGCGGTCTCGCTAATGGTGGGCAGGCGTGTGCAGCCGCTCGCGCCACAGCTGCCAGCGCGCGCGCTGCAGGGCCAGAAACTCCACCACGCCCCAGGCCAGTGCACCGGCCAGCATTGCCCAGCCCATGGCCCAGCGGTAGATCTCAGTCTTGCGCGATGGCGGGTACATCGTCGTGGTCCCAGCCGGTGGTGCGGGGCAGGTCCAGGCTCAGCCATCCGCGTTCATCGAACAGCTCATCGAGCAGTCGCTGCAGTCCGAACAGTTTCCAGAGCATGGTGCGCCTCTTCCAAAGGGTGGTAACTGCTGGCAAGGTAGCGCTGTTATGTGACGGTTTCGCGTCGGTTCGCACAAACCCCACAGGCCCGCCGCAACGCTGTTCGTGCCGTGCCCCGGGCGCTATCCTCGCTGCTTGGCACGCGCTCTGGCGTGCTCCACACACCGACTTACCCCTACCCATTGAACATGCTGCCCGAGCTTGCGGCGCTGGAAAAAATCCTCGACCTGGGGGCGCCTCATCTGGAGGTGCAGGTCGTCCAGCAGGTGTCTGTGGCATCGGGGCCGCAATTTCCCATCTATGCCATCGGGCTGGGCAACCCGGCGCTCGACGTGCCTGCGGTGGGGTTCTTTGGCGGCGTGCATGGGCTGGAGCGCATTGGTGCCGAGGTGGTCATTGCCTACCTGCAGAACGTGGTCATGCGCCTGCAGTGGGACACCACCTTGCACCAGCAACTGGAGCGGGTGCGCCTGGTCTTCATGCCCATCGTCAACCCCGGCGGCATGTGGTCTGCCACGCGTGCCAACCCGCGCGGGGTGGACCTGATGCGCAACGCGCCCGTCGATGCGGTGGACCCGGTGCCCTGGGGCGTTGGTGGGCAGCGCGTGAGCGCGGGCCTGCCCTGGTTCCGGGGCAGGCTGGGCGAGCCCATGGAGGCTGAGAGCCGGGCGCTGTGCGACGTGGTGGCGCAGCAGCTGCTGGCGCGGCCGTTCAGTATTGCGCTGGACTGCCATTCGGGCTTTGGCGTGAAGGACCGGCTGTGGTTCCCTTTTGCCCACACCCGCCGGCCCATTCCGCACCTGGCCGAGCTGCATGCGCTGCAGGACATTTTTCTGCAGGCGCACAGCAACCACCAGTACATCATCGAGCCGCAGAGTGCGCAGTACCTCGCCCATGGCGACCTGTGGGACCACCTGTACCTGCAGGCCTGCCGCGATGTGCCCGCGCACACCTTCTTGCCGCTCACGTTGGAGATGGGGTCGTGGCTGTGGATCAAGAAGAACCCGCGCCAGCTGTTCTCGCGCAACGGCATCTTCAACCCGCTCATCAACCACCGCCAGCAGCGGGTCCTACGGAGGCACCTGTCGCTGCTCGACTTTCTGTCGCGCGCCGCCTGCAGCCATGGGCGCTGGGTGCCAGCGCCCGAGCAGCGTGCACAGCGCCGGGCCGATGCCCTGGCGGCGTGGTACTGAGATGCCAGTGCACCCACCCCGCCAATGGATCCTGCTGCGCGGGCTGACGCGCGAGGCCGCGCACTGGGGCGCCTTTGCCGAGGGCTTTGCGCAATCGGTGCCGGGCGACGATGTGCTGGCGCTGGACCTACCGGGTAACGGCGAGTTCCACCATCTGGCGTCACCTTGGTCGGTACAAGGCATGGTGCAGGCCTGCCGTGCAGAGCTGGTGCGGCGCGCCGTGGCGCCGCCCTACCACCTGCTGGCCATGTCGCTGGGGGCGATGGTGGCCACCGAATGGGCACGCGCGGCGCCGTACGAGGTGGCAGGCTGCGTGCTCATCAACACCAGCTTGCGGCCGTTCAGCCCGTTCTGGCACCGCCTTCAGCTGCACAACATCGCACCGCTGCTGCGGCTGGCGTGGCGGTGGCGATCTGCGGAGGCCGCCGAGCAGGTGGTGTGGCAGATCACCAGCCGCAGCGCACCCTCCGCCGCTGCGGGCGCGGTGGTGCAGTGGGCCGCTGTGCGCAGGCAACGGCCCGTGTCGGCCCGCAATGCCGTGCGCCAGCTGGTGGCTGCAGCGCGGTACTGCGCGCCTACTGCCGCGCCTGTGAATTGTGTGTTGCTGCTGGGCAGCCAAGCGGATCGGCTGGTGTCCAGCCAATGCTCGCAGGCCATTGCGCATGCCTGGGGGCTGCCGCTGCAGTTGCATCCGTGGGCGGGGCACGACCTGCCGCTGGACGACCCGCAGTGGGTCATCGATGCCGTGCTGCAGTGGCTGTCCAAGAGCGAGTCAACGGACGATTAACAGGGGCTACTGCGTGAGGCCGTTCAACCCGCCTTGTGCCACCAGCTCGCGGTACCACTCGGCATAGCCCGCGCTGCTGGGGTGTAGGCCGTCAGCGGCATTCAATTCCTGGCTGCGGGTCACGAACGGGTCCTGGTCGCGCGGTTTGAGCAAGCGCACATAGTGCACCTGCTGCGCGCTGGCCACCTCGCGCGCCAGGGCATGCAGCGCCTCGGACCGGCGTGACATGGCCCACGACAGGGGCGGCACAAAAAAGGGCGCGTGGCCCACGTTGCCACAAGGCATCAGCACCACCTGCTGCCCCTTCCGGCGTGCCAGCGCCACGGCCTGCTGTACCTGATCGCGCAGCGTGTCCTCGGGGGTGAAGCGGATAACGTCATTGCCACCCGCCAGCACCAGTACCAGGTCATAGCCGCCGTCTGCGCGCTCCAGCTGCTGCACCACGTCGCCAAACTTGGCGCCGTTGGCCGCCAGGTTGTCGATGCGCCATTGGGGATGGTCCTGGCCCATGCGCCCGGGCAGGCTGTCTGCAGGGGTGCTGGCGCCGGTGCCCACGGCGGTGCTGTCGCCCACCACCAGCACGCGCTGCGTGGGTTGTGGGGGCTGCGCGGTATAGGGGCGCGCGTCGCGGGCCAGGTCGGCGGCCGTCCACATGCGCCAGGGGGCACAGCCGGTCAGCAGCAAGGTGCCTGCAGCCACCGCTGCCAAGGTGGCCCATCGGCGGGTGGCGTTGTGGTGCGGGGAGGTCTTTCGCTGCATGGTGCGGGCGCTCAAAGTGGTGGTGCGCCCAGCGTACTGGCAGACCCGGCGACCCTGCGTCGGCGTCGGGCATTCGCGCGCGTAGGACAGAGCTACGCGCCGCATCCAGACGTTGCTATTGCTTGAACACGACGGCGTCCAGCGCCATCGCGCGGATCGCCTCGGCCGCGGTATCTGCCTGGGCGCGGGTGGCGTAAGGCCCCACCCGCACGCGGATGCGGCGGCCCTTGGAATTGTTGAGCTCCTGGCGGAACGCGGGCAGGCCTTCGTTGAGCAGGCGCGCCTGTGTCTTGCGGGCGTTGGCTTCCTCGGCAAACAGGCCCACGTTGATGTAGTAGCCCTGGGCTGTGCCCACCGTGGGCAGCGTGGTGTCGGCGCTGGACGCTGCTGCTGCAGGTGTCTTGGGCTTGGTGCGGGCTGCTGCGCGGCTGGCGGCTTCACGGCGTGCGGGGGCCGTAGCGGTGGCGCTGGCCGCAGGCGCCGGTGCGCGCGTCGATGCGGGTGGCGTGACCGGCTTGGGTGTAGACGCTTTGGCGGGTGCGGGGGAGGGCGTGGAGGATGCGGACGGTACTGCAGCTGGGGGCTCGGCCGATTTTTGAACGGCAGTGGTGGCAGGAGCCTGAGCTACCGCCAAAGGTGCCGACGCTACAGGTGCAGGTGCAGGCTTGAGGGCTGCTGCAGGAGCTTGGGGTGCGGGTGCGGGCGGCGGTTCAGTTGTCACTTCGGGGGCGGGCATTGGCAGCGTGGTGGCCCCTTCGGCCTCCGGCACCGGCAAGGCACCCACGGGCTTGGTGGCAGATGCCGCCTGAGCCGCTGCGGTGGCCTGCGCCACCGTGACGGCGGGTTCCAGCGCCAGGGGCTTCACGTCCGACGGAGACAGCGCCAGGTACGCGATCAGTGCGGCCAGGCCCAGCACCACATTCGCCAGCACCAGCACCTGCAGCCGCTTGCGCGAGCTGGCCTGCTTTTCGAGCAGCGCACAGGCTTCGGGCACGGTGCGCGATGCGGCCAGCGCGCGCGCAATGCGTTTGCGGGTGTCGGTGTACAGGATGGCGTTGCCGTACAGCCCCGGCACGGCAAAGGCCAGTACCGCAAAGGCGCCCAGCACGCCCAGTTCGATGCCCACGGGCCAGTGCAAGAACGAACGGCCCACGCCAAACACGATCAGTGCCAGACCCTCGGCCGCCGCCACATAGACCAGCGCAGCGCCCCACAGCTGGCGAAACAGCATCCAGTTCAGGGTGCACAGGCAGGCGGCCCAGTTCCAGGTGGTGGTCGTGCGGCCCGTGTCGTCAAAGCGCTCGAACACCTTCAGGTAGTAGTCCGTGTTCACGGGCCCCAGGGCCAGCCGCGACATGGCGGCCATGGCGTTGTCGGACGGTGAATCGAGCGACATGGCCGGGATGATGGAGGCGACAGGATCCTTGTGGTCGAGCATGGTCGGATTCTGTCATGCACCGGGCGGTGTGTTGCCTGCCGAATCGCAAGGTGCTGCGCCGCGGCAACGGGTACGCGCAGCGTGGTGGCGCGCCGCGGGGCATCCGAGTAGGCCACTACGTGCCCGTGGGACGGGTTTTGAGTCAAATCGGCTGCAAGCGCTAGTCGAATATGCGCAAGCAGCTATTAATTAGATAGCGTTTACTGTTTGCCCCGCACCAGGGCCATGATCTGGCCCGCGTCCAGCGTCGCTGCCTTCTGCTGAATCTGTGGCAAGTACTGCGTTTGCAGCTGCTTGGCGGGCGTGAGCAGGCCCTGAAAGGTCTCGCGCAGCATGGCGGTGCTCATGACCCGGCCACCGGCGTAATAGCGCTTGGCCACCTGCCCCAGCGCGTAGGTGGTGGCAAACGAAAACGCCATGCCCGTGGCAGCGCCGCCCAGCCCGCCGAGGGTGCGACCCGCCACCTTGCCCAGCAGGCCGCCCATCAGCTTGCGGCCAAACTGCTCCAGGTACTGCGACGTCATGCCCACGCCGGCGGCGGCGATGAACTCCTTGATGTGGCCCTGGTCCAGCTCCACCCCGTGGGCCTTGCCGATGCCGTAGACCATCTTCACCTGCAGCGGGATGATGGCCATCGATGCCCACGACTGCGGCAGCAGCTCCAGCGCGCCGTTGAGCAGCGCGTAGTTCAGGATGGATTTGTCCAGCTCCGCATCCGAGGCATTGGAATGGACAGTGGCGGCTGCCGCCAGGGGCGCTGCCGCAGCGCTGACCACGGGCACCGCCATTGGCACGGCCTTTTCGGCCACGTCCACCAGCGCATCGGCTTGCTGGTCAAATGCCGCCGTCTGCGGTTCGCCCAGCTGCAGCGCCGCCTTGAGGCGGGTCAGAAACTCGCGCTCCGCTGCGGTCTGGCGGCCATCCACATCGCACACGCACACGGCCATCTCGTAGGCCAGCTGGCGGTGCATAGGCTCGCTCAGGCCTTGCACGGCGGCCTGCACGCTGGTGCGCTGCAGCAGCACGTCCTGGTAGATGCGCGGCAAGTCGGCCACGCCCCCGTCGCCCGCGAGCGACTGGGCAATGCGGCGGATCTCTTCGCGTTCGGCATCGTCCTTGTTGCCATCGGCAAACGCGGCCAGAAGGGCGATGGTGAGGATGGATTTTTGCTGGTCCAGGGTCATGGTCGTCGTGCGGGAAAAAGAGGTGGGAGGGGCTGCGCACCGCTTGCAGTGCGTCGTGCGGTGGCCTGTGGGCAGGTTCTTAGGTGCAGTCTAGGCAATGCGGTTTCAACGCCACAGCGTGTGGGGGATTGGTGGCGCGGGCTGTGCGTGGCGCCCGGGCTTCGGGTTTTCCCTTGGGTGGTTCGGCGACTGTGCGGACGGCCAGGGCTTGCCTACAGTGCTTGCCATCGCGCCGTCGTGGCGCACATCAATGGAGGATGGACATGGGTGCAGCGATCGTGGGTTGGGCACATTTGCCGTTTGGCCGGCTGGACGGCATGGGCCTGGAAGACCTCATCACCCGCGCGGGCCGCGAGGCCCTGCAGCACGCGGGCATTGACGGCACGGTGGTGGATGGCGTGTGGCTGGGCAACCTCAACGGCGGCTTCACGCCCGATGTGTTTGCCTCGTCGCTGGCCCTGCAGTGCGACGACGCCATGCGCTGGAAGCCCGCCACACGGCTGGAGAACGCCTGCGCGTCGGGTTCGGCCGCCCTCTATGCCGCGTGCGATGCGATCGAAGCCGGCCGCGCCCGGGTTGCCCTCGTCATCGGCGCCGAAAAGATGACCGCTGTTTCTGGCACCGAGACCACGCGCATCCTGGGCGACTGCGGCTATTCCGGCGAGGCGGGCCACCCGCCCGGTGGCTTTCCGGGCATTTTTGCGTCCATCGCGCAGGACTACTTTGCCGCGCATGGCGACCATTCGGCCACCCTGGCGCGTATCGCCGCCAAGAACCACGCCAACGGCGCGCTCAACCCCTGGGCCCACATGAGCAAGGACCTGGGCTTTGAGTTCTGCAACACCGTGTCCGACCGCAACCCGATGATTGCCGCGCCCCTGCGCAAGACGGACTGCTCGCTGGTGTCCGACGGTGCCGCAGCCATCATCCTGGCGGCCGATGATGCAGTGGCCGACTTCCCCCGCGCCGTGCGACTGCGGGCGCGGGTACAGGTCAACGACTACCTGCCCATGGCGCGCCGCCGTGTGGTGGACTTTGAAGGCCCCCGGCGTGCCTGGCAGCAGGCGCTGCAGCAGGCCGGGTGCGCGGTGCATGACCTGTCGCTGGCCGAGGTGCACGACTGCTTCACCATTGCCGAGCTGCTCACGTACGAGGCCATGGGTCTGGCGCCCGCAGGCCAGGGCCACCGTCTGCTGGAAGATGGCACCGTGCTGCGCAGAGGCCGCTTGCCCGTCAACGTCTCGGGCGGGCTCAAGGCCAAGGGCCACCCGATTGGCGCCACGGGCGTGTCGATGCATGTGGTGTCGGCCATGCAGCTCATGGGCGAGGCGGGCGACCTGCAGGTGCCCGGCGCCACGCTGGCGGGCGTGTCCAACATGGGCGGATCGGCCGTGGCCAACTACGTGAGCATTCTGGAGCGCGCCCGATGAACGTTGCCCACCTGCTGCGCCGCAGCGCCTTGCTGCACCCCCACCGGCCCGCGCTGCTGCATGGCGACCAGGTGCTGTGGAGCTACGGCACGCTGGCTGCCCGCACCGCTGCGCTGGCCGCCCATCTGCGCACGCACTGCGGCGTGGCCCCCGGCGACCGCGTGGCCATCTACGCCGCCAATGCGCCCGAATACCTGGAGGCCCTGCACGCCATCTTGTGGGCTGGTGCCGTGTCGGTGCCGGTCAACTACAAGTTGCATGCCAAAGAAATCGCCTACGTGTTGGCCGACTCGGGCGCGCGCGTGGTGCTGACCTCTGAAGCGCTGGCCCCCGCCGTGCGCGAAGCCGGGGCGCCGCAGGACGCGGTGCTGGTCTTTGGCTCCGACGCATACCGCGCCGCAGTCGCCCACACGCCCATGGACGTGTGCGACCGCGCGCCGCACGACGTGGCCTCGCTGTTCTACACCTCGGGCACCACTGGCCGACCCAAGGGCGTGATGCAGACCCACCGCAACCTGCTGGCCATGACGGCCTGCTACTTCACCGATGTGGACGACATCCTGTCCGGCGATGCCATGGTCTACGCCGCACCCATGTCGCACGGTGCGGGGCTCTACAACTACGCCCAGGTGCTGCGAGGCGAGCGGCATGTGGTGCCGCGGTCGGGCGGGTTCGAGCCGGCCGAGCTGATGCAGTTAGCGGCCAGCGTGGGCCAGCTCACGCTGTTTGCTGCACCCACCATGGTGCACCGCCTGGTGGAGCATGTGCGCGCCACGGGCGCCGATGTGTCGGGCTTCAAGACCATCGTCTACGGCGGCGGCCCCATGTACGCCGACGACCTGCGCAACGCCCTGGCCGTGATGGGCAACCGCTTTGCACAGATCTACGGCCAGGGCGAAAGCCCCATGACCATCACCGCCCTGTCGCGCGCCCAGCTGGCCGACCGCGACCATCCGCGCTGGGCAGAGCGCATGGTGTCGGTGGGCGTGGCGCAGTCGCTGGTGGAGGTGCGTGTGGTCGATACCGCAGGCCAGCCTCTGCCGACGGGAGAGACCGGCGAGGTGGTGGTGCGCGGCGACACCGTGATGCCCGGCTACTGGAACAACCCCACCGCCACGGAGCAGACGCTGCGCGACGGCTGGCTTTACACCGGCGACATGGGTGCGCTGGATGCCGATGGCTTCCTCACCCTCAAGGACCGGTCCAAGGACGTGATCATCTCCGGCGGCAGCAACATCTACCCGCGCGAAGTGGAAGAGGTGCTGCTGCTCCATCCAAGGGTGCGCGAGGTCGCCGTGGTGGGCCAGCGCGATGCGGAATGGGGCGAGGTGGTGGTGGCCTTCCTGGTCGCTGGCGAGGGCGGTGCAGTGCCCGGGGCAGAGCTGGATGCACTGTGCCTGGAGCACATTGCGCGGTTCAAGCGTCCCAAGGAATACCGGTGGGTGGAGGCGCTGCCGAAGAACAGCTATGGGAAGGTGTTGAAGACGGAGCTGCGGCGTATGTGAGCAAGTGGCGGTTTGCTGGGCCGATTGGCTTTGGCCAATAGCGGTCATAAGATTCACTGCGAAAGCACTTCATGAATCACCCGAATCATTCCAACGAAGAAGGAAGCTCCTCTGACAAGAGCAAGAGCGTCAACCATCATTTCAAGAGGGAGTCGAGGCTGATGATCTGGTTTGCTGTTGGCGTGCCAGTCATCTTGCTGCTTGGAGCCTTTCTGCTAGGTCCTGCGCTCCTCACTTTCATAGGTAGGTAGAGGCATCGACGCGTGGGTTGCACCCGTGGCGAAAAGTGGCGGGCGGGGCTGCGTGCCTCAATACCGCATTCCTGTCGGCATCAGGCCGGATTTTCGGCGTACATTGGGTCAAGCAGCTCATGCGACAGCTTGCCGATAGGTATGCCGACAGGCCCTTGAAGGACTCAAGAGCGCGCTCGTCCAGGCGAGCGTGAGTTTCCGGTACACCCATCACAATCGCGGTTTTCAAACCCGTCCTACTATTCGCCATCTCTCATCAGTACACCCCTCCCATGACCACCACCCTCAAGATCGATTTCGTCTCTGATGTCTCCTGCCCCTGGTGCATCATCGGCCTCAAGGCGCTGGAGCAGGCGGCGGACCGGCTGCAGGGCGATGTCGCGCTGGACCTGCACTTTCAGCCGTTCGAGCTGAACCCGCAGATGGGGCCTGAGGGTCAGGACATTGGCGAGCATCTGCAAGAAAAGTACGGCGCCACGCCCGAACAGAGCCAGAAGAACCGCGAGGCCATTGCGGCGCGTGGCGCGGCGCTGGGGTTCACCTTCAGCATGGACAAGCGCAGCCGCATCTACAACACCTTTGATGCACACCGCCTGCTGCACTGGGCCGAAGAGAAGGGCGTGCAGGCTGCGCTGAAGAAGGCGCTGTTCAAGGCCTATTTCACCGACGGGCAAGACCCTAGCAACCACGAGGTGCTGGTGCGCGTGGCAAGCGAAGTGGGGCTGGATGCGGCCGAGGCGCGTGCGCTGGTGGCCTCAGACCGCTACGCCGACGAAGTGCGCGAGCGCGAGCAGTTCTATCTGAAAAACGGCATCCATTCGGTGCCTGCCATCATCATCAACGAGCGTCACCTGATCCAGGGTGGGCAGCCGGTGGAGGTGTTTGAGCAGGCACTGCGGCAGATTGCCACGCAGGGTTGATTGCTATTTATTGAATAGCTGCTTGGGCATGTTGCACTGGCGCTACCGGCGGTTTTGATCAAAAAAGGGGCCCAAGGCCCCTTTTTTTGTGTGTGCGCTGTGCCTGGGCAGCTGCGTGGGCCCGTCACTTGCGCAGCGGGATGGCGGTGGCGCGGTCCACCGGCACTGCGGTCACGCTGTTCTGCGGCGAGCCGTCGATGAGCTTGTCGGAGTAGGTGAGGTACACCAGCGTGTTGCGGGCCGGGTCCACCATGCGCACGATGCGCAGCCGCTTGAACAGGATGGACATGCGCTCGCTGAACACTTCTTCCTGCTTTTTCAACGGCTCGGGAAAGCTGATGGGCCCCACCTGGCGGCAGGCAATGGAGGCCTCGGCGCGGTCTTCGGCCAGGCCCAGGGTGCCCTTGATGCCGCCGATCCGGGCGCGCGACACGTAGCATGTGACGCCCTGCACGCCGGGGTCGTCATAGGCCTCGACGATGATGTCGTGGTCGCGGCCGATCCACTGGAAGGCTGTGTCCACGGTGCCGATCTTTTCGGCAGTGGCAGCCTGCGCTGCGCCGCCTGCAAGGGCGGTGAGGGCAGCAAGGGCCATAGCGGCTGCGGCTGCCAGCGTGCGCGCGGCGGTCATGCCGTGGTCTCGCCTTCGGTGCAGCGCTGGGCCAGGTGGGCCAGGGCTTCTTCGACCTGATCGACTAGCACCAGGCACAGGTCGCCAGGTTGCAGGCGCGCCAGCGCGGCGTCGATGGCGATGAACTCGCCACGGATCTCTTCGACATGCGTGGTGCGGGGGGCGCCCGCCAGGCCTTCGCGCAGCAGGGCCATCACTTCGCCATCGGCGCGGCCGCGCTGGGCGGCGTCCTGGTACAGGATCACGTCGTCAAACGCGGCGCCCAAAATCGCGGTCTGCTCGCGGATGTCTTCGTCGCGCCGGTCGCCCGCACCGCTGATGACCACGCTGCGGCGCTTCCCGGGCAGGGCGTCCACGGCCTGCACCAGCGCGCGCATGGCATCGGGGTTATGGCCGTAGTCGGCGATCACGGTAGCGCCCCGGTAGTCCATGATGTTGAAGCGGCCAGGGGCGTTGTCGCTATCGTTCACAAAGCCCGACAGGCCGCGGCGGATGGTCTGCCAGGGCATGCCAACGCCCCAGGCAGCGGCCACAGAGGCCATGACGTTCTCCACCTGGAAGCCGATCTTGCCGTTGCGCGTGATGGGCACGTCGCGCAGGTGGATGGTTTCGCGCCACGAGCCTTCGGAGGCCACGATAGAATCGCCATCCACATACACCGTGCGGTGGCCTTGGGCGCGGTGCGTGACCATCACGGGGTGGTGGCGGTCGCTCGCAAAGTAGATGACCTTGCCGGGGCACGACGACGCCATGGCCGCCACGATGGGGTCGGCGGCGTTGAGCACGGCGTAGCCCGTGGGGGCCACGTTCTGCACGATCACGCGCTTGAGCACGGCCAGGTCTTCCACCGTGGTGATGTAGTTCAGGCCCAGGTGGTCGCCCGCGCCGATGTTGGTGACCACGGCCACCTGGCAGCGGTCAAAGCCCAGGCCTTCGCGCAGGATGCCGCCCCGCGCGGTCTCGAACACGGCGGCGTCCACCTCAGGATGCAGCAGCACGTTGCGGGCGCTCTTGGGGCCGCTGCAATCGCCGCTGTCGATCTGGCGGCCGTTCACGTACACGCCGTCGGTGTTGGTCATGCCCACGCGCAGGCCCTGCGCGGTGAACAGGTGCGCAATCAGGCGCGCGGTGGTGGTCTTGCCGTTGGTGCCGGTGACGGCCACGGTGGGGATGCGGCCGTCGTCGCCGTGGGCGAACAGCTTGTCCACCATGGCAGCCCCCACGTTGCGGGGCTTGCCGTAGCTGGGCGCCAGGTGCATGCGCAGGCCGGGGGCGGCGTTCACTTCCACAAAGCCGCCGCCTTGCTCTTCGAGCGGGCGCAGCACGGTCTCGGCCACCATGTCCACGCCGCAGATGTGCAGGCCCACCATCTGGGCGGCGGCCACGGCGCGGGCTGCGACCTCGGGGTGCACGTCGTCGGTCACGTCGGTGGCAGTGCCGCCGGTGGACAGGTTGGCGTTGTTGCGCAGGATGACGCGCTGGCCTTTCTCCGGCACCGATTCGGGCGTCAGGCCTTGCATGGCCAGGCGGGCCACGGCGATGTCATCGAGGCGGATCTTGGTCAAAGAGGTGGCGTGGCCTTCGCCACGGCGCGGGTCCTGGTTGACCACGTCTACCAGCTGGCGCACGGTGTGTTCGCCATCGCCCAGCACCTGGGGCGGCTCGCGGCGTGCGGCGGCCACCAGCTGGTCGCCCACCACCAGCAGGCGGAAGTCGTGGCCGGGCAAAAAGCGCTCGACCATCACGGTGCCGTAGTCGGCAGCGTTCTTGTAGGCCTCTTCGAGCTGGGCGCGGTCGGTGATGTTGACGGTGACGCCCTTGCCCTGGTTGCCGTCTTGCGGTTTGACCACCACGGGCAGGCCGACCTTGAGGGCGACTTCCCAGGCTTCGTCCACGCTGTCCACGGGCTTGCCCAGGGGCACGGGCACACCGGCGGCATGCAGCAGGCGCTTGGTCAGGTCCTTGTCCTGGCCGATGGATTCGGCCACGGCGCTGGTCGAATCGACTTCGGCCGCCTGAATGCGGCGCTGCTTGGACCCCCAGCCAAACTGCACCAGGCTGCCGCGCGTGAGGCGGCGGTAGGGGATGCCCCGGGCCACGGCGGCTTCGACGATGGAGCCGGTGCTGGGGCCCAGGCGCTCGTCTTCGTCGAGCTCGCGCAGGTCGGCGACGGCTTTCTCGGCATCGAAGGTGCCGTTGCCCAGCGCTGCCTGGATGAGTTGCTGTGCGTCTTCAAACGCCTTGCGGCCCACGGCTTCTTCGCTGTATTCGACGACCACCTGGTACACGCCCGCATCGGGGGTGGCGGTGGTGCGCGCAAAGGTCACGGGGCAGCCGGCCTGCGCCTGCAGGGCCAGCGCGGCGGTTTGCAGCACGTGCGCCAGCGACACGTCGCCGCCACCGGTTTCCGGGTGCAGCGCGCCGATGGCGGGGAACAGGGCCCGCAGGCGGGCTTCGAATCCGGCCATCTGGCCCACGGCGCGCTCATTCTCGGCGCAGGTCACCACGGCCTCGATGGCCATGTGGCGGCTCCAGAGGTTGGGGCCGCGCAGGGCCCGGGTGCGGGTTACATCCATGGAAGTCTCTTTCAGTGGTCCATCAGGGCACTGGGGCCCTGTTCAGGTCGTGGGATGTCAGGTCAAACAACAAACAAAAAACGGCAAATGCGCGGCGGGCCGTCAAGACCGCAGAGCGGCAGTGGGGACCAGCTCGGGCTCGAAGGTCTTGATGCCTGCGCCGATCAAGTCGGGGGCAATGTCCAGCGCCCAGGCCGTGCCGATGGCGGCCAGCAGGGCGTCGGTATCGGGCACCACGGCGTTGCGGCCAAAGGTCAGGTCGGACAGGGCGCCCAGCACATGCTCGGCACTGCCCGTCGCCAGGACCACGCGGCCGTTTTTCACGACGACCGCGCGGCCGTTGTCCTTGGCGCGGTGCTCGGCAATCACGGGCAGCGTGCCGTCCTGCGCATACAGCACCACATCGCCGTCCGACAGAGGGGCCAGGTCGGCCACCTGGGGGATGGCCGCATTGAGCACCGCAGCGCCTTCGGCCAGCACCACGTCCACCTGGGTGCGCATGACCTTGGTCATCTGGTCCTGTTCGTGCACATCAAACTCGGCCAGCGTTTCCACGCCATCCATGTCGGTCACCACGCCCACCTGGCAGCGGTCATAGGCGAGGCCGTCGCGCAGGATGGTGCGGGCGTCGCTTTCGATCACGGCGGCCTGCACCATCTTGTTCATCAGCAGGCGGTGTGCGGCTTCCCAGTGGGCGCAATCGGTGGCTTCCACAAGGCGGCGGTCCAGAAAGAGTCCATCACGGCAGGCCAGGCCGGTGTGGTGGCCGCTCAGGTGCAGCAGCCAAGCCACGACACGGGCAATGGTCGATGTGTCGCGCGTGCCCGCCACACCCACCAGGGGGATCCTTCCCACGGGGGCTTCATCATCGTCGCCCGATGGGAACAGGTGCTCGGCAATTGCCTGGCCCACAGGGCGCGGCGCGCCCACGGCGGGTTTCAGGTGCATCAGCAGGCCGGGGCCGGCGTTCACTTCCACGATCGCGCCGCCCTGCGTGTGCAGGGGCTTGGAGATGTCGCGGGCCACCATGTCGATGCCGGCGATGTCCAGGCCCACCACCTTGGCGGCGAGCTGGGCGATGTAGGCCACCTCGGGGTGCACGTCGTCCGTGCAGTCCACAGCCACGTTGCCGTTGCGCTGCACCACCACCTGGCGGCCAGCGGCGGGCACCGAGTCAGCGTCCAGGTCCTGGCGCTTGAGTTCCAGCTGCACCTTGGCGTCGGTGGCCAGGTCGATGATCTCCAGCGGGTACTCTTCCTCATAGCCCCGGCGCGGGTCGGAGTTGAGCTGACTGTCAATAAGTTCCTTGACCGTATTGCGGCCGTTGCCGGTGATGCTGACCACCTCGCCGCGTGCGGCGGCAACCACCTTACCGCCGACCACCAGGATGCGGTGTTCGTCGCCCGGGATGAAGCGCTCCACCATCACGTCGCTGCCCTCGGGGTAAGCCACGTGGTAGGCCGCTTCGATATCCTCCCGTTTGCGCAGGTCCAGCGTCACGCCCCGGCCATGGTTGCCGTCCGATGGCTTGACGACTACGGGCAGGCCAATGTCCTGGGCGGCTTCCCAGGCCTCTTCGGGGCTGTTGACCACCTGGCCTTCGGGAATGGGCACGCCGCAGGACTTGAGCAGGCTCTTGGTCAGGTCCTTGTCGCTGGCAATGCCTTCGGCAATCGCACTGGTGTATTCGGTCTCGGCGGTCCAGATGCGGCGCTGGCGGGCGCCGTAGCCCAGTTGCACCAGGTTGCCGTCGTTCAGTCGGATGTGGGGAATGCCCCGGTCGGTGGCGGCGGTGACGATGCAGGCGGTGCTGGGGCCGAGGTACTGGTCGTCCACCTCGGTTCGCACGCGGGCCACGGCGGCTTGCACATCAAAAGGCTGGTCATTGATCGCCGCCATGATCAGCGCATGGCCCTGGGCCAGCGCCACGCGGGCCACGCTCTCGTCGCGGGCGCGGAACACCATGCGGTACACGCCACGCTGGCTGGTGCTGCGCGTCTGGCCAAAGCCGGTGGGCATGCCCGCCAGGTTGAGCAGCTCGATCACGATGTGCTCTAGCACGTGGCCACACCAGGTGCCCTCTTGCAGGCGCTGCAAAAAGCCGCCGCGTTCGCCCACGCCGCAGTGGTGTTCGATCAGCGCGGGCAGCCACGCCGTGAGGCGGTCATTGAAGCCGGGGATGGTGTTGGAGGGGTAGTCCTCCAGCTCGCCCAGGTCCAGCCAGACTTCCAGGACCGGCCGGTAGGTCCAGATATTGGGGCCCCGCAGGTAGTTGATGCGAAGCAGTTGGATGTCGTTGAGTTTCGCCATGGATTGCAGCGGTTGTGGTTCCGGCCTTGGTAAGGGCTGTGCGGTAGGGGGACGAAAGGGAATTTTGTGGACGATGATTGTGCGCCAGTCCAGCGCCTGTGCGCAGTGTCAGCCAAAAGGCGTTCACAGACGTTACAGGAGGATGCCGTCGCACCGTGGCGTGCAGTATCGGTGAGAATTCTTGCTTTCGCGAGAGCGGCCACCGCAGGCAGCCGGTGGCGGAAAACCCAACCAAAAATGCAACATCACCATTCTGTGGACGCCTCGGGTGTCTTTTCTGGCCCTGTGGGGGCCGATTTGCGGGCCATGCTCGCTTCCAAAGAGAACGTGTTGGCAGCTTTGCCGGTTGACCTGAGTGCCACGCTGCGCTTTGCGGCAGGGTGGGTGGTGGTGACGTCCGAACGGCTGCTGGCTTGCGACCCAGGCACCACCACATGGCGCAGCTGGCCTCTGGGTGAGGGCCTGGCGCTCAAGCTACATGACCACGGTGGAGTGGGCTCGCTGGAGTTGCACAACTCGGCCGAGCGCCTGGCGCAGTGGCGTTTTACCCTAGCGAACCATCCGCAGGCGCTGCGCTTGGTGCAGCGTTTCGATCAGCAATTGACCCTGGGTGCCGGCAACGTCTCCGCCGATGACGACGAGCCCGCCTGCCCAACCTGCCATGCCCCCCTGCCGCCCGACACTGAAGAATGCCCGGCCTGTGCCCGCGCCCAGCCGCCGCAAACCTCTACCTGGGTGCTGCTGCGCCTGTGGCGTTTTGCTCGGCCCTACCGCAAGCAGCTGGCCGCCGGGTTTGCCCTGACGCTGGCATCCACCGCCGCCACGCTGGTGCCGCCGTACCTCACCATCCCGCTGATGGACGACATCCTGATCCCGTTCCAGAACGGCAAGCAGATTGACCCCATGCTGGTGCTGATGTACCTGGGTGGGTTGCTGCTGTCGGCCCTGCTGGCCTGGGGCCTCTCCTGGGCGCGCACTTATATATTGGCGCTGGTGTCCGAGCGCATTGGCGCCGACCTGCGCACCACTACGTACGAGCATCTGCTGCGCCTGTCGCTGGACTACTTTGGCGGCAAGCGCACGGGTGATCTCATGGCGCGCATCGGGTCGGAGACCGACCGCATCAACGTGTTCCTGTCGCTGCACGCGCTCGACTTCATCACCGACGTGCTGATGATCATGATGACGGCGGCGATCCTGTTCTCCATCAACCCGTGGCTCGCGCTCGTCACGCTGGTGCCGCTGCCGTTCATCGGCTGGATGATCCACACCGTGCGCGACCGCCTGCGCACCGGCTTTGAAAAGATCGACCGGGTGTGGTCCGAGGTGACCAACGTGCTGGCCGACACCATCCCCGGCATTCGCGTGGTGAAGGCCTTTGCGCAGGAAAAGCGCGAAGCCCAGCGTTTCCGCGACGCGAACCAGCACAACCTGGAAGTGAACGACAAGCTCAACAAGACCTGGAGCCTGTTCACGCCCACGGTGTCGCTGCTGACTGAGATCGGGCTGCTGGTGGTCTGGGCGTTCGGCATCTGGCTGGTGTCGCGCAACCAGATCACGGTGGGTGTGCTCACCGCGTTCATCGCCTATATCGGGCGGTTCTATGGGCGTCTGGATTCGATGAGCCGCATCGTCTCGGTCACGCAAAAGGCCGCCGCTGGCGCCAAGCGCATTTTTGACATCCTGGACCACGTGAGTAACGTGCCCGACCCTGCCCAGCCCGTCCAGGTGGACAAGGTGCAGGGCGCCATCAGCATGCAGGGCGTGGGCTTCCGCTACGGCAGCCGTGCGGTCATCAAAGGCCTGGATCTGGACATCCGCCCCGGCGAGATGATCGGCCTGGTGGGCCACAGTGGCTCGGGCAAGAGCACGCTGGTCAACCTGATCAGCCGGTTTTATGATGTGAGCGACGGGTCCATCCAGGTCGATGGCATCGACATCCGCCGCTTTGCCGTGGCCGACTACCGCCGCCACATCGGTCTGGTGCTGCAAGAGCCTTTCCTGTTCTTCGGCACCATTGCCGAGAACATCGCCTACGGCAAGCCCGAGGCGACGCGCGAGGAAATCGTGGCAGCTGCCCGCGCTGCCCATGCGCACGAGTTCATCCTGCGCCTGCCGCACGGCTACGACTCGCTGGTGGGCGAGCGTGGCCAGGGCCTGTCGGGCGGCGAGCGCCAGCGCATCAGCATTGCGCGTGCGTTGCTGATCGACCCACGCATCTTGATCCTGGACGAGGCTACCTCGGCCGTGGACACCGAGACCGAAAAGGAAATCCAGAAGGCGCTCGACAACCTGGTGCAAGGCCGTACCACGATTGCCATTGCCCACCGCCTGTCCACCCTGCGCAAGGCCGACCGCCTGGTGGTGATGGACCGGGGCGAGGTGGTGGAAGTGGGCCCACACGACGAGCTGATGGAGAAACAGGGCGCCTACTGGCGGCTGTACGAAGCCCAGGCCCGCCGCGCCGAGGAAGACGCGCAGGCCGCAGGCGTGATCATCGACAGCAGCCTGCTGCACCCGGCCCACCCCGCCGGCAACCCCTGAGACGCTGTGAGCAACCCTGCCATGAATGCTTCCCTGACCCCATCGCCTGCTCCTTCCTTCCAGTTGGCGCGCAACCCCCACGGCCGCCTGGTGCTGACCCTGGCCGATGGCACGGCCCATGAGGGCGTGACTCCCGTGCGTGCTTTTCCCATCGCCGCGCCTGGCGAGGGCCTCTCTCTGGTGGGTGCCGACGGCCATGAGCTGCTCTGGGTTCCCCGGCTGGAGGCCGTGACGGGCGCCGCCCGGCAGCTCATTGAAGAAGAGCTGGAAGTGCGCGAGTTTGTGCCCACTATCCAAAAAATCCTCGCCGTTTCTAGCTTTTCAACGCCCAGCACCTGGGATGTAGAGACCGACCGGGGGCCCGCCCGCCTGGTGCTCAAGGCGGAAGAGGACATTCGCCGCCTGGGTGGCCGCACCCGGCTGCTGATCGCCGGGGGCGACGGTTTGCAGTTCCGTGTGAAGGACACCACGGCGCTGGACAAGCATTCGCGCCGCCTGCTCGAACGCTTTCTGTGACCTTTTGCGGCGGAGTCAGTCCGGCTCTGCCCACGGCCCAGGCCCCTGTCCTGCCGCCGAGAGTTGTCTGTGCGCTACTGCGCGTCCGCGAGCAGGCGCTGAAGAGTAAAAAGAGGCTAGAAGAAGGGGCTGCGCCCCTGCGCATTTCCAGGGATTTCCACGGGACGACCCGATCGGTGTGTCTCTCTGCCCGCTCCCTTGCGATGGGTGATACACGCCCGGACAGCGCTCTCTCTATCTCCGCACTGCGTGGTGTTGCCGCGACATCCGCACGTGCGGGGCGTACTTTGGAGTCCCTTTGGAGGGCTTCTGCTCACCATTCCGGCCCCTGGAATGCGCTAAACCGTCGCCAATGGCTGGATTTTTACTAGGGGAAACCCTAAATTCCGGCCGATCGGTGAAAAAGACCTAAATTCACCCTTCTTTTTGCCGTAATGGATGTACGAAGAGGCCGAAAGACCCTCTCCACACTTTTGTTCAACTACGGGCCAATGTCATGCAAATGCCACCTGTCGATCGATCGCCGTCCTGGCGTCCTCAGGGCGCTGATTTGTATTCCACTGGCGCCTCGGGTGCGCCTCCGGTGCGTCCCATCAACGCTCCCAACCCGGTCGAGTCCATGGACCGGCTGGGTGAGGGGGCGATCGTGCGCGAGCCGGACAAACCCTCGGCGCCCGAGGCGCCGAACCGGGACTGGACGGCGGTAAAAAAGAAGGAAACCGTCGAGGAGCCGCCGGAGCCTCCCAAAGAGCCGATCTACAAGCAACTGCTGGAATTCATCCAGTCCATGTGGCGCGCCAGCGGCAGCGCGGTGGAGGTGGCTCAGGACGTCAACAAGATGACCTTGCAGGAGCGTCTGGCCCAACAGGCCAAGAACGAGCCGCTGACCTACACCGACCCCAAGGTCAAGCGCACCGGCGGCGTTTGAGCCATCGACGCTGCCGGGCTGCCGCCGCGAAGGCGCCCCATTGCGTGTCATGGCGCCCGGTGCAGTTTGGCGAAGCCGCTGTGCAGCGGCAATCTGTGGCGTACAGGAGCCGTATACGGTGGGCGCCCCTTACCGTGCACACAGGCTGTGGGGACTACCTCGATACATCCAGTATTTTTGCTATCAATTAGATAGCTGGCAGTGCATATTGCACTAGCGCTCCCAGTCAATTGGATTCATTTTTGGGGTTTGCCGCTCGGCAAAGTGCAGCCCGCGTTTCTCAGGGACGGGCCTCCGGTGCTGGGGGCGCCGCAGTCGGGGCCGGTGGTGGCGTAGCAGCCGCTTGTGCCGCTGCCCGCTGACGATCGCGCTCGGCGCGATATTTGAGGGCAAAGGCGCGCACTTCGGCATACGACACAAAGCCATCCCCATCCGTGTCGGCCTCGTCAAAAGCCGCCGCCAGGCGCGGGAACAGTTTCACCTCGGAGCGGCTGAGCTTGCCGTCTCCGTTGAAGTCCAGCATCTTGAATTCGCGCTGGGCCTTCAGTTCGCCCGGGCTCACCGCCGCTGCGGATTCTGTTGCGGCGTGCGTCTCCGCTGGATGGGCCGGTGCTGGTGGGGGTGTTTGTGCCAGGGCTGCAAAGGCAGCGAACAGGGTCACCGTCGCCAGGACAGGCTTCTGCAGCCACAGGGGTGCCCAGGATTTGCGAATGCGCAAAGTGTTCTCCTTCAAAGTCTCAATGGCCATGGTGGCACATGAGGGGCGAGGGCGGTGGTTTGCAACCAGGGCTTTGCAGGCTTTCACCGGGCGTTGCAAGTCTTTGCAGATCTTTTCGCAAGGGCCGGGCATGGAGCGGCAGAGCCCGCAAGATTGCAAGGGAGGCTTCAGCGGTCAGTTCCCCACAACCCGCACCGGATTCGAGATGCCACTGTTCACATGGCCCGCAGGCACATGGCGCGCTGCCGAGGTGACGTGACCGGTCTGGTCGTCAAAGAAGAAATCGGGCTCGAACTCACGCAGAAACTCGCCCTTGGGCAGGCCGCCCAGAAACATGGCCTCGTCCACAGCAATGTTCCAGTCCATCAGCGTGCGGATGGCGCGCTCGTGCGCGGGGGCGCTGCGGGCCGTGACGAGCGCGGTGCGGATGCGCATGCCGGTGCCACCGGCTTCGCCTGCCAACTGCAGACGGTGCAAGGCGGCCAGCAGGGGTTTGAACGGGCCGTCGGGCAGGGGCTGCGCGGCCTTGTCGGTTTCGTGTTGCTGGAAGGCGGCCAGGCCCTCCGCCTGGTACACGCGCTCGGCCTCATCGGAAAACAGCACCGCATCACCGTCAAAGGCAATCCGCACTTCGTGGGGGTTGGAGTCGCCGGCCTGCACCGACTCCGTCACCACCCGCGCTGCGGGGTAGCCCAGGTGCAGGGCCTCGCGCACATCGGCTTCGTTGGCGGACAGGAACAGGTGCGCACCCAGTGGCCGCAGGTAGCGAAACGGGTCGCGCCCTTGCGTGAACACACCGCGCTGGATGGAGGGGAGCCCGTGGGCATGGCAGGAGCGGAACACGCGCATGCCGCTTACCGGGTCATTGCGCGACAGCAGCACCACCTCCACGCGCTGGTGCTCGGAGGTGTTGAACGCGAGCAGCTTGCGCACCAGCGAAAACGCCACGCCCGGCGCAGCAGGCACGTCGAGCCGCTGGCGCTGCAGGTCCACATAGGCGCGGTCGTTGTCCTTCTCGAAGACGCGGTTCTCTTCCTCAAAATTGAACAGCGCCCGCGAGGAGATCGCGACCACCAGTTTGTCGTCCAGAGTTACAGTCATAAGTTAGAGCGTGTCATGCACTTTTACGTGCCCGCGAAAGCCGGAGAAAGGCCCGGCAACTAGGCGCAGGTCGCGTGGCGGATGAATACCGCAAGCGGCCTGCAACAACGTTGCCGGGCCTTTCTCCGGCTTTCCCATAGGGTCGGGCCCACAGGCAGGTGCTCGCGGCGTTGCAGCACTTGCCAAGGCGCTTGCCTTGGCGGCGCGCCGCGCCTTGCGATCACCAGCCGGTGGGCCCGACGCGGGTGCGTAAAAGTGCATGACACGCTCTACTTCACAAACTGGTTGAGTTGGATGATCGGCAGCAGTACGGCCAGCACGATCAGCATCACGATCAGGCCCATGCCCACGATAAGCAGCGGCTCCAGGATCGTAGCCAGGGCCATGGCGCGGCGCTGGACCTCGGCCGAGAGCTGGCGCGCCGCGCGTTGCAGCATCACGGGCAGTTGCCCGGTCTGCTCGCCCAGGCGCGCAAACATCGACAGCAGGCCCGGAAAGCGCTTTTTCTGCGCCAGGGCCGATGCCAGCGGAGCACCCTCGCGCACCAGCACCAGCGCATCGAGCGCGTCGGCACGCAGCGCGCGGTTGTTCAGTGTTTCTGCGGCGGCCTGCAAGGCCTTCAGGATGGGCACCCCGGCGCCCGCCAGCATGGCCAGCGTGCCCGCAAATCGCGCTGCGTTATAGCCGCGCGCCAGCTTGCCCACCAGGGGCAGATTGAGCCAGGCGGCATCGAACTTCTCGCGAATATGGCCGATGGTGAGCGCCCATCTTGCCCCAATTGCTATCAAAATAGAAGCAATCAGCATCACCCAGCCATAGCTGCGCACAAAGGCGCTCAGGCCCAGCATGGCCACCGTCAGGAACGGCAGCGCGCGCTTGGTGCCTGCAAACACGCTGGCCACCTGCGGCACCACATAGCCCACCAGGAACAGCACGATCACGATGGCCACCAGGGTCACGATGGCTGGGTACAGCGCGGCGCCCACCAGCTTGGCCTTGAGCGCCTGGCGCTCTTCGAGGTCGTCGGCCAGGCGCTCCAGCACCAGGCCCAGGTTGCCGCTGTGCTCGCCGGCGCCGATCACCGCGCAATAGATGTCAGAGAACTCGCGCGGGTGCTGCGACAGCGCGCGGGCAAAGGTGGCGCCCGCGTTGACCTCGGCGCGCAGCGCGGCGACCAGGTGGCGCTGGCGCTCATCGTCGGCTTCTTCGGACAGCGCGGTCAGCGCGCGCTCCAGCGGCAGCCCCGACGACACCAGCCCGGCGATCTGCCGGGTCCAGATGGCCAGCCCGGTCGCGCTGAACACCGGCCGGGTGAAGAGGCGCTGGCCCAGGCTGGCGGACCGGCCGTCCAGCGACTGGCCGGTCTGCACCATTTCCACCGCCAGCGGCACCAGCGCCTGGGCCCGCAGCAGGCTGCGCGCGGCCTTGGCGGTGTCGGCCTCCAGGAGGCCTTTGCGGGTCTGGCCTTGGGCGTCCAGGGCTTCAAAGGAAAAAGCAGGCATGCAAATGCGGGCGTGGGTGGTGGGGCGTGGGCGTGGAAATCACGCAGTCCTGCAACGGGCAAACATCCGTCGCAGGACCGGCAGCCCCTGATGGTAGCCGCTACCCAAGGCCCAGTGCCTCCACCCAGCTTCCATGCCCGGGGCATGACACAGGTCAAGGCGCTGACGCATTGCGCGCGCAGAATGAAAAGTGATCTGTGGCATCGGGTTGCAGGCGCTTTGAACGAACAAGGGGTCTTTCATGCTGAAGAACAAGGTGGCATTGGTAACGGGCGCATCGTCGGGCATCGGTCGCGCCATTGCGCTGGTGTGGGCGCGCGAAGGCGCCAAGGTGGTGGTGTCCGACGTGAATGTGCAGGCGGGCGAGGAAACCGCCGCGCTGGTGCGCGCCGCTGGGGGCGATGCGATCTTTGTGGCGGCCGATGTGGGCAAGCCCGAGGATTGCGATGCGCTGGTACAGCGCACCATCGCCCACTACGGCCGCCTGGACGTGGCCTGCAACAACGCGGGCATTGGTGGCCCACAGGCACCGACAGCCGATTACCCGCTGGACGGCTGGGCGCAGGTCATCAACATCAACCTGTCGGGCGTGTTCTACGGCATGAAGTACCAGATCGCCGCGATGCTGAAGAACGGTGGCGGCTCGATCATCAACATGGCGTCCATCCTGGGCTCGGTGGGCTTTGCCACGGCGCCCGCCTACACGGCGGCCAAGCACGGCGTGGTGGGGTTGACCAAGGCGGCGGCCATCGAATACAGCGCGCACGGCGTGCGCATCAATGCGGTGGGCCCAGCGTTTATCCACACGCCCATGATCAGCGGGCTGGAGCAGGACGCCGGCATCAACGCCATGCTGGTCGGAGCCCACCCCATCGGCCGCCTGGGCCAGCCCGAAGAGGTGGCTGAATTGGTGACCTGGCTCGCGTCCAGCAAGGCGTCGTTTGTGACCGGGGCGTATTACCCCGTCGATGGGGGCTATCTGGCGCGCTGAAGCGCGAACAAACGACGGGCGCTCAGGCCGCCACGGCGGCCTGGCCCAGCGTGGCGTGCGCCTGGGCGGCGATGTCCAGCGAGCGCAAACGCAGTGCCGGGTCGTACACGTCGCTCACCAGCATCAGCTCGTCGGCGCCGGTGGCCTCTATCAGGCGCGCCAGCCCCGCACGCACTGTGTCCGGCCCACCGATCACGGCTGCAGCCAGAAAGTCGCCAATTGCTGCCCGCTCCTGCGGTTGCAGGCGCGCAGCGTAGCCCTCGATGGGCGGCAGCAGGCGTCGGCGGTCGCCCGTCAAGATGCCCAGAACCCGCTGGTAGGTGCTACTGGCCAGGTAGTCGGCCTCTTCGTCGGTCGGGGCCGCGATCAGTGGCACGCCAATGGCCACGTGGGGCTTGGGCCAGACAGCGGAGGGGCGGTACAGATTGCGGTACAGGTCAATCGCCTGGTGCAGCATGCGCGGCGCAAAGTGCGAGGCAAAGGCATACGGCAGACCCCGCTCGGCCGCCAGCTGGGCCGAAAACAGGCTGGAGCCCAGCAGCCAGATCGGCACATTGGTGCCCGCGCCGGGCATGGCAATCAGGCGCTGGCCGGGTTCGGCAGGGGCCAGCAGGCGCTGCAGTTCGGCCACGTCGCGCGGAAAGTCTTCTTCGGTCTCCACCCGGTTGCGGCGCAGCGCACGCATGGTGGTGGGGTCGGTGCCGGGCGCGCGGCCCAGGCCCAGGTCGATGCGGCCGGGGTACAGCTCGGCCAGCGTGCCGAAGGCCTCGGCCACCACCAGCGGGGCATGGTTGGGCAGCATCACGCCGCCGGACCCCACGCGGATGCGCGAGGTGCCACCGGCAATGTGGCCCACCAGCACAGCAGTGGCGGAGCTGGCAATGCCCGCCATGTTGTGGTGCTCGGCCAGCCAGTAGCGGGCAAAGCCCAGTTTTTCGGCATGCTGGGCGGTGCGCAGCGCAATCTGCAGCGCATCGGCCACGGTGCCGCCTTCGCGGACGGCCACCAGATCAAGCATGGACAGGGCAGGGCGGCGGGGAGTAGAGGTCATCCCCGGATTGTCCAGCGCGCGCGGCTTTTGCGCAGGCGGTGGGCGTAGAGCTGGCAGTGTCAGCAGGGTTGCCTGCGCCGATTTTTACCAGAGGGTCATTTTTTGGTAGCCAAAACGGCAGAGGCACCACAGAATGTTTCAAGACATTTCCGCGCTGGCTGCCATTCTGCGCTGCGCGGACCAGTCGTGCAAAAGGGGTGACGCATGGGTTTTTTCAGCCGCTTGTTCAAGATCCGGGAGCAGGACCCCACCAGCCCCGAGACCACCTGGGCCATGGAAGACACCGGCAGCGAACTGGTGCTGGACGCTGAATACGCGGCCACGCTGATGACCGAGATCGACATCGATGCCGCTATCGTCAGCCACGAGCGCTGGCGCCTGCAGCTGCAGGACATGGTCAACGGCCGCTCCGACGAGGTCATGCGGCCCGAGCGCATCTGTCAGGACGACCGCTGCGACCTGGGTCGCTGGCTCTACGGCACAGGCCGGGTGCGTCTGGGGCATTACCCCGCGTTCGACATGCTGGTGGCGCGGCACAAATACTTTCACCAGCAGGTGGCCGATGTGGTGACGGCCTTCCAGTCGGGCGACCAGCCCAAGGCGGCACAGCTGCTCAATGGCAGCTGCCGCCACGCGTCCAACCAGGTGCTGCTGCTGCTCAAGGAGCTCAAGCGCGGGCTGGGGCGCTGAGCTGTTGGGTGTTGGGCGACAGAAATGGACTCCCAAGGGTCATTCGTAGCCTGTCTGAGCCGCATGTCCCCGTTCGGTGCAATGACGCGGGCGCAGAGAGTGGCTCAATAACTCCGCCCATCCTTGTACATCGCATGCTGCCGCCGGTTCAGCGTGGCGGCTTCGCCCAAGCGGCCCATGGCGGACCCGGCATGGGCGTGGGTGATGGCCATGCCCAGACCGTCGGCGGCGTCCGTGCCCGGCAGGCCTGGCAGTTGCAGCAGGCGCCGCACCATTTCCTGCACCTGGCTTTTGGCGGCGCGGCCGTGGCCGACCACGGCTTTTTTCATCTGCAGTGCGGTGTATTCGGCCACGGGCAGGTTGCTGGCCACCAGGGCGGTGATGGCGGCGCCGCGTGCCTGGCCCAGCAGCAGCGTGGACTGGGGGTTGACGTTGACGAACACGATCTCGACCGAGGCCACATCGGGCTGGTAGCGGGCTGCGACCTCAGTGATGCCGTCGAACAGGATCTTCAGGCGCCCGGGCAGGTCACCCAGCGCCAGCGTGGTGGTGCGGATGGTGCCGCTGGCCACGTAGCTGAGGTGGTGGCCGTCCATGTCCACCACGCCGAAGCCGGTGGTCTGCAGGCCGGGGTCAATGCCAAGGATGCGCATTTGCTCTCGTTTTCATAGCTTTTGGGGCAGTGGGGACTAGCGCTATCGGCCGATTTTTCTACAAACCGAAGTACCAGCGTGCCGAATGGAAGAACACGGGCGCTGCAAAACACAGGGCATCCACGCGGTCGAGCAGGCCACCCGCACCGGTGACGGACATGCCCTGCATGCCCCAGCTGGTGATGCCCCGGTCGCGTTTGAGCGCCTTCATCACCAGGTGCCCCAGGCTGCCCGCCACGCAGGCCAGCAGCGCCATGCCGAGCGCCTGGCCGGGTTTAAAGGGGGTGATGAAGGTGAGCAGCGCGCCCGCGAGGCCCCCGGCAGCCACGCCAGCCAGCCAGCTGGTCCACTGAAAGCTCTGGCTCACCTGTGGTGCCACAGGTTTGTGCGGAAAGCGCCGCCCCAGCAGGTGCTGCACCAGCATGCAGGTCTGCACCACAAACACCAGAAAGAACACCAAAAACGCGCCCTTATCGCGGTAGCCCGGAAAGTCGAGCAGCAGCAGCGCGGGAACGTGGCTCATGCCGTACACGCAGACCATGATGCCCCACTGCAGCTTGGCGTTGCGCTCCAGAAACCGCTGCGGGTCATTGGCCAGTGCGCTCACCACCGGCAGCGCCAGAAACACGTACACCGGGATGAACACCGTGAACAGGTCGAAGTGCTTGCTGCCCACCAGCCAGAACTGCAGAGGCAGCACCACGAAGAACGCCAGCACCAAGCTGCGGTGGTCGCCCCGGCGTGTGGGCGACAGGGTGATGAACTCGCGCAGCGCAAAAAAGCCCACGATGGCAAACAGCACGGTGGCCACCGTCTCGCCCAGCACCCAGCCCACCCAGAACACCGTGGCCATGACCCAGGAGGTCTTGAGCAGTCCCCAGAAGCGCTTGGCTTCCAGGGCTTGGGCTTCGGCTTCGGGGTCGTCGCTGGCATGTTCGCGCAGATTGCGCACAAAGGCCCACACGGTGACGATGGACAGGATGCCGAACACGACCAGGAACAAGGCCCCGATCTGCTGGGTGGCGGTGAGGTTGCGCAGGAATTGGTTCATGTCAGCGCGCGCTCCGGGGCGCAGCATTCGGCAAGGTCAGGGGCTTCGCGCGGGTCATGCTCAGACTTCCCGCAGTGCGATGACGGCGCGGCGCGCGCGGTCGAGGAACGGGCGGCGCTCTTCACCCTCTTCGAGCTGGATGGGCGTGCCAAAGGTCACCGAACACAGGATGGGCACCGGCACTACCTCGCCCTTGGGCATCACGCGCTGCACGTTGTTGATCCATGCGGGCACCAGCACCACCTGTGGGAACATCTGTGCCAGCTTGAACAGGCCGGATTTGAACGACTGGGGCTCGTCGCCATGGCCGCGCGTGCCTTCCGGGAAGATCACGATGGAGTCGCCGCTCTCGAGCGCGCGCACCAGCGGGGCCAGCGGGTCGGATTCGGGCAGTGCGGCGCGCAGTTCTTCGGGCGTGGGTGCGCGGAGGGGCGCTTCGGGCGATGGGTCTGGGCCACCTGCGGCGGCCGTGTCTGCATCGCTCGGTGTGGCTGGTGCCCCAGTGGGCTCGGCCGCCACCGGCGCAACCGGCCGCGCGGGCGTGGCCTGGCGGTCCACATACACGGCGTTGAACACGGCCGTGGTGATCCACTGCCGGAACGGCGTCTTGGTCCAGTAGTCCTTGGCGGCAATGGGCCGCGTGATGCTGCGCAGCTCCTCAGGCAGCGCCGCCCAGATCAGCACCATGTCGGCATGGCTCTGGTGGTTGGCGAAGTAGATACGCTGCTCGGCCTTGGGCGGGCAGCCATACCAGCGGGCCTGGGAGCCGGTGAGAAACCGCACGATCCCCAGCAGAAGGAAACTCATCAACTTGGCAAGCATGGCGGGGATGATACGGGCGCCGGGCCAGCATGCCAGGCAAGGACCTGGGCAGCGCTACACCCAGATGCGATAGACCCAGAAAGCTTCGCCCCCATAGATGCCGTCATACAGCGCCTGCGGTGCATAGCCCGTGATGCGGCGCGTGACGCGGCACAGGTGCGACTGGTCCGAGAACCCGGCGCCCGCTGCCACATCGGCCCACTTGACCGAGCCCTGCGCAGCCTCGGCGGCGATGGTGTCGAAGAAAGCCTGCTCGGCCTTGCCAAAGCCGCGCAGCTCACGCAGGGGCAGCCCGGCCCAGCGCTTGATGCGCCGCTCCAACTGGCGCAGGCTGCGGCCTGGGGCCGACAGGGCGGCGCGCTGTGCCAGGTGCGCAGCCCAGTCGCCGTAGCGCTGTGTGGGCAGCGCCTGGGCGGGGCGGCAGGCCTGCCAGCGGGGCTCCAGAAAGTCTTCCAGGTGCTGCAGGCGGGCCGCGTTGTCGGGCAGGTTCTGCATTGCCTCGCACAGCGCCAGCCAGTCGGGTGGCAACAGCGATTGCGCATCCATCATGCGATCGGTCAGGGCCCCAGGGTCCAATCCGGTGAGTTGGTGCAGCGCGTCGGGCATGAACATCACCATCATGGCGTGTGTGGGCCCGGCGCAGTAGCTGGAAGTGGGGCGGGTCTGCGGGCCGGCCAGCACCCAGCGGCCGGGGTAGGCCTCGCGCGGGCTACGCTGCGTGGGCATGGTGTCGGGGCGCTCGGCCACCAGGGCCTCGCTGCGGCCTTCAAGCCACCAGCTCAGGCTGCACAGCGGCGAGGCCGGAAAGCGGTTGATGCGCTGTGCATCGCTGAGCGTGTGGCCCACCGTGCTGCGCGCGATGGCAGCACGCAGGCAGGCCGTGAGACTGGGGCGTGGCAGCCACAGCTCGCCCGAGGGGATCAGCCCGGCAGGGTGCCGAGGGGAGAGGGGGCCAAGCTTGCCATGGGGCGCGAGTGTAGGCGACGGGGGCTGTCGCAATCGTTCAATACCAAGTCGTCGCTGCACTGCAGCATGTGGGGCATGAACACGACCACAGTCACCACCTCGTCAGTTTCTTCTGTTGCTTCTCCCACTCCTCCCACCACGCCTGCAAGTCCGCGCGGCCCGCGCAGCCGCTGGTGGGGCCTGCCGCTGCTGCGCGCCATGCGGGCCGACTACCTGGGCTTTGTCACCCAACTGCAGCGCGAGCATGGCGACCTCACCCGCATGCGTTTAGGGTACGAAGATGCGTGGGACCTGATGCACCCCGATCTAGTGCGCGAGGCACTGGTCACCCATGCCGACCAGCTCATCCGCTGGGAGCGTGGCATGGAGGTGTTCGAGGAAGTGTTTGGCCAGAGCGTGCTGGTGACCGAAGGCGACACCTGGCAGCGCCAGCGCCGCATGCTGATGCCCGCCTTCACCCCCAAGCGGGTGGCAGGCTACGCGCAGCTGATGACCGATGCCGCCCGCAGCGCGCTCGACGCGGCCGTGCCGCGAGGCCAGCCCGGTGCGCTGGTGGCCGTGGATGCGCTGTGGACGGACGTGGCGATGGACGTGATCCTGCGCACGCTGTTCAGCACCTCGGCGCAGGCCGATGCGCGCGAGGCCGCCTGGGCCACGCAGACGCTGTCGGAAACCGCCTTCCGCGAAATGTTCATGCCCTTCACGCTGCCCGACTGGCTGCCCCTGCCGGGCAAGGCCGCCAAGCGGCGCGCGATCCTGTCGTTGAAGGGGCTGGTCTGGCGCCACATCCATGCACGCCAGGCCGAGGTGGCCGCACCCGGTGCCCCGGACCGCTCAGACCTGCTGCACATGCTGCTGGCTTTGCGTGATGAGTCAACGGGCGAGGCCTTGTCGGCACAAGAGGTGTTTGACCAGTGCATCGTCAGCTTCCAGGCCGGGCACGAAACCAGCGCCACCACGCTGCTGTGGTGGACCCTGCTCATGGCCCAGCACCCCGAGGTCGCACTGCGCGCCCAGGCCGAGGTCGATGCCGTGTTGCAGGGCGGCACCCCCGGCCCCGAGCATCTGGCCCAACTGCCCTGGCTGGGTGCCACGCTCAAAGAGGCGCTGCGCCTGTACCCCCCGATCGCCGCGCTGATGAGCCGCCGCACTACCGCGCCCATCGCGCTGGGCGGCGTGCCGGTGCCCCAGGGCGCCATGCTGCGCATCACCCCCTGGGTGTTGCACCGCGATGCGCGCTGGTTTGCCGAGCCGGACCGTTTTGTGCCCGAGCGATTTCTGGACGGCGCGCCACCCATCCCCCGGGGCGCGTGGATTCCGTTTGGCCTGGGGCCGCGCGTGTGCATTGGCCAGCACTTTGCGATGCTGGAGATGACGCTGCTGGCGGCGATGCTGCTGCAGCGCTACACGGTGCGGCTGCCGGTGGGGGGCGTCGTGGGAGCGCCCCGGTTTCAAGTGACACTGCGGCCAGAGGGGACGTCTGCGCTGTGGCTGCAGCGGCGCGATGCGCCGCAGGGGCAATAAGGCGCGCTGCTTACCGGTGGGTGACGTTCACGGCAACTCCGCGCCGCCCATGCGCCCCAGGATCGTGCGCGTGCGCCCGGCCAGGTAGGCCGACCCGGGCGTTTTCTCAAAGCGCTTGGGCGCAGGCAGCATCACGGCCAGGCGTGCGGCTTCGGCGGTGCTCAGGCGGCTGGCGCTTTTGCGGAAGTAGTGCTGTGCGGCCGCCTCGGCGCCGAACACGCCCTCGCCCCATTCCACGTTGTTGAGGTAGATCTCCAGGATGCGCTGCTTGGAGAGCAACTGCTCCAGCGCCAGCGTGAGCACAAATTCCTGCCCCTTGCGCAGCAGCGTGCGTTCGCCCGACAGCAGCAGGTTCTTGGCCAGTTGCTGGGTGATGGTGGAGCCGCCCCGGATGTTGGGGGCACGCACCGGACGCTCGGGGGCCCGGGCCTGCGCCTTGCTGGCCAGGGCTTCGGCCTTGGCGTTGCGCTCCCAGGCTTTTTCGATGGCGTTCCAGTCCACGCCGTCGTGGTTCACAAAACCATCGTCTTCCGAGGCGATCACCGCGCGCTTGAGGTGGTCAGAGATGTCCGCATACCGCACCCACTGCTGGCGCCAGGGCACATGGCCTTTGCTGGCCAGCAGCGTCCAGGCTTCGGAGCGCTGAAAGGTGGTGGACTCGGGGTTGATGGCTGCCATGGCGGCGATGCGCAGCACAAAGAACAGCTGCAGCGCCACAAAGGCGATCACCAGCAGTCCCAGCCAGCGCAACACGGCTTTCATGGCGTCGTCCCCCGGGGCTCAGGCGACAACGGACTGCTGCATTTCGCGCAGCACCTGGGCCGAAGGCGGGCGCACGCCGCGCCACAGCAAGAAAGCCTCGGCGGCTTGCTCCACCAGCATGCCCAGGCCGTCACGGGGCACGGCGCCGTGCTGCCGGGCCCAGTCGAGGAAGCCCTGTGCTGCGGGGCCGTACATCATGTCGTAGGCCAGGGCACCGGGGCGCAGCACGCTGGCGGGCACCGGGATGCCGCCGCCAGAAAGGCTGCTGGCCGTGGCGTTGATGATTACATCGAAATGGGCCGATAGCGCTAGTGGTTCTTGCGCTGACAGCTCTGCTTTTTGTAGCGCAGCCAGGGCGCTGTGCGACTGCACCAGCGCCTGCGCCTTGGCCAGGGTGCGGTTGGCCACGGTGATGTGGCGGGCCCCCGCCAGCAACAGCGGGCCCAACACGCCTGCGGCGGCGCCCCCGGCGCCCACCAGCAGCACATCGCGCCCGGCCAGCGACACGCCCGCGTTGCGCGTGATGTCGGCCACCAGGCCCAGGCCATCGGTGTTGTCAGCGTAGATGCTGCCGTCGGCGCGGAAGGTGAGGGTGTTCGCCGCACCCGCCAGTTGCACGCGCTCGCTGCATTCGGTCGCCAGGCCTGGCGCTTCGGTCTTGAACGGCACGGTGACGTTGCAGCCGCGCCCGCCCTCAGCGGCAAACGCCCGCACACCCTGGGCAAAACCGTCCATGGGCACCAGGCGGCGCTCATAAGCAATGTGTTCGCCGGTCAGCTCGGCAAAACGGGCGTGGATGGCGGGCGAGCGGCTGTGGGCCACGGGGTTGCCCATCACGCAGTACAGGTCGGCAGGGGAGGCGGGGGATGTCATGGGGTGGCGAGGGCTGCGTGGGGCTGGGCGGTACGGGCGGCCGTGCGGTGTGTTCTGTGGGGCGGGTGGGTGGGCTTGGAGGTCGGCTCGGCACGCCTCGTTGCTACCCCCCGCCGGGCAGTTACTTCACAACGGTTTCCAGGGTCTGGTCGCGGGTGAACTTGAAGCGCGCCACCATGGCGATCTGGTCGGCCTTCTTGCGCATCTCGGCATCAAAGGCGCCAAACGGGCCTGCGGCGCGGGCAATGGCTTCGGCGCGGCGGTCCAGGGTGCTGTTGCCCGAGCCTTGCACGATCTCGGTGCCCAGCACACGGCCGTCGTGGTTGACGGTGACGATCATCGTCAGCTCGCCATAGAGCTTGCGGCCGCCTTGTTCGGGGAAGTTCTCGGTGCCCTTGTCTTCCACCTTGCGGCGCAGCGCGTCGTAGTAGATGGCATAGGCCTCTTCGCGGGTGGCGGGGCTGATGTAGCGCTTCTTGGGGCGCGAGTTTTCTTCGTTGATGCGCTTTTCGATCTCGGCCAGCAGCTTGACGAGCTGGCGGCGCTTTTCCTGCTCGCTGGCCTGTTCGGCGCTCTGGCTGGCCTGGCGCGGATCGGGCACGGGCATGGTGGCCAGCTGTTTGCGCAGCTGGGCCAGCAGCTGGGCTTGCTGCTCCTGCATCGCGTCCATCTTGCGCTGGGCTTCTTCGTAGTCGTCACCCACCGTGGTGAGCGCGGTGTACGGCAGGGGGCTGGTGGCCCGGCCCTTCTCTGCATCGCCACCGCCCGCCAGGTTGGCCTGGGCAATCGCCTGGGCCTTGTCGGGGCGCTCGTTGGACTTGGCATTGACCAGGATGACTTCGAGCGGCGTGTCCTGGAACACGCGGTTGAAGCCCTCGGGCTCGATGAAGCGCACCGAGATGAGCGCAGCATGCACGGCGATGGAGACGCCCAGCGCCAGCTGCAGCGTGCTGAAGGTGCGGAGGAAGGCAGGGAGTTTCATCGCCGGCAATTATCAGGGGGCTGTCCGGGGCTTCAAGCGGTGGGGGCCGCTGCAGCGGCGTCGGCGGGGGCCTCGTTCACATCCACCGCAATCGCAATCGGGCCGGCCACGGTGTCGTCGTCCTCGGCATCGTCCACGGGGCCATCGTCGCAGGTGTCTGCGGGGTCGTCCAGGCGCTCGATCACGGTGCCGTGGATGTCGAGCGTGATCTCGTCCACCTCGCCCAGCTTGACCTTCAGGCGCGCGCCACGCGGCAGGTTCTGCGCGCCCAGCACGGGGAAGACCAGCGGAATGTCGTCGGCCCGCACCAAAAAGCTGCCGCCCGGGCCTTCCTTGAAGACGGTGGCGTTCAGCTCGGTGATGCCGTTCTGCTCCACATACTTGAGCGTCCAGAAGCGTTCCATGCCCGCCTGGTAGCCGTTGTAGGCGCTGTAGGCCGCGTCAAAGCTGCTGATGATGGAGAACAGGTCGGCGTCCTTGGGCTTGAAGGGCGCGGCCAGCGCAGCGGTCTTGCCGTGGCGCGCGCAGGCAATGATCTGCCACTGGTTCACCAGGTCGGTGTAGCGGCGCAGGGGCGACGTGGCCCACGAATACGCTTTGACGCCGATGCCTGCATGCGGCAGCGCCTTGGTGCCCATGCGCACCTTCACGCCCGGCGCCATGCTGGCCTGGCTGCGGTAGATGCCGGGTACGCCCAGCTCGGCCATCCAGCTGCCCCAGGTGCTGTTGGCCACGATCATGGCCTCGGCCACGATCAGATCGAGCGGCGCGCCGCGCTGGCGCACGCTGATCTGCACCTGCTCGTCGCCCGTGGGCTCGGCGCCGTTGTTGCCGACCAGGCGGAAGTTGTAGTCCGGCCGGTTGAAGTTCTCGGGCTTGCCGCGCACGACTTCGCGGCGGGCCTTGAGGTCCTTGGCGAGGCGGTGCAAAAACGATAGCTGCGGGCGCAATTCGGACAAGCGCTGCGGGTCACTTTGGTGCTCAAACGCCGGGTTGGTGAGCCATTCTTCCGTCACCACGCTGTCGAGCTGGTCGTGGCGCAGGTTGGCGGCCACGTGCACGCGCTCCAGCTTGGTCTCGGAGCCTTTGAACTCCAGCGTGGCCTCGTCGATGGTGACGTAGAGCGACACGGCGGGGTTGGCGCGGCCTTCGTCCAGCGTGTAGGTTTGCACCACGTCGTCGGGCAGCATGGTGATCTTGTAGCCCGGCATGTACACGGTGGACAGGCGGGCACGGCCGAGCTGGTCGATGGCGCTGCCGGGCTGGATGGCCAGGCCCGGCGCAGCGATGTGGATGCCCAGCACCACGGTGCCGGTGCCCAGGCCCTGCACGGACAGCGCATCGTCGATTTCGGTGGTTTGCGAATCGTCGATGGAATACGCCTGCGCGGTGGACAGCGGCAGCTCGTCGGCAATTACGGGCGCCGTGACGGCCGGAAAGCTTGTGCCCTTGGGGAAGTTCTCGAACAAAAAGCGCTTCCAGTGGAACTGGTAGGCGGAGTCGATGGCACCCGCCTTTTGCAGCAGGTCGAGCGGCGCGGTGTGCGTGGCGCGGCTGGCCTCGACCACGGCCTTGTACTCGGGCGCGTTCTTGTCGGGCTTGAACAGAATCTTGTAGAGCTGGTCGCGGATGGGCTGCGGGCATTCGCCCCGGCCCAGTTGCGCAGCCCAGTCGTCGATCTGCGCGAGGATGGCCTTTTTCTTCTCGATGGCGGCCAGGGCTTGTTGCAGGATCTCGGCCGAGGCCTTCTTGAAGCGGCCCTTGCCCGCACGGCGGAAGTAGTGCGGTGCGTCGTACAGGCGGAACAGCGCACCGGCCTGCTGGGCCAGGGTGGCGTTCTCGGAGAAATAGTCCCGCGCCAAGTCGGCAAAGCCGAACTCGTCTTCAGGCGCGAATTCCCAGGCCAGGTCCAGCTCGATGGTCTCTGCCACGGCCTGGGCCTGGGCGATGAGTTCTGCCGGGGCGGGTTTTTCGAACTTCAGGAGGATGTGGGCGGCCTTGACCTTGACCCGTTTGCCCGAGTCCAGCTCCACTTGGGCGGAGGTATCGGCTTCGGACAGGATACGGCCGGCGAGAAATTTGCCGGCTTCTTCAAACAATGCGTGCATGGCAGCGATTGTCCCATGGGCGCCAGCGGGCGCCCGGGCGGCGGCGCATATGATCCACGGCGCGCCTTTTTGCCCCTACCTGCCATCCCATGCCCTTTGCCACCATGGCCACGCCGCTGACTCTGCTGGCACTGGCGCTGCCGTTCCTGTTCTGCTTCACGCAGGCTCCCATCAACAACTTCTGGCCCCTGCTGGCGTCCTGGGGCTGCGGCGCGGTGCTGGTGTTGCTGGCCCTGGCTCGCTGCGGCAGTACGCCGGGGCGGGGTCAGCAGGGGGAGACCGGGGGGGCGTCCGCCCTGGTGTCGAGCCGGATGCTGGCCATGGGCCTTCTGGTCGCAGCGCTGGCCAGTGCGGCCATCGGGCTGCTGCAGTATTTTGTGGGGGACCCGGGCATGCCCGGCGTGCAGCCCTCTACCCTGGGGCAGGCCATTGGCAACCTGCGCCAGCGCAACCAGCAGGCCACGCTGCTGAGCCTGGGCGTCTGGGCGCTGCTGTGGGCCCTGGCCCAGATGCAGGCACGTCTGGACCACCCCGGCATTGCCGCCCCCGTGCAGGGAGGGAGGGCCTGGCCCGGGTGGTTGACGGGGTTGCTGGTGGCCTGGGCGTTGGCGTTGCTGGCGATGTCGAGCGCCGCCACGGCCTCACGCACCGGGGCCGTGCAGTGGCTGTTGATACTGGGGCTGATGTTCTGCTGGCGCGTGTCGTGGGGGCGTCTGGTCCTGGGGCTGGGACTGGTGGGTTTGATCTTGTACTGCGCAGCGGCCTGGCTGCTGCCCCATTTGTTGCTGGACTGGACCGGGTTTGCATCGGATGGGCTGTTTGTGCGCATCCTCGACGAAGAGCCAGGCTGCACCAGCCGCCGGGTACTGTGGGCCAATGTGCTGCACCTGATCGCGCAAAAGCCCTGGGCGGGCTGGGGCTGGGGGGAGCTGGATTACGCACATTACGTCACCGTGTTCCCCGGGGAACGGTTTTGTGTGCTGCTAGACAACGCCCACAACCTGCCCTTGCACTTGGCGGTGGAGCTGGGCGTGCCGGTGGCGCTGATCTTTTGTGCCGCCGTGGTGGTGTGGGTGCTGCGCGAAAAGCCCTGGCGCGAGACCGATCCGGCGCGGCAACTGGCCTGGGGCGTGCTGGCGCTGGTGGGGCTGCACAGCCTGCTGGAGTTTCCGCTGTGGTACGGGCCGTTCCAGCTGGTCACGGTGCTGGCCGTTGCGTTGCTGTGGCGCTGGCAGCTGCCCCGCTGGGCAACTTCGCTGGCCGCACGCCGGGGTGCGGCCGCCATCATCGTGGCCGGGCTGGCACTGGGGGCCTATGTGGGCTGGGATTTTTACCGAGTCAGCCAGCTGTACCGGCCGCTGGCCGACCGGCCACCCTCCCTGCGCCAGGACACCGTTCGCAAGGTGGGCAACACCCCTTTCTTCACCGATCAGGTCGATTTTGCGCTGTTGACCACTATCGAGCTTTCACCCAGCAATGCGGGCCAGGTCTTTGGGGTGGCCAATAAGCTGCTGCACTTCTCGCCGGAGCCCCGGGTGATCGAGCCGCTGATCGAAAGCGCCACGATGCTGGGGCTGGACGACGAGGCGGCGTTTCACCTCAAGCGATACCGTGCTGCGTACCCGGCGGACTATGAGCGCTGGCGCGAGCAGGGGCGGCGGATTTCGTCCCACCTGAAGCCCTGACCGCATGCGCTGCGGACGGCTGCCGCGCGTTCAGGCCAGTTGCAGGAAATGGCTCACCAGCGGCAGGTAGTCCCCATAGTTGCCCAGCGCGTGGTCGCCCCCCTCCAGCACCACCTGCTCAGCTTGCGGGTAGCGCCCCACCATCTCGCGCCAGTCCAGCACTTCGTCGCCCTTGGCAATCAGGGCCAGTTCGCGGGCGGCAGCGGGGCGGGCCCGCATGTCCAGGGCCTGCAACTCTTCGATGTACTCCGGCAAAAAATAAAAGCGCTCGCTCGGGTCGTGCCAGCTGGTCTGCTCGCCGATGTAGCGGGCGAGGTCGCGCGCCGGGTCCACAGCGGGGTTGAGCATCACGCTGGGGCAACCCGCGTGCTGCGCCACCCAGCTGGCATAGAAGCCGCCCAGCGACGAGCCAATCACGGCCATCGAATGCCGGGGCCAGCGGGCAATGCCCTGCGCTACCAGCGCCATGGCGGCCCGGGGCGATGGCGGCAGCTGCGGGCACCAGAAGGTGACCGAGGGGTGGTGGGCCGCCACGTGGGCCGCAGTCTGGCGCGCCTTGGCCGACGAGGGGGACGAGCGAAAACCGTGCAGGTACAGCAGGTGGGTGGTGGTCATGAGACAGAAAGTGATCGGGGCAGGGGAATCACTGCTTTAACCGGGCTGGCGCAGGCATAAGATGTGTGCACCAGGGCGCCACACCGTGCGGCGCCTGGTTTTGCTACCCGCACCATGACCGATTTTGCCCCGCTTTCCACTGCCAGACGATGGGCGCTCGGATCAGGCGACAAGCCGCCTGCGTCGCTGGGGCGGTTTGAACTCAAGAAGCAGCTGGGCCGGGGCGCCCAGGCCACCGTGTGGCTGGCGCTGGACCCGCGCCTGCAGCGCGAGGTGGCCATCAAGCTGATGCGCCCCATGCAGGACCAGGACCCTTCCGTGCTGGAGCAGTGGCTGCGCGAGGCCCGCCACGTGGGGCGTCTGGCCCACCCCTACATCGTGCCGGTGTTTGAGGCCGATGTGCAAGGCGCGCAGCCCTACATCGTGTTCGAGTACGTGCCCGGAAGCACGCTGGCCGAGCACCTGGCCCAGCAGGGGCGCTGCACGCCCCACGATGCCGTGGCGCTCATGGTGGATGTGCTTGATGGCTTGCATGCCGCCCACCAGGCGGGCATCGTGCACCGCGATCTCAAGCCGTCCAACATCATGATCGATGCGCACCGGCACGCCCGGGTGATGGACTTTGGCATGGCGGCCCCTGTGCAGGCCGCACCGGATGCGCAACTGGCGAGCGGCACGCCCGCCTATATGGCGCCGGAGGCTGCGGCGGGCGCCGCGCCCACCCCCGCGATGGACGTGTATTCCGCTGGCTTGGTGCTCATCGAGATGCTGACCGGGCGCCCCCTCATCCACCAAAAGGACACCTGGCAAGCGCTGTACCGCATTGCCAACGAAAACCTGGCCCTGCCCGCCGACCTGGGCCCCGGCGTGGACGATGGCCTGCGCGCCATTCTGCAAAGGGCCATGGCGCGTGACCCGGCGCAGCGCTACGCCACGGCGGCGGATTTTCGGGATGCGTTGCGCGCCTGGGCGGCACCGGCCAGTGCGCCATCGGCTGCCAGCAACGCCACGCTGGACTTTTTGCTGCGGCGCATGCGCCACAAGAGCGACTTCCCGGCCTTGTCGGACTCGGTGGCGCGCATCCAGCGGGTGGCCAACTCGGAAGACGACAGCATCAGCGACCTGACCCACGAAATCCTGAAAGACGTGGCGCTGACCAACAAGCTGCTGCGTCTGGTCAATAGCGTGCATTACGCCCACGCCAGCCGGGGCACCATCAGCACCGTGTCGCGCGCAGTGAGTCTGGTGGGCTTCAATGCGGTGCGCAACATGGCGCTGAGCCTGGTGCTGCTGGACCACATGCAGGACAAGGCCCATGCCAGCCAGATGCGCGAGGAATTTTTGCGCGCCATGATGGCGGGCTCGGTCGCGGCGGAGTTGTGCAGTACGAGCCAGGCGGCCGAAGAGGCCTTCATCGGCGCGATGTTCCAGAACCTGGGGCGCATGCTGTGCGAGCTCTACTTTCCCGAAGAGGCACGGCAGGTGCGCAGCTTGGTGGCGTCTGGGCGGCTGGAAGGGGGCGAAGAGGCCGCGTCCGTCCAGGTGCTGGGGCTGGGGTTTGAAGACCTGGGTGTGGGTGTGGCGCGCGTCTGGGGCCTGCCCGACAGCCTGCAGCGCTGCATGCGCAAGCCCCTGGGCTCGCCCATGCAGCGTGCGCCCGAGCAGGGCGTGGAGCGTTTGCGCTGGGCCGCCATGGCGGCCAACGAGGTCGCCAGTGCCCTGTTGTTCAGCGAGCCCGCCCAGCTGGAGGGACAACTGGGACAGGTGGGCACACGCTACGCCCGCACGCTGGCGCTGTCGGCCGAGGCCATTGCTGACGCGACGCTGCGCGCGCGGCACAAGCTGGTGGCGCTGGCCGAGGCGCTGGACCTGCGCGTGGACCCCGACACGCCGGCGGCCCGCCTGCTCAAGCTGCCCCCGGCCGCCGGGGCGCAAGCCGCACCCGACGATGCCCTCGGCGCCCACGAGTTGCGGGTGACGGAAACCCAGCCCCTGCCCGCCGTGCTCGAATCCCAGGCGGGTGGCGCAGTGTCGGTAGCGCAGGTCAATGAAGTGCTGGCGGCAGGCATCCAAGACATCACCAACGCGATGGTCGAGAGTTTTCAGCTCAACGATGTGCTGCGAATGATCCTGGAGACCATGTTCCGCGCCCTGGGTTTTCGGCGCATGGTGTTTTGCCTGCGCGAGGCCCGCACCGACATGCTGACCGGCCGCTTTGGCCTGGGGGAGGGCAGCGAGGGGGCCGTGCGGGCCCTCAAGGTGCCGCTCAAGGCCCAGGGCGACCTGTTTGCCGCCGTGTGCCTGCGCGGCGCCGACACCCTGATCAACGACGCTACCGAGCCCCGCATGCTGGCGCGGCTGCCCGAGTGGTACCGCAAGGGCGTCAATGCGCCGTCGTTTCTGTTGCTGCAGCTGCAGATCAAGGGGCAGCCCTTTGCCCTCATTTATGCCGACCAGGCCACACCGGGCGGCATTGTGGTGCACGACAAGGCCTTGGGCCTGCTGCGCACCCTGCGCAACCAGGCGGTGATGGCGTTCCGGCAGGCGGGGTAGGGCCGCAGGTCGCGATGTCCCTGCAGGCGCGTGGGCTGCTGTGGTGTGCGGCATCCGCCCGATAATCGGCGGATGGCCGTCGTTTTTGAAAAGCCCACGCTCGTTCAGCGTCTGGCGCCCCTGTTCCGGGGCTTTGACTTCCCCCTCCTGTTGCTGGTGCTGATGCTGGCCAGCGCGGGGTTGCTGGCCATGTATTCGTCGGGCTATGACCACGGCACGCGGTTTGTGGACCATGGGCGCAACATGCTCATCGCCGGGGCCATCCTGTTCATGGTGGCCCAGGTGCCGCCCCAGAAAATCATGGCCTGTGCCGTGCCGCTGTACCTCACCGGCGTGGCCCTTCTGGTGGCGGTGGCGCTGTTTGGCATCACCAAAAAAGGCGCGACGCGCTGGATCAACGTGGGCATCGTCATCCAGCCCAGTGAGATCCTCAAGATCGCCATGCCGCTGATGTTGGCCTGGTGGTTCCAGAAGCGCGAGGGCACGCTGCGCCCGCTGGACTTTGCCGCGGCGGGCCTGCTGCTCGCCGTTCCGGTGGGCCTGGTCATGAAGCAGCCTGACCTGGGCACCTCGCTGCTGGTGCTGGCGGCAGGGCTGTCGGTGATCTTCTTTGCGGGCCTGTCCTGGAAGCTGATCCTGCCGCCGGTGCTGATCGGCGGTGTGGGCATCGCTACCCTGGTGCTGCTGGGCGACCAGCTGTGCGCGGATGGCGTGCGCTGGGTGGTGCTGCACGACTATCAGCAGCAGCGCATCTGTACCTTGCTGGACCCCACCCGCGACCCGCTGGGCAAGGGCTTTCACATCATCCAGGGCATGATCGCCATTGGCTCGGGCGGTCTGTGGGGCAAGGGCTTCATGGCGGGCACGCAGACCCACCTGGAGTTCATCCCCGAACGCACCACCGACTTCATCTTTGCTGCCTATTCCGAAGAGTTTGGCCTGGCAGGCAACCTGTTCCTGCTGGTGTGCTTTCTGCTGCTGGTCTGGCGCGGGCTGGCCATTGCGGCGGGCGCCAGCACCTTGTTCGGCCGTCTCATGGGGGGCGCGGTGTCGATGATTTTCTTCACCTACGCGTTTGTGAACATGGGAATGGTCAGCGGCATCCTCCCGGTGGTGGGCGTGCCCCTGCCCTTCATCAGCTATGGCGGCACGGCCATGGTCACCCTGGGGCTGGCACTGGGCATCCTGATGTCGGTGGCGCGGTCCCAGAAGCAGGAAACCAAGGATCCTCCTCTCCCTGCCGCGCTGTAGGGCCTTGTGCAGGCGGTTGCCCGCAGCCACGCCCTCGGGGTACAAACCGGCTGGCCAACTGTGTTTTGGTCGCTCAGCATCCGGAGGGTTTCCCATGGCAGCGAAGTTTGAGCTCAAGAAGTCGAAAAACGACAAGTTTGTATTCAACCTGCTGGCCGCCAACGGCCAGGTCATCCTGACCAGCGAGATGTACGAGTCCCGCGCCAGCGCGCTGAACGGCATCGAAGCGGTGCGCAAAAATGCCCCCAACGACGGCCGCTTTGGGCGGCTCAGCGCCAAGAACGGTGCGCCGTATTTCACCTTGAAAGCCGCTAACGGCCAGGTGATTGGCCAAAGCCAGATGTATTCGGGTGCCAAGGCCCGGGACGCGGGCATCGAGTCGGTGCAGGCCCATGCGGCCGAGGCCGTGCTTGACGACCAGACGGCCACCTGACGCGGTGGGCAGCGCTGAAGGTGCGCCGGGTGCACATAGGGGCATGTGGCCCCCAACCGGGCAAGGGCTGGTCGGGCGCCTAAAATGCTTTGATGAATTTCCGCTCCACCACTGCCGCGCCCCATCGTGCGGCCACCAGCCAGCGCATCGATGTTGCCCGTGAACTGCTGCTGACCCCTTTTGGCCTGGACGAAGGCCACCTTGCCCGCGCTTTGGCCGAAATCCGCGCCCACCAGGTGGACGATGCGGACCTGTACTTCCAGTACACCCGCAGCGAAGGGTGGAGTCTGGAGGAAGGCATCGTCAAGACCGGCTCCTTCAGCATCGATCAGGGCGTGGGAGTGCGTGCCGTCAGTGGCGAGAAGACAGCCTTTGCGTATTCGGACGACATTTCCGAGGCGTCTTTGCTGGATGCGGCCCGCACCGTGCGGTCTATTTCGTCTGCAGCGCAGGCAGGTAAAGCGCGAGTAGCTCCCAAAAAGGTAGCGGCTAGCCGCAGCCTGTACCCGGGCGTGGACCCCATCGCCTCGCTGGACAGCACGGCCAAGGTGGCATTGCTGGAGCGGCTGGAGCAGCGCGCCCGCGCCAAGGACCCGCGCGTGGCGCAGGTGATGGCCGGGCTGGCTAGCGAATACGACGTGGTGCTGGTAGCGCGCGCCGACGGCACGCTGGCAGCGGACGTGCGCCCGCTGGTGCGGCTGTCCGTCACCGTGATTGCCGAGCAGAACGGTCGCCGCGAGATGGGCTCTGCAGGCGGCGGCGGTCGTTTTGGCCTGGCCTATTTCGACGACGAGCAGATGGGTAAATACGTGGACGAGGCCGTGAATGCGGCCCTGGTCAACCTGGAGTCCCGCCCCGCCCCGGCGGGCGAGATGACCGTGGTGCTGGGCTCGGGCTGGCCCGGCATCCTGCTGCACGAGGCCATTGGCCACGGGCTGGAAGGCGACTTCAACCGCAAGGGCTCCAGCGCGTTCAGCGGCCGCATTGGCCAGCGTGTGGCGGCCAAGGGCGTCACGGTGCTGGACGACGGCACCATTGCCGACCGCCGAGGTTCGCTGAATGTGGACGACGAAGGTCACGCCAGCCAGCGCAACGTACTGATCGAGGACGGCATCTTGAAGGGCTACATCCAGGACTCGCTGAACGCCCGCCTGATGGGCGTGGCGCCCACGGGCAACGGCCGCCGCGAGAGCTATGCCCACATCCCCATGCCCCGCATGACCAACACCTATATGCTGGGCGGTGACAAGGACCCGCAAGAAATCATCGCCAGCATCAAGAAGGGCCTGTACGCCAGCAACTTCGGGGGCGGGCAGGTGGACATTACCTCGGGCAAGTTCGTGTTCTCGGCCAGCGAGGCGTACTGGGTGGAAAACGGCAAGATCCAGTACCCCGTCAAGGGCGCCACCATCATCGGCAGCGGCCCCGAATCGCTCAAGAAAGTGACCATGATCGGCAACGACATGCGCCTGGACAGCGGCGTGGGCACCTGCGGCAAGGAAGGCCAGAGCGTGCCCGTGGGCGTGGGGCAACCCACGCTGCGCATCGAAGGCCTGACGGTGGGTGGCACGGCCTGAGGGTTGCGTTGGCAGTCTGCCGGCAGACCTTGGGTGGTGCGTGACTTCGCGTTTTCACCTGCTTTTCGGGGCTTGTACTGCGCATTGGCCAGCGCACAATGGGTGACACCATGCCCGTCACGCGCCCCAGTCAACTGCTGACGCTCCAGTCGTTTGGAGACATCAGCCGCTTCTTGCGCGAGGGCGTGGCGGACGAGGATTCGCGCCAGTTGCGTGACAGCCTGGGCGTGCTGTCCACGCAGATCGACGAGGCGGTGCGCACCCGCCGCACCAGCACCGACACCACCGAAATCACCCGCCGCGTGGTGGCCTTGTCCCACAGCGCGCGTGAACACCAACTGTTTTTGACCGGCCTGGGTTCTGCTTGGCATGCGCTGTACGAGTTTGGCGCCTACCAGCGTGCACTGCGAGAGCTGCGCAACGCCATTGCCGACTGGCAGTCGATGCTGGAGCAGCGCAGCACCAAAGAAAGCGCCAGTTTCGACCAGTTCGAGCTGCTGGCCTGGCGCACGCTGGGCGAGGCGTTGCTGCTCATCGACATGTACGAGCACCAGAGCAATCCGGCAAGTGATTTGCAGGACATGCCGCCGCGCAAGCCCTCGGCACTGCAGCGCTTGCGGGCATGGTTTCGGGGTGGCCGGCGGTGAATGGCTGGGGCGCCACGTGTTGGAAGCGGGTGCGTGTCGTGCATTCGCAACAGGCTGAGGGTGCCGAATCGGCGCGCTCCTGTGCTACATTGGCTGGTATGCAAGTTCGCAGCGCGTTTTATTTTTGGTTTTTTATCTCGGTCCCCGGCGGATGAGAGGAAAACGCGCAAGCACACACAACCTCCCCATACCTACCGCCGACGCTGCAAAGCCCGGCGGTTTTTGTTTTTCAGCCCTCCCTTTTTTCCATCCACACCAACCGACTCCACGAGGAAGCAACCATGACGGCCACTACCAACCCCACCAGCGATGCCTGGTACCGCAGCGTCGAGAAAACCAGCCAGACCGACGACGAACGTATCAAGGACATCACCGTGTTGCCTCCTCCCGAGCATCTGATCCGCTTCTTCCCGATCGGCGGCACGCCGGTTGAGTCGCTGATCACCCAGACCCGCAAGAACATCCACAACATCATGGCGGGCAAGGACGACCGCCTGCTGGTGGTCATTGGCCCTTGCTCCATCCACGACCCATCCGCCGCCGTCGAGTACGCCCGCCGCCTGATGGCCGTACGCACCCAGTACGCCGACACACTCGAAATCGTGATGCGTGTGTACTTCGAAAAGCCACGCACTACCGTGGGCTGGAAGGGGCTCATCAACGACCCCTACCTCGACGAAAGCTACCGCATCGATGAAGGCCTGCGCATTGCGCGCCAGCTGCTCATCGAGATCAACCGCCTGGGCATGCCTGCGGGCAGCGAGTTCCTGGACGTGATTTCGCCCCAGTACATTGGCGATCTCATCAGCTGGGGCGCGATTGGCGCGCGCACCACCGAAAGCCAGGTGCACCGTGAGCTGGCCTCCGGCATCTCGGCCCCCATCGGCTTCAAGAACGGCACGGACGGCAACATCCGCATCGCCACAGACGCCATCCAGTCCGCCAGCCGGGGTCACCACTTCCTGTCGGTGCACAAGAACGGCCAGGTGGCCATCGTGAACACCAAGGGCAACAAGGACTGCCACGTGATTTTGCGCGGCGGCAAGACGCCCAACTACGACGCCGCCAGTGTGGCCGCCGCCTGCAAGGACCTCGAAGCCGCCAAGCTGCCAGCCACGTTGATGGTGGACTGCAGCCATGCCAACAGCAGCAAGCAGCACGAAAAGCAACTGGACGTGGCCCGCGACGTAGCGGCCCAAGTGGCAAGCGGTTCGCGCAGCGTGTTCGGCCTGATGATCGAAAGCCACCTGACTTCAGGCGCCCAGAAGTTTACGCCTGGCAAGGACGATCCTTCGGCACTCGAATACGGCAAGAGCATCACCGACGCCTGCCTGGGCTGGGACGCCTCGCTGCAGGCGCTGGCCGAGCTGTCGGACGCCGTCAAGGCACGCCGCGCCCGCTGATCGCTGGCTCCATTGCAAGGTCTAAACTGGGGCCTCTCGCTGCATGCACTCTGCGTGCAGCAGCGGTTTCCAGTCACCGCAACAACACAGAAAGGCGATCCATCATGCACAGCGAAGTGTCAGTCAAGCTGGCCGCAAACCAGGAATACCGTTTTGATCTGGAGGGCGCCGAGCCCATGGCCCACGAGGCGGGGCGGCGCTGGCTCGACGACCAGTTCCTTGCGCTGGACTGTGAGCCTCTGCGCGCCAGCGGCAAGGTCCTGCTGGCCGACAAGGTGCTGACCGTGGCCCGCGCGGCCGGTGTGGCGCTGATGCAAGACCCCACCTGGTCCCGCGACTTTGCGCGTGCCGCCAGCGCTGCACTCGCCAAGCCCATCGTGCGGGTGGACGTGCCGGGCATGGCGGTCACGTTCTGAACGCCATTTGATAAAAATTGGCTGCTAGCGCTAGTGGAATATGCGCCAGCAGCTATTATTTTTGTAGTGCCTGCAGCAGCTTGGCGTGGATGCCGCCAAAGCCACCATTGCTCATGCACACCACGTGGTCGCCCGGGCGTGCGGCCTGGGTGACCTGGGCCACCAGCGTATCGATGTCCGGGGCCGTCTGGGCGCGCTGGCCGGGCCCGACGCCCAGCGGTGCCAGCGCCTGTGCAGCATCCCAGTCCAGCCCTGCCGTGTGGCAAAAGGCCAGATCGGCGGGCTCCAGCGCCCAGGGCAGCTGGCTTTTCATCGCGCCCAGCTTCATGGTGTTGCTGCGGGGCTCGAACACCGCCAAGATGCGTGCGCCAGCGCCTAAGGTACGGCGCAGGCCGTCAAGCGTGGTGCGCAAGGCGGTAGGGTGGTGGGCAAAGTCGTCGTAGACGGCCACACCGCCCACCGTGCCACGCAGTTCCATGCGCCGCTTGACGTTCTGAAAACTGCCCAGAGCGGCCGCGGCCTGTGCGGGCGCCACGCCCACATGGTGGGCCGCCGCGATGGCCGCCAGCGCATTGAGCTGGTTGTGCACGCCGGTCAGCGACCATTCCACGCGCGCTACGGTTTGCCCTTGGTGCACCACGTCAAAAGCCTGCGGGTCACCCACGGCGTGAAAGTCGCTGACGGCGGCGCCAAAGCTGGTCACCTCGCTCCAGCAGCCGGTGTGCAACACGCGGGCCAGGCTTTCTTCCAGTCCATTGACCACCACGCGCCCCGACGGCGGCACGGTGCGCACTAGGTGGTGGAACTGGCGCTCAATGGCCGCCAGGTCCTCAAAGATGTCTGCGTGGTCGAACTCCAGGTTGTTCAGCACGGCGGTGCGAGGCCGGTAGTGCACGAACTTGCTGCGCTTGTCGAAAAAGGCGGTGTCGTATTCGTCGGCCTCAATCACGAACAGCGGTGCGGCGCCGAGCGGCGTGGCGGCTGGCGCGGGGCGCTGCGTAGCGCCCAGGCGCGCGGACACGCCAAAGTTCAGCGGCACCCCGCCGATCAGAAAGCCCGGCTGCTGCCCGGCCGATTCCAGAATCCACGCCAGCATCGAGGTGGTGGTGGTCTTGCCGTGCGTGCCGGCCACGGCCAGCACATGGCGACCCTGCAGCACATGCTCGGCCAGCCATTGGGGGCCGCTGGTGTAAGGCAGGCCTGCGTCCAGAATGGCTTCCATCAACGGAAACTTGGGGGAGCCATCGGCCAACCGGGCGCGGCTGACCACATTGCCCACCACAAACATGTCTGGCTGAAGCGCGAGCTGGTCGGCGCTGAAGCCTTCGATCAGGTCGATGCCCAGCGCGCGCAACTGGTCGCTCATGGGCGGGTAGACCCCGGCATCGCAGCCCGTCACCTTGTGGCCCGCCTCGCGTGCCAGGGCCGCCAGGCCTCCCATGAACGTGCCGCAGATGCCCAGTATGTGTATATGCATGGGCGCAGATTCTAAGGCCGGGGGGTGGGTGTCTCCTTCAAGGCAAAAGGGACTGCAGGTGCCGACTCTGTCTGCCCGAGGTGCTCTCAAAATGGTAGTTCCCCTGCGCGCCGGTTGTCTGGGTCGCCAGTGCGGCCTGGGGTCATCCGCCGCCGTGTCACGGCTTCGCGCCACAATGCAGGTTCTTTAGTTCTCCACCGCTGCCATGCACACACCCCTGAGCGAAGAAATCGCCCAAACGACCGCCCGCCTGGTGGTGGAGGAGGGGCTGGAATGGGGCCCCGCCAAGCGCCGGGCGCTGCGGCAGATGGGCCTGCCGGCCCGCACCCCGCTGCCGGACAACGATCTGGTGGAAGAGGCGGTGCGGGAGTACATCCAGCTATTCTGTGCCGATACCCAGCTGCGCGAGCTGCGGGCGTTACGTCAGCTGGCCCTGGTGTGGATGGACCGCATGGCGGCCTTTCGGCCGCATCTGGCGGGGGCGGTGTGGCATGGCACGGCCACGCGCCTGTCAGACATTTACCTGCAATTGTTCTGTGATGACCCCAAATCGGCAGAGATCGCGCTGATCGATCATCATGTGGACTACGAACCCCGCACGGTCACCGGCTTCCATGGCGAATCGGTGGAGGCGCTGAGTCTGGGCAGCAAATCGCCCGAGCTCAATGAAATGATCGGTGTGCACCTGCTCATCTATGACCTGGACGACCTGCGGGGGGCGCTCAAACCCGACGCCAAGGGCCGGACACCGCGCGGAGACATCACGGCCGTACGCCGCTTGCTTCAGGAAACCACGACCCCATGACACAGCCTGCTGAATCTCTCGCCCCGGTGACTCCCGATGCCTCTGCTCCCTCGGCAGCGCGCAGGCGCCTGTTGTATGCGGGGGTAGCTGGGGCTGCGGCTCTGGGTGGCGCGGGCTTCGCATGGTGGAAGTTTCAGCCCCATGCCGTGGAGCCGGGGGCCGAGCAGGCGCTTTGGGGGCTGGAGTTTGAAACGCCCGCTGGTAGCACCATGGCCATGAAGTCCCTGGCAGGCAAGCCGCTGCTGCTCAATTTCTGGGCCACGTGGTGTCCACCTTGCGTGGAAGAGTTGCCCATGCTCAACGCCTTCTATCGCGAACAATCTGCTAAAGGCTGGCAAGTACTGGGTTTGGCGATTGATCAGCCTTCGGCGGTGCGCAAGTTTCTGGCGCGCATTCCGCTCGATTTTCCGGTGGGGCTGGCTGGTTTGGGCGGCACGGATCTGGGGCGGTCGCTGGGCAACCTGACAGGAGGCCTGCCCTTCACGGTGGTCCTGGGCGGGGAGGGGAAGGTGCTGCACCGTAAAATGGGGCAAGTGACCGCCCAGGACTTGCAGCTTTGGGCAGGTCTGCGTTGAGGATGCGCGCCCATATACACGGGCTGTATAGGGGTTCTCGACGTGTCGTCTCTCGATGAAACGGCACTTTTCCATGCCGAAGTTCATGAAAAATGCGGGCGGAAGACTGCGATAGGGTGAAATTGGAGTAAATTCGCGCCCTATTCAGTTTTATAGCCGTTGGAGCTTCCATGGATCTGCGAAAACTCAAAACCCTCATCGATCTCGTGTCCGAGTCGAACGTCTCTGAACTCGAAATCACGGAAGCCGAGGGCAAAGTCCGCATCGTCAAGAGCGTCGGGGGAGTTGTCCAGCAGTACGTTGCTGCCCCTGTGCAGGCCCCTTTGGCCCCCGCACCCGCTGCTGCACAAGTTGCCGAGCTGCCTGCGCCGTCTACACCCGCAGCCCCAGCGGGCCACATCGTGAAGTCCCCCATGGTGGGCACTTTCTACCGCTCGTCCAGCCCCGGCGCCAAGCCTTTTGTCGAAGTGGGCAGCCAAGTCAAGGAAGGCGAGACCATCTGCATCATCGAGGCCATGAAGATCCTCAACGAGATCGAGGCCGACAAGTCGGGCACTGTGACCCGCATCCTGGGCGAAAACGGCCAGGCCGTGGAATACGGACAACCTTTGTTCGTCATCGAATAAGGCGCGCATGTTCAAGAAAATCCTGGTCGCAAACCGAGGGGAGATTGCCCTTCGCATCCAGCGCGCCTGCAGTGAACTCGGGATCAAGGCCGTGATGGTCTACTCCGAGGCCGACCGCGACGCCAAATACGTCAAGCTGGCCGAGGAGGCCGTCTGCATTGGCCCTGCGCCCTCGCCTCTGTCGTACCTCAACATGCCGGCCATCATCTCGGCGGCCGAGGTGACCGATGCCGAAGCCATCCACCCAGGCTACGGTTTCCTGTCCGAGAACGCCGACTTCGCCGAGCGCGTCGAAAAGAGCGGCTTCCAGTTCATCGGCCCTACGCCCGAGTCGATCCGCATCATGGGCGACAAGGTGTCGGCCAAGCAGGCCATGATCCGTGCGGGCGTGCCCTGCGTGCCAGGCTCTGAGGGCGAATTGCCCGACGATCCGGTGCAAATCCGCCGCATCGCCAAGGCCATCGGCTACCCGGTCATCATCAAGGCTGCCGGCGGCGGCGGTGGTCGCGGCATGCGCGTGGTGCACACCGAGGCGGCCCTGGTCAATGCCGTGCAGATGACCAAGGCCGAGGCGGGCGCAGCATTCGGCAATCCGGCGGTGTACATGGAAAAGTTCCTCCAGAACCCGCGCCACATCGAGATCCAGATCCTGGCCGACAAGCACCGCAACGCGGTGTACCTGGGCGAGCGCGACTGCTCCATGCAGCGCCGCCACCAGAAAGTGATCGAAGAGGCTCCGGCCCCTGGCATCCCCCGCAAGCTGATCGAGAAGATTGGCGAGCGCTGCGTGACCGCGTGCAAGAAGATTGGCTACCGTGGTGCGGGCACGTTCGAGTTTCTGTACGAGAACGGCGAGTTCTATTTCATCGAGATGAACACCCGCGTGCAGGTGGAGCACCCTGTGACCGAGTGGATCACGGGCGTGGACATTGTGAAGACGCAGATCATGGTGGCGGCCGGCGAGAAGCTGCCCTTCACCCAGCGCCAGATCGAAATCCGCGGCCACGCCATCGAATGCCGGGTGAACGCGGAAGACCCGTACAAGTTCATCCCGTCGCCGGGGCGCATCACCACGTGGCATCCACCCGGTGGCCCCGGCGTGCGTGTGGACTCGCATGCCTACAGCAACTACTTTGTGCCACCGAACTATGACTCGATGATCGGCAAGATCATCGTGCACGGCGACACGCGTGAGCAGGCCCTGGCCCGCATGCGTACGGCGCTGTCCGAAACGGTGATCGAGGGCATCAACACCAACGTGCCGCTGCACCGCGAGCTGATGGTGGACGCCAAGTTCATGGCGGGTGGCACCAACATCCACTACCTGGAAGAGTGGCTGTCGCAGCACAAGCGCTGAGCGGGCAGACTTGCAGGTCGTTCACATGCTGGCTCCTGGCAACGGGTGCCAGCATTTCACTTTTTTCGAGAGACGCCTATGTTTGAGCTGAGTCTGATGTGCCCCGAGGACCGGATTGAAGCGGTCAGCGATGCGCTGGACGCGCTGGATGCGCTTTCCGTGTCGGTGGAAGACGCCGATGCGCAGACCGACGCCGAACAGGCGCTGTTTGGCGAGCCTGGCATGCCGCCGCCCAAGGATGGCTGGCAGCGCAGCCGTGTGGTCGCCTTGTTCCCCTCCGAGGTGGCCGCCCGCGAAGCGCAGCAGTTGCTGGTGGTGCAGGACTTTTTTGTGGGCTGCCAGGTGCTGGGCGTAGTCCAGGTGCCTGAGCAGGACTGGGTCCGGCTGACCCAGTCGCAGTTTGCACCGGTGGACATCACACCCGATTTCTGGATCGTACCTACCTGGCATGAACTGCCTGCCCAGGCGGTACGCAGCATCCGGCTCGACCCTGGTCTGGCCTTTGGCACGGGCACACACCCCACCACACGCATGTGCCTGCGCTGGATTGCGCGCAATGGCGCTACGCAGCCCGGTCAGGGCAACCCCCTGGGGCGGGTGCTGGACTATGGATGCGGGTCGGGCATTCTGGCCATTGGTGCGGCCAAGTTCGGCGCCACGGACATCGATGCAGTCGATATCGATCCTGCAGCTGTGGAGTCCACCGTACAAAACGCCGAGGCCAATCAGGTCACGCTCAAAGCAGGTCTGCCGGACAAGGCACAAGGCGAATACCAGACGGTGCTGGCCAACATCCTGGCGACGCCGTTGCGGGTGTTGGCCCCGCTGCTGTGCAGCTATGTGGCTGCGGGCGGCCATCTGGTGTTGGCGGGCATTCTGGAGCGCCAGGCAGATGAGCTCAAGGAAGCCTACGCGCCCTGGCTGCCGCTGGAAGTAGCGGACACCGAAGACGGCTGGATTCTGATGACCGCACGCCGTTGAACGTGCGCGAGCGCTGTTCTGGCGGCCGTGGCATGGCCTCTACAATCCTTCGCTGATGAGCCAGATCACCCGCTGCCCGTCCTGCGCCACCACCTTCAAGGTCGTGGCGGACCAATTGCGCATCTCGGAGGGATGGGTGCGTTGCGGCCAATGCAAGGAGGTATTCGATGCCTCTGCCCATTTGCTGCCGGTGGCGCCTGAAGCGCTGCTGCCCGATGTGTCGCTCACGGACCTGCGGGCGCCCACAGCCCCGGTCGCTCGCAAGCCCGATGCGCTGGGCGCGTGGGGCGGCGGCAAATCAACTGGCGCCGCTCCGCCCGCTGCTGCGAATGCCGTCAAGGCGACCACGCCTGTCACTGGGAGTGTTTCGGATTCCGTTACCCGGGCAGCGGTGACCAACACGGTTGACGCCCCGCTGTTCAGCGCGGTGCATGATGTACCTGCAGCCCCTGTGCTGGATATCCCCAGCCCGGCAGTGCCCGCGTTTCTCACGGCAGGCGCTCGCAAGGAAACCTCTCCTGAACTTCTGGGGGATGACCTGGTCGCCCCTTTTGCATGGAGGGCCCATAGCACGCCACGGGCCCCGGCTGCGGTGGATGCCGGGGCAACGCTATCGACCCCAGTGCCTGCGGAGATCCAGGAGCCGGTGGTGGAACCCACAACGGCTCCGCGCGCCGGTGATTCCGCATTGGATGCGAACGGGTCTGTACATGGACATGGGGATGCTGCGGCGGTGCCCTCGGGCTCGGTGACACCCGTTGTCGGCGAGGAGGCCAGCAGCTTGGTCGGTGGGGCTTTGCCGCCGGTGACAGTACCCCCCAGCCCTGCAGGTTACGAATTGCCTTTTGCAGAACTTCGCGATTCCGAAGTGACACTGGATGCTTCCTTGGATGCGGATGCCGCTGGCCTCGTCGACCTGTCGGGCGATCCTATCCATTCAACGGGGGCATCGGAGGCTTTGGCGCCGCAGCCATCCGACCCCAGTGCCGCGCTGCTGGACGAATTGCGGAAGCCCGCGCCAGCGCCTGTCGCGGAGTCCGTTGCTCTGGCACCTCCGCTGCCTTCCGTCGACTTTGTGCCCACGGCGGATGCCCCGGAGACGCCGGCCATGGAGCTGGTGGAGGACGATTCGCACGCTGCCATCCTGCGGGCACGACCTCGGCGTGCCGCGGACGACGACGATGATGCCGAGGACCAGGAGTCCGACCCAGAGGTCAGTTTTGTGCTTGCTGCGCGACGTAAGGCGTTCTGGCGCCAACCTGTCGTGCGGATGGCGTTGGGGCTGGTGTTCTTTATTTCCCTGCTGGGCCTGGCGTTGCAGATTGCCGTGCAGGAACGCGACCGCATTGCCGCGCTGGACGCTCGCACCCGCCCCTGGCTGGGGAAACTGTGCGAGCCCTTGCGCTGCGAGCTTGCGCCCGTGCGCCAGATTGCCGATGTGGTCATCGACAGTTCTTCCTTCAACAAGGCGCGCGGCGACAGTTACCAGCTGGCGCTGACGATGAAGAGCACCGCCACCATCCCCTTGGCCATGCCTGCGGTGGAATTGACCTTGACCGATGCCCAGGACCAGCCCGTGTTGCGACGGGTCTTGCTGCCTACCGACATGGCCGCGCCGACGGAGTTGCCCGCGAAGGGTGAGTGGGGCACCTCGGTGTCGGTGCTCGTGACCACGGGCGGTGCACGTGTGGCGGGCTACCGGCTGCTGGCGTTCTATCCCTGATTTCTCCCAACAACTTACCGAGTTTCACTATCTATGGCTGCCCTCATTTGTGGTTCCCTGGCGTTCGACACCATCATGACTTTCGAGGGGCGTTTTGCTGAGCAGATCCTTCCGGATCAGCTGCACATCCTGAACGTGTCCTTCCTGGTCCCTTCGCTGCGCCGCGACTTTGGGGGGTGTGCGGGCAATATCGCTTACAGCCTCAAGCTGCTGGGGGGTGAGCCGCTGCCCATGGCCATGCTGGGCAGCGACGGTGCCGACTACTTGCAGCGGCTGGAGTCGCTCGGTATCAGTGCTCGCCACGTTGGGCAGGTGCAGGACACCTATACCGCACAGGCGATGATCATGACGGACCGTGACAACAACCAGATTACGGCCTTTCACCCCGGTGCCATGATGCAAGCCCATGCCAACCGCATTGGTGCCGACAGCCGTGTCGGCGTGGGAATCATCGCGCCGGATGGGCGCGATGCCATGCTGGAGCATGCAGCCCAGTTCGTCGCGGCAGGCATCCCGTTTGTGTTCGATCCGGGCCAGGGCCTGCCCATGTTCAACGGGCAGGAATTGACCCAGTTCATTGAACAAGCCACCTGGGTCACCGTCAATGACTACGAGGGGAAAATGCTGTGCGACCGCACCGGCTGGTCGCTGGCCGATATCTCCCGCAAGGTGCAGGGGCTGGTGGTGACATTGGGCGCTGAGGGCTGCGAGGTCTGGGTGAATGGTGACAAGACCCATGTCCCCCCCGTGAAACCTGCCGCCGTGGTGGACCCTACGGGCTGTGGCGATGCCTGGCGCGGTGCGCTGCTGTTTGGTTTGGGAAAAGGCTGGTCCCTGGTACGCTGTGCCGAGTTGGGCAACCGGGTGGGCGCTCTCAAGATCGCGCAGCGTGGCCCACAGAACTACACGCTGGATTTCGATCCGCTGGCATAAGCCACTCAGCCAATGTTGCCCGCGTTGGGTTACGTCGGACGATACAGCGCAAATTGCTCACCGGGCAACCCTCGGGAGAGTCTTACCAAGATGCAGACGAAAAAACCCGGTGCGTTTGCACCGGGTTGAGCGCGTAGCGCGCCAGGATCAGGGCTTGTTGCCCGTGGGGAAAGGCCAGGCTGCCTGAGGGTTCAGCGTGGTTTGTGCTGCGGGGGCAGCAGCCGCAGGGGCGGGCGCCTTGGGGGCCTTCTTGGCCGGTGCAGCTTTCTTTGCGGGGGCAGCCTTGGCAGGTGCAGCAGCCTTCTTCGCAGCTACGGCCTTCTTGGTGGGAGCGGCTTTCTTTGCCGGTGCTGCTGCCTTCTTGGCGGGTGCAGCCTTCTTC
>JADHED010000138.1_pt1 | contig 101401 bp, 89 predicted proteins | sample 8952041 | NCBI WGS metagenome assembly JADHED01 (sample SAMN16124423, study PRJNA663239) | bioreactor sludge metagenome | isolation source: sludge (control) | place: India:Bengaluru | collected 2018-09-08
GGAGCCGCTTTTTTTACTGTAGCTTTTTTAGGAGCCGCTTTTTTTGCAGCTGCTTTTTTTGGAGCTGCTTTTTTGGCTGCAGCTTTTTTAGGAGCTGCTTTTTTTGCTGTTGCCATAACTGTGTGAATTTAAGGGTTAAACAAAAACCTTATATATGGCAACAGCCGAGAGCATTATGCCTCGGCTGTAGCTGAAAATTCCTTAACTGATATCAGTGTCTTAGTACGAGTTTTGCGAAACTCAACTATACCATCTTTCAATGCGAAAATGGTAAAGTCTTTACCAAGACCTACGTTTGTGCCAGGGTGATAAACAGTACCACGCTGACGAACGATGATGTTACCAGATATTGCTGGTTGACCACCGTATATCTTTACACCCAGTCTTTTACTTTGGGAGTCACGGTTATTCTTTACACTACCTTCACCTTTTTTGTGTGCCATCTTCTATTCTTGACTTTACGAATTTACAAAAAAATTAAATTAAGCAATATCTTTTATTTTAATCTTTGTAAGATATTGACGGTGACCGTTACTTTTTTGGTATCCTTTACGGCGTTTTTTCTTGAAAACAATCACTTTATCACCTTTCAGATGATCAACGATTTCCGCTTTCACTTTTACCGAATCAGTAAATTTGATGTTGCCACCAGTTGAAGTCATCAGAACTTCTGAGAACTCTACGCTTTCACCTACATTTCCTGACAGGCGGTGAACAAACAATTCATCATCTTTCTTCACTTTGAATTGTTGACCTGCTATATTAACTATCGCAAACATGACGCTCCTAAAATATTTCGCGCAAAGGTAACATTATTTTCCTGTTATCCACAAATATTTTTTTATAATTTGTAGTTTCCCGCAATATTCACATCAGAATACGGTTATAATTAAGGTATTATAATACATGTAATAACCTCACCATAATTGGTACTTTTGTTTTCCAAGATTGTACGATGAAGCTTAAATCATTCCTTGCCAGACCTTATGCTGCTATTATTCATAACCGCGTAAGAAAAGGTATGGCCACGGCAGTAGCCGATCAGCAGAGTATTTTCCAACAATTGCTGAAGGTAGGCAGCCGTACCACATTTGGTAAAGACCATAATCTTGGCGAGGTAAAAACATATGAGGAATATAAAGCCGCAGTTCCCATACGCGACTACGAAGCCTTCAAACCATACATAGAACAAATAAAGGCCGGCCAGCAAAACGTATTGTGGAAAGGCAAGCCCATGTATTTTGCCAAAACATCGGGTACTACCAGTGGGGTAAAATATATACCTATCAGTAAAGATTCCATACACAATCATATAGACACTGCCCGCAACGCCCTGCTTTGTTATATGGCAGAAAGCGGCAATACCTCATTTGCAGATGGCAGGATGATATTTCTTTCGGGCTCTCCTGTACTGGAGCGTGTTGGCGGCATCCCTACAGGCAGGCTCAGTGGTATTGTCAACCACTTTATACCTGGCTACCTGCGTGGCAATCAGTTACCATCCTACGAAACCAACTGTATAGAAGACTGGGAAGAAAAGCTGGGCAAGATTGTTGCCGAAACCTTTGATAAAGACATGACGCTGATAAGCGGTATACCACCGTGGATGCAGATGTACTTTGACTGGCTGTCTGAAAAAAGCGGCAAAAAGATAAAAGAACTATTCCCCAACCTGCAGGTACTGGTACATGGCGGGGTGAACTTTGAACCCTATAAAGCCAAGCTGTTTGAAAGCCTCGGCGGGCCCATAGATACTATAGAAACATTCCCTGCATCTGAAGGCTTTTTTGCATTTCAGGATACGCTGAATAATGAAGGCTTGTTGCTCAATACTAATTCGGGCATCTTCTTCGAGTTTATACCTGCGGGAGAAGTATTTAATGACAACCCGACACGCCTATCTTTGGCAGATGTGAAGGTGGGCGAAAACTACGCACTTATCATAAACAGCAATGCAGGCCTCTGGGGCTACAACATAGGCGATACCGTACGTTTTGTAAATACAGACCCATACAGGATAGTGGTAACAGGCCGCATTAAACATTATATATCTGCCTTTGGAGAGCACGTAATTGGCGAAGAAGTAGAACATGCTATACTGCAAGCTGCTACTGCGCACAATGCACGCATTGTAGAATTTACCGTTGCGCCCATGATACAAACTACTGGCGAACTACCCTACCACGAATGGTTTGTTTCATTTGAAGAAACACCGGCTGACCTAGCGGCATTTAGCAAAGTAGTAGATGACAACCTGCGTAAAAAGAACATTTATTACGACGATCTTATAAAAGGCAACATACTACAACCACTGAAAATAAGGCCGATGCAGAGCCATGCATTTATAGAATACATGAAATCTATAGGCAAACTGGGCGGACAGAACAAAGTACCACGCCTCAGCAACGACCGCACCTTAGCAGATGCGCTGCTGCCCTGGATAAAACCTTAACAATACTTTATTTTGTTAACGGAAGCCTCATATCAATAATTTCAGCCAAATTTGCCTTTTGCAAATTTTTAAGATGCGTTTTTATTCAAAGGCTTTGGCCGCGGTTTTGTTCTTTAGCACAGGAAGTTCATTTTTATATGCACAACAAGCACCTGCTACAGGCAGGGTATATGGTAAAATAGCAGATGGCCAAAACAAAGGAATTGGCTATGCAACCGTTACACTGCTGAAACAGGATTCTACAGTTGTAAACGGAGACCTCACAAAAGAGGATGGTACATTCAACATAGCACCTACGGGCAATGGCAATTTCATACTGCGCGTATCAGGTATCGGAGCACAGACAAAGTATGTAGACAATATTACCATTACACCACAGGCAACTGAGAAGAATTTAGGCACTATCAAAACAGGCAACAGTGCTCAAAACTTAAAAGGTGTAACCGTAACAGCCGAAAAAGCTGCTATGGAAATGAATATCGATAAAAGAACTTTCAACGTAGATAAGAATATTACAGCAACCGGTGGCAGCGCAACAGATGTATTGCAAAACATACCATCAGTATCTGTAGATGTAGACGGCTCTGTTTCGCTGCGCGGTAAAGCTAGCACTATACTTATAGATGGTAAACCCGCTACATTGTTTGGTGGCGATGTTACAAGCGCGTTACAAAGTCTGCCTTCGGCAAGTATCCAGAGTGTAGAGGTGATTACAAACCCATCATCAAAATATGATGCACAGGGCACTGCAGGTATCATAAACATCATTACCAAGCGCGATAAGAAATTCGGTTTCAACGGCTCTGTAACAGTTGGTGCAGGCACGCGCGATAAATATAACGGTAGCCTGAACCTGAATGTGAAGAATGAGAAATGGAATGTATTCCTGAATAGCAGCTTCCGTCAGAATCGTAACTATAATCGAACTACCAACGAGCGCACCAACGTAGGCAGCGATGCTTTCTTTAGCAGTTATGACGACAACCTTCGCAGATTCAACGGCTTCTTTAATTCGTTAGGCGCAGAATATATATTGAATAAAAACAACAGCTTCACCCTCACACAAAACATCAACAAAATGCAATGGGGTGGCGATGGTGTTTCTAACTACAAAATTTATACAAACGGGTCTATAGACTCTACGCAACGTCGTAGCTCTTATAGTCTTGGCGGACCTATATCATCATCTACATCGTTGGACTATAAGCACAAATTCAAAAAAGAAAAACAAGAACTGACGACCAATGCTACCTATGCCAAAACATGGGTAGAACGTAATCAGGAATACGAAACAGCCATACTGAACGGTGATGGCATTCAACGTAATAGAACTGTTTATCAGAAAGCCCCGGGCAGTGGCAGTAATGCCAGCCTGAATGCACAGGTAGACTTTACAACCCCATTCAACAAAACAGACAAACTGGATGCAGGATTGAAAACACAACTTGTATGGTTTGAAAGCAAGAATACACCCACTATAGATTCCGGTAATGGTATTAAGACCGATTTTACTTTACTCAATGTATTTGACTATAATCAGCAAACACATGCTGCCTATGCCAACTATGGCGGACAGCGCGGCAACTGGGGGTATCAGGCAGGTTTACGTTTCGAGTACTTCAGCTATTCGGGCTCTACACAAAACATAACAAGTGCTTCTTACACTACAGAGTTTGCCAACCTCTTCCCAACAGCGTATGTTTCTTACAAGCTGCCGAAAGAGCAAAATATATTCCTCAGCTATAGCCGCCGTACCAACCGTCCGGGCTTTATGCAGTTGATGCCTTATGTAGATTTATCGAACCCACAGGATACTAATGTCGGCAACCCCAATCTGAAGCCGGAGTTCATCAACAATACAGAGTTGAACTATAGCAAGTCTTTCAAAAAAGGACATAACCTGACTGCAAGCGCATATTATCAGTACACAGAAAATATGATAGAGCGCTATCGCAAATTCTACGGTGACGGTACAACATTTACACAACCTCAAAACCTGAATACAGGTATTACCTATGGTCTGGAGTTGATAGGCAAAATGCAGCTGATGCCAAAATGGGATGCGACACTCAGCTTCAACTTCTTCCAGAATGAAGTACGAGGTGCTAATATAGACCCGGTGCTCAACAACAGCGGCTTTAGCTGGTTCAGCAAACTGAATACAAACATCAAACTGCCTAAAGATTTTTCGGTGCAGATAAACGGTAATTACGAGGCACCAAAAGTAGCTGCACAGGGCACCTTGCAAGAGGTGTATTGGCTGGATATTGCGGTACGTAAAAACCTGCTGAAAAATAAAGCTACGCTTACGGTAAACGTGTCTGACATATTGAACACACGCAAATACACTACGGTGTACGATTATCCGTCTTACACACAAACCACCTACCGCGACAGGGAAACAAGAATTGGTAACATAAGTTTCACATATCGCTTTGGCAGGTCTGAAAGCAGTGGCAAAGAGCCTAAAAGCATGGGCGGAAACAACCGCCGTGGCGGTAAAGACCAGAAAGGACAGCAGACAAAAGAACGTGATAACCTGAAGACAGACGAAGGTGGCGGTAGCGAAGGTGGCCCCCAATCTTCCGGTAGTTAATAATTGGTATTATATTTGGTAACACTATTTAAAACATATTGAATGAAACAAATAGTAAAAGCCCTGATTGTGACAGGCATTGTTGCAGTAAGCACATCTGTTGCACAGGCACAAACACTGAAAGACTGGGTAAACAAAGCAAACACCGTTGTAAACGGTGGCAGTGGTAATAATTCTACAACAACCACAGGTGGCAATAACAACAGTGGCATTGGCAGCAACCTTAGCAATAATGAAATAGTATCTGCACTGAGACAGGCACTTGAAATAGGCACAAAAAATGCATCAGGCAGGCTGAATGTTACCAATGGCTTCTTCGGCAATCAGCTAATAAAAGTATTGATGCCACCTGAAGCACGCCAGATAGAAACAACACTGCGCTCGCTGGGTATGGGCGCACAGGTAGATAAAGCTATCTTGTCTATGAACCGCGCTGCGGAAGATGCATCGGGCAAAGCAGTACCGATATTTGTAAATGCCATCACAAGCATGTCTATTCAAGACGGCCTTGGCATTCTGCAAGGCGGACAAGGTGCTGCTACCAACTTTCTGAAGAACAGAACAACTGCATCACTTACAACAGCCTTCAGACCTGTTATACAAAACTCACTGAATAAGGTTGGTGCAACACGCTACTGGGCAGACATAGTAAACATCTACAACCGCCTACCCACAGTACGCAACAAAGTAAACCCCGACCTTGCAGGTTACGTAACAGAGCGTGCTTTGAACGGCCTGTTTGTTACCATAGCCGATGAGGAAAATAAAATACGCATAGACCCTGCATCAAGGGTTACAGATTTATTGAAAAAAGTATTTGGCTCTAAATAATCACTAATTACATTTTAACCTTAGTCTTCACACTGTACTACATTTTATTATGGAAGAGATGACGCAACCACAGGAGCAACCTGTACAACCTACATTGCAATCATGGTGGCAATCGGTTAGCTTTCCCGGAAAGGAAAACTACACCATCGGCGAAGATGGCCAACTGATACAAAATGCTATCGGCTCTCTTAAAGAGCGCGTGGTAAATACCCTCAGCATTGATACTGCAGAGATAACGCTCAAAGCACTGAAAGACAAGTTTGCCGAGGTAGAAAACAAATACAAAGAACTGCTTACAGAATGGGAAGCATCTGAAGATAAACTGAAACTGCTGGGCAAAGTAGAGCGTATGAAGGACTATCTGCAACATACTGCCGCAATAGGCATGTTGCAAGAACTGGTAAAGTCGCTCAGTAATATGGAGTCTTCGCTGTCTGCACTGACAGAAGAAAACTTCAAACTAAAAGAAGTAATTGCCAAAGAAGCAGAAGCACTTGCAGACAGCAATGCATGGAAAGAAACAACACAGGCTTTCAAAGACATTGCAGAAAAGTGGAAGCAGATAGGCTTTGTAGACAAACTTCGTAACGATGAATTGTGGAACAGGATAGAAGCTGCAAAAAATAAATTCTACGATCGTAAACGCCAAAACCACGAAGACGTAAATAAAGAGCTGCTGCAAAACCTGGACCTGAAAATGGAAATGGTTGAAAAAGCTGAAAAGCTGGCAGCATCCGATTCATGGAAAGAAACAACTGAAGCCTTCCACAACCTGATGGAAGAATGGAAGAAAACAGGCCGTACCATCCATGATAAAAACGAAGAACTGTGGCACCGTTTCATCACAGCTAAAAACACTTTCTTCGAAAAGAAGAAAGCCCACTTCGACGTTATACAAACTGAACAGGAAGCAAACCTGCAGGCAAAATCTGCACTGGTAGAAAAAGCAGAAGCACTGAAAGACAGTACAGAATGGAATGTGACAGCACAGGCTTTCACTGAACTGATGGATGAGTGGAAGAAAATAGGCCGTGTACCACTTGACAAAGCAGACGAAATATGGAACCGCTTCATTGGTGCAAAAGAGCAATTCTTCAATGCCAAAAAGCAACATACAGAAACGCTGAAAGTAACCTTGCAGGATAACTATGCACAGAAAATGGCATTGGTAAAACGCGCAGAGGCTTTACAGAACTCTACCCAATGGCGCGAGGCAACAGATGAGCTGATGGAACTGATGGAAGAATGGAAGAAGATAGGCCCCGTACCGCGAGAGCACAATAACGAAATCTGGGAACAGTTTAACAAAGCACGCAAACGCTTCTTCGAGCGCAAAGATGCTAACCGTGAACAGCGCAAGCAACACGCCGAAAAACACAAGCAACAACGTGTAGAGCGCGCGCACGAATTTGTAAAACAACTGGAAGAAGAGATACAGGAAGAAAAAGAAAGGTTGGAAGATTTCAGGAACAGCATACAGAACATTACACCGGGACGTAAAGCGGAAGAACTGCGCCTGCATCTGGAAAAGCTGATAAGCCAGACTGAAAATAAAATTCAGCACAAGCAAACCAAGCTGGAAGATGCACGCAAACAAGTTGCAGAAAATCCTGAAGGACTTGTAGCAGACAATAGTAAAGAAGCAGATGCTTAATAAAAGAAAAGCCCCGATATTCGGGGCTTTTCTTTTATAGTTATTTGTTATTTACAACACTTGTGATGTCTGTAATCTTTGCACCACCATTGAAGAGTTTCACAAATTTCTTCTTTTCATCGTAGATGGCTATACCCGGCACAGCAGACAGCTTATAAAATCCCGCAAAGAAAAAGTCAATGTCTTTACCGAAAGTTATATTCTTCTCTTTGTTAAGTTTATATTTTTCAGCAAAGTTTTTGACATCTCTCAACTCTGCAAATGAGAACATATACAGGTGAACATTTCTTAACTCATCCATATGAGCTCTGATAGAATCTGCCATATGCTGACAATGTTCACAATCAGGACCGAACAGCATTAATATGGTTTTCCTACCGGGCTTAATATTAAATGTATTTAACGATGATACACTATCCAACAATTGTATTTTAAATGCAGGCATTTCCGGGTGTTTCAGATACGGTGGCATGGTATCAGCAGTATGCGTAGGCTTTTGTGCATAGGTTGTGGTAACGACACATGCTAATAACATTAAGAGTACAAGCTTCAGTTTCATATCCTGTTTTCGTTTATCTACAAATGTAATGAAGTCTTCTTTTTTAGGTACACATAGGTTTGTTAACTTCATAGCTCGGTATTAAGTACACTATGCTAGTAAACGAAGAATTATTCCAGAGCAGATACAACAACCTGAATGCAGCCCAACGCGAGGCCGTAGACACCATCTATGGCCCTGTAATGGTGATAGCAGGCCCCGGCACAGGTAAAACAGAGGTATTATCTGTACGCATTGCCAATCTGCTGCGCAGCGAGGCACAGGTGCAGCCTCAGGAAATTCTTTGCCTTACTTATACCGACGAGGCTACCAATTCCATGCGTCGCAGGTTGTTACAAATTATAGGTACTGCCGCGCACAGAATTAATATCTGCACATTCCACGCTTTTTGTAATAACGTTATTCAGAACAATAACGACTATTTCAGTCTGCGCACACTACAACCCATTACAGACCTGGAGCGCACAGAGCTGTTGTATGAAATGCTGGAAGAATTACCGAGTGGCCATCCGCTGCGCAAGTTGAGTGGTAATATCTACTACGATTCAGGTAGGTTGAATCGTCTGTTTGATATGATGAAACGCGAAAACATAAGCGCACAAACCATAGCAGATGCTGTAGATCAACAAATAGCCGATATGCCCAATAACGAGGCATATGTATATAAGAAGAGCGGCAAAGGCTATCAGAAGGGTGACCTGAAACAAAGCCAGATAGATGAAGATACACGCAAACTGAACCTGACCAAAGCAGCCGCACAGCTCTTTGATGTGTATAGCGAGAAGATGAAGCAGAAGGGGCGTTATGACTTCAACGATATGATTATCTGGGTACTGGATGCCTTTAAGAAAAATGATGCATTGCTACTTAGCTATCAGGAGCGTCACCAGTTTATATTGGTAGATGAGTTTCAGGACACCAACGGAGCGCAGAGCGATTTGTTGCACATGCTTACTGATTTTTGGGAAGACCCCAACATATTTGTTGTAGGAGACGACGACCAGTCTATCTATGAATTTCAGGGTGCGCGGATACGTAACATTCTTGATTTCTATCAGCGTTATAAAGAAACCATCAAAGTCATTGTACTGCCACACAACTATCGCTCATCGCAGCTAATACTGGATAAAGCAATGGCAACAATCGACAATAATGAGCAACGCCTTATTAAACAATTAGACGAGCTTGCGCTGAATAAAAATATAGTAGCAGCAGCAACACGCTTTCAGGATGGTAACGATACTGTTGACCCGATAGTAAAAGTATACAACAACATACTGCAGGAAGAGGCAGATGTTGTGATGCAGATAGAAGAACTACAGAAACAAGGCATAGCGCTCAACAATGTGGCAGTGCTGTATGCACAACACAAACAGGCAGATAATATCATCAGCCTGATGGAGCGCAAAGGCATTCCCTATACCGTAAAGAAACCTGTGAATGTGTTGGAACTACCACTCATTCAGCAGGTCGTCAACATACTGTACTATCTGGAAGAAGAACGCAAAGAAGCATTCAGCAGTGAGGCACGCTTATTCGAAATAATGCATGCCCCCTACTACGAAATAGCACCTGTAGATATTGCAACGCTATCGCTGCACATCAGCAACAATAAATCGAAAGATAAAAGCCTTGGTGTTTGGCGACTGGTTTTGAACAACACACTATTGCTCGAGACCATGAACCTTGCTACAACCAAAAACATAACACGCCTTGGCAGATGTCTCGACAATTGGCTACAGGAACAACAAACACTACCACTACCACTGCTGCTGGAGAAAATCATTTACGAAAGCGGCATGATGGCATACCTGCTAAAAAAGGTAGATCATGTTTGGAATGTGCAGGTCATCAACACTTTCTTCGATTTCATAAAAGAATGCTACGACCGTGATGCTAATCTGAAAGTACCCGAACTGCTGCGCATGATAGAGCGCATGCAGGACGAGAACATCACGATACCAATACAGAAGGTAGTACAAAATGAAAACGGTGTACGCTTCTACACCGCACATGGTGCTAAGGGCAATGAGTTTGAACATGTATTCTTAGTGGGTTGCACCAAAAACTTTTGGGAAGATAAACGTGGTGGTGGCAATGAATACAAACTACCCGAAGGCATTACCAATACAAAAGACGATGCCGATAAAACATACAAAACCGAAGTAGCACGCCGCCTGTTTTTCGTGGCATTGACGCGTGCCAAGAAACACCTGCATGTATCCTATGCCATCAGCGATAATAATGGCAAGCCGCTTGAGAATTCTCTCTTTATAGATGAGATAAGCCTGCCTGAAGAACGCATCAACCAGTCTGTACCAACAGAGGCAATTATGCAGCACATAGCATGGGCATTGCAACCAGTACCCGATGTACGCATCAAACTTGCCAACGGACAATGGATAGATTACATTCTGCAGCAATTTACCATGAGCTATACTACGCTCTCTAAATACCTGCGTTGCCCGCTTACATTCTATTACGAGCATATACTACGCGTACCATTCCTGAAGAGCGATGCACTGGCATTTGGTAGTGCAGTACACTATGCACTGGAACGTATGTATAAGGTAATGCGCGAAAACAATGGCGTGTTCCCATCAGCAGAAGATGTGGTGTCTTATTTCAAATCAGAAATGTATCGCGAGCGAGAATCATTCAATAATATTCAGTTTGACAGAAGGATGGAGCAGGGCAATACTATCCTAACAGAATACTATAATGAATACCTGCATACACTACCTACCAAAGTAGAGATAGAATACAAAATACAACGCTACATACTGGATGGTGTACCTGTTACGGGCAAGATAGACCTGATACAATTTGAAGACGATGGTTGTAAAGTGATAGACTACAAAACAGGCGACCCTGACAGGTCATCGGGCACTTATACAGCACCACCAAACGAGAAAGAGCCTAACGGTGGAGACTATTGGCGTCAGATGCTTTTCTACAAACTACTGATAGAAAACAACCCCGAAAGACAATGGCAGGTAAAAGAAGGTATGTTTGACTATATAGAAAAAGGTCGCAAGACTAATCAGTACAAACGCATTATCATACCATTCATAGGACAGCAGGAAGAAATAGTAAAGCAACAAATGAAGAATGCCTATGCGGGTATTATGAACCACGAGTTTGATAAAGGCTGCGGCAAGGAAGAATGTAACTGGTGCAATTTTGCAAAACGCTACGAGCTGATACGCCCTGCGGATGATATAGAGATAGATGATTTGTAGATAGCTCAACTATCAAACATACCACGCTTTTCAAATGGCTGTGTACAATTCTCTGTAGTAAATAAGTACTTGCCGGATGGCAATCCTTTTGTGCTTATGTTGTAGCTGTTAGCTCCAGGCGTCAGCTTGCCTTTGCGTATCAGCTGTCCGTCTTTTGTTGTTATCCTATAGGCGATATGTTCATGGGTTTGGCTGTGTAGCACTATACGCACCTCCTGCGTCAACTGGCTGTACATAATAACCATAACATAAAGAGTATGACATAAAACTATCACAGCTTTGTAAGCACATCATTACCCCTTTATTATTTTCATGCTATCATATTATTAAACACAAAAGCGGGAGGCTGTTCGCCTCCCGCTTTATTTATACTGATTGTACTAAGTATTAGTCTTTCAGTTTCAGATCCATCGCAACACGGCGGTTCTTAGCACGGCCTGCAGCAGTTTTGTTGCTTGCAGCAGGTTTAGTATCACCATAACCGTTGTCAGTCAACCTGTCTGCAGATATACCTTTAGATACGAAGTATGCTTTTACAGCAGCAGCACGATCTTTAGACAATTGCAGGTTTTTCTCAGGTTTACCTGTGTTATCAGTATGTCCATCGATGGTCATTTGATAATCAGGGTAGTCGTTCAGTATCTTAACTACCTCATCCAACAGTTTGTTAGATGTTTTCTTGATAGTTGCTTTACCCAAATCGAACTGTATTGCAGTTGCAGCAAATGCAAGGCGTTTCTTAACCTGTACGCTTACTTCAGGGCAACCTTGGTTTGCTACTGTACCAGCTACAGTAGGGCATTTATCCAGGTGGTCAGCTACACCGTCATTATCTGTATCAGGACAGCCTTCATTAGCTATCGGACCAGCAGCTGTAGGACATTTATCCACATTGTCAGCTATACCATCACCATCTGTATCAGGGCAACCTTTGTATTGAGCCAGACCAGGTTGATCAGGACAAGCATCATCAATATCAGCTATACCATCGTTATCACGGTCAGGGCAACCTTGCATTGCAGGCAGACCAGCTTCTTGCGGGCAACGATCTTCAGCATCAGCAACACCATCCAAATCAGCATCAGGACAACCTGCAGCTGTTTTAGAACCTGCAACATCCGGACATTTATCGTCTTTATCCAGTATGCCGTCACCGTCTTTATCAGGATTAGGACAACCCTTCATTTCCCAAACACCTTTCTCGTTTTTACACTTGTCTTTGCGGTTAGATACCAGGTCGCCATCGCTGTCACGTGGTTTCTTTTTGTTGAAAGGAACATACGCACCGAAGTACATGTTCATACCATTGCCATCACCAAAGAAAGAAAGCATGTCATCGCTACCAAAGAAGAAACCTGCTACACGGATTCCTGCACCCATTTTAATGTTCTGTGTCAGTGTGCTATATGTTACAGGCAAGCCGAAGCTGAATACGCGTGTATCGAAACGTGGAGTCAGTGTTACCTGGCTGTAGTTTGTGTTACCATAGCGCAAACGATCTGCAATGTTACCCATGTATGTAGCATTGATGTACAAACCACCTATTGCGTGATAGTCAACACCTACAACCAACATAGTAGGCAAGCCTACTTTTGTAGCATCATTATTTTTGCTCAGGTTCAGGCCTTTGTTTTTCAAATAGTTTGAAAGTGAGTCGAAATCGTTGATATGCTCCTGAATGTCATCACCAACAAGACCGTTTGCATTACCGCTGAATTTAGCCTGGCTGCTGTTGCTTGAGTATTTGATAGAACCGATATCTGTTACAGCAGCAGAGAAACGTAATAAGTATTGATTTTTGCTGTTGTCAGAGATACCTGTTTTGCCATCCATATCATACTTGTAGCTTTGATACTTAGGACGGAATTCGTAAGTAACACCCAGATCCAAGCCAAAGCCTTTACCTGCGCTACCAAAGAAATCGCTGAAAGCATCGCTACCACCATCTATATTCGCACCTGCCTGTGCATAGCTCACGTCAGTATTAGTTACGTTGAACTGTGCCTGATTGCTTGATGCACTTACAAAAGTTGCATTCAGGTTATTGCTCACCATACTTACAGCACCAATACCCATCAGGTAACGCCCTGTAAGACCACCTTTAACCTGGTGTGCATTTTTCTGCCAGATAACACCGCCATAGCTCAGGCCAATTTCTGACCACGCATGTGCTGTGAAGTTGAATTTATCTGCCTTTACTGTTACGTTATTAGTATTGAATGTAGAGTCTGTAATGTTACGATAAAGACTTTGGCTCATATTGTGAAACTGAGCCATGCCACGTACACGTGTAGTTAATGCTATACCATGTTTACGACCCAAACTCACCATAAAGCCAGGACCACGCACTTCCGCATAAGGCAACATAATGCTGACTTTTTCTTTAGTGCTGTAATCTTTCAGCATAGTAGACAGTTTATCACCGTCGAGGATACCGTTAAATACGTCAGATGCGTTGAATTTTGCAAGGCTATTATCAGCACCCAAGTTCATAGAGAACAGGTCGATAGTAAACTTGTGACGTGAATCTGCCAGATTTGCCGGGTTCAGATAAAGGCTGTTGGTTCCGCTCCAGTTGCTGGTAGCTATCCCCAGGTACCTTTGTGCATTTGCAGCTACCGGCAATGTAGCAGCCAATGCTAATCCTAGTGTAAACTTTTTCATATAGTGGTATTTGATTCTCAGAATTTTATACTCTCCTTAACACATTCCATGCCAACCAAAAAACATTAGCAAAAAATATATGCCAGTTGCTTTTGGCGCTGCAAAGCAACGAAAAACTTTCGGAACATTTTAACCTATTGTGTTTTCTTTCTTTTAACTATGCCGAAAACACTGCCTTATTCAAAAAAGAACTAATGCAAAATTAGAAGTAATTCTACAAAGATGCTATACCGCATTAAAGGTATTTGCCCTGCGTATTAATACGCAGGGCAAATACTATAATCTGGGTCTCAATATGTTAATTAGGAGATATCAGTACACTTATAGTGCCATTTTAGCAACGCGGCGCTCGTGCCTGCCACCCTCAAAGGCAATGCTCAGGAAAGTATCCAACATGCTGAATGCCTGCTCCTGAGATACGAAACGAGCAGGTATACAGATGATGTTAGCATCGTTGTGCTGGCGTGCCAATGCAGCTATTTCTTCATTCCAGCAAAGTGCTGCGCGTACATCTTTGTGTTTGTTGGCTGTCATACAAACACCATTACCGCTACCGCATATCAGCACACCTACCGATGCTGCACCTGTTGATACCATATCTGCTACGGGGTGGGCATAGTCGGGATAATCTGTACTATCTGCACTGTAGGTACCTTTGTCTTCAACTGTCCAGCCGTTTTCCTGCAACAGTTTCTTTACAGCTTCTTTCAGTTCAAAACCTGCATGGTCGCAGCCCAGTGCCAATGGTAGTTGTTGGTTGAAAACAGTTGGTAACATAGCTCTAATATTTTTGAAGTTCTTTACGTTGTCTTTGTTTGTTGGCCCTGTCGCTAATGGCTATACTCGCTTCGTACAGTATCAGCAACGGTATTGCTACCAGCCATATACTAAACCAATCGGGCGGGGTAACGATGGCCGCCAATACAAAGATAATAAGAATGGCATACCTGCGTTTATCGCGCATCAGTTTTGGTGTCAACAGCCCTATCTTCGATAGGAAGAATACCACCACCGGCAATTCAAATACCACGCCCATACCCAGTATCAGGTCGCTCATGGTATCGTAATAGTTGGCCATTGTAATAATGTTCTTGAACGACGGGCTCAACTGATAGTTGGCAAAGAAGTTAATGGTAAATGGTGCCACAACATAGTAGGCAAACAGTACACCAAAGAAAAATAACAGCGAAGACCAGAAGACAATACCACGTGCATAGCGTAGCTCTTCCTTCTTCAGTGCAGGCTTTATAAAACGCCAAAACTCCCAGAACACATACGGAAATGCCACCACAACCCCTACCATGAATGATGTAGAGAAGCTGAGCATAAACTGGCCGGAAAGCTCTGTATTCTGAAACTCGAGGTTTATTTCCTGCAGGCATAGTGCGCTGATGCCTATTTTATTGCCAAACTGACAAAGCAGGCGGTAGGCTATAAAGTCTGTATGTGCAGGACCGAGAATGATGTGATCCCATATCCATTCTATTTTGAAAAACGCAAGAATAGAGAAAACCAGGATGACTGCCAGAGAACGTATGATGTGCCATCGCAACTCTTCTATATGGTCAACAAAAGCCATTTCTGCATTGGCAGACTTTTGTCTTTTCTTAAAGAAATTATCAATGAAACTCACCGGCAGTCTTTACGTTAGGGCGCAAATTTATACAAATATGCTTATTAATAGCTTTTGATGTGGTATATATAATAATAATGGCGGCATATAGCCGCCATCTTATATAATATCTATGCTTACTTATTTCTTATACACTTTTATAGAGCATGTATAGTATTCCAGCTTCTCTATCTGTTGTTCCAGCGACAAGTGGTTCAGCTTATTGCCTTTAGGCAGACGCAAGTTGGCATCTTTCGGCAGCGATTGTACCAAACGTGCCAGTGCTTTAGAACTTACAGCAAAAGTAGTACCGTCACTTTCTTCTTCTTTACCTGTTATCATAGCCAATACATTGCCATTTGCATCCAATATTGGTGCACCGCTTTGCCCGGGATATGCCGATATTTCAAGCCTGTATTGAGAAGAGTCTCCCTGGTAGCCATTGATAGCACTGATATAACCTTCATTATACACAATCTCATCCTGCGGGAAACCCAACGTATATACCTTAGTACCTAGCTTGCGTTTGTTAGGTGCTAATGCATAAGGTACCTCACCTTTACCAAAACGGAACATTTTGTCCTCTACTTTCAGTATAGCGATATCTGACTGTTGGTCGTAGCCAACCATGTACGCTTTGAAATAACGGCCTTCGCGGTTTTGTATGTATACAGAATCTGCACCCGCTGTTACGTGATAGTTGGTTACCAGATATCCGTCATTACTCAGGGCAAAACCTGTACCGGTATATCTAACCTCTGCCTGTGGGGCAGTTTGTTGTTCTTTAATATTGTTGATGAGCTGATTTTGTGAGCGTTGGTATTTTTCCAGGTCACGCTTCAACAGGCTGTATTGAGAAGCAATTTTTTTATTGCTGTGCTGTATAGCCCAATAGGTAGTAAGTGATGTAAGCATGGCAATACCGGCTGCAATACCCGCAGTACGCACATAAAATGCACGCAAAGTAATAGTGCGTCCTTTGGTAACAGGCTTCGCTTCTTGTGCTGCTATATCCTTTAGCATATTGCTGAAGCGTTTTTGCGCACCACCGCTCTGCAGGCCACGCAACATATTTACACATTCGCCAAATTCATTGGCAAATGATAAGTCTGCTGCCAGTTTATCCTTCAGTGTATTCAGTTCGTCCTGAGACAGGGAACCGGCAATATACCTCTCGGCCACTTCCATCATACTATGCTCAGTCATCATATTCACTTCTGTTATTTCACCTGCACGTTGTGGAATATCTTCCTGAGGCGTGCGAGGCACTTATATTTCTGTGTTTTGGCATTGTCGGTATTGGTGTACCCAAACCCCGATGCTATTTCCTGCATACTTTTATCTTCATGATAAAAAGCTTTCAACAGTGATTTGCATGGCTCTCCTATCTGTTCCAGTGCCGCATTCAGTTGTGCGTAATAGTTTTCACGCTCTCTGTGTGCATTCACATCGTCTTCATATGCCCATTCCTGCCTGTCATCGTCCGGTAGCGATACCGGGTCTTGTTGTCTTTTGTTGGCTTTCTTGTACCACAGGTGCTTGCTGACGGCAAATAGATATGTACCTATTTTGCAACTAAGTCTGAAAGCTTCGTCCTGCGACTTCTCGTAAAGCACCACTATCGCTTCCTGATAAACATCAGCCGCATCTGCCTCACTACCACCATTATGCTGTATCCATTTAGTAACTACAGGATAATGCTGCTTATATATCTGCTCCGTAGCCGTACGCTCACCTGCTGCCAGTTGAGCCAACAAATATTCTTCCAATTGTTGCGAACCTTGCACTTATTAATCCTGCTTTTTGTAAAAAGTAACCCGAAGGAGTTTGAAAAATTTCGTATTAAAATATTAATACTATCTGTTTATAAAGATAATCACAAGATTTGTTAGGCAATTAATAATAATTCTTTGAACAATTAAATAATTGATTTTCAACTATTTATTAAATTATTTAAACCCTAAAATCAGATTAAAGAAAAAAATCTTCAAATTTTTTCCTGTTTCATGGGTTACCTTTTTTTGTTTGGGGTATAAATGTGAAACATCTTAAAATTTAAGTCATGAAATTCGTAAAATTAAGCATCTTCGCTCTGACAATGGGTCTTTTCATCGCATCTTGCGGTAACAACGAAGCTGAAGCTCCTGTAGAAGATACAGCTGCTGCTGCTCCAGTTGCTGAACCAGTTGCTGCTCCAGTTGATACAACTGCTGCTCCTACTACTGATACTGCTGCTGCTGCAACTGCTGCTCCTGCTGCTGAAGCTCCTGCTGCTCACTAATTGTCAGCTTAAAAGCTTTAAAAATAAAGGCTCCGGTAATCCGGAGCTTTTTTTATTGTTCCTGCCATTTACTACCTGCCCATACCATTGTATATTAGTAGCAATGGAAAATGAATTTTACAAACAGGCCATCCTATGCCTGATGTTTGCCATGGCAGAAGCCGATGGCAAATTCAACGATACCGAGCTGATTGAAGTCATTACAATGAAAAATGTGTTTCAGGAATATGCCGAACACGATATTATTGCACTGCACCGCGAATATCAAACCCGCTTTCAAGACAAGGGCTTTGCCGAAATATGTAACATAATGGCAAGGCAGATACCACAGGAACTGCACATGGCTACATTATCGCTACTGGCAGACGTTGCCGTGGCAGATTTTGATGTAGACCTACAGGAATCTTCGCTGATAAGCCTGGCTGCTAATGCCATGAACATAAATGAGGCTGCTGTGAAGACGCTTTTGCTGGCTTCCCTATCAAAAAAACTAATGCTGAACATAGGTAAAGAATAAAACCTATATTTGTAATGCAACCTCTTCGGTAATATTAATCCCTTCTCTTTTCGGATTAAGACGTACCACCGGATATCGTAACAACGGGCAACGCACATAGCTGTGTACTGTTTTTACAATCTCGCACAGCCGGCACACACGCACGGCAGTATTATTTTTGTTCAAACGCTTTTTAAAGAAATTAATGGAATACAATACTATACGCAGCAAAATGCTGATGCCCGAATACGGGCGTAACGTGCAACGCATGGTAGAATACCTGATGACGATTGAAGACCGTGCTAAAAGACTACGCAATGCAGAAGCTATTGTGGAGTTGATGGGCACACTGAATCCGCATCTGAAACAGATGGAAGACTATCAACACAAACTGTGGGACCACCTGCACCAGATGACGGATTTCAAACTGGATGTAGATGCACCATACCCTGCGCCAACGCGGGAACAGGTTTTCAAAAAACCGGAAGTAATCCCATATCCGCAAACCAGCATCAAACACCGTCACTTTGGTAGAAACATGGATTCGCTGATTAAGAAGGCATTGGAAGAAACTGACCCTGAAAAAAAACAAGGTTTTACACAGATAATAGGCTACTACATGAAGCTGGCCTATACCAACTGGCACAAAGAGCCTGTACACGATGATATGATACGCTCTGAACTGGCAGAACTTACCAACGGAGAGCTGCAATACGAGCAGGGTGGTTATCGTGTCTACTTCGACACGCGTACCAATTTCAAAAACAACAATAACAATAATAACAACCGCAACCGTAATAACAACAATAACCGCAACAGTAATAATAACAACAATCGCGGTGGAGGCGGTGGTTATGGCAATAATAATAACGGGTACAATAAAAACCGTAAATTCAACAAAAACAAGAATAAATAATTTTTGTATAAAATGGGTGCTTTCGAAATACGCGGCGGCAATACGCTGAGTGGTATCATTACACCACAGGGTGCAAAAAACGAGGCATTGCAGGTACTTTGCGCGGCACTGCTTACAGACGAACCTGTTACGTTTACCAACGTGCCGGATATTCTGGATGTAAACATGCTGATAGAGGTGCTGGGCGATATGGGTGTTAAAGTATCGCGCCCGGCCGCCAACACTGTTGTGCTACAGGCTACAGATATCAATACCGAATATTTTACTGATAAGAATTTCAAAAAGAAATCGGGCAAGCTGCGTGGTGCGGTAATGCTGGCGGGCCCTATGCTGGCACGCTTTCGCAAAGCGCATATACCACAACCCGGTGGCGATAAAATAGGTCGCCGCAGGCTCGATACACACATACGTGGTTTTGAAAAGCTGGGTGTAATATTTGAGTACGATGCAGAACAAAGCCTCTTTTCTTTAGATGGTAGCAACCTGAAAGGTGCTTACATACTGATGGAAGAACCATCTGTTACAGGTACTGCAAATATTGTAATGGCGGCAGTAATGGCTGAAGGCACCACCACCATCTACAACGCAGCTTGCGAACCATACGTGCAGCAATTGTGCAACATGCTGAACAGCATGGGTGCCAACATTACCGGTATAGGTTCCAACCTGCTGATAATAAAAGGCGTTACCAAGTTGAAAGGCTGCAACCATCGTATGCTGGCAGATATGATTGAGGTAGGCTCCTTTATTGGCATGGCTGCCATGACGCAGAGCGAACTTACCATACGCAATGCAGACGTAGCACACCTGGGTGTAATACCTGATATCTTTCAACGCTTGGGTATAGAACTGCAGATAAACGGCGATGACATATTCATCCCTAAGCAGGAACATTACCGCATACAGAAATTCATAGATGGTTCTATCCTTACGGTGTACGACCATCCGTGGCCGGGTTTCACACCCGATTTGCTGAGCATCATTCTGGTAACAGCTACACAGTCTAAAGGCACTGTACTGGTGCACCAAAAGATGTTTGAAAGCCGCCTCTTCTTTGTAGATAAGCTGATAGAAATGGGCGCGCAGATAGTACTGTGCGACCCGCACCGCGCCGTAGTAATAGGGCTCGACAGGCAGATGCCTTTACGTGGTATCACCATGTCATCACCCGATATTCGTGCAGGGGTAGCATTGCTTATAGCAGCACTATCTGCCAAAGGTAAGAGCATCATTCAGAACAGCGACCAGATAGACCGTGGCTACGAGCGCATAGACGAGCGCCTGATAGCACTGGGCGCAGACATAAAACGCATCAAAGTAGATTAAAATAATAAAGGGTGGCAGTAGCCACCCTTTATAGTTATGTTGTTTTCTCTTCTTACTTAGAACAACAGTGTTCTTTGATTGAAGAAGAATGTAAACCTTGGCATGATAGTATATTGGCGCTCCAGACCATCAGCACGAATATCGCGCCTTACAAACGGCAGGGTACCTGTTACATCCAGTTTGAATGAACCATAACGACCGAAACGCAGGAACACGTTACCAACACCACTCAGTGTAAAGCCTTGTGTACCTTCGATTTCATTCCAGTAACCCATACGGTCTTGGTACAAATCGTTAGCCAGGTGATAGATAGCCAAAGGACCTGCACTGAAACCTACACGGTTGGTGGCATAGCGGCCTTCCAGACGCATCATCACATCGCCGTTACGGTGTAATTTCCTCGATATCACATAATCGCTGTTGTTGTAAACAGGATCGTTGATGTAGGAAGAACGGAAATAATCGTTTTCGTTGTAGCGGAAGATTGGTTGCTGATAACCAACTGCAATGTTCAGATATTCTTTGAACTGCGCACTGAAGCCCAGCATTACGTCTGTACTACCCAAACCACTCTGATAAGACATTGGTAACGGGCGAGAAGCATTGTCAGCACCATTTGCTGTTGTCATACCAAACATTACACCGCCTGTACCTTGTAGTGTCCATGCATATGGATCTGCTTTTATTACATGCGTATATGCAACTGTCAGGTCGCCCATACCCCATTTATTAAACAAATCGCCCGATGCTGATACAATAGGCAGACGCACATCAAAATAGCCGCTTTCCATCATTGGCACACGTACTTCCAACTGCGGAATGTGGTATTTCACATCCTTTTCGCCCATTGAAAATGTATGTCCTACGCTGAATTGTGCACGTTGAAATTCATATTCGTCTTCGGTAATGATGGCACCGGTACCCCAGCGCATAGCGCCTACCTGAGTAAAGCCCGGATCAGAATCACCTTGTGCAACCGCATTGGAAACAGATGCCAATGTCATTGCCGCACCCAGACAAAATGCTTGCAAATATCTCATAATCGTGAATAGATATGTCTCAAATATAATTTTATAAAGCCAGAAATCTAAGTGTTTCGGGCATTTTTTTTGACCTCTTTGCCGCTAAAAAGGATAATATAAAGATTATCGCAATCTATCCAGCGACTTCACCAGTTTCTCATCCTTATTAATACCACGTATAGCCAATATCAGGAAGATGATGGCTATAGCAGGCAATACAGCACCTATCCAGTAACTGGCGTCGGTAGCTGTTGGGTTTTCAGTGTTGAATTTTGTAACCCTAGAAAGTGTCATTGTAATAAACCCGACAATAGCTACAATAGCAAATATGGAGATAGAGCGCTGACGCTTACGGTCTTTGTACAAGAAAATAGCACCCAATGGCATTATCGTAACGAGTATAGCTATCAGCAACGATGGGTAATGGTCGTTTACACAGATGTACTGTGTGGTAGCAGCACCGTTCACCATAATGTTGGCATGATAAACATCGAAGAAAAACAGGCTGAGGCAACAAAGCGCTGCCAACAACAGCCATACAGATTGAATACGTTGTATCATAATCTAAATTTCTAAAAACTAATTACTAAAACCTAAAACAAGTCAACAGGTCAACGAATCAACCAATCAACTATTTAATCATATCTGCACCAAAATAGGGTTGCAGTGCTTTGGGTATCCTGATGCCATCAAGTGTCTGGTGGTTTTCCAGCAGGCACGCTACGATGCGTGGCAATGCCAGTGAGCTGCCATTCAGCGAGTGCAGCAGGTTGGTTTTACCATTCGCATCCTTATACCTTGCTTTCAGCCTGTTGGTCTGGAAGTTTTCGAAGTTCGATGTTGAGCTCACCTCCAACCAACGCTCCTGTGCAGCACTATATACTTCAAAATCGTACGTAAGTGCCGATGTAAAACCCATATCGCCACCGCACAAGCGCAGTATGCGGTATTCCAGTTCCAGCGATTGCAGCAGCTTTTCTACATGGTTCACCATGCCTTCCAGTGCTTCATAGCTTTTTTCAGGCTGTATCAGTTGTACTATCTCTACTTTGTCAAACTGGTGCAGGCGGTTCAGTCCGCGTACATCTTTACCATAAGAACCTGCCTCGCGGCGGAAGCATGGCGTATATGCTGTCATCTTAATCGGCAAGTCACTTTCCTTCACTATCTCATCCCTATACACGTTGGTAACAGGCACTTCTGCTGTTGGTATCAGGTAGTAATTATCTGCTACTGCATGGTACATCTGTCCTTCTTTATCAGGCAATTGACCAGTGCCGCGTGCAGACTCTTCATTCACCATATATGGCGGATAAAACTCTGTATATCCCGCATCTATATTATAGTTCAGGAAATAGCTGATAAGTGCGCGTTGCAGTTTTGCACCTTGTCCTATGTACACAGGGAAACCGCTACCAGTCAGCTTGGTACCCAGTTCAAAATTGATGAGGTTATATTTCTCGGTCAGCTCCCAATGTGGTAGTTTCTGCGCACTCAGGTCGGGGCGTGTGCCTGCCTGTCTTACCACTTCGTTGTCTTCAGGTGTTTTGCCAAAAGGCACACTGCTGTGAGGTATATTCGGCAGGCGGATGATGAGGTCATATTGCTCCTGCTCCATCTCTGCCAGCTTTGCAGCCAGTTCTTTGGTTTGTTCTTTATGGCTGGCAACTTCGGCTTTTATCGCTTCTGCTTCGGCTTTTTTGCCTTGTGCCATCAGCTGGCCTATATTCTTGGATGCTGCATTGATGGATGCAGCCAGATTATCATTTTCTACCTGCAATTGGCGACGCTTTTCGTCTATTGCAATGATTTGGTCTACCAGTTCGGTTTCTTTAAAATTCCTCTTTTTAAGTCCTTCCAGTACAAGCTCTTTATTTTGCCTGAATAATTGTATCGGCAGCATAGTATATTAATTGTGGCGCAAATATAACTTAAATAAAAAACCCGTCATGGACGGGTTCTAAAATCATTCAGCAGTTAATATATATAAGCTTACTTTCTACTGAAATACTATGGCACTTCTACCGCGTTTAGTATTTCGTTCAGTATGTGTTCGCTTGTTATGTTCTCTGCTTCAGCCTCATAGCTGATACCTATACGGTGGCGCATTACATCGTGGCATACGGCACGTATATCTTCAGGTATTACATAACCGCGACGCTTGATGAACGCATATGCCTTGGCAGCCAATGCCAGACTAATACTTGCACGTGGCGATGCACCATAGCTTATCAGTGGTTTCAGCTTGTTCAGTTTATACTCTTCAGGGAAGCGTGTTGCGAAGACGATATCCAGGATGTACTGCTCTATCTTCTCGTCCATATATACCTCGCGTACCAGTTGGCGAGCTTTCAGTATTTCCTCAGGAGATACTACAGGATTGATTTTTGCAGCACCTGCAGGGTTCAGATTCTGACGGATAATGTGGCGCTCCTCTTCTTTTTTAGGATAGGTGATAACCACTTTCAGCATAAAACGGTCTACCTGTGCTTCCGGCAGTTCGTAGGTACCTTCCTGTTCTATCGGGTTTTGTGTTGCCAATACCAGGAATGGCTCTTCCAGCTTGTACGTGTTATCACCAATGGTCACCTGACGTTCCTGCATGGCTTCCAGTAGCGCACTCTGCACTTTTGCGGGGGCACGGTTTATCTCATCTGCTAATATAAAGTTGGCAAATATCGGCCCTTTGCGTACTGCAAATTCGTGTGCCTGCGGGTTGTACACCATCGTACCCAACACATCTGCAGGTAGCAAATCGGGGGTAAACTGTATACGCGCAAAACGTGCGTGTATAGCTGATGCCAGCGATTTGATGGCCAATGTTTTTGCCAGTCCCGGCACACCTTCCAGCAATACATGGCCGTTTGCCAGCAGTCCTATCAGCAGGCGCTCCACCATGTGTTTTTGGCCTACTAATGCCTTATTCAGTTCCATTTGCAGCAGCTCTATAAAAGCACTTTGCTGGTGGATGCGTTCGTTCAGTTCTCTTACGTCAACAGATGTTGTAGTTGGTTCCATATTCCGCTAATTATTGGCAATATATTACATCTCAAAAATATTAAGTGGGTTATTTTCTCGCTGTTAAAACTGCGTTAAACAAACCTCTCCCCCTGAAGGAGACTTTCAGCCAATTAACTTATCAACAAGTCAACTATTCAACAAATCAACCAATCCCCTTAGCTTTGCAGCCACATGGAAAATTTTGAAGAACGCTGGATACAGGTTGAATTCTTTCTGCGCGAGCGCTTTGAAAAAGTGCCCGATATGGAAAGCATCCTGTTTTTGATTGGTGTAAACGAGCTGGATAAACTACCTGCCAAAAAATACTCGAAAGAACAGAAACAAGACCTGATGCATGTGGCTGTTTGCAGCCTGCTGAGCCGCAGGGGATATTACGAATTCAAAGGGCGCGATGGCGATGGTTGGCCACACTACGACCAGCTAAAACCCGTAACTGCAGAGGGCCTGCAAACACAGGAAAGGATATTGAAGGAATGTATTATTGAGTATTTTGAACACTAATCGCAAACAAAACGCCCCGCAAATGCGGGGCGTTTATATTTTATACTGTTTTGAGGAGATTACTTAACAACGCTCAGTGGTTGTGTAGTAGCACCTTTAGCAGTTTGTAGTTTTACTGTGTATGCACCTGCAGGCAGGTTGCTTGTGTTGATGTCGATAGTGTGAGCACCTGTAGTAAAATCAGCAGCAGTTGTGCTGAATACTACACGGCCTGTCATATCATACACCATTACATTAGCAGTAGTGTTTTCTGTAACTGTGAAACGAACTGTTGCTTTGTCTGTAGCAGGGTTCGGCACGATGCGTACAGCTTCCAGTGCAGCAGCTACATTGCTGATACCTACCGGTACAGTTTTGTTTTGTGTATTCAATACTACACCGTCACTGCTGCGTATCAGCATTACTACTGCGTGCATTTCGTTCCTGCGGTATGGCTGTGGTATAGTTGTAGTAAATGTATAGTCGTAGTTGGTGCCAGCCGTCATAGTAGCAGGCAAGCTACCTGCTGCACCGTTTACACCCGGTACTATCATACGTGCTACGTGATTATATACCATATCTTTTGCAGGCACTGTGCTTGGCTTAGTTTCGTATCCACCCATAGGGCCGGCAGCACCACCAGAATAGTAGTTGGCCTGCGCATAACCGCTTTCAGTACCTTTCACATCATCTTCTACCAATACCATTGCAAGGCGGTAATCACCACTCAGGTTAATTGCCGGCTTAACTGTAGCCTTCAAAGAATAGCCAAAACCTGACGCCGGAACATCTGTCAGTGTAATATCTGCATACCCGAAATAATCTTTTTGTTCGTTATAAACATCAAACAAATCTGATGGATCCAGTTCTTCCCTGCGATCTACCAGCATACTTGGATAACCACCGATTTTAGTACCCAGATAAGAATCGTATGCTGCAACAACCATAGGGTCGCCATTGTGCACTGCTATCAGGCTAAAGTTGTTAGGATGTGTTTTAGCCATAGAGTCCATATATACAGCACCACGCGGGCACCATCCGCACCATGTACCTGTACCTTCTTCTGCCAGTATCTTTTTAGTTGGCATAAAGTTTACAGAGGTTACAGTTGTGTTTGTAGTATCATTACTTGCATCTGTATCACCAGTCAGTTCTACCCACATTTTTACAGGATAGTCGCCCAGTGTTGCAGGCATAGCCAATGCTGTAGGTGCTGTTACAGTAGCAGATGTAAACGGAGCAATACTAACACCGGTAATATTATCAATTACCTCTGCACTGCTACCTTGTTTGTAATGCAACTTGTATGATGTAATAGTGGAACTACCATTATTATAAACAACGCCTCCGATATTTAATGTGCCGCTTGCAACACCGTATGCAGTTGGAGAACCGGCAACAGGTGTAGCACTCACAAATGCCATTTCATTTGTTGGAGGAACATAGATTTTCACATCATCAATTGCAAGGCCTATCAGTTTGCTTGTACCACCTTTACCATCATGGTAAGAGAAAGCTATTTGTACGCTTGCTGCATTGTTATACGCGCCAAGGCTTACAGCATTAGACTCCCAACTCGTTGGGTTAGCATTTACCGTATCAATAACAGTCCATGATGTACCCCCGTTTGTAGAAGCCAGTATATATGCATCCTCTGTAGGGCTACCACTTGTATAAGTAGCTTTTACAAAGTATGATTTGTAAGTAAGCCACGCTCCGCTAACACCTGTAAGAGAGAATGTTGGCGTAACAAGGCGAGTTGTATCGTTGTTTTCATTATTATTCCATTCATCAACTACAGCATACCTGCCTGTACCGGTTGGTACAGCCCATCCGGCGGTAAATGACAATGCCCCTGTATGTGTTTTCCAACCTGTAGTTGCTTTAGTAACCTGTGTCCAGCTTGCAGGAAGTGCCGTACCCGATGTACTGTTGAAATCTTCCTGTAACACTGTTTGTGCATTCGCACCGAAACCAATGCTCAGGACAGATGCACTCAATAGTGTAATAAATTTGTTCATCACTTATGTTTTTAAAGATTCCGAAGATACAAATATTTAGTTATTAAATTTCTATTAAAATTTCATGACAATTCTATGATCTGCCTATATTTGCAATGTCTAATAAAAAAGACACGGGGTGCCTTAATACAAGGGCTGAGATTATACCCGCTGAACCTGGACCGGGTAATGCCGGTTAGGGAATAGCAAATTCAGCTACCATATTTATGTTGCTAACCGTTTGGATACAAATGCGTAACGGCCGTACGTATATACTTGTCTGAACGATTAATACATAACATACGGTAACACGCATGGCGCCCCTTCATTGTTAAACAAATGAATTTTTTATGCCATGCAGCATTTCAACAAATCATTTTTAGCCGTTGCAGCACTATTGGCTGCTACGCAAACCAACGCGCAGGAAGACACTGCCAAAACCAAACAGGTGCTACAACCTGTAGAAGTACGTTCGCTACGCGCTGGTAGCAATGCGCCTTTTGTTACTACAGAGGTCACATCCAAAGACATTGAAAAAGCCAACTTGGGGCAAGACCTGCCATACTTGCTCCAATACACACCATCAGCTGTGGTGACGAGCGATGCAGGTACAGGCGTAGGCTACACAGGTCTACGTGTACGTGGTACAGACGGCGTACGTATGAACGTTACCCTGAATGGTATTCCTGTAAACGATGCCGAGTCTCAAGGTACTTTCTTTGTCAACTTCCCTGACATTGCCTCTTCCACAGGCTCTATTCAGTTGCAGCGCGGTGTGGGTACATCTACCAACGGTGCAGGCGCATTCGGTGCAACGATGAGCATCAGCAATATGATGCAGATGGACAAAGCAGGTGCAGAAATCAGCAACAGCTACGGGTCTTTCAATACATGGAAAAACACAGTACGTGGTGGTACAGGATTGATGAAAAACGGTTTTCAGTTCGATGTCCGTCTTTCCAAAATATCATCCGATGGCTTTATAGACCGCTCTGCCAGCGATTTGAAATCGATACAACTGATTGGTGGCTGGAAGGTAAGCAAACGCACATCGTTGCGCTTTATGCTGATGACCGGCAAGGAAAAAACAGGACAAGCTTGGAATGGTGTACCGGGCGATTCGCTGAAAACTAATCGCACATTCAACGAATTGGGCAGAAGGTCTGACGGCAGCTATTACAACAACCAGACAGATAATTATCAGCAAGACTACTATCAGTTTTTTGCAGACCATAAGTTTGGTAAATACCTGACAGCACACCTTGCAGTGTTTATGACACGCGGCCGTGGTTATTATGAAGAATACAAAGCGGGCGAGCAATTCAGCACTTATGGCCTATCAAATTTCATCACACCGTCTGGCAGCGATACCATTACGAACACAGACCTCATCCGCCAGTTGTGGTTAGATAACTACTATTACGGTTCTGTATTCTCGCTGATGTATGAGCGTAAGCAAACACAATTATCATTCGGTGGTGGCTGGACACAATATCTCGGCGATCACTATGGTTACATCAAATGGGCTCAGTACAATGTAGCCGACAACTACCGTTGGTATTTATTGAACTCTCAGAAAAACGACCTGAACCTGTACGTAAAAGCACAGCATACCGTTGGCGAAAAACTGATACTGTTTGGCGACCTGCAATATCGTAATGTTGCATATACTATCAATGGTTTCCGCAGAAATCAAGCGCTGCGTCCTGTTAACAACTACAATTTCTTCAACCCCAAAGCCGGTGTTACTTACCTGTTGCGCAACACAGGCTTGCAAAGGCAGAAACTATACGCATCATTTGCAGTTGCTAATAAAGAACCGAACCGTGATGACTTTGAAGCATCGCCAAACAAACAACCACTGGCAGAACGCCTGTACGATATAGAAGCAGGCTATGAAATAAACAAGAAAAGCTGGAGCATAGGTGCCAACCTGTACTACATGATGTACCGCGACCAGTTGGTTTTTACAGGACAGATAAACGATGTAGGTGCATACAGCCGTACAAACGTAGCAGAAAGCTATCGTGCAGGTATCGAATTGCAGGGTGCTTATCTGCCAACCTATTGGCTGAAACTGAACGCCAACGTAACATTCTCTGATAACCGCATCAAGAAGTTTACAGAATACATAGACAACTGGGATGACCCTAACTATGCACAGGTTGCTGTTACACACAACAATACACCTATTGCATTATCTCCTTCAACCATTGCAGGTGGTGGCATTACATTTGCCCCGTTCCGCTACATGCAGCACGAGCAGATGCTGGAACTTGACATCCTTGGCAAATTTGTAGGTAAGCAATACCTCGACAATTCGGGCGACAAAAACCGTATGCTGAACGACTATACTTTGTGCGATGTTCGCCTGCGTTATGGCATCAAAGTGAAGCCTTTCAAAGAAGTGCTGGCAACATTTGCTGTTAATAACATATTCGACCGCAAGTACGAAAGCAATGGCTATGTATGGTATGTGTACCAGACAGCAGGGCAAAATGTGGTTGACAACCGTTACTTCCCGCAGGCAGGCATCAACTACATGCTGGGGCTGACGCTGAAATTCTAACACTATTGCGTGTTTTTTTGATTGATAGCGCCGGGCACTTGCCCGGCGTTTTCTTTTCTGTTATACCTGTATAGACAGGCTTTAAAGCCCTATTGGCATATAAAAGCCTATTTTTACATGCCAAAATTGCCGATATCGAGAATTGGTAGGCATTTTGATGTTTTATTCTAAAAACAAACGAGAATGATAGGATATTACCTGATTGCGGGTATCATGTTCCTGGTGGGTATGATGGTGAGCAATCAATTAAAACGAAAATTTCAGGAGTACTCAGAAGTACCGCTGAGTGAGGGCTTGAGTGGTAAGGAAGTAGCTGAACGTATGCTACACGAAAACGGCATATACGATGTGCAGGTTATCTCTACACCCGGCTTCCTTTCAGACCACTATAACCCTGCCGATAAAACAGTGAACCTGAGCCCCGATGTGTATAGCGGGCGCAGTATATCTGCTGCTGCTGTAGCAGCGCACGAATGCGGCCACGCGGTACAACATGCCACAGCATACAGTATGTTGCAAATGCGTAGTAAGCTGGTACCGATGGTACAGATAAGTTCTACACTCTCTCAATGGGTGATAGCTGCGGGAGTTGGGTTCATGGGCTTTGGCGGTGGCAACCAGACAATACTGCTGATAGGCATTGCATTGTTTGCTGTATCTACACTGTTTTCGCTGATAACACTGCCTGTAGAGTATGATGCAAGTGCACGTGCGCTGAAGTGGATGGAGAGCACACACCTGACAAGCCGTGGCGAACACGACCAGGCTGCTGATGCCCTGAAATGGGCTGCGCGTACCTATGTAGTGGCTGCTATTGCATCTGTTGCCAACCTTATCTATTTTATTATGATTTTCTTAAACCGCAGAAACGACGATTAACCGTATCTTGACGGACCAAATACAAGCCAATGATAGTAGAACAATTATATACAAACTGCCTGAGCGAAGCTGCATATTTCATTGCAGACAATGGCGACGCAGCAGTGATAGACCCGCTGCGCGATGTGGATGTGTACATTCAGAAAGCGGCAGAGATGGGTGTAAAAATCAAATACATTTTTGAAACGCATTTTCATGCCGACTTTGTAAGCGGCCACTTGGAGCTTTCTAAGAAAACAGGCGCGCCTATAGTTTACGGTCCGCAGACGAATGCGAAATTCGATATTCATCTTGCTAAAGATGGCGAAGAGTTCAGCATTGGCAATCTGAAAATAAAAGCACTGCATACACCCGGTCATACGCTGGAAAGTACTTGCTACCTGTTATACAATGAAGCAGGTAATCCGTACTGCGTATTCACAGGCGATACATTGTTTGTAGGTGATGTTGGCCGTCCAGACCTGTTCAGCGGCAACCTTAGCAAAGAAGAATTGGCAGGTTTTATGTACGATTCATTACAGCGCAAAATCAAAACACTGCCTGAAGATGTAATCGTATATCCGGCACACGGCCCGGGCAGCTCTTGTGGCAAAAATCTCGGACCAAATACATTTAGCACCATCGGCGAGCAACTGGACAGCAACTATGCGTTGCAGGATATGACAAGGGAAGAATTTATAAAAGTGGTAACTGACGGCCTCAGCACACCCCCTGCATATTTCCCTATCAATGCGCGCATCAATAAAGAAGGCTACGAAAGCCTGGATGATGTAATGAGCAATGCTATGACGGCATTGACAATTGCAGACTTCAAACAAAAAGTAAATGATGGTGCATGGATACTGGACACGCGCCATGCTACAGTGTTTACAGAAGGTTTTATCCCTGATTCCATCAGTATAGGGCTGGAAGGCCGTTTTGCAGAATGGGCGGGCAGCCTGCTACCTTTCGACCAGCCACTGGTACTGGTTACAGAAGCGGGTAAAGAAAAAGAAAGCGCTATCCGCTTGTCGCGCGTGGGCATAGACAATGTACAGGGCTATCTGCAAGGTGGTTTTGAAGCATGGAGAGATAGCAACGAAAAGATTGATATGGTAATAGACATTGAGCCCGAAGAACTGGCTATGGATATACCGCACGATAGCAAACTGGAGGTAATAGACGTACGTAAACCATCTGAGTTTGAAACAGCACACGTAAAAGGCGCGCACAATGCACCGCTGGATACACTGATGGACCCTATGAACGTTGCCATGATAGATACAGAAAACAATCTGTACGTACACTGTGCCGGCGGCTACCGTTCAGTTATTGCAGCTTCACTACTAAAGCGTCAGGGCTATCACAACCTGCGCAATGTATTGGGTGGCTTTGGCAAAATAAAAGATGTAGACGGCATGCCTATCGTACAGGGTGCAAAAGTATCTTAGTATATAACAATACAACATTAAAAAGGGGAACATTTGCAGTTCCCCTTTTTCTGTTTTTAGAATGTAAATGAGATGCCTAAATGCAAGCCTAAACTACTATACGGATGTACAATAGATGGTAATGTTGTATTTGCATTAGCACTGTTCGGTGCATATTGTTGTGTAGTGTTTGTAACCCTGCTAAGCACATTTTGTCCATTCACAAAATACTCTGTCAGCTCGGCTTTTTTAACGCTCAGGGTTAAAGAAGTATAATTCATTTCTACCCATCCGTTCAGCCCTTTTGTTATTTCACCTTTCATACCTATTGCTGTAGAAACACCGGCATTGAAACTGTGTTTCAAAATTTCAACACCCCTTATCTGCTGTGTAGTATTGTTGAAAGTGGCATTGTATGCAAACGAATTTTCGACTCTTGAAATAACAGGCAATACCACTCCTATACGCGAATATAACTGCACTTTGTTGCCATATTGTAACACAAGAGACGGGATGGTAAAAAATGTACCTTTTGCTTGTTTATTGTATTGTTCTCTGATGGTATATCCGTTATCGGGATACTCTACACTAGCTTGATACTTAAGTGGCGATAGACCAACTACATTATTCAATTCCAAACCCACATTCTTATTCAGCATAATGCCAACTGCAAGATTGGCCTGCATACCTGCGGTAAATGATGCTTTTTTCAACTCATAATCTCCAAGCCCGTAACTATTATATATCAAAGTACCGTTCAATGGTGTATTATGTGCCATACGCTGTGCTGCACTAGGTGTGTTGTAGCCTATACCAATGCGCATGTAGCCTTCTTTTTTAGGCTTTTTAGTCTGTTTGGGTTGTGCGTATGCAGCAAGGCTGCATACTGCAAGTGCCAGTGTGGCACTCAAATATTTTTTCATCTGGAGGGATAATTTTCAATAAATATAGCTTTCATCAATTAAATAAGCCGCACTTGTTTAATGCGGCTTATTAGTTATTTACTTTCAGTTATTATTTACGCTTCATGGCAGCTTCTATTTCTTCTACAGTTACGGGTATATTTTTGAATAGGTCTATACTGCCCGTTTTTGTAAGCCATACGTTGTTTTCTATACGTATACCCATCTGTTCTTCTTCTATATATATACCCGGCTCTATGGTAAAGAGCATACCTTCTTTCACAGGCAATACGCGCGTACCCAAGTCATGAACATCAATACCCAAATGGTGCGTTACACCATGGTAGAAGTATTTTCGATAAGCCGGATTTTCAGGATCCTGATTTTTAATATCCGTTTTGGTTATCAAACCAATTTTCAGCAATTGCTTCTCCATTTCACCACACACTTTTGCAGTGTAGTCTACTATAGAAATACCCGGCTTCAATATCTTCTTGGCAAAGTTGTGTACATCCAACACGGCATTGTACACTTCCTTCTGGCGCTTGCTGAATTTACCATTCACAGGTATGGTACGTGTCAGGTCTGCACAATAGTTACCATACTCTGCACCAAAGTCCATCAGTATCAGTTCGCCGTCTTTACATTGTTGGTTGTTTTCTACATAGTGCAGCACACGTGCCCTGTCGCCAGATGCTATGATGCAATCGTAAGCATGGCGGCTGGCACGGTTGCGCAGAAACTCATGTGTTATTTCTGCCTCAATTTCATGCTCCCACACACCTGGTTTTATAAACTTCATTACCCTTTCAAATGCTTTGTGGGTAATGTTTACAGCTTCCTGTGTTACAGCAATTTCTTCTTTGGTTTTTATAGCCCGCAATTCCTTCAGTATAGGTGCGCTACGTTCATATTCGTGCAGCGGAAAACGCTTCATGAAATCGTGTACGAATAGCAAATCAGGACGGAATAGAGAAGTGTCCAACCTATCGTTTTCGTTAGTGTTCAGGTACACATTATCTGCATGGTGCATCATTACCTGCAACACGGCATCTATACTGTCCAGCCATTGCACGTTTTTAATGCCGGATATAGCAGTAGCTTCATCTTTGCGTAGCTTGTGGCCTTCCCATTTTTCCAGATGTTCGTTCGGGCGTATCAGCACCAGCACCTCACGGGCGTTCTTATCCGGGTTGTCAGGATACAAGATAACCATCGATTTTTCTTGTACCACACCCGAAAGCCACACAACATCGGCATTTGGGCGGTAAGTATATATAGCATCACCATTGGTAGGCAATACAGGATTGCCGGGGAAAATGGCAACGCTGTTTGGTTTCATTTTCTTTATAAAGCGTTCCCTGTTTTGGGTAAAAAGCTTGGACGGAATTGGTAAGTATTTCATTGAATATTTAAAATATGGCTAAAGTTAATTGGTCTGCTGTTAATATTTATCCCCCGGATGCAGTGAAACTCATTATTTTAATAATGCATTAACTATCAATTACTAAGATTTTTTAATGCATTTTTAATGGTTTAGAAAGTCCTGATAAATTACTTTTATTAGTAAAATATATATAAAAAGCGTAAATTAACATTATCTTCAAATTAGTAAGTACAATATAACCGTTAGTACAATGAAAAAACTTTACTTCTATGCATTGCAAAGTTTTCTGTTAGTGCTGCTGTTGAACACCACAGCTTATTCACAGATTATTTTTACAGAAACTTACACATCTACTCAAGGTAATGCTACGCCTACCCAACTTCAGAACTGGAACACATTCAGGGCTGCCTTGGTTCCATTGCCTTACAGCAAAATGAAGGTTACAGGTATTACCGGGTCTGTTGTTAACAGCGATTCCTGTACTGACCCTGCAATTGTTCAGGATATAGCAATGCGCCTGCGCACTTTTACATCTGCCAGCCCTACATATACTTGGGTTGATGGAACACGCACATGGAGGGTTGGTAACTGTGGCGCTACAGCTACATCAGGTCCTGAACTGAGCATGAATCAGGGTATTTGTCTCTGTACAAACCCTGGCAGATCTGTTCGTGGTGGATGTGCTACATGTTTTAATAACAATGGTGCATGGGGCTTTGCTGATTGTGGTAACCCAACTGTTACACTGATAGTAGAGTTTTTCTATGGCTATCCTTGTACCAGCACACCAACTACCAATGTTAAAGCTCCAACTCCTGTTTGCCCGGGCAAACCATTCACTGTAGATATTGACAGGTTTTATGCTGATGCTACTTATACATGGGAATATACTGACAATGGTACAACATGGCAGCCACACCCTGCTGTTGTAGGCGCATATTCTGCAGCTATTACAGACAACATCACAGCACCACGTTGGTATCGCTGCACTGTAACTTGTAATGCCAATACAAGCCTTACATATACTACAGCTCCTTTCAAAGTAGACATTGCTTCATTCTATTATTGTTATTGCGATAATGGCGCTGCAACTACTACAGGTCTTGACATAGGTAATGTTAAGATTGTAAGAGAAGGTACTACAGATACACTTTTAAATAATGGTAACTCATCTCCTTCTTTAGCAAATACTACGGCTAATAAGACATATACAAACTTTCAATATCCACCAAACAAAACCGTAGTATTATACAGAGATAGTACATACAGGTCGTTTGTATCTCAAATAAACTCTACAACGACTTTTACAAAAGGAAATGTTGCAATATTTATTGATCTTGACAGAAATGGCACTTTTGACCAAGGTGAGCGTGTATATTCTAAAACCATAGATGCCGGCAGCCTGATACCTCATACGTCAAATGGCACATTTACAATACCTTCTAATGCTAAAATAGGTCTTACAGGTCTTAGGGTTATCTTAAGTAGTGATAATATTGATTCTTGTGGATTTGGTATGGCGCAAGGCGAGGTGGAAGACTATCTTGCTGACATTCGCTATGAGCCATGTAAGGGCCCTGTAAATCCTGGTACTCTTTCATCTACATCAAACTCGCTGTGCCCTGGTTATGACTACATAACTTCTAATACGGGCTATGAGAGTAAAAAATCTGATTTTACAAGAAACTGGCTTGTATCGGCAGATAATATCGTTTGGTTCAATGTTCCGAACGGTACTGATAAAGACACATTGATGCGTATTTTTAGCGGACAACCGCTTTATTACAAAACAAGGTTTGTTTGCTTGCCTACAAGCGATACTACCTACACAACAGCAATGAAGGTTGATGCCAAGGATGGGTACAAATGTTATTGCTATAGCCAAGCAATAGGTGGCAACCCTAAAGACAATCCTGGTCCAATCTTTAAAGATAGCAGTGACATTGGCGGTATCGTATTTACATCATTCAATACTAACACCGGGGGTGCACACTTATTAAATCCAAGTGCTCAGGAAAAACGTACTGACTATACTGATAATTCGCCTGTTTTGTTGGATGTTGACAGTACATATTCTATTTCTGTGTATCACACAATGCGTTCTGCAGTGCATGCTGATGCTAAAATAACCGTGTTTATTGACTACAATAATGACAAGGAGTTTGATATACCTTACGAAAGAGTATATACAGGCTATACCAATGTAGGCAATTTTATGGTTGTAGATACATTTACAATACCATCTAAGGTTATCACAGGCGTACCAACAGGTATGCGTGTAATCCTGAATAATGATTTGGCGCCTAGCGTAGCTTCTGATGAGGCTTGTGGTCCTTACATATCAGGCGAAACAGAAGATTTGATGGTATTGTTCCGCAAACAGTTCCCTGCAGGCATCAACAATACAACAGGTATTCATAATCTTGGCGTATATCCCAACCCTGCTAAAGACAAATGTAAACTACAATTCAGCGGTGCTTATAATGCTAAAGATGTTACAGTTACCATCACAAGCATTACAGGTCAGAAACTGATGCAGGAAACATACCCACACAATGGTGGCACGTTTACCAAAGATGTAGATGTAGCTAAATATACACGTGGTGTGTACTTTGTAGAGGTTGCTGCAGATGGCATGAAAGCCACTCAGAAACTGGTACTGGAATAATTCATACCCCTTCCATAAAACTAAAGCCCCTGAAATTCAGGGGCTTTTTTATTTAAAACAGGTTCAGCTTTTTCTTGCCCTCATAATTGATGGGGATGTTTATCATCACACCTCTGCCAGCCTTCACATTGCCTTTCAGCCGTATATTCACTTCATCGTTAGACATAAGGGAGACTGCGTTTGGTAATACAGACTTTAAATCTGCAATCAGTGTAACAGGTAGCAAGAAGGTACTTGATGCTGGTACGTTGAACTTCTTGTCGAGCATGGCATGGCCTACCAGTTTGTTGTTTATATACAAGTCTACATCAGCATCTTTTAGCGTCATGCCATACTTGTTGGGGTTGTAGAACTGTACATCCATACCCACTTCGGGGTTCAGGCTTATTTTACTGACACGGAAGTTCTTTACATCCTGATACACTAAGTCTTGCGGGCTGGCGCATGATGCCAAAAAAAGAGCGCTTAAGCCGGCAAAGGCATTAAGCGCTTTTCTATAAATAGTATTTGTAATCACGTTTGTGCTTATTTACGCTTCATCACTTTCTCTACAGCTGCTATTACATCGCTCTTACCCAGACCGTATTTCTCCAGCAGGTCTGTTGGTGTACCACTTTCACCGAAAGTATCGTTTACAGCTACATACTCCTGTGGTGCAGGGAAGTTTTTAGCCAGTACCTGTGCAACGCTATCGCCCAGACCACCATTTGCCTGATGCTCTTCTGCAGTAACCACACATTTGGTTTTCTGTACAGACTTCAGGATAGCAGCTTCATCCAGCGGCTTGATGGTGTGCATATTGATAAGCTCTACAGACACGCCTTTTGCAGCCAGTTCTTTAGCAGCTTCTACAGCCGTCCATACAAGGTGGCCGCATGCTATGATGGTTACATCTGTACCTTCTGCCAATACCTGTGCCTTACCAATTTCAAACTCCTGGTCAGGTGCTGTAAAGTTTGCCCATTTCGGACGGCCGAAACGCAGGTAAACAGGGCCTTCGTACTCCGCAACCGCTATGGTAGCTGCTTTTGTCTGGTTGAAATCGCAAGGAACGATAACGGTCATACCCGGCAGCATTTTCATCATGCCGATGTCTTCCAGTACTTGGTGGGTAGCACCATCCTCGCCCAGCGTAAGGCCGGCGTGCGATGCACATATCTTTACGTTCTTATTGCTATATGCAACAGACTGGCGTATCTGGTCGTAAACACGGCTGGTGCTGAAGTTGGCAAACGTAGTAGTGAATGGTATTTTACCGCCAACCGTCATACCTGCAGCAACGCCTATCATATTAGCCTCTGCAATACCACACTGCACATAGCGTTCAGGGAATTCTTTCATAAACTGGTTCAGCTTCAGCGAGCCTGCAAGATCTGCAGTCAGTGCTACCACATTAGGATTGCGGCGTGCAGCCTCTACTATACCCTCTCCAAAACCCGAACGGGTGTCTTTTTCATTCAGAATGTTGATGTCCTGTATCATTTATTGCTAATATGAGGCGCAAAAATAAGCTTTTCAGTTGGCAATTGGGATGGCTATTTTGTCATGGTATATCCCCAATCTTTCAGCCAGGCTATTACCTTGTCTTTGTAATCCCCTTGAATGAGAATGAGTCCCTCTTTGGCACTGCCACCTGCGCCACATTTGGTTTTCAGTTGCTTGCCCAGTGCCTCCAGGTCGTCTGCTGTGCCGATGAAGCCCTCTACCAGTGTTACCACCTTGCCGGCGCGCTGCTTGCTATCCAGCTTTACGCGGAGTTTCTGCTTGTCTTTGGGCAAGGTTTCCGCTGCAGCCTCTTCGGGAAAGTCGTTGTAATAATCGTTGTTGGTGCTATATACAAGCCCATCGGGGCGGGGTTTGTTCTTATTGCTCATATCATCTCAAAAATCAGAAAGTAAAAGTAAAAAAGAAAAAGCGCTGCTAACCGGTTTTCATCTACTATTTAACAATTTTTATATCTGTTGATAGTTTTTGATAGTAAATGCACAGTTTTTGTTTCGTAACCGTTTTCTATTGTTGATTATCAATGCTTTTTGTTTCGGGGATGGTTACAAACGGGTACAAAATGTTGCAGATTGTTGCAGTTTTGATTGTTATTTGGTTACAAGTTTTCATTTTTTGTTTCGGTAAAAAAGTTCAATATTATTGATAACAAATTTACGAAATAAAACACTCTTTATAAAATGAAAAAAGCACAGCATAAATGCTGTGCTTTTTGGGTATATGTAGTACTGTCCTATTTGTTATTCAGTATCTTATTTGCATTGGCAAGAAAAGCTTCTTCTTCCTTACCACGCTCTGACTGCGGATAGCCTAATGAACCTAAACCACTAATGTTCATCTTACCTGTTTTAGCATCTTTAGCCATGTTAAACATCCAGATAGTAGGGTAACCCTGTACCTGAAAAAACTGTTGCAGCTCTGCATTTTGCCTTGCCAGTTTTTCGGGCAGTTGTTTGTTGCGAGGAAAATCGAGCTCCAGCAATATCACATTTTTCTTTGCCCATTCTTTAAAACCGGGTTTGCTGAAAACCGCTGCCTCCAGTCTGTGGCACCAGCCACACCAATCGCTGCCTGTAAAGAATGCGAATACAGGTTTCTTGGTTTTCTCATTCAGCTTCTGCACCTGATAGATATCTGTGTACCACGTAAGCCCACCTTTTACTTCCTGCGCCTGTGTGCTTACCGATATTGTAAGCAACAATACAGCCAATAGTGTGTTGTATAGTATTCTTATATTTTTCATTGCAACGGAAAGCTACGAAAATTGAACGATACAGATGGGGGTAAAGGCTTTGTGGTTTGTCTTAACTTCATAAAATGCAGATTATGAAGCATAAATGGATATGGATTATCATGTGTGTATTGGCTACCATCATTGGTATCTATCCCATTATATATTTCATATTCAGTGGCAGGATGGGATTGCTAAGCATAAAACCCGATGCGATATATAACAGTCTGCTATGGCAGGTATGCTTCTACACACATATATGTGGCGGTGGTACAGCATTGCTTTCAGGCTGGCCACAGTTCAGCCATAAGCTGCGCCAACGCAGGCTAAAGCTGCACCGCAATATGGGCAAAGTGTATATGGTGGCTGTATGGCTGAGTGCCTTATCGGGCATATACATTGGCTGGTATGCCAATGGTGGCGTAGTAGCGGCTGCGGGTTTTATAACGCTGGGCATCATCTGGTTTTATACTACACTAAAGGCCTACATGCATATACTGCAAAGAAACATAGCTGCACACAGGCAGATGATGGTGTATAGCTACGCATGCACGTTTGCAGCGGTAACACTGCGTATATGGCTGCCGCTGCTGAGTATGGCAACAGGCGATGGTGCTACTTCTTACATTATAGTATCGTGGCTGTGTTGGGTACCTAATCTTGCTGTTGCTGCCATGTTGCACAACAGGCAAACGGAGTATGCTGCGTAGCACAGATATGTTAAAACTACGCTGCACAAAGCGTTAAAATACTGCAAACATGGCATAACAGGCACGGTATTGGCACTATAGCTACTAAACGTATGTTATGAAAAAGATAATCATGATTTCGGCACTGATGGTTGCTACAGCTATTGCTGCCAACGCACAGGTAAACGTAAACGTGAACATCGGCATGCAACCTGCATGGGGTCCTGTGGGCTACGATTATGTACGTTACTACTACCTGCCCGATGCGGATGCTTACTACGACGTAAACAGCAGGATGTTTATGGTATTTGCCAATGGTGTATGGGTAAGCAGGAGAGCTTTGCCACGCCCTGTAGACCTGTACCGTGTACATAAAATAGTGATTAATGATGCTACCCCGTGGAGAAGGCATACGGTGTACCATGACAGATATATTACATACAGGGGGCGTCCTAATAACGTGGTAGTGATACGCGACAGCCGCGAGCCTAAGTATATGAGGGGTAATAATGGTAATGCTAATGGACGATACAATATAAATAGAGGAGATAACGGACGTGGGCATGGCGGTGGCAGAGGCCACGGTAATGGCCATGGTGGCGGACACGGACGTGGAAGATAGGATGTTTTGGTATGTGTTGATTTGAGAGCGCCGCACCTGTATGGGTGCGGCGCTTTTGTGTTATTATCTGAACAGTTATGCTTGGGGTGAAGCAATTTGGTAAATCACAATTTTCATTGATTAAATCTTAATATCTATTTTTAAATATGATTAATAGAGGTGAGGGATTTACTCCGTCAGAGAAGTATCTAAAGATGTTGTGTGATAGAACATTTTTATCCCTATGGAGTTACACAAATGTCTTTAGAGAAGCAGGTAAGGAATTATGTGATTTGTTGGTTGTAGTAGGTGATGATGTTATAATATTTTCTGACAAAGATTGCCATTTTCCAAATTCAGATGACATTAATAGAGATTGGGCACGTTGGTTTAATCGTGCAATAGAAAGCTCTGCAAAGCAACTGTGGGGTGCGGAAAAATGGATAAGAAAATATCCTGATAAGATTTTTTTAGATAGTAAGTGTGTAAATCAGTTCCCTATTCATATAAACCCAAATACTACTAGATTCCATTTAATATTAGTAGCACATGGTGCATCATACAAATGCATGGAATTATTTGGCTGTAACGGGAGTTTAATGTTTGATAACAAAATCAAAGGGTTAAAAGACCATACGATACCATTCACTATTGGAGACCTTGATCCATCCAAAACATTTATACATGTTTTAGATGACTTTTCTTTAAGTGCTGTATTACAAACACGCGATACAGTAATTGACTTTATCAATTATCTAACTAAAAAGGAAAAATTTGTTAGATCTGATATACATATAATCAGTGCAGGAGAAGAGGAAATGCTTGTTGCATATTTAAAGGAAATCAATAATGATAATGAGCACGATTTTGTTATACCTGATACTACAGAACCAATAAATGGTATTTTTTTTGAAAGGGGTAGTTGGGATAATTTTATTAGAAATCCACAGAGAATTGCTCAATTACAAGCTGATAATATTAGCTATCGTGTGGATGGCCTTATTGAAGAGTTTTCGAAACATGCGTTATCAGGAACACAGTATAAGGTTTCTGAAGGGGGATTTATTGATAGTGAGAAAGCTATTCGATTTTTAGCACTTGAAACCAGATTTTCAAGAAGATTTTTATCCTACGCTTTAAAGGATATGATATTAAAAACTAAAAGTACTGAGCGTAGAATAAGAGTTTGTCCTAGAGCAAATGGGAATTACATTGTCTTTCTTCTATTGCCTTTTACCAATGACTACTCAGACGGCACTTACGATAAATACAGATTTGTAAGACAACAGATTCTAGAAGCTACGTGCCTTGTAGTAAGGTTAAAATATCCTGATGCTCAACATGTAATTGGAATAGCCATGGAATCAGGTGTTAACCTTGAAAGACACTCTGAAGATTTATTATGTTTTGATTGCAGTCAATGGGATCATGAAATTGAAGAGCTCGCTAAAAAAGATCAACAAGATTTTAGAATATTAATATCCCCTCAATTTTACGAACATAACGACAAAGAATACCCTGACGTTGAACATTAGTTATGTTCAAAACAATCAAATCTCAATTACTTTAATATCCCAGTAATTAATACCCCTTTCCCGCTTCCCCCATTTCGCTTACCTTTGCACTTTCTTTTAAATATATGCAGCAAGAAGCTACACTCGAACAAGCGGTCAAACTGGGCCTTCGCGAAGAAGAATTTGAACAGATAAAGCAGATTTTGGGTCGTACCCCGAATTTCAACGAAACTGCCATGTACTCCGTTATGTGGAGCGAGCACTGCAGTTATAAAAACTCCATTACGCAGCTTAAAACCCTGCCACGCGATGGCGAACGCCTGCTGGTAAAAGCGGGTGAAGAAAACGCGGGCTTGGTTGATATTGGCGACGGCTTGGGTTGCGTATTCAAAATAGAATCGCACAACCACCCTTCGGCTATCGAACCGTTTCAGGGTGCAGCAACGGGTGTTGGCGGTATTCACCGCGATATCTTTACCATGGGTGCACGCCCTATCGCATCGCTAAACTCGCTGCGCTTTGGTAAGCTGGATAATCCTAAAACAAAATGGTTGCTGAAAGGCGTTGTAAAAGGCATTGGCCACTATGGCAACTGCTTTGGCGTACCTACAGTAGCGGGCGAAATATATTTTGACGGTTGCTACCAAACCAACCCATTGGTGAATGCCATGAGTGTAGGTGTGGTGAAAGCAGGCCAAACAGTATCTGCAACCTCTTATGGTGAAGGCAATAGCGTCTTCATAGTAGGTGCTGCAACGGGTAAAGACGGTATCGGCGGTGCATCTTTCGCATCTGCAGATATTACAGAAGATAGCGTGAACGACTTGCCTGCAGTACAGGTGGGCGACCCGTTTGAAGAAAAGAAACTATTGGAAGCTTGCCTGGAGGTGATACCTACAGGTGCGCTGATAGGCATGCAGGATATGGGCGCTGCAGGTATTACCTGCTCTTGCTCTGAAATGAGTGCTAAGGGCGAACATGGTATGATTATCCATCTGGATAAAGTACCTACACGCCAGCAAAACATGCAACCATGGGAAATGCTGCTAAGCGAAAGCCAAGAGCGTATGCTGATAGTGGTGAAGAAAGGTCGCGAGGCTGAGGTGCAAAAGATATTTGACAAGTGGGACATACACTGCGTGCAGATAGGTGAAGTAACAACAGACGGCCGCCTGAAATACTACATGGATGGCGAACTGGTAGCTGATGTGCCTGCACACAGCCTAGTACTGGGCGGTGGTGCTCCGGTATATACCCGCGAATACGAAGAGCCAAGATATTTTGCTGAAATAAAAGCATTCAACCAAGATACAGTTGCTGTGCCTGCAGACCTTGCAGCGGTAGCTATGGAACTGGTGAAACTGCCAACCATCGCCAGCAAACGCTGGGTGTATGAGCAATATGACAGCATGGTAGGTACAGGCAATACACAAACCAACGAACCAAGCGATGCTGCAATAGTACGCGTACACGGCTCGTCAAAAGGTATTGCGATGACTACAGACTGCAACAGCCGCTATGTATATGCAGACCCTTACAAAGGTGGTATGATAGCAGTAAGCGAGGCAGCACGTAACATAGTATGTAGCGGTGGCTTGCCGGTAGCTATTACCAACTGTCTGAACTTTGGTAACCCTTACAATAAAGAAGTGTACTATCAATTCGTATATGCCATCAAAGGTATGGGCGATGCGTGCCGCAAGCTGGGCACACCTGTAACGGGTGGTAACGTTAGCTTCTACAACCAGAGCAGCGATGACGGCCCTGTGTACCCTACGCCAACTATCGGTATGGTGGGTGTGCTGGATACACTGGATCAGAAAATGACCATGTACTTCAAAAACGATGGCGATGCGATATATGTAATAGGACAAAACCGCAACGACATCAACTGTTCTGAATACCTGTACAATGTACTTGGTGTTTCGCACAGCCCTGCTCCGCACTTTGATCTGGAAGAAGAATATGCACTGCAGGATGTAGTACTGAAAGCCGTACGCAGCAAAGTAGTAAACAGCGCACACGACACAGCTGAAGGTGGCCTTTTTGTAGCACTGGTAGAAAGCGCTATGCAAAAGAACATGGGCTTTGAAATATCTACAGACAGCAATATCCGCAAAGATGCATTCTTGTTTGGTGAGGCACAGAGCCGTGTAGTGGTAAGTGTAAGCGCTGATAAAGTAGCTGCATTTGAAGCTGCAATGGGTAGCCATCCGTACAGCAAAATAGGTACGGTAAATGCAACAGGCAGCATTAAAATAGATAATGCAGATTGGGGCTATATAAAAGACTGGAAAGAAGCATACGATACAGCAATTGAAAAACTGCTGAACGCATAAAAAACGAAAGGGCTGCAATTGCAGCCCTTTTTTATTATCCCTTAACCTACATTACTGAAAATGCCGAAGGGGATTGTAAAAACAATCCCCTTCGTTTACCTACCCTATACGCCCAATATTATCTTACGGCTTCTGCCTTTTGAATATCTTCCACTTGTTTGATGAATGCAGTGATGAGTTCATCTGCATTGGCGCCATAGGCGTCAACCAGTGTGCCTTTTACACCATCGTGTGTTTCTATACAGTAGAGAATGGAACTGTCTTCCGGATCTGATGCACCTTCAAAACGGTAGAAGTTATCAATCTTTACTTCGTTTGGCAGATAGTGTATGTCTGTAGCAGGTGCGTACATACCGTCTTCCTCTACCCTGAAGTTGTCTGTGTACCCTTTATTGAATGCCGTCTCTGTAAGGCTGCTGAGGGTATTCATATTTTCGAAACTTGCTTTCTGATTCTGCATAACGTACTGTTTTAAAAGTGAACAATAAACTCCGTGTAGCAATAACTATCATGCAATGCTGATTTGTTTCAATGCTAATGTACACCTGCATGCAGACTCAAAAATGTTAATGAAAAAAATAAAGGCAATCATTTTAACGATTGCCTTTTGAAGAAAAATATTGCTGACTAAAAATCAGCGTTTTAGATATGCTATTTTTCCAAACACACCTGCGAATAGTTAACACTATTGCTAAGTGGCGGATGTAGTTTGCGAATACACACTTTTACCTTCTCTGCGTCTGCAAACTGTTGCTTTACTTTTGTGTGTACTTCCAACACCAGTTGCTCCAGCATTTCTTTATCGGGCGTAAATACTTCACTCACAATATCATTGATAATGGCATAGTCTATAAACGGCCAGTCCTTGCCATCTTGCGTACGCACCCATACATCTACATCTACCTCAAAAGTATTGGGATGGATTTTCTCTTCGGCATACATACCGATAGGGGCAACAATCTTGATACCGTGCAATGAAACTGTAAGCATAGCGCAAAGCTAAAACAAGAGTCTCATTTATTTAAACCTGACATCGGCAGAATACGGTGCACTCAACATTTCGTACCTCCTGAGATTAACAGGTGCGAATGGTGGTGTACTCTTTAATATTGTATAATAACCATTTCTGCCGGTGCATGCGGAAGCATGGTGTGGTGGTGGACCGTTTGAGCCCGAGTTGATACTAACTACATAAAGTATATCATTCCTGTCGTCAACTGCAATACCATGTGGTTGGTTAAACTGTCCTACGGATGCAGTAATTGTATTTACCGTAGTAAGTGTCTGATAGTTGAAGATAAACACAGACCCTATAAACTGAGACGATGTATTGCTGCTATCAACACAGGAAATATATGCATAAGGGTTTTTGTAAGAAAGTGCTATTTCCTGCGGTTGCATACCAACACCATCTGTTATAGTAAAAGTACGTAACACAGCATTTGTTTTTGCATCCAGCACTTTCACCTCATTAGTACCCTGGCATGTAACAATCAGTTTAGTTCCATCTGGTGTCAGCATTACCTCATGCGGGTCTGGCTGATTGGGTGCTTTACCTGTTAATGCAACAGCAGGTTGCCCATTCAGGCTTATCTTTTGGATAAGATTAAAATCAGTAATACTTGTCGGCATTTTGTAAATAGTATTGCCATTCTGAGCGGATACATACAGTGTATCAAAATTATTGGTAGTAGCTATACCATGCGGGTAAACCATTTTATCGAAATACTTCAAAAAACTCAACCCTACTGCATCGTATTGTACCATTCCGCCGCTAATATTATAATCGCAAACCAGCACGTTTTTACTATCATTTGTTATGTGCAAAATATTCCATGATGGGGATACCGTATTAGACCTTAGCTTTACCCGACTTACCACCTGATCTGTATTTGTGTTAATCTTTTGCATGTATGCACCACCGGTAAAGCACACATAGGCATTTTGGTTATCGGGCGATACCCTCACAACATGCGGGGATTCAATATTTTCCGATTCACCTACACTTATGTAGCGCATTATTACCTTACGTTCTGCATCAATAACGGCTACCTGATCGCAGCCTTGTTGGGTTACGTATATTTTTTGTCTGGTAGCCGCATTGTCTGCAAAAGCTATTTTACCGTTTCTGTCCGGTGCTCCGTTTGCTATCCAGTTTCTGATGGCATTATACTCTGCGCTTGTAAGAGCACTGCCTGCATCAACAGGGGGCATCCTGTTATCCTTAGAAACCGGTCCGACCGAACTATCTGTATTGATATAGTACAGAATAGGGCTGAAGGGCACGCTATATGGCACTACTGCAGCACCATGGTTGCCACCATAAAAAAGCTGATCCCAACTATCCATACGCAGATTGCCCGCAGCTGTATAGCTATTAGCATTATGACAACCCGCTGTTGCACAACGTGTTGTAATAATCTTAACTACGTCATCAGGAAAGCCGCCATATACTTCTACAGGCTGTTTGTACGGTTCGTGCTTGCAAGCATAAAAGCCTGTAATAGCAGCTGTAAAAATCAATATAGATAAGATAGCAAAGCTCTTTTTCATTTACCCGGGTTGTTATTTAAAGATAACACAATAGCACTAATTGGTGTTCATAACACTAGTGTCATATCAACTATGAATTAATAAGAATGATTAAAATACCATTAGAAAGATGGGGATGCTGTAAATACTGATTGTTATCTTGCAGCCGTTTTCATTGCAATGAGGCTCCCCCTGCTATTATATATCGTCTTAACACTGTGCATGCCTGCCATATCATATGCAGGTAGTACAGATACGGGGAGCTATGTAAAAATGCAGAAACAAACCATTCGCCTCATAAATATTGACGGTAACAAACGTACCCGACGCAGCATTATACTGCGGGAAATGAGCGTAGCTGAGGGCGATAAGGTATCAAAACAAAAAATGGAAGAGACAGCCGAACTGAACCGTAAAAGGCTGATGAACCTTGCGCTGTTTTCGGAAGCAATAGTACGCACCATACCTGTTAACGATACGGTGGTAGACTGGTATATTACTGTACGTGAACTGTGGCCCATATTGCCAGAGATGACATTGAAGCTGGCAGACAGAAACTTTAACGTATGGTGGAATGAGCAAAACAGAGATATACGTAGGGCCAATCTGGGCATCACCCTGAAACACCGCAATTTTCGCGGCAACAGGGAAGAACTGAGTGCGACGGTACAGGTAGGCTACACGCAGAAATTCGGGTTGGAATACTTCCGCCCGTTTATAGATAAAAAACAGCAGAACGGGCTCGGAGCTTCTTTCTTCATTTCCCAAAATGAAGAGACTTTTTACAAGACAGACAGTAATAAGCTACGCTTTGTAAAGCTACCGGGTAAATACATTATTCGCCAGTTTGAAGCAGCAGCACAATACGTACATCGCCCCGGATATGCAAACAGGCATACAATAGAAACAAGGTATCGGGATTTTAAAGTAGATGATACGATTGTAAAGCTGAATAAAGACTATTATAAAGATGGCAGTAAAAACCTGCAATTGCTGGAATTTACCTATCGCTACGACCTGAACGAAGTTGACAATTGGAATTATCCATTGAATGGACTGAAGATAGTTGGCTATGCCATAGTGCGTGCAGGCATTAAGGGTTTCGACTTTCAGAGCATGATAAACGCCGAGGTAGGCTACTTCAAACGCTTTGGCAGAAAATGGTTGTTAGCAGAGGTATTTCGTGGCAGACTTACTGTGCCTGATGAACAACCATACGCATTCAGGTATGCTATGGGCAACAGCAGCGAGTATGTACGCGGTTATGAGTACTATGTTGTTGATGGTGCTCAGTACGGGCTCTTGCGAAGCAACCTGAAATATGAATTGCTGAACACAGCTATCCGCAATTTTCCTATCAAGTTTTTGGCTGTGATACCTATACGTGTATACCCGAAGGTATTTGTAGATGTGGGCTATGTCTCGAATCGATTTAGTGGCAACAGTTTTCTGAATAACAGAGGGCTGGCAGGTTATGGTGTCGGCATAGACGTCATATCTATATACGACTTCAAATTCAGGCTGGAATATGCGTGGAACCATATGGGTGAAAAAGGTTTATTTTTACATCTCAACAGCGAATAATCTGCAAAATGTTAGTAGCACTCTATAACAGGACTTTTGAGCAACAGGATGTACCTACGCTGCAGCATATTATTGCCATGCTGGAACAGCACGGGCTGCAGATGGTTTTTTACAAAGAGTTTTACGAGCGCATACAGCCGCATATCAACCTGAAGTGCACACCCAGATTATTTTCCGGCAAGCTGGATTTGCCGATGAATACCGATATGCTTTTTAGCTTGGGTGGTGATGGCACTTTATTGGATACCATATCTTTTGTTGGAGGCAGCAACATACCACTGATAGGCATCAACCTGGGAAGACTGGGCTTTTTGGCTGCCATACCCGAGGAGGAGGTAGAAGCGGCTATACTATCACTGGTACGCGGTTCATATACGGTTGAAAAACGTACTTTATTGCACCTTGACTGCAGCGTACCGCTGTTTGGAGACGCTCCGTTTGCGCTGAACGAATTTACCATACACAGGAAGGACTCGTCTTCCATGATTAAAATACATACTTACCTGAATGGTGAGTTTATGAATACCTATTGGGCAGATGGGCTGGTTGTAGCCACACCAACAGGCTCTACTGGCTATTCGCTGAGTTGTGGCGGCCCGGTGGTTTTTCCACAGACATCCAGCTTTATCATCACGGCGGTTGCGCCTCACAACCTGAATACCCGCCCAGTGGTGGTACCAGATGATAATGTGATATCTTTTGAGGTAGAAGGACGTACAGAGCAATTCCTCTGCACGCTCGATTCGCGTACGGAAATCATTACCAGCAATGTGCAACTGGCAGTAAAGCGCGAGAGCTTTACCATATCGCTGGTGCGCCCCGATGAGCATAACTTCCTGAATACCATCCGCCAAAAGCTGTATTGGGGTATCGACAAGCGAAATTGACATCAAGGCAATAAACCGTTACATTTGTAGTTATACCTTAATGAGCTATGCAAAGACTTATTGTAATCATACTACTGCTATTGTCGCTGACGAGTACTCGTAAGGTAGAAGCACAGAGTTTCTTCACCGGGCAGGAATATGGTTTTGCCTTAGGTGCATCTCAATACTTCGGCGATTTGAATGACAATTATGGTTTTCAGTATGTACGCCCCGCAGGTGGTGTTTTTGCACGCATCCACATGAACCCATACATTGCCACACGCTTTTCTGCCAACTATGCAAAAGTGGGTTATGACGATGCTTTTTCTACAAACGAATACAATAAGAAACGTAACCTGAACTTCCGCAGCGATATCATAGAGCTTGCCTTTCAGACAGAATTCAACTTTATGCGCTTTACTACGGGAGAACTGCACAGCCGCTTTACACCATACATAACGCTGGGTGTGGGTGGGTTTTATTACAACCCTTATACCTACTATAATGGCGTGCGCTACAACCTGAAAGATGTAGGCACAGAAGGTCAATTTGTTGGTAATGCAGGCAGGATATACAGCAATTTCAACATCTGCTTCCCGATGGGTATGGGTGTGAAATACTGGGTAGCGCCCGGCGTAAATATAGGCTGCGAAGTAGTACACAGGCTAACACTTACAGACTACCTGGATGATGTGAGCACTACCTATGTAGACCGTACACTGTTTCAGGCGGAAGACCCGGCAAACCCGCCCGTAGCTTACTATCTGCAAGACCGCTCTCTTGAAAAAGGAGGCGACCCGTTGGGCCGTGCAGGCAAGCAACGTGGCAACAGTGCTACTAAAGACCAGTATATGATGTTCATGTTCAACCTGTCTTTCCAGTTCAAAACATACAAGTGCCCTGCTTACCTGAAAGAAGGTTATTTTATGTACTAATAGCTACACACCATGAATTTCTTTCAAAAATTATCAGACCCTGTATATTTCTCGAAGTTCGGGAACAGGTTTGTCTTAGTGTTTAGCATACTATCTATACTCTTCTGGTTCTTTATGATTTACATGTCTGTAAGCAATGGTAAACCAGGTATTGCTTATTTATGGCTCATATTCATAATAATGGGTATTGGCAATATTACAAGAAGCATCAAACGTTTGAAACAACTTCGTTAGTTCATCTCCAAACTTACATTCACCCATTCAGGGTCGAATTTTGCATTGTATTTTTTATAGAAGTTGATGGCAGGGGCGTTCCATTCGAGTACTTGCCAGAGCATACCGCTGAAGCCTTTTTCTTTGGCTATTACTATCAGCCTGTCCATCAGTTTGCCGCCAATGCCCTTGCCACGCCATGCTTCTGTTACCAGTATATCTTCCAGATACATACGCTGCCCCTTCCATGTACTGTAGCGTACATAATATAGGGCAAAGCCTACTACAAGACCATCTGCCTCTGCAACAATTGCCCACCAAACAGGCTTATCGCCGAAGCCACTGGCTTTGAAATGCTCCATGCTTACGGTTACTTCCTCTGGTGCACGCTCATATGTTGCCAGTTCGTTTACCAACTCCATCATGCGTTCGCAATCGTTTATAGTTGCCTCTCTGATTAGTACATTGTCCATTTTAGCAAATGATTGTGATGTGATAACACAATATGCCTCTTGGTGCTGCGTTATCGGCTGTAAAGATGGTAAACTTGCGTTAAATACATAGACATTGCAAGGATAGAAATGTAATTTTAAACTTAACTAGAACAACAAACCAAAGAGGCATATACTATGAGCAACATACAAGGCGAAATATTGTGGGTAGATGATGAGATAGATTCGTTGAAATCGCAGATACTTTTTTTGAGGAATAAAGGATATGATGTAACACCACTGAGCAACGGTCACGATGCGCTTGAATTTCTGAAAGAGAAAAGTGTAGATGTGGTGTTGCTGGATGAAAGTATGCCCGGCATTACCGGCTTAGAAACTCTTGCCAAGATAAAAGAAATGAACCCCAACCAGCCCGTGGTAATGGTTACCAAAAACGAGGCTGAAAATATAATGGAAGAAGCCATCGGCGGGCAAATAAGTGATTATCTTATCAAGCCGGTGAACCCTAATCAGGTATTGCTGTCGCTTAAAAAGATAATGGACACCAAGCGACTGGTGAGTGAAAAAACCACCGTTGCCTATCAGCAGGATTTCCGCAATCTGTTTATGGCGCTTAGCTCTAACCCCAATCACGAGGAATGGAAAGAGCTATACAAAAAGCTGATATACTGGGAACTGGAAATGGCACGCAGCGAGAGCCCGGAAATGATGGAGGTGCTGCAGTCTCAAAAATCAGAAGCAAATACAGAGTTCTTCAAATTCATATCGAAGAACTACAGCAAATGGATAAAAGACAAAACAGGTGAAGCGCCATTGCTATCGCACGAGATGTTTAAACGCAAAGTGGCTCCGCATCTTGAACAAGGTAAACCAACCTTTCTTGTGGTGATAGACAACCTGCGCTACGATCAGTGGAAAGTATTACAGCCCATCATCAGCGAAACATTCAGGATGGTAGATGAAGATATGTTCTACAGCATATTGCCTACTGCCACACAGTATGCGCGTAATGCACTGTTTGCAGGTATGCTGCCAATGGATATTGAAACAAAGTATCCGAACGAGTGGAAGAACGACGATGAAGAAGGTGGCAAAAACCTGCATGAAGAACTCTTCCTGCGCGGGCAATTGAAACAGCTGAAGCTGGACGGATTGAAAACACAATACATTAAGATTACCAACAACGACCACGGTAAAGACCTGGAAGACAACATACACAACTACCTGAATAACGACCTGACTGTGATAGTGTACAACTTCGTAGATATGCTATCGCACGCACGTACAGAGATGGAAGTGTTGAAAGAACTGGCAGGCGATGAAGTGTCTTACCGTTCGCTGACAGTAAGCTGGTTTGAACACTCGCCGCTGTACCGTGCATTGAAAAAGATTGCGGATAAAGACATACAGGTAATGATAACTACCGACCACGGCACGCAACGCGTAAAGACACCTAGCAAGTGTGTGGGCGACAGGCAAACAACCAGCAACCTGCGTTATAAACACGGCAAGAACCTACAATACGAGAACAAAGACGTGCTGGCTTTCCGCGACCCGAAAGAGGCAGGCCTGCCACGCCCGAATGTGAGTTCTACTTTCATATTTGCGAAAGAGGATGTTTTCCTGTGCTACCCGAACAACTACAACCACTACGTGAACTACTACCGCAATACCTTCCAGCACGGTGGGATATCGCTGGAAGAAATGCTGGTGCCGGTGGTGAGATTGGTGAGTAAGTAATTATGGTTTTCTGAACCTTCTTTTAGGATGTCGTTTTGTGTGGTGTACCGCCGCAATATGTATTAATGATTTGCGCGGGTACACTTCATAAACGATAGTGAACGGAAAGTTCTCTACTTTAATTTGCCTGAAATGTTTAGTGATTTTACTATAGTAAACGGGATTATCAAGTAGCTTTTCTACAGCAGATTCGAAATCTTCAATAAACTTTTTACCTAATCCTTTTTGCTGTTTTTCATACCAAGCTGCTGCATCTACAAATTCTTTGCTAGCTGCTTCGTGAAATTGTAATGTATAAGCCATTACTTTTTAGCAGGTTTAATACCTGTTAATGCTGCTTTTTTTGTTTCTTCCCAAGTGTATGTCTTTGCCTTACCTGATTCGAATGACTTTTTGCGGTCGTTTAGCTCTGCTATAAACTTTTCATCCCAATCATTGGCCTGCGTATTTATTTCATCCTCCACCATTGTATAAATGGCTTTCACCTTCTTATCATCTGCCGTTTTCAGATAATCTACCAGCTTCTTCCTAATTGCAGTAGTAGTCATACTATAGCCTTTTCATAAAAATACGATAAGTCTATCTTTTCGAGACAGCTTTTCACAAAAAATTATAGCATAGAAGCCTGTACAGCAGCATATAAATCAGTAAACTTGTAGAAAGCTTGGTATATATGACAGAACCTACATCTGAAGCTGTAACTACAAATCCGACAGAATCTGTACAACACCTGATTTCGCAGATAGAAAAAGTAATTCGCGGCAAGCGCCACCAGATAGAAATGGTACTTACCTGCCTGATAGCAGGCGGCCATATACTGATGGAAGATAACCCCGGGACAGGTAAAACTGTACTTGCCAAGACATTGGCACAATGCATCAGTGGTGAGAAAGAGGGCGAGCATGTAATCTTCAAGCGTATACAGTTTACACCGGATTTGCTGCCTATGGACTTGATAGGTACGTATATCTTTGACGACAGGAACAAGGAATTCATATTTAAGAAAGGTCCGCTGTTTTGCAATGTATTGCTGGCAGATGAAATAAACCGTGCCTCACCTAAAGTGCAGAGCGCGCTGCTGGAAGCAATGGCAGAACACCAGATAACTGCAGGCGACAGCACCATTAAACTAGAACGCATGTTCTTTACCATAGCCACACAAAACCCCATTGAGATGGAAGGCACATACCCTTTGCCTGCCGCACAGCTCGACAGGTTTTTCATGAAAATATACTTTGGCTATGTAGATGAGCAAACCGAACTGAACATCTACCGCGAATATGTTTCTATTGCAGATAATCTTGTATCACTGCAACAGGTACTCAGCCTGAGCGATATACTGGCACTGCAACAGGAAGCAGCGCGTGTATTTGTACATGAAGAGATACTGAAAGCTGTGAGCAATCTTGTACGTGGTACACGCGACCATCAGGATATAGCCGTTGGTGCATCTACACGTAGTGGTATAGCCTTCATTAAATGCCTGCGTGCATATGCACTGCTGCGCGGGCGCAGCTTTGTGATAGAAGATGATGTGAAAGACATAGCACGTGCTGTGTTGGATCACCGTCTGGTGTATCGCAACAAAGACGGCAAACAGAAAGCACTTGACAGCATCATTAACAAAGAAGCAGAACGACTGGCGAAACTGAAACTATATGCATAATACCCGTCTTGCTGAAAAAGCCGGCAGGTTTGCATTTGTACTAAGCCTGTGGGCTTGTATCCTATTTTCTTTGGTGGCAGATGCACAACCTATGATGCATCGCAAAAACCCGACGCAGCGGTATGAGATAGATGCAAAGCGTATGGGTACCGATATGCTGAGTGCTGATGCATTGCCCCGCAGCAGAGAGTTTAAACGTATAGACAGCAGCTATTATGTAGGTTGGTTGTACGAAGGCGCATATAAGCACGAGCATGCTGCCGACTATCTGGGTTATAAAAATGCAGCGCAGCCGCTTGAAAAGGCACTGCAACTGATAGAGCGTGACTACAGAAAAGAGCTGGCTACACGTAGTGCAGATGTGGCCGTGTATGTATATGCTTATCGCTACCAGATAGACTATACAACCATAGCCTACTTGCTAATGGATTGCTATGCGAATACAGATGACCCTGTAAAAGTTTACAACCTGCTGCGCCGTACATTGAAATGGAATTTTCAGCGAGACTATATGCTGGATGCCTACAACTATCTTGGTTGGAAGTTGCATCGCAATCGCTTCTATACAACAGATAAATACTTCTTCCTGAAAAACAGTATTGAAGCAAATGAGAAGCTGGCAAATAAGTACCTCGATTCGAGCCTGCGACGTATAGAGATAAACAGAAGGTTGAACACAGGCATCTTCCCACCGGGGTATGAGCAGCAGGAAAAGAACAGCGTGTATCACTACAAGGCCATGCTATATAGCTATGCCATCAAAGTAGATTCTGCAAAATACTTCTACGAACTGCTGCGTAAGAGTGGCATCTTTCCGCACAATAACTATGCAACATTCCGTAGCATCTGTGGCGATTTTCGCGAAGCAGAAAAGGAAAAGGAATATGAAGAAGCTATATCGCAAGACAGCAGAGATAAGCGACTGAAAGAATGGGCGTACTACACCAGCATCATCGACATATACAAAGGGCAACCAAAAGAGGGCATTTCACTGATGCGCGATATGATAAAAGCCAATGGCTCTACACCCGGCTATGGCTGGTACAATATAGCACTTGCAAGGGCTGCGTACTACGATGGTGAATTGCCAGAAGCACAACGATACATCAACAAAGCCGCGGAGTTTAAAGAACTGCACATAGGTACTACGCTTGGGCAAACACATTATGACTTCAGCACACAGTTGGTAAAGCTGATGAACAAAGAAGCCGAACTGGAGCATCAGAAATTTGAAAACAGCAACTGGTGGTACAACCCGAATGTGTTGACAAATATGGCAAAACTGCTGAGTGAGAAATATGTGCAACAATACCTTATCATCAACCAGTTTGCCATGAACCCTGAAAGGGACAAAGTGGTGTACAAACTCTTTAGTACAGAAAGCACCGTAAGTTGGGACGAGATATGGTACCTGATAAAAGACTTTAGTACCAAGTTTTTCCTGAAACGTTTTGAGAAAGAAGCACAGACAGATGACAGGAAATATGTTCGCAAATACTTCAAGCTGTTTGTAGCCAAGCTGCAAATGAAGCAGGGCAACTATAAAGAAGCCCGCATGCAACTGGATGAAATACTGCGCGACCCGAATACAGATAGTGAATACGAAAAACTATTCATTGCCCGCGTGATACAAGCACAGGCAGAATGTGCGCAAGAACGCAAAGACAATCTTGCCTACAGCAACCTGATGTACAAACTATATGTACTGTACCCGCAACTGATACCTAACAGCGGATTGAAGATGAATATGCAACTGCATGTGGTAGGACAGGCAGATGAGAAAGTAGTGGAACGATTAAAAGCATGTAATATCAACTGGACAGGCAGCAGCAATAATGCACCGGAAGCATACATCAGCTTTAGTGGCAGTGGTAATAAGAAGCGCATCAACTACTATGTGATGGATAAGCGTGGTGAGTACATCGTACAACAAAACTCATTTGCCTACACCAAACCTGAAATAGCTGCAGTGCAATTGGCATATAAGCTATTCAACATTGGGGTGAAGGATGTAGAGAAAGAAAAGGAGAAGAAATAACGAAGCTAAATAAACAAAAACAGCCACCTGATAGGTGGCTGTTTTATTATGTTGTGTATGCTTACATCTTCTTCTGTGCAAGGATGCTCCAGTCTGTTTTTTCTGCTACGATGGTGTTGCTCAGTTTACCAAGGCCATCTATTTCCATTTCTACCACATCGCCCGGTTGCAGCCACTGTACTTTGTATGCCGGGTCGTTCAGCAAGCCTGTACCATTCAGCTCAAGGAAGCAACCTGTACCTACTGTACCACTACCTATCACATCGCCCGGCAGTATATCTGCACCGTATGCACAACGCTCAATGATTTCAGCAAAAGTCCAATCCATATCGCCCATATTACCTTGGCTCACCTGTACGCCATTCACCCAGCATTTCATACCCAGGTTGTAGTTATTACCTACATGGTTTGGCTTAGCAGGTACTTTGTATTGTTCCAGTTCATCAGGCGTTACCAGTACAGGGCCTATCACTGTACTGAAGTCTTTACCTTTTGCAGGGCCTAGGTTCAGCAGCATTTCTTCCATTTGCAGTGTGCGCGCACTCATGTCGTTCATAATCATGTAGCCCGCAATGTATTTATCGGCTTCTGATGCTTTGATATTGCGGCCTTTTTTGCAAAGTACTACAGATGCCTCCAATTCAAAATCGAGCTTCTGAAAATGGTCGGGCATGCAAGGAATAGCACCCGGTCCTTGTATGGCATTGTGGTTGGTGAAATAGAAAATAGGATACTGGTCGAACTCGGCAATCATATCTACTTTACGATTGCGGCGAGCAGCAGCTACGTGCTGACGGAATGCATAACCATCGCGGCAAGAAGTAGGATTAGGAACCGGCGCCATGATAACAGCACCTGCATATGGTGTGCCTTCAATGCTCAGTTTACCGGTTTTAATATCATCTTCAGTTTTCCTTGCTACATCAACCAGTGCTTCCCAGTTATTAAGCATCGGCATAATGGTAGCAGGCAATGCTGCATTCGCAACATTAGTATCATATAAATTATCGTTTACGAGAAAGGCTAATTGCTCCTTACCGTTTTTAGCATATGTTACCAGTTTCATTGTATCGTTAGTTTGAGGCAGCAAAATTAAGCTATTAACATGGTATAAGAAATGACTATTTGAAGCCAATACTTTATAAATGGGATTTGCCTTATTATTGTATACCCAAAATGGACAGATATGATACCATACGAGCAACTATTTGAGAATAATAAGAAATGGGTGGCAGACAATGTTGCCAAACATGCTGACTTTCTGGATAAACTATCGAGAGACCAGACACCAGAATACCTGTACATAGGTTGCAGCGACAGCCGTGTGCCTGCCAACGATATTATGGGGCTGGAGCCTGGTGAAGTGTTTGTGCACCGCAATGTTGCCAATCTGGTGGTATCAATAGACCTGAATGTAATGAGCGTTATTAACTATGCCGTTCGCCACCTGAAAGTGAAACACGTGATAGTTTGCGGGCACTACAATTGCGGTGGTGTAAAAGCTGCCATGACACCGACAGACCTCGGCATACTGAACCCGTGGTTGCGTAATATACGCGATGTGTACAGGCTACATGAAGCTGAACTTGACAGCATAACAGACGAGCATGCCAAATATAACAGGCTGGTAGAGCTGAATGTGTATGAACAATGCCTGAACGTGATAAAAACTGCCGCTGTACAGGAAGAGTATATAGAAAGTGGCTACCCGCGTGTACACGGCTGGGTGTTCGACTTGAAAACAGGCTTGCTGAAAGATCTGCAGTTTGACTTTGAGGCTTCTTTGAAAAAAATACAGAAACTTTATGATTTGACGGGCTTTATGCAAGCTCAAAAGAACAAATAGATATATGGCGATTGCGTAATTTTGCAGCGCAATGTATTATCTGCTTTTAATATTGTTTTATCCCTTAGCGGCACTACCGCTAAGGGTTTTATATATTATCTCTGATGTAGTTTATTTTTTCTTGTACAGGGTATTCAGCTATAGGGTAAATGTGGTAACGGATAATCTGCGAAATGCTTTCCCTGAAAAAAATACAGCCGAAATAAATGTTATTACCAAACGCTTCTACAAAAACTTTTGCGACCAATGGCTAGAGATGCTGAAGCTGCTGAGTGTATCTGACAAAGAGCTGAGTGAACGTTTTAAAGGCAACTGGGAAGTACTGGAACAATTGAGGCTTGAAAACAGAAATGCTTATGTATTGATGGGGCACAGCTTCAACTGGGAGTGGGCCAATGTGGTGAGCCAACTAAACATACAACAGAAAATGGCAGGCGTGTATCTGCCACTTGAAAATAAAGCCTTCGACAGATTTGTATTAAAGCTACGCAACCGAGCAGGTGGCATGATGATTTCTATGAAATCGAGGAAAGAGGCTTTTGCTTTACTGGCTCAGCAACTGCACGTGTTGGGGCTGATAGCAGACCAGAACCCATCTAACCTGAACAATGTGCTATGGGTAAACTTTATGCATAGAGTTGCTCCTTTCTTTATAGGGCTCGCATACATGGCGCAGAAAAATAAAGCAGCTATTGTTCTGAGTAAGGTTGTAAAAACAAGCCGCGGACATTATAAGATGACCATGAAGCGCCTGTGCGATGATGCATCTACCATGCAGGCAGAAGACATTGTGCGCAGCTATGTTGCTTTTCTTGAAGAGCAGATACGCGAGCAGCCTGAAAGCTATATGTGGACACACCGAAGGTGGAAACACACCAAGCCTGCTACGGAACAATAACTTTTTGTAATCCTTTTTTTATTGTAAATCTGATTTTGTTTTCGCAATCATGCGCATCACCATCTGTTTGCATCAAGCGCAGCTGCGGGTGAGATACCACTACTTCTTTAGCCCTGTAGTGCTTTACATACGGGCTTTTCAGGATACTGCCATTCATAGCACGTAGGGCAATAAGCCCGCCAAGTATGCGTGGGAAATTTCTGATAATAACCACATCAAACAAACCATCTGTCCAATTGGCATCGGGTGCTATCTGGAAATTGTAACCAAATTGCTTACCATTAGCTACTGTGATGATGAATGCTTTTTCTTGTAGCGGTTTACCATCTATTTCAATATCCCATTTCCATGCTTTATACACCCAAAGGTATTTGGTAACAAGCCAGCTGTACATAGCAAAGCCTCGCCTGACACTCTTGGCAAACTTGCGAGAAATAAGCGCATCGAAAGCCACACCTGCATTGCTGATAAACGGACGTTCGTTTGCATAACCGATATCCATCTTTATCTCATTGCCTTTGTTGATGACAGCAATCGCTTCCTGTTCTTTCAGCGGAATACCCATGGTGCGAGCCATACCATTGCCACTACCTTTGGGTATGATGGCAAGGCAAGTATCTGTATCCAGCAAGCCTGCAACGATATCATTCACAGAGCCATCGCCACCAACAGCTACAACTGCATATGCACCATTAGCTGCGGCTTCTTTTGCCAATGCAGTACCATGCTTGGCGTATTGTGTGTATTGTATTTCGTAAGAATATTGTTGTTGATCGAGTGTAGTATCAATAGCATGCTGGATGGCTTTTTGCCTGTCTACTCCCGAGCGTGGGTTTATAATAAACACTAAGTGTTTCTTGTTCATGAAAGTTGCGCTTTTAAGCTCAGGTCCATACTTACTGCGTGGTGAATGATAGCACCGACAGATATAAAGTCTACACCTGTTTTTGCATAGGCTTCTACATTCTCTATTGTAATACCGCCTGATGCCTCTGTTTCGTATTTACCATCTATCAGCTTCACGGCTTCTTGCATCAGTTCGGGCGTGTAGTTATCCAGCATGATGCGGTCTATACCACCTGTTGCCAGTACACGTTTTACATCATCTATAGTACGTGTTTCCACTTCTATCTTCAAGTCAAGGTTATTATCCTTCAGATATTGCCTTGTCTTCTCTATCGCTTTTTCGATACCACCACAAAAATCTATGTGGTTGTCTTTCAGCATCACCATATCGTACAAACCCATGCGGTGATTTTCGCCACCACCAATCTTTACAGCTTCTTTTTCGAACGCGCGAAATAATGGTGTTGTTTTGCGGGTATCGAGTATGCGGGTTTTATACGCTTTCAGTTTTTCAACGTACTGATTTGTAAGCGTTGCTATACCACTCATACGTTGCATACAGTTGAGCGACAAACGTTCTGCCTGTAGTATCGTATGCACTTTTGCGGCAACTTCAAAAGCTATATCGCCATACTTCACTACATCACCATCATTTTTGTAAATAGTGAATATTGCTTCAGGTTCCAGGTAATGAAAAATATCCTGTGCTAATTGTACACCTGCAAGTATACCATCTTCCTTTACCTTCAGCACAGCTTTGCCCATTGCATCGGGTGCAATAGACGAGAGGGTTGAGTGATCGCCACTACCAATATCTTCTTTCAGCGCTACAGCTATGAATTCCTGAGTTGTCAAACCAATGTAATTTAGGCTGCAAAGCTACTAAATAGCCCACATAACATTAAGTATAACGATTTATTAATCTGCCCATATCAGGCTGCCATCGCCATAACTGAGGAAACGATAGCCATTATTGAGTGCATGGTTGTAGATGGTGCGCCAGTTGTTGCTTGTTATTGCTGCTACCAATAGCAGCAGCGTAGATTGTGGTTGGTGGAAATTGGTAACAAGCCCTTTTATAATGCGGCATTTATAACCCGGGGCTATCAGTATTTGTGTACGTGTTACAAGGCGCTGCATATTGTTGGCTGCCAGATAGGTTACAATGGCTTGCAATGCTTCTGTGGCAGTAGCATTGGTTTCCAGTTCGTATGGCTCCCATTGGGTGATGGCTATATCTCCGTCAGGCTTGATGCCCATCAATAGTTTTGCACCTATCCAGTAAAGGCTTTCGAGGGTGCGCATAGATGTAGTACCCACTGCTATGATATTGCCCCCATGTTGCACCAGTTTTTCGATGGTGGATGCCTCTACCTCTATCCATTCGGTATGCATATCGTGGCCATCCATCGTTTCGCTCTTCACCGGCTTGAAAGTACCAGCGCCTACGTGCAGCGTTACAAATGCTTTGTCAATATGCTTCTGCTCAAAGCTTTTGAATACTGTATCTGTAAAATGCAGCCCGGCAGTTGGTGCAGCTACGCTACCCTCTTCTTTTGCATAGATGGTCTGGTAGCGTTGTTCATCGCTTTTTTCAGATTCGCGGTGCAGATATGGTGGTATGGGTACTTTGCCTATATAGTGCAATACTTCTGCAAACGTAAGGTCAGCATCCCAAGTAAACTCTATAGTAAACGAACCTGATTGTCTTTCTATGATAGCAGCATGTAAAGTGAAATCAGGGGCTGTATGTTGTACAGATAACAATATGCCTGGCTTCCACTTGCTGGCACCACCTACCATACAGTTCCACCACACTTTGTTTCTTTGCAGTAGTGCGGTTTGTATTTCGGGGTATTGGCTGTGTGGTTCGAGGCAGAAGATTTCTATCAGTCCACCTGTATCTTTTTTGAACAGCAACCTTGCGTTTACAACTTTCGTCTGATTGAAAACAAGCAGTGCATTTTCAGGAATATGATTGGCTATGTTGCGATACACATCTTCCTCGATATTGCCGGAGCAATATATCAGTAGCTTGCTTGCATCTCTTTCCTGCAAAGGATAAGCCGCGATTTTATCATCGGGCAAATCGTATGTATAATCTTCAATCTTTAAACTACTCGGGTGCTGCATAACGAAGCGCAAAGCTACAAGCTGGGAGGGGTTATTTCAAAAAATCCCTCATAGTAGCCACAATCTGTTCTGCACCACTGCCATATAGCATGGTATGATGATTGCCATCTACCGCTATGTATTTTGCATCAGGCATCATTTCTACTGTTTCCAATGCGTTACATTCAGGCAATAGTGGTTCGCCGAGTGAATATTCGTCCACACCGTTTATCAGTATGGTTGGTTGCTTCACTTCCTGCACATGTTCATCCCAAGGCGTAGCACCTACATTGTACGCTACTTGCAAGATATTTGCAAGTATAGGGCGCGGAGTTACACCGCCTTCCTCGGTAGTCTTTACATCGGCCATGTAATACCTTTCCATTGCAGGCTCCCAGAAGGCACTGAATGGTGCAGCTTTTATTTCGTTGATGTATGCATCCCACGAAGCAAATTGCTTATCTAGCCTACTGAGTGTTGGCTGCAACATCTCTAATGAATTAGGATTCATCTTCGCAGCAGCATCCAGTATCACTAACTTTTCAAAACGTTCAGGAAAATTGGCTGCGAGGTAGTAACTCATCAGTCCACCGAAAGAGTGACCGGCTATACTTACTTTATCTATACCCAAATGGTCCAGCAGATTGATAACGTCTTCTGCGTGGTCAGGAATGCTATATGCAAATGCAGGATAACCACTCAACCCACGCCCGCGCTGGTCGAGGCTAATTATGGTATAGTCATCTGCAAGGCCTCGAGCTACCAGCCCGTCAAAAGCATGTGCATTTGCCGTAAGGCCGTGCAACATTAGCAATGGTTGCTTACCTGCATTGTAGGTTATATAATGCAGGTGTGTATTATTGCTATCGATAACGTTGCTATCGAATTCTGGGAAATTGGTCATATCGAATATTTATTGTGCAGTCCACCCACCTTCTATCGGCAGGGCAATGCCGGTCATCTGTGCAGCATTCTCTGATGCTATATATAGTGCCGCTTGTGCTATCGCTTCTACAGGTATAAACTCTTTTATAGCCTGCTTATCCAGCATTACTTTTTCTATCACGTCTTCGCGGCTCATGTTGTGCGTTTTCATCTGGTCGGCTATCTGATTATCTATGATAGGCGTGTGTACATACCCGGGGCAGATAGCATTGGCAGTAATACCAAATGGTGCGCCCTCCAACGCGATGGTTTTTGTAAAACCTATTACACCATGCTTAGATGCCACATAAGCGCTTTTAAATTCAGAAGCCACTAAACCATGTGCCGATGCAATGTTGATGATGCGCCCCCATTTGCGTGCTTTCATGCCCTTCCATACAGCTTGCGTTGTATGGAATGCTGCAGTAAGGTTGATGCCGATAATAGCATTCCATTTATCTGCAGGGAAATCTTCGATAGGAGATACAAACTGAATACCTGCATTGTTGACCAGTATATCTATACCACCAAACTTTGCTTCGGCCTCTGCAATCATTGCTTTGATGGTATCTGGTTGCAACATGTTTGCCGGAGAGAAGATGTGTTGTATTCCAAACTCATTTGCTACCTGTTGTGCTATCTCTAAGCCATTCGGCTCAAGGCCATTGAACACTATATTATGACCCTGCGCAGCAAATGTTTTTGCAATGCTAAGGCCAATACCACTTGTACTACCGGTAATCAATACTGTTTTTGCCATATACCAAATGTAGGTGTTTAATATGCTGCACAACTAAGCCATACACAGTTTTTGCATAATATTAATATTCGTTTATCGCAATTGCGGAATACTAATACCCGTCATGGTACGATACAGGTCTATAGCATACAGGTCTGTCATACCCGATATAAAATCTACTACAGATTGTACATTGCTATAGAGCGAACCGTTCTTTGTATCAACCGGGAACTGGTTTGAAATAAGCTGCACTATTTTGCCCGATTTTGTTTTTTCAGGATGCAGCACTGCATTTACAAACTCTTTCAGCAAGCCGCCAATCACGTTATAACCTGCTATCTCTATTTCTACAACCGATTTGTAATTGTAAATGTATTTGACAGAGTATCTGTTTATCTCATCTATCAATGGTTTGTATTGGGCAGGCATACAGCTCAGCAAATCTTTTTCCAGTTTACCTGCAAGTAATGCTTCTTCCTGGTCCATGAAAATCTTTGACAGCTTCTCCACCATCAATCCTATCCACTTGGCACGAATGAATTGTACTTTCTGATTATCATCTACCAAACCTTCTACTTTCTTCTCTACATAGGCCGCACTGTTGTAATAGTCTGTTTCCATATCGAAGAAAGGATAGAACAACTTCTTGATAGTAGCCAACGATACGATGCCCAGCCTGTGCGCATCTTCCATATCTATGATGCGGTAACAGATATCATCGGCAGCCTCTGTTAGGTATACAAACGGGTGGCGTGCATACACATGCTCAAAGCCTTCTATTTTAGGCAGATTGAATGTTGTCGCCATTTGCCCAAACAATGCCAACTCGCTATCGAAGTAGCCGGATTTCTTAGTGGCAATGAGTCCTGTCTTTTTATTAAATCCTTCAGAAGAACTTGAAGGATATTTTACTATAGATGCTAACGTGCTGTAGGTGAGCCTGTAGCCGCCTTCTTCTTTTTCGTTGAAGTTGTTGGTAAGTGTACGCAGTGCGTTCGCATTGCCTTCAAACTTTTCAAAGTCTTTCAGCTGATTGGCAGACAGATTATCGTGTATCTGCTTTCTGTTTTCACCTTCCAGTTCTTCAAAATAGGTTCTGATAGCATCTTCGCCAGAATGGCCAAATGGCGGATTGCCGATATCGTGTGAAAGACATGCTGCTGCTATAACACTTGGCAATTCGTATTTGTAAAACTCTTTAAAGTCGTCACCCTCATTACTATACTTGGCAGCAATGACATCGCCCACAGCCTTGCCCAGCGAACGACCTACAGATGCTACCTCGAGGCTATGTGTAAGCCTGTTATGCACAAACACAGCCCCCGGCAGCGGGAATACCTGTGTTTTGTTCTGCAACCTGCGGAACGCAGATGAAAATATAATACGGTCGTAATCTCGCAGAAAAGATGTGCGTACACTATCGGGATTCATAACCTTTCCATCCCAATCGCTTGTGCGCCTTGCGCTATAGAGGCTTTGCCAATTCATGATGCAATGTTATACAAGGCTTTCTAAAACCTCTTCTTTTTCGTTGGTAAAAATATGATGATGGAACCTGTCTAACTTTTTAAGGAAGTATAGCAACTGTATTTTCTCATCTGTTTCAAGATCGCCTGTTACAATTTCAGACACTTTGCCCATCTTACCGAATATACTGTACAGCAATCCTTTGCCTTTATCGTTCAGCTTTACCAGTTTGCTGCGTTTATCCTGTTCATCATCAAACTGGTCTATTAAGCCGTTTTGCAACAGCCGCTTGATTATCTCCATACCCGTTGGCTTTTCGTGTATGTTTTTCGCAATTAATTCGGTTTTTTTTAAACAATTGTAAGTGAGAAGTGTTGCTAAATATCCAAACTCATCGACTGTTTGCAATGGTGTGTTTTCTAATGCCTTTTTAGAATATACCCTTGCATAACGGTACATGTTGACAATCAATATGGATATTTCTGTTTCAATCTTATTGCCATTATCTACCTGTTCGTATGGTTCATTCCCCATGCGCAGGTCTGCAGACGGGTCTGATTTTGTTTTATTAAATAACCAGACAGCAAAATCTTTGGCTGTTGGCTTCACTTTGCCATCAACTTCAGCCTCATATTGCTCTGTGTAGCTTATTAATTCCTTTAAAAAATCGTAAGGCATAAAACACGACTATATAATTACAAAAGTAGAAAAATAGTACAAAAACATTCTAAATTATTTGGCAAATAGTATGATAATATCTTTTTTTGCAGTTAAGTAGGTTGAAAACAGCCTATTTCCGTATGAGACAGATAATATATTTATTCATTCTACTTACCATACAAATAGTAAAAACAACGGCTATGACTTTCAGAAGATTACTTTGTTTGCTAATGATGCTGGTGATACATGCAGGTGTATTTGCACAGGCGAGCGGTGTCATCAACGGTACTATCAAAGACAAGAAAACACAGGAACCTATCCCGAGTGTAACGATAACACTTGAGGGAACAACAACGGGTGCTGCATCGGACTTTGAGGGTAATTTCAGGATTGACAACATTCCACCCAAAACCTATAACCTGAAGGTACAGGCTGTAGACTACAAGCCGCAGGTTATATACAACGTAGTAGTAACATCTGGTAATGCACAAACCATTACCATAGAAATGGAAGCAAATAATATTAGCTTGAATGAGGTGGTTGTAAGAACAAATCCGTTTCAGAAAAATGCGGAAACCCCACTTTCCATACAATCACTCTCGGCACAAGAGATAAAAAGTAACCCCGGCGGCAACTTCGATATTTCGCGCGTTATTCAAGCATTCCCCGGTGTGGGTGGTACATCAGGTTCTGTTGGTGGTTACAGAAACGACCTGATAATACGCGGTGGTGCACCAAACGAAAACGTTTATTATCTGGATGGTATAGAGGTCCCTGTTATCAACCACTTTGCCACACAAGGCAGTGGCGGCGGCCCTACAGGTATCGTAAACATTTCTTTCATAGAAGATGTATCGCTGTATACAAGTGCATTCCCTTCCAAGTTCGACAATCCCTTATCTGGTGTTTTGCAAATGAAACAACGCAGGGCAAACCCTGATAAAGTACAAGGTAACGTAAGGCTGAGCGCAACGGAGTTGGCAGTAACTGCGGACGGGCCTATCAATAAAAAACTTACATTCCTGACATCTGTGAGACGGTCTTACCTGCAATTGCTTTTTGGTGCTTTGCAGTTACCAATCAGCCCATCCTATTGGGATTTTCAGTATAAACTGGATTATAAAATCAATAAGAACCTTTCTTTCTACACATTGGGCATAGGTGCAATAGACAATTTTAGTTTCAACACGCCTGATGAGCAAACACCGGAAAATATCTACATACTAAAAAGCAACCCTACCATCAACCAATGGAACTATACCAATGGTTACGGACTGAAAGGATTAATGAATAAAGGCTATTGGAATCTGACATTCAGCCGTAATATGCTGAATAACCAATTGAACAAATTTGAAGACAATCAAAACCCTGTAGAGAGCCAACGCATATTGCGCATACGCTCTACAGAAGCAGAAAACAAACTGCGCTTCGACTTTAATAAAAACTATAACACATGGAGCTATAGCTGGGGTTTAATGGCACAATACGCACAGTTTGAAAATGAAGTGTACAGCCGTGTGCGTGCAGAGATAAAAGATGCAAACGGAAACATAGTACAACCAGCATACATCATCAATGCAAATACCAACATCAACTTGTGGAAGTATGGCGCTTTTGCACAAGTAGCAAAAAACCTTTTCAAGGAAAGGCTTAATCTGTCGTTGGGTATCAGGACAGATGGCAACAGCTTTACAACTGATGGTAATAATCTGGGCAACACTATATCTCCAAGATTGGCAGCATCGTTATTGCTGATAGAAAATCTGAAATTCAATGCTTCTGTTGGCAGGTATTATAAAATACCTACTTATACTATTCTGGGCTATCAATCGGCAGGTGTATTTACCAACAAGAACAGCAACTATATACAGAGCGACCATCTGGTTTCAGGATTTGAATACATACCTAAAACAGGCATGCGCTTTACACTGGAGGGCTTTTATAAAATGTACAGCAACTATCCCGTATCTATAGTAGATGGCATATCGCTTGCTAATAAAGGTGGTGACTTCAGCGTGCTGGGCAACGAGCCTGTAAGTGCTACAGGCAAGGGACGTAGCTATGGTGTGGAGTTTCAGTTTCAGCAGAAGTTTACAAAGAACTTCTATGCAGTACTTTCCTACACGTATTACAAAAGCGAGTTTACAAATGCTAACGGGTTGTATGCACCTGCATCTTGGGATAACACACACTTGCTGTCTTTCATAGGTGGTTACAAGTTTCGCAGAAACTACGAGTTGGGTGTAAAATTCCGTTATCAGGGTGGTGCCCCATACACACCATTTGATATGACAGCTTCACAACGCAATTATCTGTCAACAGGAGCAGCAGTGTTCGACTATTCACAATTCAATCAATTGCGTCTGGGTTCTTTCCACTCTATGGATATAAGACTGGATAAAAAATGGAACTACAGGAAATGGAGCCTTGATGTGTATATTGATATTACCAATCTGTACCGCAGTGTGCAACCTGAATATCCTAAATACACATTTGCACGTACTTCAGACAACAGTGCATTCCAAACTACAGACGGGCAAGCGATAAAGAACGATGGCAGCAATGCAGTACCATTAGTGCTTAAAGAATCAGACGCGGTATCCATACCAACCATAGGTTTTATAGTAGAGTTTTAAAAAAGAAAAGAAGCCACCTAATGGGTGGCTTCTTTATTTAGTATCTTTCTGAATTTGTTTTGTACCGTTTCAATCGCTTTTCTGCCCTGTCCAGTTTATCCTGTATCACATTCTTCTCATGTGAGTCCAGCAGTTTATCTGCCTCGTATTTATAGATTGTCTGTTTTATTATCTCCTGTTCACGCATCAGCTTATTATACTCCAACTCTGTCACTTTCTTCTTTTTATAAGCCGCTTTGATAGTTTTCTCTTGACTTTGTTGCATGGCATTGAAATTTTGCGCACTTGCACTTACTACAAATAAAACAAATAAGAGTGTGATGATACTTTTCATAACTATATGTTTTAGAATGATTATATACCTAATTGATGTTTCATCATATCCAGCAATTGTTGTTCTTGCGGCAACCATGTGTTACCCGATTGTATAGCCCCTTTCAAATACATACGCGCATTATCATTATCTGCTTTAGCCAAATATGCTTCAGCGAGGTACAAACTGGCTTTACCATTCATCGGATTTAGCTTCAAAGATGTTTTCATGGCACTGATTACGTCCGGTAATTTTGTTTCATCTCCAGCCTTCCATAGCATACGATTGCTAAATCCATAGAGATAGTACATATAGTCGTTCGATTGGTCATACTCCAGAAACTTATTGATACTTTCTGCAGCTTTATCATAGTTACCTTTTAAAGCAAAGAGAGACCCTTGTGCACTATAAATACTCTTTTCAGACGGGTCTGCTTCTTCAGCTTGCTCTAAATACATTTGTGCACTGTCTGCTTTCATGCTCCTTTCCTGACTGGAAGACACAGCACCTGCCCATTGCAAATATGTTTGTCCCAGTGCCACAAGCGTCTTCACATTATCCTGTGGTGCAGAGCGGAGTAGTTGCAATGATAACCTGTAGTTCTTCATCAGATTATAGAACCTCGAAGCATATATACCTTGTAATTCCCCATCTTCGTCACTGTACTCAAATACAGGATTTAGTAGCTTAGATAGACCTGATGCCCAAGCAGCGTCCTCTATAGGAGCAGGCCAGTTGAATAGTTTTTGTATTTGTTTGTTTTCATTCAGTGGCTTGTTTCTATCATTGTACTTTAAAAATATGGCAGCAACAGGGTCTACATAGATGAGATTATAATCCTTTCCCCAATAGAGGTTGAACTGTACGCTACCCAATTGCGATGTACTGAGTACCACATAATCTAAATTGTATTTTTTATCGATCTCTGTAAACTTTGATGGTTGCTGGTAGATGCTGAAATAGTCATCGAAAAACTTTGCAGGAAATACATCAAGATCTCTTAAATCGATATAAGATTTAAAATCAGGGTAACTGCTCCAAAGCAGGTAAGATGATATAAAGTAATCTGAAAAAGCAGTGCCTTTTATATTGTTTTGCTTTATAAAATCTGCTGCTCCAGTAGGGTTATTCAACATTGCAACATGTATACCATATTTGTTAGGAGACTTTGTAAACGTATACCATTTGTTGCTAACTATAGCTACATAAAACAGCGCAGTTACTGCTATAGCAATTATAGCCGCTTTTTCTGCAATGGTGTTTAGCAGCTTTATTGCGCTGAGCTTGGATACAGTAAGCAACCAACTAAGTGCGAGTGGCAATGATGGTATCAATACTATTTGTGCGAAAGGTATATTTCTGTTTGCAGTAAGTGATAGATAGCCAAATAGTGGTATCATCAATAAATAGCTTACTAATACTGGCGATAAGAATTGCCTGATTTGCTTTTGTTTAATGGCTGTTAGCAATTGTATTATCCAATAAACCGCAACTAATGCCAATATTGTGATATGCAGTTTTGCCTGTAATGTCCAATACTGAATATCTGCATAAGAATACAGTTCAGTCGTATATTTATTGGCCCATACCTGACGATATATTTCAAATGGTTGTTGCCAAAGTACAATTCCATTAGGATTGCAAAGCACTGCTAAAAGACACAATACAAACACAGCAGCAATTCTACCTGTTTGTTGCAATGCATGTTTTTCTTTATTGAACAAGTATGATATAAAAGAACCTGCAGTAGCTGTAGCCAGTATTACTAAGCCAACTGGGTAGCCCTCATGCATATTTGCCCATAAACATTGCAATGGTATCAGTAGCAAAAGATACTTCCATTCAAAACGCGGGTTTCTCCACAATAGGAATAGATATACAGTGCAAAGCAAATGGCTCACCATTTCAGGACGGCCTGCCATCCTGTATTCTGATATGGCAAGGAAAGCAATCAATGACACAACAACCGCAAGTATATTACTTGTGCTGCTTGATACTAATCTGATTGTTTTATACAACAGCCATACAATAGCAACGTTCACTATAGACTGTAATAACAGTACTGCTTCGGGGCCCAATCCTTTTTCTAAGAATGCAATGATTACCTCATACAGCCATTTTACATTTATCCATTTTGCACCTTGCATGGTGTAAGAGAACACATCTGTATGCGTTACTGCACCATGTTCCAGCATCCACCTGCCGGCAAGCAACTGCCACCACACATCGGGTTCGCGCAGTTGCTTCATACCCAATACAAAGGCACAAAGACACAATAGGATAAATGCAATCTTGGATAAGCTTAGTTTCATCGCCGTAAATCGTAATCGAAAAATACGGCTTAATAGGCTGTTTACAAACAATAAAAAAATCCGGACCATCAATGATGACCCGGACTACAAACTTTATCAATTACCAATTAAGGGACGAGTGTTGTGACACCAAGGTCTACAGTTGCGCCATATTTTACCTGTACATTGTTGATGGTAATGTCTGTGAATGTTACCACACTGGCATCCAGTGTTACGCTGTATGTACCTTCAGGAATACCTGCGAACATAAAGAAACCATCAGCTGCAGGTATTGCTGCATAAGTGTTTACACCATCTGTAAGGTAAACAGTTGCGAGCGCTGTGCCCGGTAATACGTAACCTTTAACACGGCCATCTGTCAGTGCAGAATATGCCCTAATAACCGGTTTCAACTGGAACTTGCCACTACCTGTCTCTACGATAGATTTACCGGCATCAAAGTCTATCCATACATCATAAGAACCACCTGCAACAAATTCTTGTTTCAGGTTCAGTTTCAGACCACTTTCCTGTGCAGATGGCGTATTCATGGCATAAGTCTGGCCATCAATTACAACGCTGTTATTTGTACCCAGTATCAACCTCATCTGGCTTATTTTACCCGCTGGTATATCTGCTCTCAGGAGCAGTGTATCCAACCCGTTCTTAAATTTTAAAATATCGTACACACCCGGGCGTATTGCCGGTATGTTAACTGCTGCAGAGCCTTCCATTGTTACCTCTACACTCTGAATGTCGATATACACCGCATCATAGTCTGCAGGCGCATCTGTAAGATGCATATTTACCCTTGCAGTTTGTGCTGCCTGATTGGTGTTCTCGTCTTTTTTGCACGAATACAATGTTGCTGAAAACAATGCCAGTGCTGTTGCCGTCAGTTTAAAAAAATTACTCTTGTTCATACATTAGCATTTTGGGGTGAAGCAATATATTATCTCACACATAATAATGACAAAATCGTGCCAGATAGTCTTAAAATGCTTTAACATATAAACACTGAAACCATCTGAATATTTAACTGTTTGATAATCAAATCAAAAAAACCGGCTACACGAAGTAGCCGGTACAACCGTAAATGCTTGTCTGTCAAACTAATCCTATCTTTTATTCTTTATCTTCTTTCTTACACTCTCCTAAAAAAAATGAGTTTTGCATTTTGCCCCACCAAGGCTTGCTCATATCTGCATCTGTTTCTTTTGCAAAAAATCCTTCTGCTTTTTCAAAGTATGATATTGCCGGTTTCTTTCCACCACCAAACATCTTTGGTGTAAAGAATTTACTAACACCTGCCAGATAGTATATGCGGGGGTTCTCAGCGTTTACTTCTTTTGCTTTCTGCAGGTTTTCTTCAAATAGTTTGCCATACTTCTGCCAGCGTGCCTGTGGCTTTACAGCCATACGCGCATTGGCAATCAGTGCAGCTATTACATAGGTTTCATCATTGTCTTTACCTATAATGCCTACTGCTTCGCTCAGTTCCTTTTCAGCCTCATCTACATATACATCTTTCTTAGCTTCTTCTTTCTCCATGTAAGAAAGTTGTGCTTTTGCATATGCGTTGTAGAAGTGAGAAGTCCATTCTGTATTCCACTTCTTGGCAATCAGGTTCAGCTTATTACTTGCTTCAACCTTCTTTTGGTAATCCATAGTGGTATCGAAAGCCAAGAATGTTTTCTTCAGCGTTTCGTTGTAGTCTTGTGCCTGACAGTTGATATAGCTGAATGCTGCTATTGCCGTGGCGATAATGTAACGTGTCATTGATGTGATTGTTTTATGATTGAGTTATTAATTATAATTCGTCTTTGTCGAATGCTGTGAGTGAGAAGTTGATACCTACGAAAACGGAGCGATATAAAGCCGGGCGCATCTCATACCTGTTGCCCGCAGCATCGTAGCGATAGCCAAATACATTTTTCTGGTTTGTTACATTGTCTATACCTGCGTATATAACTGTAAACCATTTACCGATTGAACGCAGATAGTTGATATTGAGCGACAGGTTGTGGAAGTCGGGCGTATGATCTGCCATGAAGCTTGCACTGTTAGGATTGTAGTACGGTCTGCCGCTTGCATAACTGTATGTAAGGTTTATTTGCGTTTGCAACTTCTCTATAAAGTATTTCGTCACGATATTCAAGTTGTGGTTAGCAATGAAATCCGGTTGTGCTTCTGTCAGATAGTTTTTGTAAAACCTGCGGGTATCTATAAAGCTGTAAGAAATCCAGTAGTCTGCATTTTTGATAGACTTTTTATCTCTGAAAAACAGTTCGGCACCCGTAGCATAACCGTCGCCCGAATTATCAATCGGATTGGTATATGGATTCAACACACGAAATTGGTTTGCATCGAATGTTTTTGTGGTGTACTCTCTTATTAGCTGAGCATAGCTTTTATAGTAACCTTCTATACGCAGCGTACGGTCGTTGTGCATATACTGGTAGTTGGCAATGTAGTGCACTGCCTGTTGCATTTGTGGCTTGTAGCCTGCAATTAGGTATTGCTGGTCTGCTGTTTGGTAAAACATACCACCAGCCAGAGAGAACTGTCCGTAAAGCCCTGATTTGATACCCATTGCAAGGCGTGGCATTACCACATCCTGATTCAGTAATACACTGTGCTCATAGCGCACACCAGGCTTAATACCAATCCTATGAGAAACGGACCAGTCAGCTTCAGCATATCCTGCTATTTGTGTTTCTGTAAAGTTTGTATTCCAAACACCAAATGTTCGGTCGTAATTGAAATGCTGTATTTCCGTACCTGCTGTTATACTAAGGCGAGATGTTGTGTAGTTCTTCAACTCACCACGAAATTGCGCTCTGTCATCTTTACTTACAGAACCTGTGCCGCTCCAGTCAACATCATCCTGATTGTAACTATAAGAGCCGGCAGTAAAGATTTGCCATTTGTCTTTCAGCGATTGCTTGTAAGATACTATACCATAGATATTTTGAGACTTCACCCCAAAGTCGAGCGTTTTAGTAGCATCTGATGGTTCGGGTACGCGTGTACCACTGCGAAACTGTGAATAGTTTACCAGTGCTTTGAAGATGCCTTTCTTGTTTGGTGTCCAGTTGAATTTTGCAGAACCACCTGCACCTTTAGGTACATCGTAAAAATCTACATTGGTTTTTGCAATGCCATAGAATGGTTGCAGATTATTGTAATATGCTGATGCTTCAAAACTTGTTTTCTTCAATAGCTTAGAACCACTTGCATATACACCTGCCATGTTAAGACCTAAGTTAACTGTACTCTTATCTGGCATGTCATTGCTGTTCAGTTCCAGCACAGAAGAAAGTGCCTGCCCATAACGCGCACTGTAACCACCACTGCTGAAGGCTATACCCTTGAACTGAAATGGGCCAAAACGGCTGCGTGCCGCTACACCGGGTGCCGTAGTTAAAAAGGCATTCTGTGCTACCATACCATCTACTATTACTGCTGCCTCACTGGCATCACCACCACGTACAAACAAACCTGTCTGTGTACCTTGTTGTTGTGTACCCGGCAATGTTTGTATTGCTTTCACTACATCTGCCTGAGAGCCTGCGGTTGTTACGATATCTAAAGATGTAAGTACTGTTTTACTGTTGTTCGATGCTTCGAAAGAACCTGCAGTTATTACAAAGTCTTCCAATTGGCGTGCCGTTGCTTTCATTTTGATAGTGATATCTTTCACATCACCATTTATGTTAACAGGCATACCTGCGTTTTCATGCCCCACTTCTGTTGCTACAATTGTTTGCGAACCTTTCTCAGTAGTAGTAAACTTGAAATTACCTGCGCTATCACTGGTACCACCATCCAGCGTATTATCAAGATACACGCTGGCACCTACAACAGGTTTGCCAGTGTTATCTATAACCTTTCCGCTAACAGATGTTTGCGCCCATGTAGTGATAGCAGTCAACAAAAAAACAGGTAGTAGTAAAAATTGCTTCATCGGTTGTTGTTTATCAAGAAGTTGCCGCAAAGCTATTACCGACAATTTGATGACAGAAAAGCAATTCGGCTAAACCATATTGAAAGTCGGTAAACAGCTTGTCTGTGTCGGTAAATGCTGTTGTGGTATTATTTATATCGAAATCGTATTTTATTATGCAAATATAAATCGAAAATGTTTCAATTAATACAATTTTCGTATTATTTTTTATATTTTTACATCGAAATAGATGCAAATGAATAAAATTGTTAGCCTTGTAAATGAATGGGATGCTTTTGAGCAAAAGAACCCCGGCGCTGAAATAGCTGACTTCTGCAGGTATTATCTCATCAATGAAAAACAACAAGATGAAGCTTTGATGGTAAAGGGTGCAAAACCACCAAGCGACCATTCATTACTGATGAAGACAATTGGTTTCATTACGTACGCATTCGATGTGTATTACAAAGCTGCCATGTCGCAAACAAAGCTCCCGTTTCCTGAGGCATTCTATTTCCTGAATACGCTGCGCTTTGTTGGAGAGGTTACAAAAACTGACCTGATAACACAAACAATGGTAGAATATACTACAGGTATAGACTCTATTGCAAAACTTGTGAAAGCAGGATACATATCTGAACGACAACACGATACCGATAAACGTGCGAAGCTACTGAAGCTGACACCCGAAGGTGAAGCATTATTATTCTCCTGCTATCCATTCATAGGCAAGGCTACAGAAATGATTTTCGGTGGCTTGGATAATGACACTGTGAAATTGTGCATCAGTATATTATCGAGGGTAGAGGTAAAACATACAGCACTTGCTATGGCTGTGCGCCACATGGACTTTGAAGAGATGTATGCCAAAGTAATGGCAGTGCACTAATCAACAATTTCCCCTGCAATGGGGGATTAGCGATACAACGCAGTTACCTACTTTTCGTAAAACTGTGTTTTATGAAAAAGCTGCTTTTGTTTTTATGTATAGCGTTTGCCAGCACTACACACGCACAGGAACCGGCACGCAAGGCTTTCGTTGGCCTGATGGGGCAATACACTGACAAGGGTATTGTGGCGGATAGTATCATCCCAAATTCTACACTTTACAAGGCAGGCATACAGAAAGGCGATACCGTTAAGAACATCAATCAACAAGCTGTTACTACAGCAGCAAGTCTTAACAATGCAACATCCGGCATAAGGACAGGAGATAAAGTATCTGTAACATACAGCCGTGCGGGCAAACAAAAAACAAAAACTGTAAGCGCTGTTATGCGTCCTTACGAAACATCTGATATTGCAGAGGTGATGTATGATTGGGTAGCGTATAAAGACTGCAGGCTGCGCACCATTACACGTAAACCAAAAGGGCAAACCAATGTACCATGCATATTGCTGATACCAGGCTACAACTGTGGGTCTGTAGAAAATTTCAGTATCGGCATTTATAAAAACCTGATGAATGAATGGATAAAAGCAGGCTATGCAGTTGTAACGATAGAAAAATCGGGGCTTGGTGACAGTTATAATTGTATACCATGTAGTGAAGCGGACTTGGTTACTGATATTGGGGTGTTTGATGCCGCATATAAATACATGGAGTCGCTGCCTTATGTTGACAAGAGCAAGTTATTTATCTGGGGGCATTCTATGGGAGGTGTGATAGCACCTGAGATTGCAAGAAAGCATAAACCTAAAGGAGTGATTGTATTTGCAACTGTCTTCCGCCCATGGAGCGAGTTTTTGTTGGAGATGCACCGAGTGCAATACCCGCTTGATGGCAAAAGTTACGCAGAAACAGAAACTGGTGTACGCGGTATGCAAAAGATATATTATGAATTCTTCCGACTGAAAAAATCTCCTGCAGAACTATATAACGTACCCGAGTATAGAGAGTTGGTAAAAACAGAATTGGAATATAAAGAAGGCGATAACAATATGTGGGGACGGCACTGGCGCTTCTGGCAACAGATAGATTCGCTGGACCTTGCTAGCAGTTGGACTGCAGTTGAATGTCCTGTACTTTCTATTTTTGGTGGTGCAGACTATATAGCATGTTCTGCATTAGAACACCAATTGATAGAACGCACGGTGAACGCAGCACATCCCGGCAATTGCACCAACATAACTATACCTGATATAGACCACCTGATAGTGCAGCAAGCAGACTGGAAAACAGCACATAAAAACTTTGCTGACAAAGCTTATCGGGAATCACATTTCCACTATGGCTTTACAAAAGCAACTATCGATTGGATGAATAAGATGAAATAAAAAGAGCCCCGTAGTTTCGGGGCTCTGATATAATAGCTAAATAAGATTACATATTCCTGCGGTACTGACCACCAACTTCAAACAAGGCTTTTGTTATCTGCCCGAGTGAACAATACTTAACTGCTTCCATCAGTTCTTCAAAGATGTTTTTGTTTTGAATAGCTGTTTGTTGCAGTTTGCGCAATGCCTCATGTCCTTTATCCCCGCTACGCTTCCACAGGTTTTGTACAGTGCTTATCTGGAATTCTTTTTCTTCTGTTGTAGAGCGTATTACCTCTTGCGGTACTACTGTTAAAGAACCCTTGCTGCTAAGGAATGTATTTACACCTATTATCGGATACTCACCATTGTGTTTCAGTGTTTCGTAGTACAGGCTTTCTTCCTGTATTTTGCTGCGCTGATACATGGTTTCCATTGCCCCCAACACACCACCACGTTCTGTTATACGGTCGAACTCTGCGAGTACTGCTTCTTCAACCAGGTCTGTCAGCTCTTCTATTATGAAAGAGCCTTGCAATGGGTTTTCGTTTTTAGCAAGCCCCAGCTCTTTGTTGATGATGAGCTGTATAGCCATTGCACGACGTACACTTTCTTCCGTTGGTGTAGTGATGGCTTCATCATACGCGTTTGTATGCAGCGAGTTACAGTTATCATATATCGCATACAATGCCTGCAGTGTAGTACGGATATCGTTGAAGTCGATTTCTTGTGCGTGCAGCGAGCGGCCAGAAGTTTGAATGTGGTACTTCAGCATTTGCGAACGTTCGTTACCACCGTATTTATACTTCATCGCTTTTGCCCATATACGGCGAGCTACACGGCCTATCACACTATATTCAGGATCTACACCATTACTGAAGAAGAACGAAAGGTTTGGCGCGAAATCATCAATGTGCATACCACGACTCAGGTAGTATTCTACAAACGTAAAGCCGTTGCTGATGGTAAATGCTAATTGAGAAATAGGGTTGGCACCAGCCTCTGCAATGTGATAACCACTTATAGATACTGAGTAGAAGTTGCGGACACCTTCGTTTATGAAGTATTGTTGCACATCGCCCATTACACGCAATGAAAATTCTGTAGAGAAGATGCAGGTATTTTGTGCCTGGTCTTCTTTCAGGATATCTGCCTGCACGGTACCACGCACTGCTTTCAGGGTGTCTACTTTTATTTTGTTGTACACATCGGCAGGCAATACCTGATCGCCCGTTACACCAAGCAACATCAGACCGAGTCCGTCATTACCTTCCGGCAACGAACCTACCGGACCACCACCAAATACAGATGGATTGTACGTAGGGCGCGGCACACCTTTCTCTTTGTATATAGCGTCTATCTTCTTATTTACTTCATCTTCCAGTCCGTTTGCTTTTATGTAAAGCTCGCACTGCTGGTCTATCGCAGCATTCATGAAGAAGGCAGTAATAGTTGGCGCAGGGCCGTTGATAGTCATTGATACAGAGGTCTTAGGATCTGCCAGATTGAAACCACTGTATAGTTTCTTCGCATCATCCAGACAACAAACATTCACACCCGAGTTACCAACTTTACCATAGATATCAGGGCGATGGTCAGGGTCTTGTCCGTAAAGTGTTACACTGTCAAACGCTGTACTGAGGCGTTTTGCAGGCATGCCCAACGATACGTAGTGGAAACGTTTGTTGGTACGCTCAGGACCACCCTCACCTGCAAACATACGTGTAGGGTCTTCGCCTTCGCGCTTGAAAGGATAGATACCTGCAGCATAAGGGAATTCGCCCGGGAAGTTTTCCATCAATGCCCAATACAGTATTTCGCCCCATGCTTCAAACTTAGGTACTGCTACTTTCGGTATTTGTGTATGAGAAAGCGACTCTGTATGTGTCTTAATTTTTATTTCCTTATCACGCACTTTGAACTTGTAGTACTCATCTGTAAACAGGTGTTTCTTCTGCTCCCAGTTTTCAAGCAGGTGCTTGTTTTTAGGGTCAAGATTCAGTTCTGTTTTTGCATACACTTCCTGCAGCGTCTTTATCAGCCTGTCTTTATCTTCTGTATCTGTAGCCTGTATGGTTTCAATTGTTTTGCGGATACCAAACAATTTCTGCGCTACTGCCGATTGATCTTTTGCCCACTTATCGTACTTACGGTTGTTCTCTGATATCTCGCTAAGGTAGCGTGTACGTGCAGGAGGAATGATGAATATCTTCTCACTCATCTCATCGCTTATCTCGAAGCTGGAGTTGAGTTCTGCCCCTGTTTTCTTCACCACAATATCCATCAGCGACTTGTACATAGTATTAGTACCCGGGTCGTTGAACTGTGAAGCGATAGTACCATATACCGGCATGTCATCCGGGTTTTTATCAAACAGTTTATGGTTGCGCTGATATTGTTTCTTCACATCACGGAGTGCATCCATTGCACCACGTTTATCGAATTTGTTGATAACAACAATATCAGCAAAATCTAGCATATCAATCTTCTCCAACTGTGTGGCTGCACCATATTCAGGTGTCATCACATACATGCTCAGGTCGCTGTAGTCTGTAATCTGTGTATCGCTCTGACCAATGCCAGATGTTTCGAGTATAATTAAATCATAATCAGCAGCCTTTAGTATGTTTACTGCATCCCGAATATGCTTAGATACTGCCAGATTGCTTTGGCGAGTAGCCATAGAACGCATAAATACACGCGCATTGCGTATTGCATTCATGCGAATACGATCGCCCAGCAAAGCACCACCTGTTTTCTTCTTAGATGGGTCAACTGAGATAATACCTATGTTCTTATCTTTAAAATCGAGTAGGAAACGGCGTACCAGTTCATCTACCAAAGAGCTTTTACCTGCACCACCTGTACCCGTAATACCCAATACAGGTGTTTTAGAAGCTGCTGCTTTCTCTTCTATCTTCTTCAGCATAGCCTGTGTTTCGGGCAGCTCGTGATAGTTTTCTGCAGCAGATATAAGACGCGCTATAGATTTTGCATCTTTTTCTACCAGATGACCAACTTCACCATTCAGTTGATTACCTGTAGGATAATCACTTTTTTCTATCAGGTCGTCTATCATACCCTGCAAGCCCATCGCGCGTCCGTCATCCGGAGAATAGATACGCGTGATACCGTAAGCATGTAGCTCATCAATTTCTGATGGCAGGATAACACCGCCACCACCACCAAATATTTTGATGTGTCCACAATTACGTTCCTTTAGCAGGTCGTACATATACTTGAAGTATTCAACGTGGCCGCCTTGGTAAGATGTCATCGCAATAGCATTTGCATCTTCCTGTATAGCACAATCAACTACTTCCTGTACACTGCGGTCGTGACCGAGGTGTATCACCTCTACACCACTGCTTTGCATCACACGGCGCATGATGTTGATAGCAGCATCGTGCCCATCAAAAAGAGAAGCAGCAGTTACAATACGAACTTTATTCTTCGGAGTATAAGACATAATCTGAGTGTTCTATTAATAAAAACCGCATAAGCTTTATGTATGCAGTATTTCAGGGCTGTAAAGTTACAAAAAGAGGTGCTATGGCAGTACATTCCTGCAATAAAAAACCCCCGATATACGGGGGCTTTCTTAGTTATTTTGAGCGAAAACTATTCGTCGTCTTCGTCAGTCATTTTTTTGTGTTTGCGGTGCTCCATACCTGGTTCGCGATGACCACGAGATTTGCCGCAGTTGCAACCAAAGTTTTTAGAGATACCGAAATTGAACTGCTGACCGAATGTAACACCAAAGTTATTGATTGTAGTAGGTGCTTTATCGTAGCTAACCGTACGATAGCCCAAACCACCAAAACCGAAGTTCAGTGCCAAACCTTTGTGAACATTAACACCTATTGCAGGCATCAACATAGCTTGAAAACCATTGTACATATCTGAAGCATCAGTGATAGTTGTAGAACCAGCAACATTAGTTACAATTGTTTCAACTGATTCTTTACCAGATACATAGCTCAAATCCAGTTGAGTCCAGAAGAAGAAAGTACTATTCAGATTCTGTGTATAACGGAAGAATGCGCCAGCTTGCCATTCCCTGTCAGTATTCGTAATTTTTGACAAAGGAGCAGCAGCAACATTTTTCATGCTGCCATAGCCACCTTGCAAACCTACAGTCAGGTGATTGTTGAATTGGAAACCAACACCAGGAGTGATATTCCAATTTGTAGCTTCGTCTGTGCTACCTGCGCCTTTATCTGTTTTTGCCCAGTTAACACCAGCATTACCATAAACAAGGAAACTATTCTTTTGTGCGCTGGCACTACCTACTGTAGCAACAGCCAACAAAGCAAGGATCAGTTTTTTCATATAGATCGCGTGATTTTGATTAATAAACAAATGTAAATCCAATTATCGTGGTATGCAATAGAGCAATACAAGATTATTTGCCAAAATAGAAAAATCTTATTTAAAGCTCCGAATTATCTATTTGAACCAAGAACTATACATAAGATAATTATTTGCAATGCGTTCTACCTCTCCTTTCAGCAGGTCTTGACTGATGTCTTTAACCTTTTTGGCAGGTACACCTGCAAATATGCTACCCGGCGGCACCTCAGTATCTTCCAAAACAACTGCACCAGCCGCTATTATACTATTCTGGCCAATCCTCACTCTGTCCATAACAATAGCCCCCATACCTATCAGCACATTATCTTCAACAGTGCACCCATGTACAATAGCGTTGTGACCTATAGATACATTATTACCTATTATAGTCTTAGTTTTCTCATACGTACAGTGTATACACGCTCCATCCTGCACATTCACCTTATTGCCCATGCGTATGCTGTTAACATCGCCACGTACCACTGCATTAAACCATACACTACAGTCTTGTCCCATCTGGACATCACCTACTATGGTAGCATTGGGTGCAATAAAACAAGAATCCGGAATTTCAGGACTAATACCTTTTACAGGAAGAATTACTGGCATACTATCTGAATATATTATACTTTATTATACAATATAATGCCCTGAAAGCGTCTTTCATACCAATTTTCTTACCTTCTTCATAGGTACGGCCATAGTAAGAGATACCTACTTCATAGATGCGTACCTTAGGAATACGAGATATTTTGGCAGTAACTTCCGGCTCAAAACCAAAACGTTTTTCCTCCAGTTTCAACCCTTGTATCATTTCTCTTCTGAATAACTTATAACATGTTTCCATATCTGTAAGATTCAGATTAGTAAACATATTAGATGCCATTGTAAGCCACCTGTTGCCTATTGAGTGCCAAAAGAACAGTATCCTGTGGGCATTGCCCCCCATAAAGCGGGAACCATATACTACATCTGCAAATCCGTCGAGTACCGGTTTCATCAATATATTAAATTCTTCAGGATCATATTCCAAATCAGCATCCTGAATGACAACATAATCGCCTGTAGCTTTATAGATGCCTGTATGTAATGCTGCACCTTTACCTTGGTTTACCTCATGTTTGTAATAAGTTATAGGTACGTCAGGGTTAGCCTCCTTATATGCAAGAATGGCTTCTTCGGTATTGTCTTTTGAGCAGTCATTAACTATAATGACTTCTTTTGTACCCCCACCTATCAGGTTTACAGCTTTCACCTTATCAAGTATCAGGTGAATAGTACGCCCCTCGTTATATGCAGGGATAACTATAGATAATGTATAACTCATCAGCCAAATAATAAACAGTGTGCAAATTACAAAGCCTGTTTGTAATTGTCTAATTTACTGTATGCTCCTAATTTTATTCTGACGGCGTTACCTCGGCTACACCATAAGTTTTGTATTCAAACCTGCGGAGTATATAGCCGTGTTCATCAAGATTCTCTAACACCTCTTTATAACCATCTGCAAACCCATCTACAGAATACAATAACAGATAGTTTCCTGACGATACGGACCTAACGGTATCATCAACATAATATTGAAAAGGAGTAAGTTGCCATTTAACTGGGTGCAGTTTTTTATTTTTAGCAATACCTCTTTCTACATAATATGTATACAATGTATACGGGGTTGTTACTAATATTTCCTTGTCCGGATAGTTTTGGTTAATAAATGATATGACTGGACCAATTTCTTTATCCCAACTTGGAAATTTAGTCACAGATGTGTACGAGCAACAATAACAAAATGCTACTGTAATAGGAATGGCTATGAGATTGCTTAACATTTTTGGCAGATATGAAACCAAAAGCGCCAGACCATAAGATATCAGTATTATAAATGGTGGCAATAAATAAAGGATAAACCTGTAGAAAAATGGATACATTTTGAGCATGGATACCAATAGGTGTAATAATATTGGCAATACTGTAAATAGTAATATGCTCCAACGCTTCTTGACAATACATATCAGGACCGAAAATGCTACTAGGAACGTGAGTATTTGTGGAAAATAATACTTGTCTGTAAAAAAGAGCATGTCCATGTAGATGGTGTCATTGATTCGGGCCTGCATGAAGTCCGTAAAAGGCTGCCGAAAAACATTTCTTGGACTAAAAGTAAATGACCATATGCCTTTCATACCCTCTGCATATGGATGATGGTGTATAAACTTAAAGTAGTTAATTGCCCATACAATTATCCAAGTACAAAGTATGCTGATACTTTGTTTTGATAACTTTAGAAATGGGAGTTTTTTATGTAACGGAGCTTGTGTTTTCCAGTCATTCACAAGCATAAATGCCATAGTGCAAAATAGTATTACTGTAGATGTATTGGATGTAAGGATAGCAAGACTACCTGCTAAAGAAAGCAACAATGTGCGCTTATGCTCTACATACGGATGTTGTGACAATAACAGATAGGTGATGAGTATATATGCTGAAACATCTAAAGTATATGGCTTTATTTCTGAAGAAAAGTAGATGAGTGTAATATTGAATGTAAAAATGACAAATGCTATAATAGCAGCCAATCTGCTCTTTGTCAAATCTTTTGTCATGTAATACATAAAAGGCAATGCCGCTATTGATATCAATAAAGGGAATGCTCTCAGTGACATTTCTCCCGCACCAAAGACATCGCAAAATGTTTCTACAATCCATAGGAAAAGGATAGGTGCTGTCTGAAAGTTTTCAAGCGGGGACATTAAACCAAGATGTCCGAATTTGACAAAATTGAGTGCAAGATGTGCTTCATCTTCCCACAGGCTGCGCCCCATGAGGTATTGATATAATCTTAATGAGACACCGATGAATAGTATTATGAGAAAAATTATCAGATAAATTCTCTCAATCAAATTCTTACCCGTAGCCTGTTGCTTAAAGCCAGTCAATATTTATATGTTTTATACGGCAATAATATCAATTCCTGATAACAAGATGTGTATAAACAGTAGGTAAATATTTCAAAAGCTATGGGGCTATCTAGTAATTTTGTTACACTAAGTTAAAGTACATGCAGTCATATCTCGATTTACTTCAGCATATTTTAGATACAGGTATAGAAAAAAGCGACCGTACCGGTACGGGTACCATTAGTTGCTTTGGTTACCAGATGCGTTTCAACCTGCAAGAGGGCTTCCCGATGCTGACAACGAAGAAGCTGCACTTGAAATCTATTATACACGAGCTGTTGTGGTTTCTGAAAGGTGATACCAATATTAAATACCTGAAGGATAATGGTGTGGGTATATGGGACGAATGGGCTGATGAAAATGGTGATCTGGGCCCTGTATATGGGCACCAATGGCGTAGCTGGGTAGGGGCCGACGGGCAGGTACACGACCAGATAAAAGATGTACTGCACACCATCAAAACCAACCCCGACAGCCGCCGCATGATAGTAAATGCATGGAATGTGGGCGACTTGCAAAAAATGGCGCTGACCCCTTGCCATGCACTCTTTCAGTTTTATGTTGCTGATGGCAAGCTTAGCTGCCAGTTGTATCAACGTAGTGCAGATGTATTCTTAGGCGTACCTTTTAATATTGCCTCTTATGCACTGCTGACCATGATGATGGCACAGGTATGCGGGTTGCAATACGGAGAGTTCATACATACATTTGGCGATGTGCACCTTTACAGCAACCACGTAGAGCAGGCAAAATTGCAACTGACACGCAAGCCTTTCCCACTGCCAACCATGAAAATCAATCCGGATGTAAAAGACTTGTTCGACTTTAAGTTTGAAGATTTTACACTGGAGAATTACCAATCGCATCCCCACATCAAAGCGCCAGTTGCTATTTAAATAATAATGCAAAAAGAAAAAGCAAAAAACTGATTTTGGGTTTTGCTTTTTTTAATTTTGCTTTTAATATGATACTTTCTGCAATTGTAGCCATATCAGACAATCATGCCATTGGCAGAGATAACCAGTTGCCATGGCACCTGCCGGAGGATTTGAAGTTCTTTAAACGCACCACACTGGGCAAACCAATGTTGATGGGGCGCAAGACTTTTGAATCATTGGGCGGCGTATTGAAAAACAGGCTGCATATTGTAGTATCTCACCAAAAAGACCTGCAACTTCCTGATGGAGTACTGTTGTATCACGATATACCACAAGGCATAGCACGTATGGAACAGGAGAACACAGAAGAGGGTTTCATAATAGGTGGTGGTGTGATATTTAATGAAACCATGAACATGATTGATAGGCTGTACCTGACACAAGTACATACTACCATTGAGGATGCCCATACTTTCTTTCCGCACATCAACCATGCACACTGGAAGCTGATATGGCAGGAAGAACATAGGGCAGACGAAAAACATGCTTTCGATTTCACTTTCCAGCAATGGGAAAGAATCAAAGAGATTTAATGAGCTTCCACAGTTTTACTGCACACATCCGATACCGCCTGCAAGCGAAAACAAGGCATGGTATACACTCTCCGTTTGTGTATGCATTTATAGATAATTGTCTGGGAGTAAAATCTTCTCAATCGTTGGAAGAACGCATCAACGCTTACTTCAGCAATCTTGTAGAATGGGTAATTGATGATGCAGAGATTCAATCATCCAATGCATTATCAGTAAAAGCCATCAGAAATATCCATTCAACTGCAGCTGCTACAGATAGGTGGCATAGACTGGCTCATGATACAAAAGGAGTAATTATTAGTATTGACCTATATAGTATCGGTCTACTTGTCTGTAACCCGGACGTTAAAGAGAAGCAGCACTTCGTGCTAAAATATCCGCTATAAAAAAGCCCTGCGAATTGCAGGGCTTTTATCTTGTTGATTAGTCTTTTTTCATAAAGCCTTTCAGCTTGTCCAGTGCATCTTTGGTAGCATCCTGTGCTTTAGCACCAAACTCGCTCATCTTCTCGCTTGCGTCTTTTGCAAAATCTTCTACGTTATCTTTTGCAGTATCGGCAATGTCTTTCATTTTATCCATAATACTTTCTTCCTCTGTCAGAAAGTTATCTATCATACCGTGCATCATTGGCGGCACTTTACTTTTAATAAAGTCTGCTATGGTTTGCACTGCTTTCAGCGCCTGCTCTTCGCTTAGGCCGGCTTTAGCTTTCAGTTGTTCCAGCAAATTGTTTTCCATGTTAGCTAAGTATTATGGTTAAGAAATATTATTAAGCTGCTTTAAGGTAGTCCAGTTTAGAATGCTCCAGCATCTGTTTAGCATAGTCCAGCGACAGATAGAACACTTCTTCATTCTTCTCTGATGGCAGGTCGAACATGGCATCCGTAAGTATCATCTCACAAATAGCCCTCAATCCACGTCCACCCAGTTTGAACTGTACTGCTTTTTCTACCATATAGTCCAACGCTGCATCTTCTACCTCCAGCTTCACACCTTCGTATTCAAACAGTTTTTTGTACTGCTTAATGAGTGCATTCTTAGGCTCTGTCAATATACGTTTCAACGCACTTGGATCCAACGGATTGAGGTATGTAACTACAGGCAGACGACCCAGCAATTCAGGTATCAAACCAAACGTGCGAAGATCCTGTGCATTTACATACTGTAGCAGGTTAGCACGATCTATGTCTTTCGTTGCTTTGATAGAATTGAAGCCTAGCGCAGAGGTCTGCACACGGCGGGCAATCATTTTATCGATACCCTCAAAAGCACCACCGCAAATGAAAAGGATGTTTTGTGTGTTCACTTTCACCATCTTCTGCTCAGGGTGCTTGCGGCCACCTTGCGGCGGTACCAACACTTCAGAACCTTCCAATAGTTTCAGCATAGCCTGTTGCACACCCTCACCACTCACATCGCGTGTTATGGATGGGTTATCGCTCTTACGGCCTATTTTGTCTATCTCGTCAATATATACAATACCACGTTCGGCAGCAGCAACGTCAAAATTGCAAGACTGCAGCAGGCGAGAAAGAATACTTTCTACGTCTTCGCCCACATAGCCAGCTTCGGTAAATACCGTAGCATCTACTATAGCAAAAGGCACTTGCAGCAAACGTGCTATACTTTTTGCAAGCAATGTTTTACCCGTACCCGTTTCACCCACCATAATGATGTTTGACTTTTCAATCTCTACTTCGTCCTGTGCAGGCTGCATCAGTCGTTTGTAGTGGTTATACATGGCAACGGCCATTACTTTCTTTGCATCGTCCTGACCAATAACGTATTGGTCGAGAAATGCTTTGATTTCGCGAGGTTTGTATAGTTTATGTTGTTGCAGGTCGCTTTTTGAAGATTGCGGCTTGTTAAGGTCGCCATTTGCCTCCTGCAATAAATGATGAGCATTTTCTATGCACTGGTCACAAATATTGCCTTTCATACCTGTAAAGAGGATGTTTACATCGCTCTCTGCACGGTCGCAAAAGGAACATTTTCTTTCAGTCTGCTTAGCCATTTCGTTGCATTAGTTTAGTCTGCAAAGGTACGACATATTATGCAAATGCTATGCCAAGAGCCTATAGCACAATGTTGTATGTTGTTTATTCTACATCGGTGATAAATATTATGGCTTACTAATTAACTTGCAGACTTATGTCATCATCGTTATTTGCCGGTCAACAGGGGGGAGCCATGTTTGCAGATGTTATTCTGCCCCTCAATCTGCCACAGGCACTTACGTATGGTATACCCACAGACATACAGCCTTTGCTGGAAGTAGGTATGCGTGTAGAGGTATCGCTAGGCCGCAACAAACTATACTCAGGCATTGTGGCAAGAATACATAGCGACAAACCCGAATCGTACGAGATAAAACCCATTAAAAGCATTATTGATGAGCAGCCGATTGTTAATCGTACACAATTACGCTTTTGGCAATGGATAGGACATTACTATGCAGCAGCACCCGGAGAGGTGATGCAATCTGCACTACCGTCTCATCTGAAGCTGATTGGCGAAACCACACTGAAGTGGATGCCTGTACACAATGATGTGGTTTACGAATGGAGCAACGAAGCATACCCTGCTGCCGAAGCATTGGAAACACGTAAAGAACTGACCATTAGTGATTTGCGAACACTTGTCGGTAGCCGACACCTAACTTCTGTACTGAACGAACTAATAGAAAATGAGGTAGTAGAGATAATTGACGAGCTGGAACCTACTTATAAGCCCAAAACTGAGAAAGTGATTGCGCTGAATAAAGCTTATGATAACGAAGAAGCATTGCATAAGCTTTTTGATGAATTGACACACGCACCAAAACAGTTGGATGTGCTGATGGCATATACTGAGCTGAGTATGCGAAACAAAACCGTGAGCCAACGAGATTTGGTGGAACGAAGCGGTGCTACAGCTGCTCAGATAAAATCGCTGGCAGATAAGGGGGTTTTCAAAATAGAGGAAAGAGATATTGACAGGCTACAATACACAGGCGAAGAGGTAAATAAAGAAATCACTTTTACCCCTGCACAGCAAAAAGCATTTGAGGAACTGACGATAGGGCTGGATGAAAAAAATGTAGCTCTATTACAAGGCGTAACAGGCAGTGGCAAAACACTTATATACATACACAAAATAAAAGAGTGCATAGCATCGGGGAAACAAGCATTATTTCTGCTACCTGAAATAGGTCTTACCACACAACTGGTAAGCAGGCTCTATGCATATTTTGGTGAAGAGTTGGGTGTATATCACTCAAGGTTCAGCAATAATGAGCGGGTAGAGATATGGGAGAAGGTACGTATTGGCAAATACAAAGTAGTGATAGGTCCTCGCTCTGCACTATGGTTGCCTTATCAAGAATTAGGGCTCATTATAGCAGATGAAGAGCATGATGGTTCTTACAAACAGAAAGACCCATCGCCTCGCTTTCATGCGCGTGATGCTGCTATATACCTGGCATCGCTGCATAAAGCCAAAACTATACTCGGCTCTGCTACACCATCTGTAGAAAGCCTATACAATGCCAAGCAAGGTAAGTATGCGTATATATTGCTGAAAGAGCGCTACATGGGTGTACGCATGCCATCTATACAAATGATAAATGCCGGCACACTTGAACACTTGAAACAGCAGGGCATAAAACTCATAACACCTGAATTGTACACTGCTATTGCAGAAACATTGCAGAAAGGCAAACAGGTAATACTGTTTCAAAACCGCAGAGGATACGCACCATTCCAGCTATGTACCATGTGCGGGTGGGTACCACAGTGTAAAAATTGTGCAGTATCACTGACGTATCACAAGAGTACAGACAAGCTGCACTGCCATTATTGCGGACAGCGCTCTGCTATTGTACATACATGCCCATGGTGCGGTGGAAACAGAATACAAAGCAAAAGCTTTGGTACGGAAAAGATAGAAGAAGAAATACAAACACTGTTTCCTAAAGTACGTACTGCGCGCATGGATATAGACACTATGCGTGGCAAACAAAGCATGCAGCAATTGCTGAACGAAGTAGAACAACATAAAATAGATGTGCTGATTGGTACACAAATGGTGGTGAAAGGACTAGACTTTGCCGGTGTATCACTGGTTGGTATTCTCAGTTCTGACAGCTTGCTTAGCTATCCTGATTTTCGGGTGAATGAACGCGCTTTTCAATTAATGGAACAAGTAAGTGGCAGAGCAGGCAGAATGGATGGTGTCGGACGTGTAATAATACAAGGCCATAACCTTGCACATCCTGTATTGCAATGGGTAAAGCATCATGATGTAAATGCTTTTTACGAACAGGAAATAAAATATCGCTACGATTTTGCCTATCCACCATTTACAAGACTCATCAAAATAAATTTTAAACACAAAGACGAGCCTAAGGCAATTGAAGCCGCTAAGCGTCTGGCTACACTCATGCAAAATGTTGCTGGCGTTTCCGTACAAGGTCCAGTACCTGCATTAGTACCGCGAGTTCGCAATCAGTTCATACAAGAGGTATGGATAAAATGTCAGCGAGATAATAAGTTGCTAGATAATGTAAAACAGATGATTATTACCGAGCGAAGAAACATTACCGGGGAACGCGGCAATAATGGCTTGCAATACAAATAGATATTGACCCACAATAAAAAAGGAACCTGATAGGTTCCTTTTTTATGTATCGTATAGTTATGTATTAATCGATAAATGGTGTCATGAAGATTTTTGCATCAGCTTCAGCCATTGGCTCATCAAAAGAACTTGTTGCTGCTTCGAAAGAAATATCAAAACCATTAATACCAACAGTATTTATCTTCAATTGCATGGTATTATCTTCATTCTGATACGCTTTTTTGATTTCACCTACTATAGAGTTTGGTTCAGTACCTACTACCCAAGCCATCATATCTACCCCAAGATTGCGGCGCAGCATACGTACATGCGCTGCATGACGGGCATTTGTTGCAGCCATATTTACCGCATCTGTTCTAAAGGCTTTGTTGGTAATCAGTTTTTGTACAGAAGTCAGATACATTCTTACACCGACATCTTCTATTGCATGTGCTACCGTCAGGAATGTTCCATAGTCTGTCATGGTTTTCGGCAAAGCATTGTTTGCTGTAAAGTCGTATGAAGGCACACTTGGCACTACGTTTCCTGTAGCAGTCAACTGATAAGACCAATATGCAATCTGTGCATTTTTGTCTTTCAATATTTTCTTAAAGCCATCTTCTGCTGTAGACGGAATCAAACCAGTAGTAGCCAATGCCTGTGTATACAAACCAGACTGCATATAGCTGATACCTAGCGCAAAAACGATTGCCTCCGCCAGTATATCTGTTGTTTTTGCTGCTGCTTTATTACTGAATAACGATACCGTTGCAAATGGCGTTGCTATTGCAGCTACTTTCATACCCAAATTCTTCAGTATATCTCTGCGGCCCGTAGCATTTTCAAATGTTTCAGGCTGTATACTTTCTATTTCTTTCAGTATATCTGTAAGTTTCATTTGAATGCTTATTAGTATTTAGGTAAGTTAATGCCTGTAATATTTTTCTTGAAAAACTTCTTGGTTATGTCGATAGAACTTTGCGGATCCTGAGAAACCTCCATACCGTTTGAATCTACTTTTTCAGCAAATGTTCCCGGTGTAATCATATCATTGATAACTGCTGAGTGTCTCGCATCAACTACAGACATTTTTGCAAGTGCTACAAGATGCTCCTCTGCTATTACCAATCTGCAAATACCATTAAGACCTGCTATAGTTACCTCTTCAAAGAATTTAGCTTTTGCCATTACACTGCTTTTCAATGAGAAGTCTATAGAACTCCAGTCATTTTCCAAAGTAGGAGGTATACCATCTTTACCTAAATAGTTTTTCAGGAACTCTCGGTGTACTATTTCATGATCCCTTATTTGAGTAAAAATACCTTCTTCGGTTTTTGTCATACCGGAATAAGGTGTTTTCAAAACCTGGATATAGAAAGCAGCTTCAAGCTGTTGCAGCAAATAGGCATAGTTGAGCAAACCTGTATCGTTAGAGCCGAGGTTGATGGTATCATCTTCAGCAGTTGGTTGCACATCATCTTTCTTGCAAGATGCAATCAGCAGACCAGCACCTGCAATGACACCCGCGTAATTCAAAAATTTCCTGCGCGACAAAGATGCACTTTCATGCGTCGTTTGGTCTTGCGTTGTTACTTCTTTCATAAGTAGCTTGTTACAAAAGTTTTGCTCGGTATATTGTTAAAAATAAGCATTAACAGACTATCACCCGGTATTTCGGGCATAGTCCTATACAAAGTACCTAGTAAATCTAATATTTGTTATCTGTTTTTCACAGCCTTATGGCATAAAATTTCCCTTTCTTTGTAATAAATATTAGTTGCGGGTACTGAAAAAGCCTGAAAACTAATAGTATATTTATTTTGAATTATATGATAAACGATAAAGTAACGGGTATGTCAATGCTACTTTCTGTACCGGGCGGATGGGAAATCATCATCATTTTAGTGATAGTTGTAATACTATTTGGCTCTAAAAAAATACCTGGGCTTGCCAGAGGCCTTGGTCAAAGTGTAAAAGAATTTAAAGATGCCAAACAAGGCAAAGACGAAGAAAATAAAGACAGCAATAAGGCTTAGTTCTTACTACAGAAAAACACAAACGGTATTGCAGCACGGTCTTTTAGTGCTGCATTTACTTTTTTAGGCTCTTTTATCAGTTTATAACGCTGCAGGTCTGCAACCTCGTAATTGGCCGCATGCAGTTTGTGTATAGATATGTGACGCAAATAACCCGATAAAAAAATAGCAGTATTAATATCAGCCGATATTATATCTCTACGATAATGAATCCATGTTTTTTGTTGGCCTCCCCACATAATCAGAGCCTGTTTGTTTTAGTGAAAACGCTTCGGATTTTTATATGCTCTATTGACATCTGTACCGCAACCACAACCCTTTCCACTTGCACAGCTATCAAGCAATATCAACAACCCGCCTAGTAATAACAAGTAAACAAAGTTTTTGTTTCTTTTCATGTGCTACACATCTACTTTTGTAAAGTTAAGTATTCTGACCAATCAAAAAAGCTAAACATATTCTGATATCCCCACTCGACTGGGGACTTGGCCACACCACTCGTTGTGTACCGTTGATACGCTACCTGCAAGGGCTAGGGCATACTGTAACGCTTGCCGGCAACGACTGGCAACGCAAGTATATAAGCCAAACCTTTCCGGGTATAAATACAATCCATCTGGAAGGGTATAATGTGCACTATAGCAAAAGCGGCAAGGGTTTTATGTTTAATCTTTTTAAACAAATGCCTGATTTGCTGAAACGCATTGCAGCTGAAAATGAATGGCTATTGCAGGAAGCTACCCATAACAATTATGACGGCATCATCTCAGACAACAGGTATGGCTTGTACCATCCTAGAATACCTTCTGTTATTATGACGCATCAGGTACTAGCGCAGAGTGGTATGGGTGGATTTGTAGACAATCTGTTGAAAGGGCTGCACTACAAAAGGCTGCAGCGCTTTGGAGAATGCTGGGTTGTAGATGTGCCTGGCAATCCCAATCTTGCTGGTAAGCTGGCTCACCCGAATGTAATGCCCTATAATGCAAAGTTCATTGGCTTGTTATCGCAGATAGAACCAACCAAAATATCTGAAGAACACTTGTTGGTATTACTTTCCGGCCCAGAACCACAACGCACCTTGCTGGCCGATAAGCTCTGGGAGCAGGTAAAACAGCATACAGGGAAAGTGGTATTTATAGAAGGTAGTGACCATGTAACCGACAAAGAACTGATACCTGCGCATATCGATTATCACAAACGCATTACCAAAGAAATATTGGAGCCACTGATAGCAAACGCATCTTTGGTGATATGCCGCAGTGGTTATTCTACCCTGATGGATCTCGTTGTATTGGGGAAGAAAGCCGTACTAATACCTACACCGGGGCAAACTGAACAGGTATTTTTGGGCAAACACCTTCATAAAGAAGGCATGTACTACTGTGTTACTCAGGATAAATTCAGGCTGGATGAAGTGCTGCAAGTCATTCAGCAATTCTCGTTTGTGATGCCTGCATTGCAAAACCCGCATCAGCAATATAAAGCTGTAGTAGATGCATGGCTTGAAGGCTTATAAGCCCATTTAACAGTAGGGTATTATCTTTGCGCCCGATGAACGACCGCATCAAAGCACATTTAGCATTACTTGGGGCAAATCTTTTTTACGGGGCAGGCTTTACGGTTGCCAAGCATATCATGCCGAGGCTTATTCAGCCATTAGGTTTTATATTCATCCGCGTCAGCGTGGTGATGCTGCTATTTTGGCTCAGCTATTTTGGTGGCGAAAAATTCAGAACGAAGATTGAACGCAAAGACTGGCTAACACTTGTATTGGGTGGTTTGTTTGGTGTAGCACTCAATCAGATGTTATTCTTCATGGGGCTCAATCTCACATTCCCTATACACGCATCACTTATCATGATGAGTACACCGCTACTCATTACCATTATAGCATTGTTTGTACTGAAGGAAAGACTAAAGACACAGAAAGCACTCGGCTTACTAATGGGTATCAGTGGTGCATTCTTGTTGATGAGTGCGGGTAAGGAAATAACCATGACGGGCAATTCTGCCATGGGTGATTTCTTTGTGTTCCTTAATGCAGCATCTTACGCTATCTACCTCGTAATGATAAAACCACTGATGCAGCGCTATCGCCCTATTATAGTGATACGCTGGGTATTCTTCTTTGGCTTCCTGTTCGTACTGCCATTCGGCTATCCGCAGTTTGCAGCTATAGACTGGTCGCAGTTTCAGGCAACAGACTATGCAGCAGTAGCGTTCATTGTTATCTGTGTTACATTCTTTACCTATTTGTGGAACATCTATGCATTGCGGCACCTCAGTCCATCTACAGCTGGGGCATACATATATCTGCAACCCATCTTTGCAGCCATTATATCGATGGTAGTAATAGGCGAACACCTGACATGGATAAAGGTACTGGCTACAATACTTATTTTTACTGGCGTATATCTCGTTAATTTCGGATTCAAGAAAAAAGCAATCAATGAATAAAGATTCAATAATAGGTGTAATAGGCGCAGGTGCCATGGGCAGCGGTATAGCACAAGTAGCTGCAATGGCAGGGCATAACGTTGTACTGTTCGATACCAACGCTGCTGCACTGGATAAAGCAAAAGCATCACTGACATCTACACTTAATAAACTAGCAGAGAAAGGGAAAATAGCTGATGCCAATGCAGTGCTGTCTCGCTTTCAGTTTGCAACACAACTGAGTGCATTTGCAAATTGCGGACTGATAATAGAAGCTATTATTGAAAACCTCGACATCAAGAAGAAAGTATTTGCAGATGTAGAAGCAGTGGTAAGCGAAAACTGTGTGCTGGCTACTAATACATCTTCTCTGTCTGTAACATCTATTGCTGCCGCATGCAAAAAAGCAGACAGGGTAATAGGTTTACACTTCTTCAACCCTGCACCACTGATGGCATTGGTGGAAATAATACCTGCGGTGCAAACAGATGCAGCATTGGTTGATACCTGCAAAGAACTGATGACTGCATGGGGTAAAGTGCCTGTAATAACAAAAGATACGCCGGGCTTTATCGTTAACCGTGTTGCTCGCCCGTTTTACGGAGAGGCTATACGCATCTACGAAGAACGCATTGCCGATATACCAACTATAGATTGGGCAATGACAGAGATTGCAGGCTTCCGCATGGGGCCGTTTACATTGACAGACTATATAGGCCACGATGTAAACTATGTGGTAACAGAAACGGTATTCCAGTCTTTCTTTTACGACCCTCGATATAAACCTTCGTTCTCGCAAAATCGATTGCTGGAAGCAGGATGGCTGGGACGTAAAACAGGGCGTGGATTTTACAACTATGCCGAAGGTGTTGCACAACCCGAACCAACTAAAGACACAACACTGGGCAATAAGATAGCTGAACGCATTATTGCTATGCTGATAAACGAAGCTGTAGAAGCACTGCATTTGAATATTGCATCTGCAAAAGATTTGGAACTTGCTATGACCAACGGTGTAAACTACCCTAAAGGTTTGCTGCAATGGTGTGATGAATGGACAGCTGAAAAATGCCTGTCTATACTGGATGGATTGTACAACGACTACCACGAAGACCGCTACCGTGCAAGTGTATTGCTACGCAGAATGGCTGCAGACAACAAAAAGTTCTTATCATAAAATAAGCCGCTCAGTGAGCGGCTTATTCATTTATTTACATTCCTGCACTTCAGGGTCTTGTATTACTTTTTCAATATTCATCAGCGCATCATCTACATCAGGATACTTCTTCATTATTTTCTCCAACCTGCAATCGCAGCGGGATTTTGCTGCTGCTTCATCCATACCATTAGCCTTAGCGTCATTTATGCAAGATTGGTGAAACATCTCTTTGCTCTCACTATCCCATCCGCTGCAAGCACTTAGCAAACAAACTGTTAGCAGCAATAATATTGAACGTACCATATTGTATTGATGTAGGTGTTAACTTTATGTATCATCAGTAAGATACACCATTATGTTCAAAATAACCATTCTATACGGGGCAATACGTGAAGGCAGATTGAGTATTCGTGCAGCAAAAGCACTGCAACATGCGTTACAACATTCAGGCAGAGCGACAGTTACTTTCATTGACATTAAAGACTACAACCTGCCTGTAATGGAAGCACGCTTGAAGGATATGGAAAATCCGCCCGCAAGACTGTTGGAAATCAGTAACGCACTTGAAACGGCTGATGGGATTGTATTTGTAACACCTGAATACAATAACAGCTATAGCGGTGCTATGAAGAATTGCATAGACTACTTCACTAAAGAATGGGCAAAAAAACCAATAGGCATTTGTTGTGGTTCTAACGGTAAGATGGGCGGCATCAATGCATCCAACCTGTTGCAACTGCTGGTATTGGCAATAGGTGCGTTCCCCATGCCATATAAACTACTGGTGCCTGAGTTGCATCTATCGCTGGATGAAAACGGAGTACCACAAAACGAAATCATGCAGAAAAACCTGGATCGTTTTGTAACCGAATACATGTGGTTTGTGGAAGCTATATCTGCACAACACAAGAAAGGGTAAACATTAATTTATTATCTCTAAGTCCGCACATTCTCCTAAATTTGCAGCCGCATGAATTTGCAGGTACTGCTGGGATTGTATCAAAATGATATCCGCTTAAAACAAATAGCGGCCGCTATCTCTTTGCCCGAACCCAAACTTAGAGCCTATTTCGATAACCTCCGAGGCTCTGCCATCAATATGGTTGCAGCATCCATCTGGCAGCAGAGCGACGCCAATCATGTGTTCATCCTCAACGATAAAGAAGAAGCAGCCTATTTCCATAACGATCTGGAACACTTGACCGGGGCACTGGATATCTGCTTTTTCCCAGATTCATTCAAACGTACAGGGCACTACAATGAACTGAACAGCAGCCACGTAATGCTGCGTACAGAAGCGTTGACAAAATTCAGTGGCGACAGGGTACATAAGAAAGTACTGGTTACCTACCCCGAAGCTTTGTTTGAAAAAGTAGTGAACCCCAAAACACTTTCGGGCAATATGATAAGCATCAAAGTAGGTGAAAATCTGCAGGTAGATGCTTTGATGGAAAAATTTGTAGGGCTGGGTTTCAAACGCGAGGACTTTGTGTATGAACCCGGGCAGTTTGCCATGCGTGGTGGTATCCTTGATATCTATTCATTCGGTAATGAAAACCCATACAGGATAGAATTGTTTGGCAATGAGGTAGATAGTATACGCATATTCAATCCAGAAACACAGCTGTCTGAACGCAAGCTGTTGCAGGTTTCTATATTACCCAATATCGAAACCAAGTTTGACACCAAAGAAAAAATATCGCTGCTCAACTACCTGCCTGAAAACACTGTCATCTGGGCAAAGGATTTAAACTTTACCATTGGTCGAATAGGTAAGATGGAAGCAGATTTGCCTGATAGCTTTACATTCGGGCAGATAGCAATAGACCATGACGAAGACTGGCTGAAAGAACTGACGCACGACGATTTTGAAACCAGCGAAGCGTGGACAGAACAGGTAAAGAAACGCCACCTGATAGAATGGTATAACCATTCGTTGGAGAAAATAACAGGTGATGACTCTACTGTTGCCATACAATTTGCTACAGAAGAGCAGCCGGTATTTAATAGACAGTTTGATATGCTGATTGCAGACCTGCAAAGGCGCAGTACACAGCAATACACACCATATATATTTGCCGAGAACCCTAAGCAGTTGGAGCGTCTTCGCAGCATATTTGAAGACCTGAATGCACAAATCAATTTTGTGCCTTTACCTACTGCTATCAGCAAAGGTTTTATAGACCACGATAAGAAAGTACTCTGTTATACAGACCACCAGATATTCCAACGCTATCATAAATACAAGGTAAAGCAGGCGTATACAAAAGGCAAAGCGCTTACCATGCGTGCGTTGAGGGAGTTACAACCCGGAGACTATGTAACACATATAGACCATGGCGTGGGCGTATACAGCGGCTTGCAAAAAATAGATGTGAATGGCAACATGCAAGAGGCCATCCGCATTATATACCGCGACAATGATGTACTGTATGTAAACATCAACTCGCTGCATAAGATAAGCAAGTATACGGGCAAGGAAGGCACACAGCCTAAAGTAAACAAGCTGGGTAGTGATGCATGGGAAAAACTGAAGAACAAAACCAAGAAGCAGGTAAAAGACATAGCCAGCGATTTGATAAAGCTCTATGCCAAACGCAAAGCTTCACAAGGTTTCCAGCATAGTCCAGATAGCTATCTGCAAACAGAACTGGAAGCGTCATTCTTTTATGAAGATACACCGGACCAAAGCAAAGCTACTGTTGATGTGAAGCGCGATATGGAAGCTCCGTCACCGATGGATAGGTTGGTGTGTGGAGACGTAGGCTTTGGCAAAACAGAGATTGCCATACGTGCTGCCTTCAAAACTGTAGGCGATAGCAAGCAGGCTGCCATACTGGTTCCTACTACGATTCTTGCATTTCAACACTATCAAACGTTTAAAGAGCGCCTGCGCGATTTTCCTTGTACGGTTGATTATGTAAACCGCTTCAAGAGTACCAAAGAGAAAAAAGAAACCCTCAAGCGTCTTGAAGAGGGTAAGATAGATATTATCATAGGCACACATGCTATACTGGGCAAGGACGTTAAGTTCAAAGACCTGGGGCTGCTGATTATAGATGAAGAACAAAAATTTGGTGTTGCTGCAAAAGAAAAGCTGCGTCAACTGAAATCAAACGTTGATACATTGACGCTTACTGCCACACCTATACCACGCACGCTACAGTTTTCGCTGATGAGTGCGCGCGACTTAAGTATCATCAACACACCACCGCCCAACAGGCAACCTGTACATACAGAGGTAATCGTATTTGATGAGCATACCATACGCGATGCTATCTACTTTGAAGCAGAACGTGGCGGTCAAGTCTATTTCGTACATAATCGTGTACAGAGCCTGCCAGAAATGGCTACATTACTACGTAATCTATGCCCTGACCTTGAGATAGGCATTGCCCACGGGCAAATGGAAGGTCACAAACTGGAAGAAGCACTATTCGATTTCATAGACCATAAATACGATGTGCTCTGCTGTACCAATATAGTAGAGAGTGGTGTAGATATTACCAATGCAAATACCATTATCATCAACAATGCGCATCAATTCGGGCTAAGCGATTTGCACCAGCTGCGTGGACGTGTAGGTCGTAATAATAAGAAAGCTTTTTGCTATCTGATGGCACCACCAATGAGTACACTGCCAAATGATAGCCGCAAGCGCCTGCAAACACTGGAGCAGTTTAATGAACTGGGCAGTGGTTTCCAGATAGCTATGCGCGACCTTGACATACGCGGTGCGGGCAACTTGCTTGGCGGTGAGCAGAGTGGGTTTATTGCAGAGATTGGTTTTGAAATGTATCAAAAGATACTGGCAGAAGCCATGCGAGAACTAAAGACCAGCGACTTTAAAGATGTTTTCAGTGAAGAGCTGGACCGTAAACGCGACTATGTTAGCGACTGCACCATAGATACCGACCTTGAAATACTGATACCCGACAGCTATGTAGAAAGCATTACTGAAAGGCTTTCGCTTTACACGCAGTTGGACGACATTGAAGACGAAGAAAAGCTGAAAGCATTTGCTGCAGAAATGCAGGATCGTTTTGGCCCTATACCACCACAGGTAGAAGAACTGTTTACCACCATCCGTTGCCGCAGCATCGCTAAAGAACTTGGCTTTGAAAAGCTGATTCTGAAAAACGAGCAAATGCGCCTGTATTTTGTAAGTAACCCTGACTCTCCCTATTTCGAGTCTGAGACTTTCAACCACATCATGTCTTATATACAAAAGCATACCAACAACGCAAGGTTGAAGCAGGTTGGCAAAAACTTTATGCTGTTGGTAGACAGGGTAAAGAGCATGGGCGATGTATTGTGGTTTCTGGAAGGCGTCCATAAGAGCCTACAGACAACTAATTAATATCCTTTTTTGTATTTAACAGTTTGTGTATCTTGTTCTTGTTATTTGGCAATAACAACATCATTGAATTGCTTACCCCCTTACCTCACAGGTATGAACAAAACGAAGATTGTAATTGCGGATGACCATCACATTCTGCTCGACGGACTGAAGGCTATGCTTCAGAAACAGGCAGATTTTGAGGTGGTAGGCATGTACGACAACGGTAGTGCATTGTTTGACGACCT